>Ga0214472_10002096_pt1 | contig 21674 bp, 19 predicted proteins | sample RVTome_6_FD_207662 | JGI IMG/M metagenome (GOLD analysis project Ga0214472, IMG submission 207662) | Soil microbial communities from uranium-contaminated site in the Upper Colorado River Basin, Wyoming, United States - RVT140D175 | ecosystem: Environmental > Terrestrial > Soil > Contaminated >...
ATGGCGGGGCATCCGCCACGCCCTTCGACATGATGCGCACCAAGGTGCTGCAGCAGATGCGCGCCAACAACTGGCGCCGTCTGGGCATCACCTCGCCCAGCCGGGGCTGCGGCAAGACCACGCTTGCTGCCAATCTGGCCTTCAGCCTTGCCCGCCAGGCCGATATCCGCACCGCGCTGATCGAAATGGACATGCGCCGCCCGGCACTGGCCCGAACGCTGGGTCTGGGCCGGGGCAGGCAACAGTTTTCCACGGTGTTGCAGGGCGCGTCCCCGGCATTCGGGCACATGCTGCGCTATGGCTCCAACCTGGCCTTCGGCATCTGCCGCACCCCGGTTCACAATCCCTCGGAGCTTTTGCAAAGCAAGGCCGCGCAGAGCGCGCTGGAAGAGATTGAAAGGCAGCTCGACCTGACGCTGACAATCTTCGACATGCCGCCGATGCTGGTCAGCGACGACATGCTGGCCTTTGTCGGACATGTGGATTGCGTGCTGCTGGTGAGCGCCGCCGAAAACTCGACGATCAAGGAAGTCGATATCTGCGAACATGATCTGGCCGAACGGACCAATGTGCTGGGGATCGTGCTGAACAAGTGCCGCCACACCGATTCAGGCCACGGCTACGGCTATTACGGCTAGCGGCGGTCGGAATTGGCTCCGGGTCGCTTTCGGCAGGGGTCTGGCGTTGCGACGGTGAGCCGCCCGAGCAAAATTCTGGACAGCGCGACCGGTCGTTCCCTATCCTGCCCTGACCGGCATTTTCAGATGGGGAAGGAAAATGCGCATTTTCGGTTGGATATCGCCCGCCGCGACCCTGCTTTTGCTGTTTGCAGGCCCCTTGATGGCGGATGAACTTAGGGCCAGCCTCATTCGCGGGTCGGTTCAGCTTGGAGGGCAGCTTGTCGTCGTGGTGCAGGCGGCCGGGCGTGCATTGCCCGAGACTGCGCGTTGCGATGTATCGGTTCCGGAACCCTATTCCCGGCACCTCAGCGTGGTTGACCATTCCTGTAATAATATGACCATGAATCAAGGAATTACACCGATCCTGGATGAACTGGGCAAGGCATTGCCATCAGGGTCGATTCCCTATGTCATTTCCGCCACGGCCCCGGACGGCTCTGATCTCGGGCAGGCTCAGGGGGAGCTCCCTTACAACAATCAGTTCAGCGAACTGGAAATCCTGATCAGGGACGTGCGCAACCCGGTTTCGCCGGGGCAGAGTTTTTCAGCCTCCGTGCTCGGGGCAGGCCAGCCGATCGACGGCAGCCTGTTGTGCCGCTGGAACACCTATGGCCCCGTGAAATTCGAGGCAACCGCGCCCAACGGCTGCGTTGGCACGCTTACTGCGCTGCCCCCGGACGGACGGGATGCGGATATGGATGTGGAAATCGTGAATCTGGTCGATATGCATGCGGTCGGCTACGCCACCGCAAGAATGCTGGTCCGGTAGCAGCGGGGGCGTTGCGCCCCGGACAAGTCGGAAGGGTGCACTCAACGGTGATCCGATCCCCGAACCTGGTATCGCCGTTGGCCCGGCTTTTGCGGCCCGATGCCGCAGTTCAGAAATCGAGGGCCAGCCGCCTAAAGCGCATTCCGAAAAGTGCGACGCGGTTTTCGGAAAAAATGTGCGAAAAAACAAAATGCTACAGCGGGATTGCGATTCAGGATGAACGCAAACCGCTTAGCCTGCAAGCGCGCGCCGCACGGCAGCCGGTTCCTTCGCAATCACCCGCAAAAGGGCTGCAGCGGGGCCGCTGACGCGCCGCTGGCCCTGTTCCCACTTGCGGTAGCCCGACAGGCTCATACCCATCAGCGGGGCCATTTGGGCCTGTGTCAGCTTTGCCCGCGTCCTGATTTCGCGCGGATCGACCGGGGTATGCACAATCGCGGGGCCTTCACCCCTGGCATGGGCGAGGGCTTCCCCCATCGCCTGGATCAGATCGTCACCGAAGCTGCTCATTTCCTTTCCTTCCATGTTGCCTTCAGGGCCGCGGCAAGGGCCGCAACTGCCCGCTTCTCGTCCGGGGTCATGTCGTCCTTCGCGTTCTTGGCATAGGCCAGAAGGGCGTAGAGCGGCCTGGTTTCATCCAGGTAGTAGTAGATCACCCGCGCGCCGCCCCGTTTGCCCCGCCCCGACGCGGCGAACCGGACCTTGCGCACCCCGCCCGTGCCGGGGATCTCATCCCCTGCCAGCGGGTTTTCGGCAAGGAAGTCGATCAGTTCGCGCTTTTCGTCTTCACTGAACAGCCTTTCGGTCTGGCGCGAGAAGATCGGGGCCTCTGCCACTGTCTGCATCATGGATATATAGCCCAATGGGCCATGCGTAACAAGCCCAATGGGTTACATCATCGCTGACGGCGTTCTTGCATCTGCTTGCGGGAAAGCCCGCGCACTTGCCGCCTCGGCCTTGCCCCCGCCAGGCATCCGACAGGGCGCGGCCGTCGCCACCCACAAGCAGCGTCAGCATGCGGCGGCTGCGGTAAAGGCGGATCCGGGTGGTCATTTGCTCTGCCTTCTCCAAGCTTAGGTGCAGTGACTCGGCTAATCTTGAGGTAGCCCCGCTTCATCGGCTGCCGCGCGGGCGCCCTTTATGATCAGACCGACATCGGTCGGCCCGGCGACCAGACGATACCCCCGGCGCGTCAGTTCCGCCCAGTCGCGCCCGGCACTGACGATGGTGCCCAACGGCACTGCGGCCTGCCGCGCCGCGTCTTCCGCGCGGTCCAGAAGTGACTGAACCCTGGGGTCGGTCAGACGTTCGAGTTGGTCGATCGACCCGGCAAGATCGTTCGGCCCAACGAAGATCATGTCGATTCCGCCGACCGCCGCTATCTCGGGCAGGTTCTCGACCGCCTCGGCATGTTCGCACTGAACGGCTAGAAACAGCTCCTCGTGCGCCTCCTCGAGCGCGTAGCCCGCCCGTGCACCGAATCCTGACGCGCGCACGATCGGGGCGCCGTAGCCGCGTGCGCCGCGCGGCGGATAGCGACATGCCGCGACGATGGCGCGCGCCTCGTCTGCCGTGTTGACGAGAGGCACGATAAGCGACCGGAATCCTCGATCCAGGACGCGCTTGAACAGCGCCGGATCTGCCTCGGGCACGCGCAGGATCACCTCGCCCCCCGCCGCCTCAACGGCGCGGGCGACTGCGACCCACTGTTCGATGCCGCCGATTCCGTGCTCGCCGTCGATGATGACGACCTTCCAGCCGTAACGCACCAGGATTTCGGCTGCGTCCGGTGAACCGAGGCCAGCCCAAACGGCCTTCAGCACTTCGCCGGACAGGATTCGTGATTTCAGCGACATGGCCTGACCTTTCATGCGACCCAACGGCCATGGGGCGATTCTATTTCTGCGACGGAATGTGGCCAAGACGGCGGGAAATGGCGTCGGCGTGACCCACGACGTAGGGGGCGAAGCGCGCCAGCGTCTCATCGGTCATCAGCCGTGCTGGGCCGCTCGCCGAGACGGCGGCGAACACCTTGCCCGCGGTGTTGCGGATCGGTGCGGCGACGCAGCGGACGTTGACCTTGTGCTCCTCGAGGTCATAGGCGAAGCCGCGCGCGCGGATCTCGGCAAGTTCCGTGCGCAGCTGGTCAGCATTGCTGATCGAATGCGGGGTGTAAGGCGTGAGACCTGCGGTGATCACTTTTTCGATCACCGGCTCCGGCTGAAAGGCCAGCGTGGCCTTGCCCACCCCAGTGCAATAGCAAGGCGAGATTTCCATGGTGATCGTGTCGTTCTGGGCGCCGGTCGGACCGCCGTTCGATCGCTCGACGAACACCATTCGCTCGCCGTCGAACACACATAGATGGACGTTTCCCCCGGTCAGGCTGCTCAGCGCCTCGACGAAGGGTCGCGCTTCGCGTTGCAGATCCATGTTATGCAGGACCGTCGTGCCAAACTGGAAAAGCCGCATCCCCAGCCGGTATTCATCGCGGGTCTGGTCCTGCTCGAGGAACCCGACCTCCTTCAGGGCGAGGATGGAACGATGTGCCGTTGACCGCGGCAGGCCAAGCCTGTCGGCGATCTCGCTGACGGTGAGCGAGCGGTCCGTGGTCGAAAAGCAGTCGAGCACACCTACGAGCTTACCCAGCGTCTTGATGTTCTTGGTCTCGATCATGAATTCCGTTGGTCCGATCTGGTGCTGGCTCAGTCTATCCCACAATGTGGCCGTCATGTCCACAATAAGTGACGTGGTGTTTCCCCTGTCCGATCCACATTATGGGATCGATTCTGTGGGGCCGTTTCGCTTCTCCGCCCGAAATCCAACGCTGCACAGCAGAAAACATGCAGTGCGACCGCAGAACAAACCGTTCTCACTGCACCGAACTCCTTGAGTTTTCCGGATTATGGGCCTTCTTCCGCGCCAGATGAATTAACGATTGACAGATTTTGGGATTTATGAACAGCATTAATACCACAATGCGGGACAGAAGGCTTGAACATGAGCAAAAAGATCTACGGAATCATTCCTCCGATCGTGACGCCGTTCGACCAGAACGGGGCCATCGACGAGGCCGCGCTGCGCGAAAACGTCAATTTCGTCATTTCGCGCGGCGTGCACGGTATCTGCTTTGGTGGCAGTACCGGCGAGGGCCACACCTTGAATTCGGACGAGCTTGAGCGCATCGCCGAGATCTGCGCCGAGACGGCCGCAGGCCGCGTGCCGGTCATCGCCGGCATCATCACCAACTCGACGCGCGACGCGGCGGCCAAGGCCAGGCGGATGACGAAATACGCCGTCGACGCCTTGCAGATCACGCCGGTCCACTACCTCTTCAGGCCTGACGAAAATGCAACCTTCAACCACTTCAAGGCGCTCGGCGACACGACCGATCTGCCGATCATCATCTACAACGTCGTGCCTTGGAACTACATCGCCCCGGCGCAGCTCGTCCGCATGATGAACGAGATCCCGAACGTCAAGGGCGTGAAGCAGAGCGCGGGCGACCTGAAGCTCTTTGCAGATCTGATGATCACCGCACCAAAAGATGCGCTGATCTTCTCGGCGGTCGATGCGCTGCTTTATCCGTCCTTCGCGCTTGGTTCGCATGGGACGATCGCGGCGAACCCGGCCGCCGCGCCCGGTGCCTGCATCGCGCTCTGGGATGCGGTTCAGGCGGGCGACCACAAGCTGGCGCAGCAGATTCACGTCGACCTCCTCAAGTTCTGGAACACGATTTCGGCCGACAACCTTCCCGCCAACGTCAAGTTCTGCCTTGCCCAGCAGGGGGTCCGTTCTGGCCTGCCGCGCGCGCCAATGCCGGCGACAAGTGCCGCGCAAGCCGAACGTATCAAGGCAGCGCTTCCGGGCGTGCTGCAGTATGACAAGGCAGCAATGCAGGTCGCCTGACCAGCCGAACGACTGGCGCCCCCCAAAGGGGGTGCTTTGCGAAGCGCCTTTGGGGAGGAGGACGCGATGGCCAAGGTGATGAACAGCCCGGACAGCTATGTCGAGGATATGCTCGACGGCCTTGTCCGGTTCGACGCACGTCTGGCCCGCGAGGGTCGTGCCTTGCGGCTTGCGACGGGTGCCCGCGACGGTGTCGCCATCGTTTCCGGCGGCGGATCGGGCCATTTTCCCCTTTTTGTCGGCTATACCGCACCGGGTTTCATCGACGCCTGCGCCGTGGGCGACGTTTTCGCCGGCCCTTCGGTCGATGCTTGCATCGCGGCGATCAGGGCGGTCGACCGGGGCAAGGGCGTCCTGCTGCTTTACGGAAATTACGGCGGCGACCGCATGAACTTCGACATGGCCGCCGAGATGCTGGAGATGGACGGCATCCGCACCAAGACACTGCTTGGAACCGACGACATTGCGAGCGGCACGCCGGAAGAGGCCGAAAAGCGACGGGGGGTGGCCGGCCTGGTCCTGCTTTACAAGATCGCCGGGGCAACCGCCGACAGCGGCGCCGACCTCGACACCGTCCACCGCGTGACCGCCCGGGCCGCAGCCCATTGCCGCACCATCGGCATCGCCACTTCGGCCTGCACCGTGCCCGGATCCGGCCCCTCCTTCGATCTCGCGCAGGGCGAGATGGAGATGGGCATGGGCATTCACGGCGAACCGGGCATCTGGCGCGACAGCCTGAAGCCGGCGGACGATTTGGCGCAGGAGATGGTCAGCCGACTTCTGGACGATCCCGTCCCGGTGCCCTCAAAACGGATGGCGGTGATGCTGAATTCGCTTGGCGCGACGCCGCTGGAAGAGCTGCTGATCCTGTATCGCAGGATCGCCGAAATTCTGGACATGCGCGGCATCACCGTCGCCTTCCCGATGATCGGCCATTTTGCCACTTCGATGGAGATGGGCGGCCTGTCGCTGACCATGATGCATCTGGACGCGCAGAGGGAAGCGGCACTGCGCGCGCCCTGCGACTGCCGTTCCTGGAAGGTGTGACTATGGGAATGACGGTCCAGGCCGTGCACGGCGCCATCGACCGGGCTGCGCAGGCGGCGCGCAGCACCGAGGCGGCGCTCAACGCGGCGGATGCGAAACTGGGCGACGGAGACACCGGCATCACTGTTCGCCGCCTCTTCGAGGCGATGGCCCGAAACCGGGCGACGGGGCAGGGCGACCTCGGTGCGGCGTTCGCCGACCTCGCCCGGATCTGCGCGGGCGCGACGGGATCGAGCCTCGGCACGCTTGTCACCGTTGCCATGATGACGCTGGCAAAGTCCTTGGACGGCAAGGCGGACATGCCTTGGGACGAACTTTCGCCGAGGCTCTTCGAAATCAGCGACCGAATGCTGGCGCGAGGCGGCGCCAGCCTGGGCGACAAAACGGTCATCGACATGCTCGACGCGGTGGCGCGCGCGACCGTGGGTATGTCAACCCCGCAAGACATCGCCAAGGCCGCGCGCATCGCTGCCGATGCAACGCTGACCCGGTTCCGCGACCAGCCGAACAGGATCGGGCGCGCCCGGATGTTTGCCGGGCGCAGCGCCGGGCTGGACGATCCGGGGATGCTGGCCTTTCGCCGCCTGTTGGATGCGACAATCGGAGTGGATGTCACGGATGCCTGACCTCGATGCCCTCGCAATGCCACGGTCACTGGCCGTCTCGAAGGTGCTGGAGGAACTCCGCGCGGTCCTCGGCGATCGTGTGTCCGCGTCGCTGGCCGATCGCGACCAGCATTCGCATGGCGAGGGGCTGCCCGATGCCGGCCTGCCCGACATCGTCGCCTATCCTGAAACCACCGAAGAGGTGGCACAGATCGCCAAGAGCTGCACCACATACCGTCTGCCCATTGTCCCTTTCGGCGCAGGGTCGTCGCTGGAAGGACAAGTTGCGGCTGTTGCAGGCGGCGTGAGCATCGACATGATGCGGATGAACCGGGTTCTGTCCGTCTCGTCTGCGTCGCTCGATTGCCGGGTCGAGGCCGGCGTCACGCGGGTCGCGCTCAACAAATATCTGCGCGACACGGGGCTGTTCTTCCCGCTCGATCCGGGTGCGGACGCCAGCCTTGGTGGCATGGCCGCCACCCGCGCCTCGGGCACGAACGCGGTCGGGTATGGCACCATGCGCGAAATGGTTCTTGGCCTGACCGTGGTCACGCCGGACGGGCGCGTCGTGAAAACCGGCAGCCGCGCGCTGAAATCTGCAACAGGTTATGATCTTACACGGCTCTACATCGGGTCTGAAGGCACGCTCGGCATTATCACCGAACTGCAGTTGAAACTGTTTGGACAGCCCGAGGCCATCGTCACCGCCGTCTGCCAGTTTCCCGATCTGCAAAGCGCCGCCGCGTCGGCCGGCGCGGCCTTGCAGAGCGGCCTGCGCATGGTTCGGATGGAGCTTCTGGACGAGGTGCAAACCGACGCATGCATCCGGTTCTCAAGGCTCACGGGGATGACGCCGGTGCCGACGCTTTTCGTCGAATTTCACGGCACACCGCTTGGCGCGCGCGAACAGGCAGACCTTTTCCGCGAACTTTCGGCCGACCACGGCTGTCTTTCCTTCGCAGAGGCCGAGAAACCCGACGACCGCGAACGTCTGTGGCGGGCGCGGCACAGCGCCTATCAGGCGGTTCTCGCCCTCGCCCCAGGCAAGCGGAACATGGGCACCGATGCCTGCGTCCCGATCGAGCATATCGCGGCCTGCATTCTGGAAACCCAGAAAGACGTGCGCGACAGCGGCCTTGTCGCCCCCATCGTCGGTCATGTCGGGGACGGGAACTTCCATCTTGGCATTCTGTTCGATCCGGCCGATCAGGACGAACGCCGCCGCGCTGACGCGCTGGCCGAACGCGTCAGTCTGCGCGCGATCCGCTTTGGCGGCACCTGTTCGGGCGAACACGGGGTCGGACTGCACAAGACCCGATACCTCGAACAGGAACATGGCCCCGCACTCGACCTCATGCGGGCGGTCAAGGCTGCGCTGGATCCGCTGGGCCTTATGAACCCGGGCAAGCTTATTCCGGAGCGGTCGGGGAGACCGCCCAGTTAAGACCCCATCCTGCCGCAACGCGACAGGATGGAAAACACGACCAAGGGGCGGGAGGCCCCGAATGCAATGGAGGAGCAAGATGAAACATACTCTTAGATCCGTGGTGCTGGCTTCCGCCGTGACAGTCGCCGCCTTGCCCGGATTTGCACAGGAGAGGCTGAAGGCGACCTGGACCGACCCGGACGATCCGACGACAGCGCCAGTGACTGCCTATATGCACGTGCTGCAGGATCAGATCGAAAAGCTGGCCGGTACCGATTTCAAGGTTGAGCTTTATGCCAACGGCCAGCTCGGCGACCAGCGCGCGATGGTGCAGCAGGTGTCGCGCGGATCGCTGCACTTCGCCAACATCGCCTCGGGCGTTCTCGCCTCGCTCGGCTATCCAGAACTGGGCATCGTCGATATGCCCTTCCTGTTCAAGAGTCGGGCGCACTTTGATGCCACGATGAACCGCAACGAACCCTACATTACCGCGCTTCTCGATAACGTGGCCAAGGAAACCGGCATCCGTGTGATCTCGCTTCACCCCTATGGTTTCCGCGACATGACGACGAAAGCGACCCCGGTCCGCTCGCCCGCCGACATGCAGGGCCTGAGGATGCGGACAATGGAAGTGGTGCCGCATCAGAAAATGATGCTTGCATTGGGCGCAACGCCGGTCCCGATCCCCTATCTGGAACTCTACACCAGCTTGCAGACTGGCGTCGTTGATGGGCAGGAAAACCCGCCCTCGAACATACTGCTGCAGCGCTTCTATCAGGTGCAGGGCAACATGACCCAGACCCACCACGTCATGACTGTGGGCGCCGTCATCACCAATGAAGCATGGTGGCAGTCCCTGGCTGACGAACAGCGCAAGGCGATCATCGCCGCCGATGCCGAGGCGAGCCTCGCCCACGACGGGATCGGCGCGGTGCAGGACCTGCTTGGCGTGCAGAAGATCCGTGACGAAGGGGTGGCAGTCTACACGCCGACACCCGCCGAAATGGAAGAATTCCGCGCCGCAACGGTCGAACCCACCAAGGCTTGGGCCATTGAGCAGTTCGGGTCGGAATTCGTCGATGGTTTCCTGCAGCATATGGCAAGCTTCGACGACCGTTTCTGATGACAAGGGACTGCCCGGGCAACCTGCCCGGGCCCTCCGCACCACAACCGGAGAGACAGGCATGCAACCGAGGCCACTAGGCGACACGATCCGGCGGATCGACCGGTTGCTGCAACTGGCCGCGAGCCATCTTGTGGCGCTCGCGCTGCTCATGATGGTCATCGTCGTCGTGACACTGGTCGTCGGGCGCTACGTTTTCGGCATTGCCTTTTTCTGGGGCGAGGAGCTTGCCCGCTACATCATGATTTACATGGCCTTCCTTGGCGGCGCGGTCGCGCTACGCACCGATGCGCACCCGCGCCTGACCGTCTTTGTCGGGATGCTGCCGCGTAGCGCGCAGCGCGTGATCGGCGCGATCATGTGTATCCTCCTTGCCGTCACGCTTGTCATTCTTCTCTATCAGGGCCTCGATGTCGCGCTGAACGAGGGTCGGATGCGGACGCCCGCGCTGCGTATCCGGTATTTCTGGATATTCCTTGCCGTCCCGATTGGTGCCGCAGGGATGCTGATCCAGCTTGGCTTCAAGCTGTTCCTGCCCGCTGCCGTCTCGGTGGCCGAGGATGACGACATCCGGGAGGTGTTCGAATGATCAGCTCGTTCGGATGGATGCTGATCGCCTTCGCAGCGCTCACGGTCCTCGGCTTTCCGCTCGCCTTTGCGATGCTTTTGGCCTGCATCGTATATTTCACGCTCTCGGGCGAGCCGATGTATCTGGTGGCCCAGCAATTCTTCAATGGCATCGACTTCTTCACCATCATGGCGATCCCCTTCTTCATGCTGGCCGGAGAACTGATGGTTGCCTCCGGCACCGCCGACCGGTTGCTGAAATTCGCGCAGCTTCTGGTCGGACGGCTGCGCGGTGGCACCGGCTACGTGAACGTCCTGGCCTCGATGCTCTTTGGCGGCTGTTCCGGATCCTCGATCGCGGATATCGCGGCGCTTGGCCGGATGCAGGTGCAGATGATGGAGCGGTCGGGTTTCGGGCGCGACTTCTCTGCCTCGCTGACAGTCTCGACCTCGATCATGGGTGCGATCATCCCGCCGTCGATCCCCATCGTCCTCGTCGGCGCGGTAACCGGCACGTCGATCGGGGGGATGCTGATCGGCGGACTGGTGCCCGGACTGCTGATCGCGGTGGCGATGTCGCTTGCCGTCTGGATGACGACGCGACGTCAGAACATCCAGCGGACCGCGCGCAAGACGGCGAAGGAAGCGGTGCGCATCGCCTTTGAGTCGCTGCCCTTCCTCGCCATGCCGGGGATCATCCTGGGCGGCATCTTGTCAGGCGTCTTCACCCCGACCGAAGCGTCGGCCGCTGCGGTTGGCTGGGGCTTCATCCTGCTCATGGCCGAGACGCGGTTCAAGCCAGACTGGCAACTTCTCTGGCGCATCTTCGTCCGCTCGGGGACTTTGTCGGCCGCCGTGCTGATGCTGACCGGCGCGTCAAACGTGTTCTCCTGGGTTCTCGCATCCGAACAGGTGCCCGCCATGATCGCGCGGATGATCTTTGCCATAACGGAAAACCCGATTCTGATTTTCCTTATCATCAACCTCTTCCTGCTGATCTGGGGCCTGTTCATGGACATGTTGCCGGCGATCTTCATTGTCCTGCCGATCCTGATGCCGCTTGCGGGACATCTTGGCATCGACCCGGTGCATTTCGGCGTCGTGGCGACGTTCAACCTCGTGATCGGGCTCATCACGCCGCCATACGGCACGGCGTTGTTCACCGGCTCCATCGTCCTCGGCATCCCGATCGAGCGGATGGTGCGTCACATGTTCCCGTTCTTCGCGGCGGCCGTGGGCGTGTTGCTCCTCATCACATATGTGCCTGAAACCGTGCTGTTCTTGCCGCGGCTGCTGGGGCTTCTCTGAAAGAAGGCCGGGCAATTTCCGACGCATCCGGTTTGGCCTGCTGCCGGTATTGCAAACGGGAAGTTCGGATCATGTCCAAGGCAGCGAAGACCGGGCACGACAAGGCAGTCGTTCGGCCGCGCTGACGTTGCCCCCAACGCTTATCCGGCGTGAGCGAGACTCCGGCGTTCAGTTTTGCCCGTTTGGGCGGGTTGGACAGCGGGGGCTGGCGTGGAGCAGATCGGGTCATGCGTAACAAGCCCAATGGGTCACATGATCGCTGATCGCGTTCTTGCAGCTGCTCGCGGGAAAGCCCGCGCATTTGCCGCCTCAGCCCTGGCCCCGCCAGGCGTCCGACAGGGCGCGGCCGTCGCCACCCACAAGCAGCGTCAGCATGCGGCGGCTGCGGTAAAGGCGGATCCGGGTGAGGCACACAAACGCCAGCCAGCGCTCCCTTGCGCCGGAAATGCGGTCGGATCGCAGGATCCGGATCGTTTCGGGCAGCGGCGATGCGGCCAGCGCCAGCGCGCGCAGGATCCAGCGCAGCCGCCCGCCGAGCCCGGACACTTTCTCGTAGTCATGGGCAATGTGGCGGTCCCATTTGCGGGCCAGTTGCCGGAAACTGTCGCGCGCCGGGGTTGTGATCCGCATGCCCGGAACATAGTCGATCCGCACCCCCAGGGCGGTGGCGCGGCGGCCCCAATCCATGTCTTCGGCAATCTGCAGCCCGCCGAAGCCGCCGACCTGTTCGAAGACCGCGCGGCGCACGGCCATGTTGCCGCTGCCGGTATAGTGGTGCTGCTCGATGTAAAGCTGAAAGCGATAGCCATAGACGCTTTCATAGGCCTCGATCGCGGTCGGATGCTGCGGGTCGGCGCGTTCGATACCGACATCGCCGCCGATCGCCCCGGTTTGCGGATGCGCCCCGAGATAGCTGGCGATGGCGGCGATCCAGCCGGGTTGCGCGATGCAGTCGCAGTCGATGAAGGCCAGCAGCTCGGTTGCGGCCAGCCGCGCGCCACTGTTGCGCGCCGGCCCCGGGCCGGGCGTCGGCTCGTCGATCAGCCGCACGAAGGGATGGGCGGCGCATTGCGCGACCGGCCGCTGCGCCGAGCCGTTGTCGACGACGATGACATCGAAGGCCACGCCGTCGTCGCGCTGACCGGCAAGTGCGTGCAGACAGCGCGCCAGCGCCGCGGGCGCATCGAGATGCGGGATGATGACGCTAAGGGCAGGATCGGCGGGCATGAAGACTCCCTCTGGTGCACCATTGTATCCAATTCAGGGCCAGAAACGCCTGATTTATGAAACTGCGCACAAATTCGCGACAATGCCAAAAGCCCGTTTCACAGCCAGATCGCCTGATGGTTGCGCAAGGCAATAAAAACAAACAGTTGGCAACGCGACGCCAACTTTGAACCGTTCAAAGATATTTGCGGAATATGGCAAAACTTGGTATGGTGACAGGGTTAAGGATAACAGAATCGGCTTAGGCAGACGTGAGCGCCGGATAACGGCGTCGTACAGGGTTTGGAACCAGGGGCTTTGGCACTTGGGGTAGTGAAATGACCGCTCAGCCGAAGGGGTTTCCCGAAGTCGGTCATGACGAGAATACCGGGTTCTTGTCTGACCGCATGGTCTCCGCGAATGGGTTCTACAGGCAGCGCGCCAAACGGGCGCTGGACATTCTGCTTATTCTTCTTTGCGCGCCTTTTGTCGTCCCCATCGTTCTGGGCCTGGCGCTGCTTGTGTCGCTCGACGGTGCCGCACCCTTCTACAGCCAGTTGCGCGTGGGGCATGGCGGCAAGGTTTTCAGGCTGCTGAAGCTGCGCACCATGGTTCCCGGCGCCGACGCGCTTTTGGAGGCGCATCTGGCAAGCGATTCCGATGCCCGCCGGGAATGGGACCGCACGCAGAAGCTGCGGCACGATCCGCGCATCACCCGGTTTGGCGGTTTCCTGCGCAAATCCTCGCTTGATGAGCTGCCGCAGCTGTGGAACGTGCTCAGGGGCGACATGTCGCTGGTCGGGCCGCGCCCGATGCTGGTCGATCAAAAGCCGCTCTATCCGGGGCGGGAATATTACCGGCTGCGCCCGGGCATCACCGGCTTCTGGCAGGTGTCGGACCGCAACAACAGCTCTTTCGCCGAGCGTGCAAGGTTTGACACCTCGTATTACCGGCAGGTGTCCTTCATGACCGATACGGTCGTTCTGTTGCGCACGGTCATCGTTGTGCTGCGCTGCACCGGCTTTTGAACGGCGCGGCCGTCACTTGCCGGGCGCGGCGGCGGCCTGGCTGTAGGAATTGCCCGCCCCGAGGCCGACGTTGAGGCTGACGAAGCTTCTTGCCTGCTGGCGCAGGTTTTCGGCCAGCATCAGGCTTGCATCGATAACCGATTCCTCGGCGTCGATGATGTCGCGGATGGTGGCGCCATCCTGGGTGACCATGTCGCGCGTCAGCTCGGCCGCGTCACGGTAAAGACGCTCGGCCTTTCGCGATGCCTGAACCGCGGCGCTGTTGCCCGCATAGTCCTGCAGCGCCGTTTCAACCTCCAGGATCGCTTCCAGGACGGTGGATTTCCAGGAGGCATGCGCCTGGCGCGCCCGGGATTCGCGGGCGCTGACCGTGGCCCGGCGCGCGCCGTCCGGAAATGCGGGCAACACCAGGCTCGGGCCGAAACGGTATTCGACCCCTTCCGAGCCGCCGATCGAGGCCAGGGTGATCGCGCCGCCCAGCGAAAGCCTGGGGTAGAGGTCGGCCCTGGCGGCGCCGATTTCGGCGACGCTGGCATAGTAGAGCCGTTCGGCGATCCGGATATCGGGGCGGTTGCGCAACAGATCGGCGGGGATCCCCACGCCGGTGGCAAGGGCGGCCAGCGGTTGGCGGGCGGTGCTGTCAAGGTTGATGTCCAGCGTTCCGGGCGCCATGCCCAGAAGGGTGCCGATCTGGTATTTGCGGCCCTGGATCGCGGCGCGCAGCGCCGGAAGGCGGGCCTCGGCTTCGGCAAGCCGGGCTTCGGTCTGCATCAGGTCAAGTTCGGTTGCCGATCTTTGTTCCAGCAAGGTGCGGGTCAGCGCAACCATTTGCTGGCGCGCGCGCAATTCCTCCTGGCGGATCTGCAGCAGGCGCTGGCTGTAGCGCAGATCGACATAGGCATTGGCAAGGTTGAACAGCAGCAAAAGCCGCGCCGCATCGACCTCGGCATCGGCAACCTCGACCCGGGCGTCGGCCGCCTTGATCTGTTCGCGCCGCGCGCCGTAGGGATCAAACATCCAGGCCAGGCCCAGCGAAGCCTCGCTGCGCGTCTGGGGCGCGGCGCCGGCGCCCTTGCTGCGGCTGATGCCGGCCGAAGGTGTCAGCAGCGCCGCCCCCGGCACCGCCTGCAGGTTTGCCCGCGCCTCTGCGACCCGTTCCGTGGCAATCGCAAGATCGAGGTTGTCGCGCAGGGCACGCGCTACCAGCGCATCGAGCACCGGATCCTTGAACCCCGCCCACCAGGCCGCGTTGTCGAGCAGAACGGGAACCCCGCCTTGCTGCGCGGCATAGGAGCTCTGAAACAGGAATACCGGCGCGGCATAGGGGGTTTCGCGGGTGCATCCCGCAAGTGCCGCCGCGCCCATCAAAAGGTAGCCGATGAAAGGCGCCCTGCGCCCGGTCCTGCCCGCCATACCGTTGCCTGTCAGTTTCGCGCCCCCGCTTCAGCGGTGTATCTTCACGAAAGTGCCTCGGGGCGGAGTGTGCCGCACAAGCTGCCCTGAAACAAGCCTGACAGGCGGTTTGCGGCGGCATGTGCCGTGCCTGCATCACTTTTTAGGGCCAGTTCCGGGCGCAAGCGGCCTCAGTCGTCGCGAAAAGCCCGCTGCAACTGGTTCAGCAGGGGCTTGGTCAGGTAGCTCATCACCGAGCGTTCGCCGGTTTGCAGGAAAGCCTCGACCGGCATGCCGGGGATCAGTTCGACATTGCCCAGCAGCGCCAGCTGTTCGGGCGGAACCGACAGGCCGACCCGGTAGTAGGATTGGCCGGTGGCCGGGTCGGTCACGCTGCTTGGCGGCACATTTGCCAAAGAGCCGAAGATTTCAGGCTTCGAGCGCATGTCGAAAGCGGGAAAGACGACCTTGGCGGATTGCCCCACGAAGATCTGGTCGATCGACTTCGGATCGACCCTGACCTCGAACTCCACCCCCTCGGACAGCGGCACGATCTGCACGATCGTCGCTTCGGGGGCCACCACGCCGCCGACGGTAGACACCGTCATCTCGTGCACGATGCCGTCGGCGGGGGCGAGCACGTCGATCCGTTCAAGCTGCTTTTCGACGGTGACGATCTGCAGCACGAGTTCTTCGCGCTCCGTCGTGGTCTTGCGCAGTTCGGTCACCACGTCTTCCTTGAACTGGCGCTCGGACTGCAGGATCTCAAGCTCGGTATCGCGGATCGAATTGCGGATGCGCGCCAGTTCCGACTGGCGTTCCGCCATCTGCCCCAGCAGGTCGGCCTGGGTGCGCTGCCGTTCCAGCAGCTGGCTTTCGCGCGCCAGCCCTTTCTGGTTCAGCACGCGCAGGCTTTCCAGTTCGCGTTCGACATAGGCGAGCTGGTCGCGGGCCGAGGTGATCAGCCCTTCGACGCCGTCGATCTGGTTGCCGAACTGCAGGATGCGCTCTTCGAGCTGTTCCTTGCGGCCCGCCATGACGTCGGCCCGGGCCTGGAATATTTCCTGCTGGCCGATATGGTGACGATCGAGCGTGACATCGCTGAGCTGCAGCGGCGCCGCGCGCTGCTCGATCTGCTGCAGCCCCAGATATTCCGCTTCAAGCCGGCTTTCGCGGGCGAAGGTCTCGGCAAGGCGGTTGCGGTAGATATCGAGGTTGATCAGCAGCAGCGTCGGGTCGAGCTTCAGCAGCGTGTCGCCGGTTTTGACCACATCGCCGTCTTTCACGAAGATCTCGGCCACCACCCCGCCATCGAGGCTTTGCACGATCTTGGGCTTGCCGCGCACCACCGCCTGCCCCGAGGCGATGATGGCGCCGCTGATCATCGTGGTCTGAAGCCAGAAGAAGATGATGACCAGCAGCGCCAGGCTTGCCAGGGCGCCCAGCCGGACCAGGGCGGTCAGGCCGGTTCGGGGCGCCAGATCATGCTCGCTCAATGCCGTCATCGCGCTTATCCGATCTTCTGTACGACGGGGGCAGCGGCGGTCGCGGGCTGGCGCATGGCAAGGCGGAACACCTCGTCCTTGTCGCCGAAATGGGCCACCGCGCCCCGGTGCAGGATCATGACCTTGTTCACCGCGGCGATGGCGCTTGGCCGGTGCGCCATCACGATCACGACACAGCCACGGCTGCGCAGCATGCGGATCGCTTCGGTCAGGGCATCGTCGCCGTTGCTATCCAGGTTCGAGTTCGGTTCGTCCAGCACGATCAGCTTGGGCGTGCCATAGATCGCCCGTGCCAGACCGAGGCGCTGGACCTGGCCGCCCGACAATGGCTGGGCAACCGTTCCGACGCGGGTGGAATAGCCTTCGGGCAGCGCCAGGATCATTTCATGCACGCCGGCAATCTGCGCCGCCTCGATCACCAGCGCATCGCGCGCCGCGGGGTCGAAGCGGGCGATGTTTTCCGCGATGGTGCCGGGCAGCATTTCCAGTTCCTGCGGCAGATAGCCGATGTGGCGCCCCAGATCATCGGGGTGCCATTGGTCGATCGTGGCACCGTCAAGGCGCACTTCGCCCAGATCCGGCTTCCAGGCCCCGACCAGAAGCCGCGCCAGGCTCGACTTGCCCGCGGCACTGCTGCCGATCACCCCAAGCCCGTCGCCGGGGGCAAGCGAAAAACTTACCCGGTCGAGAATTTTTGCCCGCTCGGAGGTGCGGACATGCGCGGGCAGGATTTTCGTGAGCCGCGAAACCTCGAGCATGCCCTTGGGATCGGGCAGCCGCACATGCTTTTTTTCCGGCGGCATGGCCTCGAAGGCCTGCACCAGCTGGCGATGCGCCTCGCGCGCCCGTCCGATCACGCGCCACTGCCCGATGACCTGATCCACCGGCGCAAGCGCGCGCCCCGCGATGATCGAGGTGGCGATGATGGCGCCGGGCGAAACCTCCTGGCGGATCGCAAGATAGGCCCCGAGCGTCAGCAGCATCGATTGCAAAAGCAGGCGGAACGATTTGGAGAAGGCGGTGAATGCCTCGGATCTTTCGCCGCCCTGCTGCGTTCTGGCAAGGCCCCGCCAGTGCATCTCCTGCCAGCGCTGAATGATCTTGCGCTGCATCCCGAGCGCCAGCACGGCCTCGGCATTGCGCCGGCTGCGCTCGACAAAGCTGCGCTCTGCGGCATCGAGCGCCATGGCCTCGGAGATCGACCGGCGCGTCAGCGCCTGGTTGAGCAACGCGGCAATGGCGATCACCCCGGCCCCGGCAAGGGTCAGATAGCCAAGCCAGGGGTGGATGAAAAACACCACCGCCAGAAACAGCGGAATCCAGGGCACGTCGAAAATGCCCAGAATCGCCGGGCTGGCCAGAAAGCCGCGGCTCACCTCAAGGTCGCGGACGGGGTTGTAGCCGCCGCTGTCCTGCGCAATTCCCGAACGCATCCAGAATTCGAAAGCCTTGCCGCCGATTGCCGAATCCAGCCGGTAGCTGGCCCGCGACAAAAGCCGGGCGCGCAGCAGCTCGTAGATGCCGAGAAAGGCGTAAAGCACCACCACGATCGCGAACAGGCCCATCAGCGTGGGAACCGAGCCGCTTGACAGCACCCGGTCATAGACCTGCAGCATGTAGATCGGCCCGGTCAGCATCAGGATGTTGATGGCGGCGCTGAACAGCCCGACCTGAACGAAGGTCCGGCGCAGCGGGCGCAGGGCCGCCCGGTAGGGATTGTCAGCCCTGTTCAGGATTTTGGGCATAGGGGTCCTGCCATGTTCACTGTTGCACCCACTGCTGGTGATGCCTGCTCGGTTTCGGGGTCAGGCCTGCGACTTAAACACTGTGCCGGGTGAACACTATCATCTTCTCATGCCGGGCGGGAATGCATCCAAAATAAGCCGGAATCTGCCGGTAACCTGATTTCGGTCGGCGGAGAATCGCAGGATGCGTGGCGCTCTGACACTCAAATTGTGGTTCAAAGATCCCCGATAACTATATATTGTGTGTCAACGATCAGGGGAAAGGGCGCGGGGCATGCCGGGTTGCAGCCTTGGCACCGTGCCGCCGCCACGAAGCCCCGGATCTTGAAGGGTTCGCAAGGAACCGGAGCAGGCAGGCCGGGATGGCAACCGTATTCGCCTTTGTCGAAGATTTCCTGCTGGCACAGCAGTTTGCCAGGGCCGTGGCCCTGCTTGACGCGCAATATCCCGAAGCCGATCTGCGGCGCCGGCTGAGCGCGGAAACGGCAACCGTGTTTGTGCCGGCGGATACCGGCTTGGTGCAGACCGCCAGGGAGCTCGGCTTTGGCGGCGACAGGGCAGATGGCGCGCTGTGGTTCCTGGTCTCGAGAATCGCCGAGCAGTCCGGCGTGCCAAGCATTTCGGCGATGCTGCAGTTCGTGCTGTCCCATATCGCCCCCGGGTGCCACCCGGTGACCCGGCACGACAGCCCGGCCCGGCTGCAGATGCTGTGCGGCGACGGCATTCTTCTGTCGGCCACGGGGGTGGTGGTAACCGCGGCCGGTTGCAAGGTCAGCATGCTGGTGTCCGATCGCGACTGCGACAACGGCATGGTGCATGTCATTTCCGCCCCGCTGCTGCCTGCCGGCCTGCAGCCCGGCGGGCGGCGGCAGCACCGCGCACCACCCTGGATGCCGCAGCGGCAGCTGTCCGAGCCGCGCGGGGCCGGTCGCCAGGGCAGGGGCGCGGCGGTGCCGGATAGGGTATCGCCCGACGCCGCGCCGGGCGGCAGTTCCATCGGCTGGTCGGCGCAATATGTCATAGGCACGATGCGCCAGGATCAGCGGCCCGCGATGATGCCGCTGCCGGCCCGAAAGCCGCAACTGCACGATGCCGCGCCCGAAAGCCGCCCCGGCCGAGCCACCCCCGACCCGCTGCACGCCGCCGCGGTGCAGGGCCTGAACATGCTCCGACAGGCCCTGACCAACCCCGAACACGACCGCTTCCGGTTCGATTTCGACGGCAAGGGCTAGCAACTGCATCTCTCTGGCGGCGATCTGTCGTCGCTTCTGATCGGCCAGTCGGCGGCGGCGCGCCGTGTGACGTATACGTTCCTATTTCTTGCCAACTTCGTACCCAACTTCGCACAGGCCCGCGACCCCCAGCGCAAGCGGAGTCGGACTTAAGGGGCTGCACTCAATGTCGAAACGCGGACACCGGGGCCGGTTTCACGCCCTCTGGCACATGCATCGCGCACTCTGCGCTCTGCATCGCGCTTTCTGGCGGATGGCGAATGCAGCCCTTATTCACCGCAATACGTGCGGAGGTTATGCTTGACCGATGCGGCGAATAATGGTCATAATCCCCGCAAGAAGCGCGGCGATCATGACCTACATCCACGAGCACGAAGATTGGCCCCGGTTCCGCTGGTCGGCCGAGGCGATCACGGGTCGGCTGGCGGCTGTCCGTCATCGGCAGGGGCGGCTGATCGGGCGGATGGAAGCGCTCGGTTTTGATCTGCAGAACGAAGCCCTTCTTCGCACCCTGACCGAAGACGTCGTGAAATCCAGCGACATCGAGGGCGAGACGCTCGACAGCGATGCCGTGCGCTCTTCAATTGCGCGGCGGCTTGGGATCGACATCGGCGCGCTGGCCCCGACCGACCGCCATGTCGAAGGGGTGGTCGAGATGATGCTCGACGCCACCCGGAACCATGCCAGGCCGCTGACCGAGGCGCGGCTGTTCGACTGGCATGCCGCATTGTTCCCGACCGGGCGCAGCGGCATGGCCCGGATCGCTGTCGGCGCCTGGCGCGACGCGAGCGCGGGGCCGATGCAGGTGGTCTCAGGCCCCTATGGCCGGGAGCGGGTGCATTTCGAGGCGCCGAAGGCCGCCCGTCTGCCCGGCGAGATGGCCGCCTTTCTCGCGTGGCTCAAAACCCCGGACAAGACAGACCCGGTCCTGCGCGCCGCGCTTGCCCATCTGTGGTTCGTCACGATCCACCCGTTCGAGGATGGCAACGGCCGCATCGCACGCGCAATTGCAGACATGGCGCTTGCCCGTTCTGAGGCCAGCCCGCAGCGCTTCTACAGCATGTCTGCCCAGATCCGCCGCGAGCGTGAGGCCTACCATGACGCGCTGGAGCGCAGCCAGAAGGGCGATCTCGACGTGACCGACTGGCTGGTCTGGTTCCTCGACTGCCTCGACCGTGCGATCCTGGGTGCCGATGACATGCTCGGCCAGGTCCTGCGCAAGGCAGGTGTCTGGAAGCGGTTGCGCGACCAGCCGCTGAACGGCCGGCAGCGCGCTGTCATCAACCGGCTGCTGGACGGGTTCGAGGGCAAGCTGACGTCAGGCAAATGGGCCAAGCTTACCAAGGTCTCGGCCGATACCGCACTGCGAGACATCACCGACCTGGTCGCGCGCGGCGTGCTCCGCAAGGACGAGGGCGGCGGGCGCAGCACGAGCTATAGTTTGCCCGACCAGTGAGTCGCGGAAGCGATCCCACCAATCATCAACTGCCAAGCGCAGCTCTTCGGACCGCTACCATCCGAGATGGGGATCAAGCCGAATATCCCATCCGACCCCAGGACATATCTCGATTGTTCCCCGCACCCACAGGCTGTGCAGAAAGCCCGTTGTTGCGATTTTGTGAACAAAAACGGCTCAGGCCCATCATTGTGGAAACGGATGCGCCGATCTTGTGTTGAAGCCAAGGCCATAAGTCCTTTGAGCCAGGGCGAGTCCAGCTTAGAATGATTCAGTTACCTTTCAGGGAAACTGGGCAGGCGGGCAAGCCATGAGCGTCTCCGACGATTTCGCTGCCGGGGTTCTGGATCCGGTGTGGAGCATTGCCGGGCCTGCGGGGGTTTCGGCGTCTCTGGCGACGGATGCAACGGAAGCCTGGCTGGAACTGGCGACGCCGGATGGCAACCACGATGTCTGGGGTGTCAACAACGGCGCCCGCGCGATGCAGGCGGCGGCGGATGGTGATTTCCAGATCGAGACGCGGTTTCTGAGCACGCCGAGCCAGAAGTTCCAGCTTCAGGGTCTGCTGGTGGAACAGGATGCGGGCAACTGGATCCGGTTTGACACCTATTCCGACGGCAAGAAGCTTTACGCCTTTGCGGCGGTGACGCTGGACGGGGTCTCGACGGCGAAGTTCAAG
>Ga0214472_10002097_pt1 | contig 21673 bp, 19 predicted proteins | sample RVTome_6_FD_207662 | JGI IMG/M metagenome (GOLD analysis project Ga0214472, IMG submission 207662) | Soil microbial communities from uranium-contaminated site in the Upper Colorado River Basin, Wyoming, United States - RVT140D175 | ecosystem: Environmental > Terrestrial > Soil > Contaminated >...
TCGAGCACGCTCGAGCGACGGGGTTTTGTTTGACAAGAAATTTGTTTCAAGTACACTTGTCTCTCATAAGGCCAAAGACAATAGGTTATTAGTAAGCAGTAGATAATAGTAGACAGTCATAAGTTTTCGCTGATTATCTACTACTCACAACTGCTTACTAGACATAAACCCTATCGAGGTAAAGCTTACAGCTCATAGCTCTAAGCTTAAAGCTCACACGCGGCCTTGAGGTCGTTTTTTGTTTTAGAAAATAAGGGACGAAGTGACTATATTTTCTTAAACCCCGCCACGGCGGGGTCAAGGATTTTCTAAGTTCACTTACGCTCACTAAGTAAATTCTTGATGGCTGTAACAAAAGATAAGAAAAAAGAAATTCTTGCAAAGCTTCAAGGCGCTTTAAAAGAAGCCAAGTCTTTGGTCTTTCTGAATTTTCACGGGCTTACCGTTTCAGCAGCCCAGGAATTGAGAGGTGCTCTGCGTAGAGCTGATGTGGCTTATTACGTTGCCAAGAAAAATCTAGTAAGGCGGGCTCTCGGTGAGAGGGAATTTGCGGGAGAGGCCCCCGAATTTCCCGGAGAGTTGGCTATTGCTTGGGGTGATGATTTGATTGTCCCCGCAAGAGAAGTCTATGAATTCCAGAAAAAGAATCCTGACAATTTGAAGATTGTCGGAGGGATTTTTGAGGGGAAGTTCATGAATAAGGATGAAATGATGGACATTGCCATGATTCCACCACTACCTCAGTTGCATGGAATGTTTGTGAATATTATTAACAGTCCGATACAGCGATTCGTGATTGCGCTAAATGAAATTGCAAAAGCAAAAAATTAACAAATTAATAAAATAACTAAACATGTCAGAAGAAGAGAATAAGAAAAATGAAGTGGTGACCCCTGCTGAAGAGAAAAAGGAGGAGGTTAAGGCCGAAAATGACGCTAGTCAGAATAAGGGAGGAAAAGTGGAAGTTCCCGCAAAATTTAAAAAGATTGTTGAGGAGGTTGAAAAGATGTCTGTTCTTGAACTTAACGAACTAGTTAAGGTTTTTGAAAAGAAGTTCGGCGTTTCAGCCCAGGCGGTTGCAGTCGCTGCGCCGGGAGCCGACGCATCAGTCGCGGGAGAGGAGTCAAGTACCGTTAACATTGAGCTTGCGGATGGCGGTGCCAACAAGATAGCCGTTATCAAAGCGGTTAAAGAAGTTCTCGGACTCGGTCTCAAAGAAGCAAAAGATTTGGTTGACGGAGCCCCGGCAATGCTTAAGGAGGGAATGAAGAGAGAAGAGGCGGAAGAGTTTAAGAAGAAAATAGAAGAAGCCGGAGGTAAGGTTACTTTCAAATAACAAAAAATCCCCCAAATTGGGGGATTTTTTGTTATTTCCCCACACACATTTTCCTTGCTAATGGGTCAGTATTGATACAATATATGGATATGGCAGACACCCTCGCGATGCTTCTGGGAAGTCCGACAAGGGTTAAAGTTTTAAAACTCTTTGTATTCAACACCGGAACCCCCTTTGGTTTTGAAGAAATCAAGGACCGAACCAGAGAGAACTCGTCTAAAATCAGAACAGAGCTCAACCTTGCTGAAAAAATTGGGCTTGTAAAACGTAAATCATTTGCAAGACACGTAGAAAAAAGAGTTAGAAAAAGGAAAGTTATAAAAAGAATAAAGGTGAAAGGTTGGATTCTTAACGACAACTTCGCAGAGCTTATTCCGCTCCAGACCTTTCTTGTTACGGCCGGACGATTGGGACCTAAAGAAGTAATCCGTAAACTGGCTAAAGCAGGAAGCTTAAAATTGATCGCCATTGCGGGCGTGTTTATTCAGGAGCCCGAAAGTCGGGTAGATCTTTTGGTAGTCGGGGATCATCTGAAAAGGTCTGTTCTTGAAACAGCCATAAAATCAATTGAATCTGAAATGGGCAAGGAAATCCGCTATTCGATTTTTGACACGCAGGACTTCCTTTATCGACAGGGTATTTACGACAAGCTTATTCGTGAAATTCTGGATTTTCCGCATGAAAAGGTTCTAAATAAACTCGATATTTAGGCCTTTTCTCCACAGGTTTAAATCCACAAAGACTTGAATTTACGGTGCTATAATTGCCCATAGGGCATTTAATTTTTAAAAGGTCATTTATTAGCGTAATAAAGCCCGGCGGCCAAACGCGGTCGCAAAAAGACTCGTATGCTTATTAACACATGGAGGGACGTCTTAACGGCTTCTTTCCAAGACCTATGGATCGGAATAATTGACTTTGTTCCGAATCTTTTGGTTGCAATCATTATCTTCATTCTCGGTTGGGTTGTAGGAACCGTTGTTGGACGAGGAATCCACCAGTTGTTCCGCTCAATCAGAGTAGATGATGCTCTGAAGAAAACAGGCGCTGACGAAATGATGCACCGCGGTGGTATGTCTCTTAATTCAGGAGCCTTTGTGGGAGGACTGGTGAAGTGGTTTATTATCGTAGTCTTCCTCATCGCCGCTTTTGACGTTTTGGGATTGGAGCAAGTAAATCTCTTTTTGAGAGAAGTTGTGCTCGCTTACCTCCCCAGCGTAATTGTTGCGGTTCTGGTGCTCTTGGTTGGAGGTGTCTTGGGTGATGTTATGCAGAGGGTTGTCGTTGCTGCAGCAAAAGCGGGTAACGTCCGTTCATCTGCGATGCTCGGAGCCATTACCAGATGGGCAATCTGGATATTCGCATTTTTGGTGGCACTGAGTCATTTGGGAGTTGCCGCGGCATTCAGCCAGACTCTCTTTACCGGATTCATTATCGCGCTAGCTCTGGCAATCGGACTGTCTTTCGGTCTCGGTGGTCAGGCGGCGGCGGCTGATTTCATCGCTAAAATGCGCGATGAAATGGCAGATAGAAAGTAAAAAACTCTCTATTTCTTAACAAAAACCCCCTCCCAGAGTCTCGGGACGGGGGTTTTTGTTTTAAGCATAATCCGGTAGGTCTAAACAAGTTGACTTCCTTTTTAGTTTGGCTATACTTGTCTCTGTCTGTATGAGAAACACTTTGCAACTTTTACCCAAGCGGAGACGGTAAACGCATTTTTTGTGTTAGCCGGCGCCGCCTTAAAAAGCGGCATTTTTGTTTCATACAGTGTTCATTGACAATTGAATGCTTGTCACGGCACGTTTAGACAGGGGTCTTTGTGTTAGAGACAAGCCAAAAGCAAAAGAAACGTTGCATTAATTTTATGCAACAGAATGAAGAACACCGTGCTTCGCACAGAATTTTCAAGTCACAATTTTCAATTATCATTGGAAGTTTAATGGATCAATTTGCAAAATTGTAGATTAAAAATTGGAAATTCCGCGCGGAGCGCGGAGAGCGGTTTTATATTTTCTAATGCCTGCTTCTTGTTTGCTTAACGGCAGACGAGGCAGACAAGGAAAATAAAGGGCGTATGGTGGATGCCTTGGCTCTAAAAGGCGATGAAGGACGTAGCATGGCTGCGATAAGCTTCGGGGAGGTGCCTAGCAACCTTCGATCCGGAGATTTCCGAATGGGGAAACCCTCTGAGCATCACATTGCATGTGATGCAGTAGTTAGTGGTCAGTAAACAGTAGTCAGATTAATACGTGTATTAAAATGTATTTTCTTATTACTTAAATACTGTCTACTGATTAGTGCATCGCGCGTAGCGTGATGCTCGGAATGCGGGACTAGACGCCCGCATGCAAACCCAGGGAAGTAAAACATTTCAGTACCTGGAGGAACAGAAACGAAATAGTATTTCCTTAGTAGCGGCGAGCGAAAAGGAAGAAGCCCAAACCCTCACGCCAACTTTGGCATTGTGTTTTTGTTACTATCAAACATTGATGGAAGAAATTGATTTTCCGCCAACGTGAGATAAGTAATAAAAATTTTGAAAACACGATGCAACGATGCCAAAGTTGGAGTGGGGGGGTAGTAAGACGACAATTTCCCTTTCTTTTGAGGGGGAGAGAAGTTACAAATTGTTTCATTAGCTGAATGTGCTGGAAAGCACGACCCAAGAGGGCAATTGTCCCGTAAGCGAAAATGAATCAACTTCTTTGTTGTTGTTCTTGAGTACTTCGAGACACGAATGGCTCGGAGGAATTTGCCGGAACTAACCGGTAAGGCTAAATACTTTTAGAGACCGATAGTGAACTAGTACCGTGAGGGAAAGGTGAAAAGCAGCCCGGTGAGGGCGGTGAAATAGACCTGAAACCATATGTCTACAAGGAGTCGGCGAGGGCATCACATTGCATGTGATGCAGTAGTTAGTGGTCAGTAAACAGTAGTCAGATTAATACGTGTATTAAAATGTATTTTCTTATTACTTAAATACTGTCTACTGATTAGTGCATCGCGCGTAGCGTGATGTCCTCTACGGCGTGCCTATTGAAGAATGAGCCAACGAGTTGATGTGTGTCGCTTGTCTAAGTGCGAGAGCACGAAGGCGCAGGGAAACCGAGTCTTAATAGGGCGAATTGGCGTTACACATCAGACCCGAAGCCAAGTGAGCTTGCCATGAGCAGGGTGAACCCCGCCGAAAGGCGGGGGGAGGCCCGAACCGTTGAGCCGTGCAATACTCTCGGATGACTTGTGGTAAGAAGTGAAAAGCTAATCGAACTTGGTAATAGCTGGTTCTCTCCGAAAGAGCTTTTGGGTTCGCGTCGTGTGTTCCCTAGAGGGGTAGAGCACTGGAAGGTCAAGACAGGGCGAAAGCTCGCTTGACCTATCAAACTCCGAATACTTTAGGCTAAAACACGGCAGTTAGACTGCGGGGGCTAAGCTCCGTTGGTCGAAAGGGAAACAGCCCAGATCTCTATTTAAGGTCCCTAAATCATAGCTAAGTGCACTTAAGGTGGTGAAGTTTCACGGACACTGAGGAGGTTGGCTTAGAAGCAGCCATCCTTTAAAGAAAGCGTAACAGCTCACTCAGTAAGAGACTTTGCGCCGCAGATAATCGGGGCTAAGCTATGTACCGAAACTGAGGATGTCCGTGTTTCGCACAGAATTTTCAAGTCACAATTTTGCAATTTTCATTGAATTTTCAATGAATCAATTTTGCAAAATTAAAAAATGAAAATTGAAAATTCCGCGCGGAGCGCGGGCGTGGTAGGAGAGTATTTGCATCGCTGTGAAGGTGAAGGGGTAACCCACACTGGAGCGTTGCGAAGTAAGAATGTTGGCACAAGTAACCGCAAGGCCGCTGAGAACGCGGCCCGCCGAAAGACCAAGGTTTCCTTGGCGATGTTAATCAGCCAAGGGTTAGTCGGTCCTAAGGTAATGGCGAAAGCCGCAGCCGATGGACACATGGTTAATATTCCATGACCGTGTCGTGTTTCGATGGAGTGACGGAGGTTAGTAGTGTGAGCGATTTATTGGATTATCGTTCTTGGCTCGAGGGTGTTTTCCAGGCAAATCCGGAAGATATAAGCCCAGATGAGCAGAGAAAAGGTTTGGTTTCGACCTGACCTATTCACACGAGCCACCTTCCAAGAAAAACTTCTAAGGTTAAACACGACATGACCGTACCGAAATCCGACACAGGTGGTCTGGTCGAGAAGACTAAGGCGAACGAGTGAGAAGTCCCCAAGGAACTCGGCAAAAAAGCAGCCGTAACTTCGGAATAAGGCTTGCCCTTCGATTCGATACTGCGTATCTCTCTCAGGACGGCCCCTCTTTGTTGTGATGTAAGACATATCTCTTACCTCCACTTAGAAGGGTAAGTCCCGAGCGAGGTGCATAGCACCGAGTCGAGGGGCCGCAGCTAAAGTATCTCTGGCAACTGTTTACCAAAAACACAGCTCCCTGCGAACTCGCAAGAGGATGTATAGGGGGTGACACCTGACCAATGCCAGAAGGTTAAACGTTTGCGGTCTCTTTGTCTTCGGACGAAGGGGCTGACGAATGTAAGCCCTGGTGAATGTCGGCCGTAACTATAACGGTCCTAAGGTACCGAAATTCCTTGTCGGGTAAGTTCCGACGCGCAGGAATGGTGTAATGACTGGAGAACTGTCTCGGGGACCTGCTCGGTGAAAATACAATACCGGTGAAGATGCCGGTTACCTGCAGTTAGACGAAAAGACCCCGGAAGCTTTACTGCAACTTGATATTGAGAATACGTTTTACATGCGTAGCATAGGTGGGAGACTTTGAGCCTCACATTTCGGTGCGGGGGGAGTCGTCAGTGAAATACCACTCTTGTTGGATGTGTTTTCTAACCCTGCCGGCAAAAACGGCAAGAAACAGTGTCTGGTGGGCAGTTTGAGTGGGGCGCTCTCCTCCTAAAAGGTAACGGAGGAGTCTATTAAGGTCAGCTAGGCGCGAATGGAAACCGTGCCGATAGCGTATAGGCATAAGCTGGCTTAACTGCGAGGCGTACATGCCAAGCAGATGCGAAAGCAGAGCTAAGTGATCCGACCGTTGGCATTAGACGCCGCGGAAGCTCAACGGATAAAAGCTACTCCGGGGATAACAGGCTAGTTCCGCCTAAGCGTCCATAGCGACGGCGGAGTTCGGCACCTCGATGTCGGCTCAGGATATCCTGGGGGTGAAGAAGCTCCCAAGGGTTTGGCTGTTCGCCAATTAAAATCCTACGCGAGCTGGGTTCAGACCGTTGAGAAGCTTTAAGCTAGAAGCTGTGGGCTTTAAGCTTAAGGAATTTCAGCAGTCTGAATCCGGACATAAATGACATAATCGATTTTTTCGTTTAATAAAAAATAAAAAAGTCCCGATTTTGATTTATTAAAATCGTGGATCCCGACTGAAATGTCGGGAATAGAGACCAATCAAACCCCAGTAGTAGAGCAAAGCTCACTACAGGGTACATCACGGCGGCTCCGCATATGCGGAGTGAAGCTGACTTATATCGGTGGAATCCTATTGTGATACAATAGGGCTATACCGAGGGAAGTTAATCAAAAAAATCATGGAAAAACAACCAAAAAATGAATTAGACCTTAATGCGTTGAGAGAAAAGGCGCTAAAAGAAAAGGCAGATTCATTATCAGTTGAGACACCAGTTGAGAACAGAGAAGAACTCGATGAAGAAGATAAACGTCCAGGACCAGATCTTGGAAAATTGAGAGACACTCTGAATTCAAACGAAGATAAAGATTAGTACCCGTAGAGACTGAACGTCAGCCAGCTTTTTAAGCTAACAGCTAACAGCTGGAAGCTAAAAGCTGATATTACAGTCCGATCCCGCCGGTAACGGCGGCGTTGCAAGCTGAAAGCTTACAGCTTAAAGCTCGCAGCTACATTTGCGTGAGACAGGTTGGACTCCTATCTACTGCAGGCGTTGATTCTTGAGGGGGTTTTCGGATAGTACGAGAGGACCTTCGAGAACGAACCTCTGGTCTGCCAGCTGTTCCTGCCAAGGGCACCGCTGGGTAGCTAAGTTCGGTTTGGATAACCTCTGAAAGCATCTAAGAGGGAAGCCAGCCCCAAGATTAGGAATCGTTATAGACTCGTGGGAGATGACCACGTTGATAGGCTCTAGGTGAAAGCGCAGTAATGTGTTGAGCCGAGGAGTACTAATAGTCGATTTCCCTGTTTGTTTGGGCGGGTATTAGGAAGTGTGAAACCTCTCACTTAAATATTTTTACTGATAAAAATATTTAAGTGAGATCTCTTCATTCTGTTGCATGAAATTAATCCTCGTTTCTTTTTAGTCAAATATTTAGTTCTGGTGATTTATCGCAGAGGTTACACCTTCGCCCAAATCGTACCGATTTGGTACGAACGGGAGTTCTCCCGCCGTCGCTAAAAAAGCTGTGGCGGATTGCGATTTGTAACCAGCGCTAAAGCTTATTGGACAAATCGGGGACGTTCCAACCTGCCCCGTTACAAATTTTCGAACTTTATGTTCTGGTGATTTATCGCAGAGGTTACACCCGTTCTACCCGCTCCGCTAAGACTACGCGGGACTGCGTTTTGTAATCACGGAATACCGTGAACAAAACGGGAGCATTCCGACTTGCCCCGTTAGAAACTTTTGAAAATTGAAAATTTAGTCTTGGTGATTCATCGCTGGGGAAACACCCGTTCTCATTCCGAACACGGCAGTTAAGCCCAGTTGAGGCGATGGTACTCGAAAGGGGAGAGTAGCTAGTCGCCAAGACTAAGTTTTTAAGCAATCTGATCAAAAGTTTCCTTCGGGGACACGGAAGCCTGCCCCGTAGTCAGCTTTGCTGTACTACTGGGGTTAAGCTCTGTTGAGGCGACCCGCCCGTACCGAACGTCAGCCTGACAGAGTCATTCTGGCGGGGTACGTTCGGGCGGGTGGTACTCGAAAGGGGAGAGTAGCTAGTCGCCAGAACATAGTGCTCGAAGTACAATCCTTTTTTGAAACAAGGCTTTTTTACAAAGAGGACTTTTTGTTTCCTCACGGTCTGCTAGAATTAACGGGATGGAGTGGTCAACTAAGCGCAAAATTCAATATTTTTCCATCATTGTTGCTTTCCTCCTTGTTTTTGTTGTTTTTCCTTTTTACGCATTTATTTATACTCCGCCAAACTGTTTTGACGGATTCAAAAACGGCCAAGAGACAGGGGTTGATTGTGGCGGAAACTGCAGACTTATCTGCTCGGCCGAGGCTTTGGAGCCGCAGTTAAAATGGGACCCAAGAATTTTCCGAATATCCGCTGATACTTACAGTTTGCTTGCTTACATAGAAAATCCGAACGTAACTGCCGAAGCGATTTCCGCCCCATTCACATTCAAAATCTATGACGCGCAAGGAACCCTCATAACAGAGCGTTCCGGCTCCACATTCATTCCGCGAGGGAAAGAATTTGCCTTATTTGACGGCAATTTTTCTTTGGAAGGAAAAATTCCATCTCGTGTTACATTTGATTTTGGAGAGATTGTCTGGACACGAAGTTTTGAAGTTGAGCCTGAAATCACCATTCAGAATAAGGCTTTAATGCGTGAAGAAACTCAGCCTAGAGTGGAAGCGACGGTTGAGAACAAGACTCTTAAACGAATTCAAAATGTAGAGCTTACGGCAATAATATTTGACAGTGGTGGCAACGCCATCGCCAGCTCGAGAACTTTTGTGGAGACTTTGGAGAAAGGTGAGGTAGCGCAGGTCTTCTTTACTTGGCCGATGCCGTTTGAGACTAAGTCCGAAGTGTGCGCGACGCCTGTTGACGTGGTTCTCGTTGTGGATCGTTCAGGCAGTATGCGATCACTGGGAGTAAATCCTCCCCAACCACTTACAGACGTAAAAAATGCCGCCATCAGTTTTGTTAACGAACTTAGTCCAAATGATCAGGGGGCATTAGTATCTTTCGCAACCGAGGCTACCAATCCGATAAATTTTTCTCTGAGCAGTAATTTTGAAAAGTTGAAAGAAGCTGTAAATGGAATAGATATATTCTCCAACGGCATACAGCAGACCAATATAGGAGACGGACTTCTTAAGGCCAGGGAAGAATTAAATTCGCCGAGACATAAAGGCGATTCTTCCAAGGTGATGGTGGTGCTCACTGATGGTGTTGCCACTCATCCCCAAGATCCTGCTGACACACAGTATCCGGAAAAGTATGCTCAGGAAGTGGCTTTAGGCGCGCGTTCGGATGGAATATCAATTTTCACTATCGGGCTTGGTAATGAAATAAACGCAAACTTTTTGAAGTCTATCGCTTCCAGTACCAGCGAATTTTACCTTGCCCCATCGGCACGGGAACTCGGTCAAATATACGGTGAGATTGCAACTAAAATTTGTCGCAAACGACCGGCGGTTATTGAAATATTGACCCGAATTCTTCCGTAGTAATTATTCTCTATAAAAGCGTGACAGAAGTCTCAGAAAGAGTTTTTAAATATATAGGAAAGAATCGATTCTTTTCCAGAGTTGATTGGATTCTTCTTGTCGCGGTACTTTTGATTGCAATGGCTGGTCTGGTTACTATGAATTCGTTTCTGCCGGCGCAAGCGGGCATAGAAGGAAACTATTTTTTTGAAAGACAGACCATCTGGCTTTCTATCGCCGTCGTTGTTTTCCTAATCGCAAGCTTTATTGACTGGAGATTTTTGAGGAGAACGGGAATTATTATGACCCTTTTTGTCATTTCTTGCTTGATTCTGGTACTTCTCTTTGTTAAAGGCAGTATTTTTCAGGGAGCGCAGAGTTGGTTTGATTTTGGAGGTTTCACTTTCCAACCTTCCGACCCCGCCAAGCTGGTTCTCGTCCTTCTTCTGGCAAAATATTTCAGCAGGCGTCATGTGGAGATTGCTCACGTCAGGCATATTGTTGTTTCCGGTATTTATACGGCCATTCTCTCGCTTCTGGTCCTGTTTCAACCTGATTTCGGTTCAGCCATTATTCTCTGGACAATCTGGCTTGGCATGGTGCTTATTTCCGGAATTTCCAAAAAACACCTTCTTGCAGTCATCTTGTTTGCCGCCGTCACTTTCGGTTTCCTTTGGACTTTTGCATTCCAGGACTATCAAAGACAAAGGGTCTTGACTTTCATTCATCCGCTCACTGATATTCAAGGAGCGGGGTATAACGCCTACCAGTCAACTATTGCTGTCGGTTCGGGAGAATTTTTGGGAAAGGGCGTGGGATATGGAACACAGAGCAAACTGCGTTTTCTTCCCGAGTATGAGACCGATTTTATCTTTGCCGCTTTTGCGGAGGAATGGGGCTTCTTGGGTTCGGTAACTTTACTCTTTCTTTATGGAGCTGTGCTCTGGAGAATCTTTCGAATCACCATTCGCGGGGCGGGAAACTTCGAGATGTTTTTCGGTGTGGGATTGTCTATGTATTTTGCCGCTCATATTATTATTCACGTTGGTATGAATGTCGGGCTACTCCCTGTAACGGGAACAATCATTCCATTCATGAGTTATGGAGGAAGTCATTTACTTACGGAGTTTTTGGGTCTGGGAATTCTTATGGGGCAACGTGCCTACAGTCGGGCTGCGCACAGAGATGATGTGAGAGAGGGAGAGATCCCGGGAATTAAGTGAGCTTTGAACCAAGGCTTCAAGATTTTTGGGATGATTCTAAAAATCAAGCCGCGGCGTAGTCGGTGACTACGCCGCGGGTCTGGGAGAACTGCACCACAGGCGCAAATGGTCCTCATATGCCCACACGGGGATACGCTCCCTGTCGCAATTCGGGCAGACCAAGCAACACTTGGGAATGTGGTTCGGAGATTTTGTCTCCGGACTCGTGTGACATACGCACACGCAGGCCTCCTCTTGAACGGGAGAGCTAGCTTCGTCCATCGAATCCTCCTGTGATTTCCACTCACATTCTATATCAACTTGCGGAGTCAGTACAGTCTGGTGGTCTTTTCAATCATTGTCTGCAATGAAAAATTCTTTATCACCTTCTCCCTCAAATTTGCACCCAGATCTCGACGAAGATTTTCATTCTCTATTAAAGTTTCAAGACTTCCCTTTAACGCGTTGAGATAGCCCAATTTGAAAAGAAGACCTGTCTTTCCGTATTCAACAATTTCTCGTATGCCGGAAATGTCACTTCCAATGACAGGTAGTCCGCGTTGTCCCGCCTCAAGAATGGTATATGGCAGACCTTCTTTTACTGAAGGTAGAACAAAAATATCAAAGGCTCCCAAGTATCGCGGAGCATCTTTTACAAATCCGACAAAACGTACTTTTTCATCCAGACCTAACCTGTTTACAAGATCTCCCAATTTCTTCTTCTCTTCGCCCTCACCGATTATTACACATAACAAATTTTCTTTGTTTTTAATCTGCGCAAACCCCTCAATCAAAAAATCCAAGTTCTTATTCCTATGCAATTCGGCAATCACTCCTATCCAGAGCCCTTCATTTAAATCTGGTGCTAGTATTTTCCGTGCAGAGTCTCTTTCAAGGAAGTTTATTTTGCTGATACCGTTATGGATATGAATTGTCTTTCTTTTTACAAAAAGCATGAAACGAGTCAAGTCGTAATCCTCTTTAGATATGGTTATGTTTTGTGTTGCTAATAGCGCGGAAACGTAGCTCATTAGCCATATAATTGCGCGAACAAAAATGTCACGAGGTTCTTTAAATGGCCAGCCGTGAATGGTGTAGATTATCTTTCGGATTCTCATAACGCGCCCCGCCAAAGCCCCAAGTCCGCCGGCTTTAGAGCTATTGACGTGGATTATGTCGGGTCGTTCTTCTTTTATAATCTTTAAAAAATTAAAAAGGGAAAGTATTTCTCTCAAAAGCCCCACGTCACGTACCAGTCCGGGAATTTCTATGACTCGGACACCCTCATTTTTTAGTTTTTCTTTCAGAAGTTCTCCCTCACCGCAAGCGACAACACTTTCATAATTATTTTTGTCCAGATTCGTAGCCAAATCGAAAACATACTTTTGCGCCCCGCCAAAGTTGCCTTTCGTGACCATGTAGAGAACTTTTTTTCTCATAGTAATCAGTAAACAGTAATAAGTAGACAGGAAATCTTCTTTATTGTCTACAACCTTTCATTCAATACCCATGTAAAAATTATCTCAGTTGTCTTTCTGTTCCCATAGGCCTTATATGCGCAATTAAGCTAAAAGCCAAAGCGACAATAGCCAAATTTTTAATGATGTATTGTCCTTCCAGTGTCGGTGAGAACGCTCCGTGCCAGGCAATTTGTGGCAACAGGATAAGTGGTAAGGTGGTAACTATGACGTGTGGAATAAGAAGAGTTAAGGCGACCCTCTCCAGACCTTTAATGAGGAAAGTTACACCAATAATCATTTCGTAAACTCCCAAGATTAAAATGAATTGTCCAAAGGTGATGAATGGTAAGGTCTTTGAAAGAAGTTCTTCCACTAATGGATTGGCGGGACTCACCCCAAGCAGTTTCAGGAATCCGAACCAAAAGAAAATGATAAAAATTGAAATATGAGCCAGAGGTAGCGCGAGTCTTCCTATGGTTTTTATAATGCCAGCGTCCATGCCTGCAATTCTTTGATTCATAATTTAATTTTAACCCGTACACGGTGCGTTCATGTGGGATAAGGGTAGGGTTGCCATAGAACGATTTTTGTTTAGTATAATTACCTACCTATGGTTTTTTCCAACCGGCGCGAGTCAGTACTCCTCTTTTTGGGGGATTTAATAGCATTCTATATCTCTCTCTGGCTCATGCTAGTTGTGAGGTATGGGGAACTTCCTGGCGAGGTGATTCTTGAAAGTCACCTCCTGCCTTTTTCCATTCTGTTTATTGTTTGGATTGTGGTGTTTTTTATCGCCGGTCTTTACGAAAAACATACTCTCATTCTCAAGTCTAAAATCGGAAGCGTCATTCTCAACGCTCAAGTTGTGAATAGTTTTATCGCTGCGGTTTTCTTCTACCTCATCCCTTATTTCGGCATTACTCCCAAGACCAATCTCTTCATTCACCTGGTCATTTCCTTTGCTCTGGTTTATGCCTGGAGAATCTATATTCAGCCATCGTTTGAGGTGCGGGAGAAACAAAATGCTATTCTTGTTGGTTCGGGTGACGAGGTTAGAGAATTGGAGAAGGAGGTGAACAATAACCCGCGTTACAACTTGCAATTCATTTCATCAATTGATTTGGAGGAGGTCGGAAGCATTGATTTCAAAGAAGAGATTTTGAGCCGAATTTATTCCGAAGGAGTTCAAATTGTTGCGGTTGACTTCAAGAGTGAAAAGATAGAACCGCTCTTACCTAACCTCTATAACCTGATTTTTTCCCAGATCAAATTTATAGACATGCACCGGATTTATGAAGACATATTTGATCGCGTCCCTCTTTCTCTCGTAAAGTATAGTTGGTTTTTGGAGAACATTTCGGGCACCGTTCAGAAAGGATATGACATTCTTAAACGCTCGATGGATATCATTCTTTCTTTTGTGTTGGGGATGGTCTCGCTTATATTATATCCGTTTGTCGCTCTGGCAATAAAATTTGACGATGGTGGTCCTGTGTTTTTTTTCCAAGAAAGAGTGGGACAGAACAACAGGATTTTTAAGGTGATTAAGTTTAGAAGTTTGAGTGCTCACAATAATCCAGAAGGAGTCGCTATCAAGCCGGAACCTACAAGGGTAGGCAGGTTTTTGCGGAAAAGCCGTATTGACGAATTACCGCAACTCTGGAATGTCTTGCGTGGGGATCTTTCAATGATTGGCCCACGTCCAGAGATTCCTTCGCTCGTTAAGCATTATGAAAAAGAAATTTCTTACTACAATATCCGGCACCTGATAAAGCCCGGGATCTCCGGCTGGGCGCAACTTTACGGTGAACATGCGCACCACTCAACCGACGTAAGCCAGACGAAAAACAAGCTTTCCTACGATCTCTATTACATAAAGAACCGCAGTCTAGCTCTTGATTTAAAGGTTGCTCTTAGAACGATAAAAATACTTTTGTCGAGGGAAGGAATTTAGAAATGAAGGAAAAAAATACCTGAGGGGAGTCCTCAAGCAGTCCTCATAATTAAAGTGCTTTTATCAAGAGAGGGAATATAAGTTGATGAAAGACAAATAATGAATTACGAAGCTCGGAATAATTCATTCTCTAATTCGCGCGAATTAGAGAATGTTGTAACGGCTTTACCCCAATTCTTTTATGGGGTAACCGTTTCCCCCACTTGGCGATTTCGCTGCTAAGTGGGAGAGACCGCCAGGGGGAGGACGAGAAATTTCCTACCTTAATTCTTGCTTCTTAATTCTTAATTCTGTAGCATGTCTTCATGCTTAAATACCGTATTGGTGCCCTTATTCTGATACTGGCTGGAGTCGGCCTCTATTTTTTTATCTCTTCTCCCAAATATCCATTTAAATACGGGCTGGATTTGGTCGGCGGAACGGAGCTCATTTACAAAGCAGATATATCCGGCCTCCAATCCCAGGACGTAGAAAGTTCTCTTGAAGCCCTGCGTGATGTAATTGAGAGACGAGTCAATGTCTTCGGAGTTTCCGAACCGATTGTCCAAATTGAGCGCGCGGGGATACTCACCGGTAATCCTGAAGACAGACTCATTGTTGAGCTTCCGGGATTTAAAGACATTGAAGAAGCTAAAGCGGCACTAGGCGCTACTCCGCTCTTGGAATTTAGGCTAGAGAATGACGAAGCTCGGAATTTTACAGACGAGGAACTGCAAGGGGCGAGGGTTGATGAACTCTTTCTCCAGACAGGCCTCACAGGTCGTTATCTCAAACGCGCTCAAGTTGTTTTCGATCAAACAACCGGGGCACCCTACGTCGGTTTGGAATTCAACAGTGAAGGGAAAGAACTTTTTGCCGATCTCACCGGAGGAAACGTCGGTAAGGCCCTGGCAATTTTTCTTGACGGGGTTCCCATCTCTATTCCCGTAATTCAGGACGAGATTCGCGATGGTAACGCTCAAATAACGGGAAATTTCACGGCAACAGAAGCAAGGGATTTGGTAAGAGACCTTAATTACGGCTCGCTCCCTGTGCCCATTGAGCTTGTCAGTACGCAAAGTGTCGGAGCGACGCTTGGCGAAGCCGCAAAAGAGGCGGGCATTAGAGCGGGTGTGTGGGGCTTCGTTCTGGTAGCCCTTTTTATGATTCTCTGGTACCGGCTCCCAGGTGTTGTTGCCACCATTGCACTCGTTCTGTATGTGCTAATTTCACTCTCGGTATTCAATTTATTTAATGTTACTTTGACGGCGGCGGGCATAGCGGGATTCATTCTTTCAATTGGAATGGCCGTGGATGCCAACATTCTCATTTTTGAAAGAATGAAAGAAGAGTTGAGGGAAGACAGAGCTTTGTTTGACGCCATGAATGAAGGTTTTCGCAGAGCTTGGCTCTCAATTAGAGACTCCAATATTTCAAGTATAATCACGGCAACTGTTCTTTTTTGGCTCGGAACCTCCGCGGTTAAGGGTTTCGCTTTAACTCTGGGCATTGGAGTTTCTGTTTCCATGTTCACCGCCATAACGGCGTCAAGAACTATGCTCTTGGCTCTGTCTTCGGAGAAAATGGGAGGAGTGTCTAAGTTTATTTTCGGGAGCGGAGTAAGAAGGATTCATGCCAATAGTTAAACACAGAAAAATATTTTTTGTTTTTTCGGCAATTTTAATAACCGCCTCTGTTTTTGCCTGGATTTTTTTAGAGCCCACATTCGGTATTGACTTCACGGGAGGTTCTATCCTGGAAGTTTCATATTCGGATAATCGCCCCGAGCTCTCTCTTTTGCACGAAAGTTTGGATGAACTGAACCTTGGAAATTACTCCCTCCGGCCTTCCGGAGAGAGTGGCTATGTTTTGCGGACCAGAGAAGTAGACGCAAATGAAAAAACGCAAATTCTGAATGCTTTTTCCCTCGGCTCGGAGAGGGAGGTTAACGAAGAGCGCTTTAATCTGATTGGTCCGGTGGTGGGCGAGAGTCTTAAAAGAAAATCTATTTGGGCGATTGCCACAGTTCTTTTGGGAATTGTTTTATTTGTTACCTTTGCTTTTCGCAAAGTCTCTTTATCTATCGGCAGACAAGGAGACAAGGGACTTTCTTCCTGGAAGTACGGCTTGGCTACGATAGCCGCTCTTGTCCATGATGTCGTTATCCCAACGGGAGCGTATGTCGTTTTTGGCAAATATTTCAGCGCAGAGATAGATCTTCTTTTTGTTACGGCCATCCTCGCTGTTTTGGGGTATTCTGTCCATGACACCATTGTTGTATTTGACCGTATTCGTGAACACCTGAGAATTAATCAGGAACGAAACCTCCGAGAACCGTTTGAAAAAACAGTCGGCGACAGTCTGATGCAAACCATGGGTCGCTCTGTAAACACGTCTTTAACACTGCTTTTGGTTTTAATCATATTGTATTTTGTTGGAGGAAGTGCAACTCAGAGTTTCACCTTCCTCCTTCTTGCCGGAGTGATTGTTGGAACTTATTCATCAATCTTTTTCGGCGCGCCACTTTTGGTAACCCTAGAGAAATTTCAGGCGAGAAACAAATAAGATTAAAAATATCTTAGTTTACGATATATGATAAACTTAGCTTTCCCTTTTTTTGTTTAAGGATTTTTTTTCTCTATTTAAGATTAAAGCAAATTCAACAAACTCTTTTTCTGAAAAGTGAATACGCCAGTCTCGCGGGTGCGAGGCTGGCGTATAGGGGGGGGTGGAAGCCTTAGCCACAGGACGGACTCCTTTTACTCTCGCTCCGGAACTAACCTTCGCTGAGAGAGTCGTTTCTGCAGTCACTACCAGACTGCATACTCCGCCCAGGAATTCGGCCTTTCACTTTCCTGCGCATTACAGACAGGATGCTGATAGTGGCGTGTTTCCTCGTCCGTGGAGTCGCGACACCTGCGGTGCGGACTTGGCAACTTGTGGTTGCTTAACTCTTACGGAGACAAGGACTCTCCTCAGAGACAGGAAACGATGTGCCTTCCGCCGCTATGAAAGATTCTGTACCACTCCTTGGTGTCGCAACGGGTAGGCTGTTCTTTCGGCTTCCATACTGTTTCCTCTTTGACTATAGCACAGATTCGTATTTTTGAAACTTGACTTCCAGTCTTAAATTCCTATACTAGTCTCTACGCCCATTGAACGTTCATTGAGCGAGTTCGTTGAAAATTCAGTTGAAATTAAGATTTGAGAAGACCCTAATCCCGCGCGAGCGGGACGGGCAAGCAAGTTCAAATCTATTCTAATTATTAGTGATTCCTCCGTCTTTAAATAGACGGAGATATGAGCTGGGGTCGAAGCGAAGCAATAAGAAGAAATACTGTTTTCTTTTTTGTTCCGTTCGATCCCGCCGAAAGGCGGGAATTTTGTTTCTAATTCTTAATTGGATTTGGTAACAAATTTTATTGAGAGTTTGATCCTAGCTCAGGATGAACGCTGGCGGCGTGGATAAGGCATGCAAGTCAAGGGGTCCCGAGAGCAATCGAGGGAAACCGGCAGACGAGGTAGTAACACGTAGGTACGCACCCTTAAGTTGGGCATAGCTCGCTGAAAGGCGGGGTAATTCCCGATGTGGTGGTAACACCAAAGTTTTCGGACGCTTAGGGAGCGGCCTGCGGGCTATCAGCTTGTTGGTAGGGTAACGGCCTACCAAGGCTATGACGGCTAGGGGGGGTGAGAGCCTGTTCCCCACCGATCGCACTGAGACACGGGCGATACACCTACGGGTGGCTGCAGTCGAGAATCTTCCGCAATGGGCGAAAGCCTGACGGAGCGACGCCGCGTGGTGGATGAAGTCCCTTTGGGACGTAAACACCTTTTGTCGAGGAGAAAGTTTATTGATAGTACTCGAAGAATAAGGGGTTGCTAAACTCGTGCCAGCAGCAGCGGTAATACGAGTGCCCCAAGCGTTATCCGGAATCACTGGGCGTAAAGCGTGTGTAGGCGGCCATGTTAGTCCCTTGTAAAATTCTTCGGCTTAACCGGGGGAGCGCGGGGGAGAGGGCATGGCTTGAGGGTGCGAGAGGTGCGCGGAACTCATGGTGTAGGGGTGAAATCCGTTGATATCATGGGGAACACCGAAAGCGAAGGCAGCGCACTGGTGCATTCCTGACGCTCAAACACGAAAGCGTAGGTAGCGAATGGGATTAGATACCCCAGTAGTCTACGCCCTAAACGATGATCGCTAGCTTTTCGGAGTATCGACCCTCTGAGAGGCGAAGCTAACGCGTTAAGCGATCCGCCTGGGTAGTACGGCCGCAAGGCTAAAACTCAAAGGAATAGACGGGGACTTGCACAAGCAGTGGATTATGTGGTTCAATTCGATAGCAAACGAAAAACCTTACCAGGGCTAGAAACCCCGACGAACTCCAGTAGAAACATTGGAGGTCCGCAAGGACGGCGGGGCAGGTGCTGCATGGCTGTCGTCAGTTCGTGATTTGAATCGTTCCCTTCAGTGGGGTAACGAACGCAACCCTCGTTGCCTGTTACAAGTGTCAGGCGAGACCGCCCAGCCTCATTTTTCGGTAATAGAAATTTTTATTCGGGAAAATGAGGCTGGGAGGAAGGTGAGGATGACGCCAAGTCCGCATGGCCCTCTGATGCCCTGGGCTACACACATAATACAATCGCCGCTACAACGGGTCGCGACTCCGTAAGGACGAGCTAATCCTAAGAAAAGCGGCGCCAGTTCGGATTGGGGGCTGAAACTCGACCCCATGAAGCCGGAATTGCTAGTAATCGCGGGTCAGCTATACCGCGGTGAATACGTTCTCAAGTCTTGTACTCACAAATAAGTGCGCCCGGCAGCGTATAAAACTAAGTGGTTAAAATCCACTCCTCCGATTTACATCGGAGCGTAGTTGAAAGATAGGTCCAATTCCGTGAGGAATGGTCCGGAGGATCTGGAAACAAAATATAGCCTATATAAAAAATGCGAATCGAGCTTTGAATCGACAAAAGGGTGGTGAGCAAAGCGAAGATTCATTCAAAAAGCATTATAGGATGTATGGAATAGAATTATACGTGACCCGTGGGAGATCTCTTGTGTTAGTGGAAAGTCATGCACAGGAGAAGTCAGCTGCGCCGTAGTACTTTGCGTCAAGTCATTATATAATTGATGCATGGGAAGGGCAAAACCGATAGTTGCAAATGAGTATCTTGTTGGATTAGTAGATGGGGAGGGGTGTTTCCATGTAAATTTAGCCCCTTTTTCTAGCTACAAATCCGGATTCCGAGTTCAAATGCATTTTCACATAAAAATGCAGGAGAAAGATCGTCCGTTGTTAGAAAAAGTTAAGAATACATTACAATGCGGAACAATTTATTTCCAAAAAGATAAGCGAACTAACCATTGTCAATGTTATCGCTATACAGTTTCTTCCCATAGAGGAATTTCGGACACGATAATTCCATTTTTTCGAGAATATCCTTTGCAGAGTATTTCAAAGCGTGAAAGCTTTAATGCATTTGTTAAAATAGCTCGTCTTGTAAAAAGAAATGAGCATTTAACGAAAGAAGGAATTGAAAAAATTAGATTACTCAAATTGCAGATGAATAGAAAAACTATTGGACTCGCGTAGTGCAGGAAATCTGCTCGCTACGTGGGAACGCGAAATATTCCAAAAATCGCATTCGCCCGTCAAGTCAAGGGAGTTGGGAGTGCCCGAAGTGCCCTTCTGGGGCCCTAAGGTAAGCTCAATGACAGGGACTAAGTCGTAACAAGGCACGGCTAGCGGAAGCTGGTCGTGGAGTAATTCAATTGAAAAACGTTCCAAGTTCTTCGCTTCGGCAAAGACTTGGGCTTAAAGTGTCGGTATTGTGTGCTTCAATTGAGCACATAATGGAATGACGAATTCCTAAAGCGTCAGCGAGATCCGCCTTCGCTAAAGCTACGGCGGACGCTCAATTCGATGAATCGAATTGGCGGAACGGAACAAAAAAGAGAGCAGTAATAAAATCGCCCCGCGTATTCGCGGGGTGATTTTATTTGACAATTTCTAATTTAACCTGTATTCTTGGATGGGTATTAGTTCTTCTTCTCCAATTCCTAACTCAGCCTGGGAGGTAAAAGTGAGAAATCTTGAAAGGGAAATCAGGGAGTTTGACTCTCTCGTTGAGGGGGGACAAGGTAGAACTCGCGAGGATGTCGCGAGAGATGCCAAAGTCATCGGCCTCGTCGGCCTCGTCGGCCTCGTTGCGATCGGTGTGGGGGGACTCTTCATCGTTGTCCAGCTACTTCTGCACCCTCCCCAGTTTCTGCGATAGTTTTCCTTTGCAAGGAGCAAAACTCTTCGTGTCCGAGGGCGGCTCAACACAGCCGCCCTTTTTGTATTGACAAAAGTTTTTAATTTTGATATAATTAAAAATAGACTAGATATTTGGTATTTTCACCTCTCCCTGATGGAGGTTCTCATGCTTGACTGGGAAGTAGGAACTGACGTGGCGCCAGAGATCAAGAAGCGTCGCGCAGCGCGAGAAAAGAAAGAGGTTAGGCGAAGCAGGCCCAGGAGGAATTGGGAGCCTCTCGTCGAGAGCCTCAAGGAGCTTCCGCACCTCCTCGTCATTGTTGTCACCATGCTTCTTGTTGTTCTCGTTCTCTGGGTGTTGGCTGGTATGCCGAGCACCCAGTTCTAACCACGCTCCAACCCTTAACCAGGTGGCAGTATGTCATTTCGGTGGGCGGAGTCTCATAACAGCCTTCTGATCTTGGCTCCGATAGCCGCTCTGGGGAGCTGGATATGTTTCTCCACGATGCCTCCAGAGGAGTAGGTGAATGTCCTGAAGGGTTTCTTCATGGGGCTCGCTCTTTGTCCCGAGACGTCTTGAGAATTCTCGGGCTCTAGGGTTGGGGAGCGAAGTGGGTCCGGTGCCGATAGCGGTGGCATCGGACCTTTTGTTTTGCCTGTATTTTTGATATATTTTGCTTCGTCTTAAAATACTTTTTTATAGACTTGCGAGCGTAGTTCAGTGGTAGAACGCTGTCCTGATAAGACAGAGGTCGAAGGTCCGATTCCTTCCGCTCGCACCAGAACAGAACTTAACGGCTTTTTCAAAGCCAGAAGGTGGGACGCGCGAAGCGCGTCCCACTGATTTCCCCCCATTTTTCCAAACGAATTCGGAGTCCCGCCTTCGGCGGGACGGAGGATTTTTTCGCCAAGAAGCAGGTGCGAGCCAAAGATTTCTTTGGCACATACCTTTTTTGCAAAAAGGTCTGAATCAGAAGCAATTTTGTCCAAGGATTGAGCGTCTTTTAGCCAATTTTGGAAAGGTGCGAGCCAATCATTCTGCTTGTGTGAAAAGTTAAAAATTTCTTCTTCGAGCGAC
>Ga0214472_10002099_pt1 | contig 21667 bp, 24 predicted proteins | sample RVTome_6_FD_207662 | JGI IMG/M metagenome (GOLD analysis project Ga0214472, IMG submission 207662) | Soil microbial communities from uranium-contaminated site in the Upper Colorado River Basin, Wyoming, United States - RVT140D175 | ecosystem: Environmental > Terrestrial > Soil > Contaminated >...
CACCATCGGCGAGATGAATGCGGTGAGAAAACACCTCTCTTCCATCAAGGGCGGCAGGCTCGCGGTCGCCGCCGCGCCGGCGCGCGTCGTGGCGCTGATGATCTCGGACGTCCCCGGTGACGACCCTTCGGTGATCGCCTCGGGACCGACGGTCGCCGACCCGACCTCGAGCGAAGACGCGCTCGCCATCATCGATAAATACGGTATCCCCGTGCCGCCGGGTATCATCGAGCGCCTGCGGACGAAAGCGGGCGAGACGCCCAAGCCCGGCGACGTGCGGCTGGCGAAGGTCGAGAACATCATGATCGCCACGCCGCAAATGTCGCTCGAAGCCGCCGCCGCTGTCGCGCGCGCGGCGGGCGTGATGCCGGTGATCCTCGGCAACGCCATCGAGGGCGAGGCGCGCGACGTGGGTCTCGTCCATGCCGGCATCGCGCGCCAATGCGCGGACCATGCGCAGCCGGCCGCGCCGCCCTGCGTGCTGCTGTCGGGCGGCGAGACCACCGTGACCTTGAAGGGCAAAGGCAAAGGCGGACGCAATACCGAGTTCCTGCTGGCGCTCGGGCTCGCGCTCGACGGCGACCCCCGCATCTTTGCGCTTGCCGCCGATACCGACGGCGTCGACGGCTCGGAGGACAATGCCGGGGCGCTGCTTTACCCCGATACGCTGGCGCGGGCCGCTTCCAAGGGCGTGAACGCCAAGGCGCTGCTCGCCGACAACGATCCGTGGACCTTCTTCGAGGCCATCGGCGATCTGTTGGTGACGGGGCCGACGCTCACCAATGTCAACGACTTCCGCGCCGTTCTGATAGATAAGGCTTAGCGTCTGCGGCGGGCTGCGCGCGTCGTAGATATGCCGCTAAGGGGCAACGGACACTGAGATGGTCGCCGTGAACTCAGGCACCGGCCGCGCTACGAAACTTCCGCCGCGCAACCACGCCGCCGGCGCAAGCTGAATAACGGCCGGTCCGGCGAAGTCATGGTCGCCCGCAAACCATATGTAGGCTTCCTCCTCGCCGCTACAGTCGAGGCGGCCTCCGAAGCGAGAGACTTCGCTGGCTAGCGGCAGGTCGTGATCGCAATCTATGACGCGGACTTCCACAACGAGGGTCTCGCTTTGCGAAATTGAGGGGAAGCTGATACTTCGCCCGATTGACACCGTTTCACCGGTCGAGACGTTTTGTGTGTCCTCGGGGTTTGGAAAAGGGGACCGTCAATTCGCCTGCCGTAACGAGGCGCTTCGGCACCAGAAAAATTCGCCACGTTAAAAATCACGTGCCAGTCGCCCGGGCTCACATTGTCCATGTCGTCGTGGGCGACAAGCCGGTCCAAAGTGACGGTAATTGTTCTGAGCCTGACGGCAGGGAAGGAGACATTTGCCCAATTATCATCGGGCGTGCCGTCTTCAAAAATTCCAAGCAACGGCGCTCCACCGCCGCGTATGTCACGAATAAAAATAGCAGTCGTGTAACGTGCACCTGGTGTGAAGCGCCCAGAAATTCCCTCCTGATTTATGCAAAGCAGAATTTCTATCGCTTTCGTGTCTCCACCCTTTACGAATTGGTCATCTCCTAAATTCAAAAATTCACCGCTCGAACAACCGCCAACCTGGGCTATGCTAAAAGTCTCCGTTTCAGTCCCATCATTGTACACGCCAACCCGCACGGTGACCGTATCCCCTCGCGAGACAGGCGCCTCCCCGCCGACGCGCTCCACGCTCTTGATGTGAAGATCGGCAAGCGCCGGGGCTACAACTCCGAGCGAAAGCACGAGCGTCCCCGTGAGGAGAATCACCCTCGCCCACTGCCGACTTAACAGTCTGGTAGAATGCCGCCGCGCCATCAAAGGGCCCTCCGCGCAAACATTCTCGCGTGCCGCCCCTGAACGAGACCAGTATATACCAGAAGTTGTCGTAGCGTCTATTGCGACGCAGGCACTAGGCGGTCGGCGGCGCTCGAGCAACACCACCATCAGCATGACCGGGCCGACCAACGACTTCCGCGCCGTGCTGATCGCGACGACTTGAGCAATCTCCGTTCTGGAAAGCCTAGATCGCCCGTCGCAGCCTGATCTGCTCCATGAGAGCGGGAAGCGCGAAATCTCCATTCGGTAATTGCCGTATATGGCCTGCTTTCGCGATATGCGTCAGAACCGCCTGTACGCCGCGCTCGGCGTCGCTGTCGGCAAAATAACCCTCCTGCACGGTCAAAAGCTGAATGTCATTTTTTGACAGGGGGCCGGCCTCGCTCAGGCTGCGGATCAGAAAATCGGCAAGCGGTTGCTGGGGCTTCGGCTTTTGCGGCTGCGCTTGCGCTTTTGGCGCGGACGGTGCGCCGCCATGGCGTCGATGCTCCATCCCCAGGAGCGCCTTCACAGCCTCAAGCTCGGACTTGAGATCCTTGAGTCGGTTGTCGTGCTCGCTCTTGAGTTGCTCGAAATATTTTTCGAATTGACCCTCCGCAGCGTTGATCTGTTCTTCAAGCAAATTGGCCCGCTCTCGCAGGTCGTCACGGATATCGCGCATTGATTGCTCCCCCATTGACCCTCGTCCACCCTGCTCAAACGACCAAGCCCGGCAACGGGTTCCCGCAAGGCAAGGAAGCCCGCCGCGCGGGGGCGAACCAACGCTGAAAATGCCAAGAAGCTGCCTCGGCCGCGCTGGGGGCGGCTATGACCTAAGGACCGCTGTGCTCAGTCGCACGCGCTGGCCGGTTAGAAGACGGCGAGCGACTCGTGCCTTTGTGCTCTGTCTGCGGCGACACGCGGACCGGCCGGCAATTGCAGCACGGTCGCGCGCTGACCTTCGCACAACGCCGTCAGCAGCACGATCTTCCCATCGGGAAACTCAAGGGCATCATGATGGACGGTGAGCTGGTGCATGTTGACCTGGCGGAACCGAGCCAGTTTGTGCCCGAGTTGACACCTTGGGCGAAACACCAGGCCAGAGTCGTACTGCACTTCCTTCTCGAAGGCGAGTTCCGTACCGGGAAGCAAACATACGGCCACGTTCCGGTCTCCGACCGCAGCGAAGCCACGCGTAGCTGAGCTGGGAAACCTCGTCGATACCAGCTTCTCGCCGACCTTTGCGGGCCGGGACGCGACGAGATGCAGGCTGTAATCACACATCGAAGCTACTCCAATTGCGAACAGGTGGAATCCATGTCCCTGCCTCCGGTATTGGATCAGATCAAAGTGTCAATCTGTTGTTCGGTGAGGCCGATTTCCACGCCTAATCTCGGCGCGGCCTGAATGGGCAACAGGAAGCCCGCCGCGCGGGGGCACGGCGGGCTCGGCTGTCGCTGAGCGTAGAAGGGGGGGACTAGCTCGGCAGCAGCACGGTGTCGATGACGTGGATCACGCCGTTCGACTGCATCACGTTCTTGATGGTGAGCTTGGCGGCGTCGCCTTTGGCGTCCCAGATCCAGATCTGGCCGTCCTTGACCTCGACGGTCAGCTCCTCGCCTTCGACGGTCTTGAGCATGGTCTTGCCGCCGCCCTTCTTCGCCATCGCCATCAGATCCTTGGCGGTGATGCGTCCGGGAACGACGTGGAAGGTCAGAACCTGCGTGAGCTGGCCCTTGTTCTCAGGCTTGAGCAGGGTGTCGACCGTGCCGGCCGGCAGCTTGGCGAAGGCATCGTTGGTCGGCGCGAACACGGTGAAGGGGCCCTTGCCCGACAGCGTGTCGACGAGGTCGGCAGCCTTCACGGCGGCGACGAGCGTGGTGTGGTCCTTAGAGTTGACGGCGTTCTGGATGATGTTCTTGGACGGGAACATCGGCGCGCCGCCAACCGTGACGGTCATCTCGGCAAAGCTCGGCACCGAGGTGAGAGCGGCGAAAGCAATACCGGCAGCCGCGGCTCCGGCGAGAGCAAACTTGGCGAACTTCATGGCATCCTCCTGTTGATGAGTTGTCCCTTGCGGGGGGTACGGGCGCAGCTACGGAGGGACGCGTCAGCGCGGATGCAGAGACGCCGGATTTTCTCGATGACGTTTTCGTGATCGCGCTAGAGCGCGGCGAGCTTGCCGTTGGCGATCACCGGCCCCGTGGGCTGGCCGGTGGGCGAGCCTCCCGGCGGCTCGAGCGAGACGGCGAGGATCGCCTCGCTGCTGACCTTGGAAAGCAGATCTTCGGGCACGCTGATGGTGACCGGCCGGTTGGGATCGATGAGCCCCAGCGAATGCGGCTTCTCGCCGGGCGGGATGAGCCAAAGCTCCATGGATTTCTGCTCGGCGCTGAGCAGCGAGGCCGGCACGATGGTAAGGCTCCCGCCGCCTGGATTGACGGCGGCAACGAAGCCCGCCTGGCCGCTCTCGGCATCGAGACGTGCCAATAAAGGTGCCGTCGAGGGCACCATCCCGACATAGATGAGCGCGGCGATACAGGCAGCGGCGAGTGTGGTCGAGGCGAGCGCAAGGCTTCGCCAGAGCGGAAGATTGTGCCAGAAGCCCGGCTTCGCCTCGGTCGCTCGGTCCGCTCTCGCCAGCGCCGCCTCGATGCGCGCCCAACCGCCAAGGGGCGGGTCGACCGGCGGCACGGCATCGGCAAGTCCGCCGAGCCGCTCCTCCCAGTAGGCGACCTCGCGAACAAAGGCCAGGTCGCGGCCGAGGCGCCGCTCCGCCGCCTGCCGTTGCGCGGCGTCGAGCACGCCGAGAACGTATTCGGCGGCGATCAACGTGCCGCGTTCCTTAGGCTCTCTGGTGCCGTTGTCGCTCATCGCTCGAGACACGCTCTCAGTTTGGCAAGCCCGCGCCTGATCCAGCTCTTCATGGTGCCAAGCGGCACGCCGGACCGCTCCGCCAGCTCCTCATAGGTCAGCCCATCGATGAACGCCGCTCTGATGGCGGCGGAGGTGCGCTCCTCGAGCTCGTCGAGACAGGAATAGAGACGGCGATTCTCCTGCATGGCCTCCAGGGTCTCCGCCGCGATCGGCGCCGGATCGGGGATGGCATCGGCAGCCTCGATCGGCTCGCTCAGCCGCGAAACTCCCCCGGAACGCAGTCGGTCGATGGCGCGGTTCCGCGCGACGGCGATGAGCCAAGTGATCGGGCTCGCGCGCGTTTCGTCGAAGGAGGCGGCCTTCCGCCATACGGTAAGATAAACGTCCTGCAACACGTCCTCTGCCTCGCTTCGGTCATTCAATATACGGAGGCAGACGCCGAAAAGCTTCGCCGCGGTCATGTCGTAGACCAGACGGAGCGCCGGCCGGTCGCCGCGAGCGACGCGGTAGAGTGCCGCTGACAGCTGCTTACGCCTTGCGTCGGCATCCATGCCTGATGCGCCCGTGAAGGTGAGGCTCAAGACCCCCTGCTTAGCGCGGGCGCCGACCCCTGTCTCGATATCCGTGCACGCAACGGCGAGACGAATTTCGCAGTTGCGAATTGGGACGAGCGCGCTACTCTCCCCGGCGGTTGCGGCCTGGCCGCGATCGTGCGATTCGGCTGGAATGCGGGCGCCCAATAGGTGTCTCCAGCGGGCCCGCGGGGCCTTGGTGTGGTCCGCGCGCCACGGAACAGTCGAATTTTGATTGACTATGGGGCTTCGCGCCCTTCCGAGGGGCTGGGAACTGTCATTATTCGTCTGTTCGTCCCCGCCGCTCGTTCGGAACGGCGCTGGGAAGAGTGACGCGCAAGAAGCGCTGGAATGAGGGAACAGGGGATGATGCTGCGACGCGCCGGTCTTAGCCTCCTCGTCGGAGCGGTCTTGATGGCCCCGGCAGGCGCTTCGGCTGGCCCCGCTCTCGTCTTCGAGCCGTATAACGGCACCGTGTTCTACGCCGAGGATCCCGACGCGTCTTGGTTCCCGGCCTCTCTCACCAAGCTGATGACGGCTTACGTGGCCTTTCAGGCCATGAAAGAGGGCACGGTTAAGCCTGACACGAAGGTAGTCTGCTCCAAGAAGGCGACGGAGCAAGCCCCGAGCAAGCTCTGGCTGAAAGAGGGCGAGGCGATTACGCTCGACATCGCGCTCAAGGTCCTCATCGTCAAATCAGCCAACGACGTCGCCGTGATGATCGCCGAGACGGTCGGCGGCGGCAGCGAGGAGGCGTTCGTCGCCAAGATGAACGAGGCGGCGCAGCGCCTCGGCATGACCCGCACCTCCTTCGCCAACGTCAACGGCCTGCCCGACGAGCGCCAAGTCACCACCGCGCGCGACCTGGCCAAGCTCGCGCGCGCCATCATTGTCGAATTCCCCGAGCACGCCGATTTGTTCACGACAATCCAGGTCCAGGTGGGCAAGCAGCTCGTGCGGACCCATAACGGCCTCCTCGTGAATTATCCGGGCGCCGACGGGATGAAGACCGGCTTCATTTGCGATTCCGGCTTCAACGTCGTGGCGAGCGCCACGCGCGATGGGCGCAAGCTCGTCGCCGTCGTGCTGGGCGAGCCCTCGGTCGCCTCGCGGCGCGAGCGAACCGTCGACCTGCTCGATAACGGCTTCAAGCGCTATTTCTGGAAGTCGCTGTTCGGCACGAGCCTCGACGGGCTTGCCATCCAAGCCTCGTTGAGCACAGGCCCCACCCATTTACGCGACAGCGTATGCGGAGTAGCGCGAGCCAAGCCCCCCCGGAAGAAGAAGGGTACGGTCGCCTCCCGTAAGAAGAAGAAGACGCGCAGCACTGTTTCCACCGGCGCGAATTGAGTCCCTTCCTCCCCAAATTTTTGCGCCTCGCGACGCTCGTAGCCTTGGCTATGTCCTTGGCGCTCACGAGCGCCCATGCCGCCGAGCCGCCCGACAATGTCGCCGAGGCGATCACCGAGGCAGAGCGGGCCTGCAAGGATACGAACGGCACGCCGAATACCGACGCGGTGCTCAAGGTCGAGGATCTGAACGGCGACGGCGGCGAGGATTGGCTCGCCGATTATGCCAAGCTCAAGTGCGAGGGAGGCATCAATCCTCTGTGCGGCAGCGCCGGCTGCACGCTCCAGATCTATTTCTGGGACGGCGAGACCTCATGGGACGTGGTGTTCGAGGATCTCGTGCAGAGCTATAAATTCGGCAAGAGCGGCGGCAAGCGTATGTTCTACGTGACCACCTCCGGGCTGCCCTGCAACAAGCCGGTCGCCGAGACCTGCAAATATACCTATCGTCTCGAGAAGGACGCCGTCGTCCCGGTAAAGTAGTGCCGTGGCGACTGATCTCGATCCTTCCGGCAAAGTGATCTAAGCTTCCTCCGCCTCCTCGAGGGCTGGGGGAATAATGGTCGCCGAAGGTCAGAATCCGAAGATTATCGTCTCCTACCGGCGCGCCGATTCCGCCATGGCGGGGCGCATCTTCGACCGGCTGGCCCAGCACTTCGGCAAGACAAACCTGTTCATCGACATCGACAACGTTCCTTTCGGCGTCGATTTCCGCAAGCACATCGATGACGCGCTGCAGGCCAGTAATATTCTGATCGCCATCGTCGGCGAAAAGTGGCTCGGACCCAAGGCCGACGGAAAGCTCCGCATCATGAGCGACGCCGACCCGGTGCGGGTCGAGCTCGAGACCGCCTTGCGGCGTGGCATCACCGTCCTTCCGGTGCTGATCGACGGAACTTCGATGCCGGACCCTGCCGAACTCCCGGACACGATACGGGACTTCGCCTACCGCAACGCCGTGGAGGTCGAATCAGGCCGTGACTTCAATGTCCATGTCGAGCGGCTGATCCGCGCCGTCGAGCAGATCGTCGGCGGCAAGGCTATGCCCGCTGCACCGACGCCGAGCCAGATTTCCCCTCTGCTGTCGCCGGCGCCGCCCACGACGAGGCGCAGGCCCTGGCCGCTCATTCTTGGTCTGCTCGGTCTTTTGGCCGTGGCCGCGTTAGCTCTTTGGTACGGGCGAGACTGGATCCAAACCGCAGGCACCAACCCTTCGGCCGCGACTCCGTATTGCGAAGAGCTCAAGCGCGTCATCGCCGAGGCGAAGACCAACTTCGTCTCGATCCTCGGGCCGGGGGTCGACTGACTCGTGGCCGTCGCGCATCCAGTTGCCGGGCTGGTACGACTGCAGAGTCATCGATTTCACTTTTGAAGGCGTGACGAAGCGATTTTTCTATTGCGGGCTTCCTCCTTTTGCCACTCTCGGCGACGTCAATGCCAGGCGGGATGCAGTCACTGCCTATGTGGGGCCTTGTCTTGGGCCAGACTGGGCTCGGCGGCGCTCCCAATTCGCGGACAAGACCACCGATACGATCTACTACATGGGAGCTGACGATCCCCAAGTCCGGATCAGAGAGAGCTATGTCAAGGACACCCAGGAATGGACCCTGCAGTTGGAGGTAGAGGCGCCGGCTTCGGCCTCCAAGCCGCTACCGAAGGCCGAGACCCCTTGACCTTAAGAGGCGCTGTCGGCGCCCGCCGCGATCGCCGCCTCGATCACTGCGACCGCCTCCGGCGACGCCCAATCGGCAGGACCGACCAGGCGCGCGATCTCCTTGCCGTCGCGATCGATGAGAAGCGTGGTCGGCATGCCGACCGCCTTCAGGGTTGAGAACAGCTTGCCGGAAGGATCGGTGTAAAGCGTCAGATGCGTGGCGCCGGTCTCCTTCAGGAAGGCGGCAGCCTTCTCAGGCCCGCCCTTGTCGATATTGACCGCCGCCACGGCAAAGTCCTTGCCGCCGAGCTTGGTCTCGAGCGCGTCGAGAGCCGGCATCTCCTCGCGGCAGGGGACGCACCAGGTCGCCCAGATGTTGAGAAGCACGATTTTGCCGCGGAAATCGGCCAAGGACTTGGGTTTACCGTCGGCGCCGGCGAAGGTGAACTCGGGCAGATCGAGAGGCTTCGGCCTGACCAGGAGGGGCGCCATGGCGCCCTTGTTGAGGCCGACGAGCGGGCCTGCGGCGGCACCCCCGTTCGTCTCCGAACCCCCCGCGGCGGGGCCCGACTCCTCCGGCCCCGCCGGGCGGCCATTGTCAGAAGGGGCGAAACTCACATATACCGTGCCGAATCCGGCGATCGCCGCAAGGATTGCGGCGACGAGATAGATGGCCGGCGACGCAGCGCGGTCGCGTTCATTGCGTTTGCTCACGTCTTCCCGCTCACCCTCGTCTGGCCCAGGCTGATAGTTATGACCAATACCATATGGGGCGGCCGCTTTGCCGCCAGTCCGGCCGAAATCATGGAGGAGATAAACGCCTCCATCGATTTCGACAAGCGGCTGTGGCGTCACGATATTCTCGCCTCGAAGGCGCATGTCGCCATGCTTGGCGCGACCGGCATCCTCACCAAGAAAGAGGCTGACCAGATCGCGGGAGGTCTCGACAAGATTCTCGGCGAGATCGAGGCCGGCACGTTCACATTCTCGCGCGCGCTCGAGGATATTCACCTCAACATCGAGAGCCGCCTCACCGAGCTGATCGGCCCAGTGGGCGGCAAGCTGCACACGGCGCGGTCGCGCAACGACCAGGTGGCGACCGATTTCAGGCTCTATGTCCGGGACGAGATCGGCGCCATCGACCGTGCGCTCGGGATGCTTCAGTTGGCGCTCGCCAGAAAGGCGCTTGAGCACGCCGCCGCGGTGATGCCGGGCTTCACCCATCTCCAGACCGCGCAGCCGATCACCTTCGGCCATCATCTCCTTGCCTATGTAGAGATGCTTGGCCGAGACCGGGGCCGCTTTGCCGATGCCGCCAAGCGGCTTGCCGAGTGTCCTTTGGGCGCAGCGGCGCTGGCCGGCACCCCCTTCCCCGTCGACCGTGACATGACGGCCAAGGCACTCGGCTTCGATCGGCCAGCGGCGAACTCGCTCGACGCCGTCTCCGACCGCGACTTTGCGCTCGAGACGCTTGCCGCAGCTTCGATCGCCGCCATGCACCTGTCGCGGCTGGCCGAGGAGATCGTCAACTGGACCTCGCCGCAATGGGGCCTGGTGCGGCTCTCCGACAAGTTCACCACGGGCTCGTCGATCATGCCGCAGAAGCGGAACCCCGACGCGGCCGAACTGGTACGCGCCAAGGCCGGGCGCATCGCCGGCGCCTTCCAGGCGCTGCTGATGGTGATGAAAGGACTGCCGCTCGCCTACGCCAAGGACATGCAGGAGGACAAGGAGGCCGTCTTCGATGGCCTCGATGCGCTCAAGCTCGGAATCGCCGCCATGACCGGCATGGTCGCGGACCTTGAGCCAGACCTGCGCGCCATGAAGCGCGCCGCCGCCTCGGGCCATTCGACCGCGACCGACCTCGCCGACTGGCTTGTGCTCAATCTGGGGCTCCCCTTCAGGGACGCTCACCACATCACCGGCAAGATCGTGGCCTTGGCCGAATCAAAGGGCTCAGACCTGAAAAAGCTCTCCCTTTCCGACCTCAAATCGGTGGAGAAGGGGATAACCGAGGAGGTCTTTGCCGCCCTCGATGTCGCAGGATCGGTCAAAAGCCGGACTAGCTATGGGGGAACCGCCCCCGCCAACGTCAAACGGGAGGCTAAACGGTGGATAAAGCGTTTGGAGAAGGACGGCTTCTCGCGATAAAAGGATAGGTCAAAGGCCGCGAAAAGGCCTGAGGGACAGGGGCACGACCATGGGAAGCGCATTGCGCATCCTTTTAACGCTTGTGCTGGTACTGACGATCGGGCTCACGGCTTGCGGACGCCGCGGTGCTCTGGAACGGCCCAAGCCGAGCTACGTTGAGACCCAAGCCGACCCGTCAACCAAAATGTCGAGGGCCCCGGCCCGGCGCCTCTGGATCGATAAACTGCTCGAATAGACCCCTCTTCTCCGATGCATCATTTCGCCTACCGGCGCGGCGTGTCCCACAAAAACGTGCTCCACGCCGAGGAGGTCGATCTTTCCGATCTCGCCGCCGCCGTGGGGACCCCCTTCTATTGCTATTCGACGGCAACGCTCGAGCGCCACTACCGCGTCTTCGCCGACGCGTTCGCCGACATGCCCGGCACGCTCGTCTGCTATTCGGTCAAGGCCAACTCCAATCTCGGCGTGCTTGCCACTTTGGCTCGGCACGGCGCCGGCATGGACGTGGTGTCGGAAGGCGAGCTGAGGCGCGCGCTCGCGGTCAAGGTTTCGCCCGAGAAGATCGTGTTCTCCGGCGTGGGCAAGACCCGCGCCGAGATGGAATTTGCGCTCGATGCCGGCATCTTCGCCTTCAACGTCGAATCGGAGCCCGAGCTTAGGGCGCTGAGCGATGTCGCGGTCGCGCGGGACAAGACTGCCCGCATCGCCTTTCGCGTGAACCCCGACGTCGACGCGAAGACCCACCACAAGATTGCGACCGGAAAGGCCGAGAACAAGTTCGGCGTGCCCTTCGCCGAAGCCCCTTCGCTCTACGCGCTGGCGAGCAAGCTGCCCGGCATCGAGGTCGCTGGCGTGCACATGCATATCGGCAGCCAGATCACCGAGCTTGCGCCGTTCAAGAATGCGTTCGCGCTACTGAAGGAGCTGGTCGCGGTTCTGCGCGGCCAGGGCTTCGCCATCTCCTTCGTCAATCTCGGTGGCGGGCTCGGTATCCCCTATCGCAACGATCAGCCCGCACCGCCGCTTCCCGAAGACTATGCGAAGCTCGTGGCCGAGGAAGTGGGGGGCTTGGGCTTGCGGCTCCTGTTCGAGCCAGGCCGCATGATCGCGGGCAATGCCGGCATCCTGGTGGCGCGCGTGCTTTACGTGAAGCGCGGCGCGTCCAAGACCTTCACCATCGTCGACGCGGCGATGAACGATTTGATGCGCCCCACCCTGTACGAGGCCTATCACGAGATCCTGCCCGTCATGGAGCCGGCGCCCGGGACGCCGATGATCGTCACCGACGTGGCGGGGCCGGTGTGCGAGACAGGCGATTATTTCGCGCTCGGCAGGAGCCTGCCGGAACTTCGCGCCGGCGATCTCATTTCCGTGATGACGGCAGGCGCCTATGGCGCCGTGCTGGCCTCGGAGTATAACTCGAGGCTTCTGGTCCCCGAGGTGCTGGTGGCCGGGAACCGTCATAGCGTGACGAGGCCAAGGCCGAGCTACGACGACATGCTCGGCAAGGAGCGGCTGCCGAACTGGCTCTGAGCCTGAAGATGAGGCCAATGAGCCTCGCTTTTGCCCGCTTCGCTCCCCAAGTTACCGTCGTTAGCCTGCACCCCGTGCTAAACAAATGAAGATGCGATCCGTGTTTCGATCAAAGGAGACCCCGCCCGAAACGGCTGAGGATGACGCGCTGGCCAAGCGCTTCGAGGGCCGGGTACGCCTCAGTTGGCTTGCCCTCCTCGGCGAGCGCATCTGGGAGGCCCTGCTGTGGCCGTTCCTCGTGGTCACGGCGTTCCTCGGGGTGTCGCTGCTGGAGCTGTGGAGTCTCCTGCCGCCGCTCTTGCATCGCGTGCTGCTTGGCGGCTTCGGACTTGCGCTCATCGTCTCCTTCCTGCCGCTCCTCAGATTGTCGCTCCCCACGCGCCAGGAAGCGTTGCGGCGCCTCGAGCGGCACGCCGGCATCAAGCACCGCCCTGCTTCCTCCTACGAGGACCGACTCGGCGCCACCCCGGCGCGGGAGACGGTTGCTCTCTGGTCGGCTCACCGCGAGCGTCTCTCGCGCCTGATCGCCAGGCTGAAACCTTCGTGGCCCGCGCCCCGCACCGACCGCAAGGACCCTTATGCGATCAGAGCCGCGCTGCTGCTTACCGTGGTCGCCGCCATGCTTGCGGCCGGCGGCAATGTTTCCGACCGCTTGCGCGCAGCCTTCTCGCCCGCCGCCTCGGGCACGCCCGCGCTGCTCAGGCTCGACGCCTGGGTGACGCCGCCCGTCTATACTGGCATCGCGCCGATCGTCCTTGCCGACGGCAGCGAGAAGGTGGGCGCGGGCGCGGAATCGTTCCGCGCTCTGTCGGTGCCTGAGCGGAGCGAGCTGATCGTCCGCACCCATGCGCCCCAAGGCGAGACCGTGAGCCTCACCACGAGCCGCGACGGCTCGGCAGAGGCCACGACCGTCGAGCCGAAGAAAGAGGGCAGCGAAGGGCTAGTCGAGTTCAACGTGGCGCTGACCGAGCCGTTGAGCGCCGATGTCAAGATCGGCGGCCAAACCGTCTCCAAATGGCGGTTCGAGCTGATCAAGGACGAGGCACCTACCATCAATCTGATGGGCACTCCGACCACGACCCCGCGCGGCGCCTTGCGCCTCGTGTTCCGCGCCTACGACGATAATGGCGTGGCAAGCGCCGAAGCCCGTTTCGCGCTCGGCGAAGGCGAAGAGCGCAACATCGCGCCGCTGCCCGCCGAGCCTTCGGCCAAGGTCGAAGCCGATCCCCTGCTCGAGCCTCCGGTGATGCCGCTGCAATTGCCGCGGACCAACGCCAAGCGGGTCGAGGGCAAGGCCACGCAGGATCTCACCGCCCATCCCTGGGCCGGGCTCAAGGTGCGCATGACGCTCATCGCCCGCGACCAGGCGAGCCAGACCGGCCAGAGCGTGCCGTATGAATTCGTGCTGCCTGAGCGGACCTTCACCAAGCCGCTGGCCAAGGCGGTGGTCGAGCAGCGCAAAAAACTGGTGCGCGATCCGAGCGCCCCCGAAGGGGTCGCCTACGCGCTCGACGCGCTGACCTTGGGCGCCGACAAGGTGATCGACGACAGCGTCGTCTATCTCGCCTTGCGCAACGCCTATTGGCGGCTGCGCAACGACCCGTCGCGGGAAGGCATCGCATCGGTGGTCGCCCAGCTGTGGGAGGCGGCGCTGCGTATCGAGGATGGCGACCTGCCTGAGGCCGAGCGCGCGGTGAAGTCTGCCCAGGACGCGCTTATGCAAGCGTTGCAGGAGAATACGTCGCCCGAGGAGATCAAGCGCCTCGTCGATGAGTTGCGCTCGGCTCTGTCGCGCTATCTCCAGGCGCTCGCTTCCCAGCAGCAGGACAAGGGCAATATGTCGCCGCAAGCCGAGCAAAACGGCGATCAGCTCGTCTCGCAGCAGGATCTCGACAAGATCCTCAAGAATATCGAGAACCTCGCCCAGTCCGGCTCGAAGGAAATGGCCGAGCGCATGCTGTCGGAGCTCAAGGACATTCTCGACCGGCTGCAGACCGGCAACTTCGCCGAGAACGCCCAGCAGCAGCGCGCCAACCGGATGATGAAGGACTTGAGCGACATCGTCTCCAACCAGCAGAAGCTGCTCGACGATACTTTCGCCGCCAAGCGGCAGCAGAGTTCCGGCAATGAGGCGGGCGAGGAGTTCGAGGTGAGCCCTCCCGGCCAGCCGATGGAGTTCGGCCCCGGCATGAGCATGGCGCCGCTGTTCGAGAACGTGCCGGGCGAGGCGCAGCCGGGAGGCGTCAAAGGAGAGGGCGAGTCGGGCCGTCAGGGCGCGCCGCGCGGGTCAGGCCAGCTCGAGCTTGGCCAGCAGCCGCAAGGCCAGCGCTCAGGACAGCACCCCCAACTCGGCGAGCGCCAGCAGGGACTTCGCGACAAGCTGCAAAGCCTGATCGACCGCTTCCGCATCGAGGGCGGCGACGCGCCGGACGAGTTCAAGGGCGCGGAAGAGGCCATGCGCGACGCCAAGCAGGCCATCGGCGAGGACAATCTCGACAGCGCCACGCAGGCGCAAAGTCTCGCTCTCGACCGCCTGCGCAAAGGCGCCCAGTCCATGGCCGAGCAGATGATGGAGAACGGCGAAGCGCAGGCCGGCCAAGGCCCCGGCAATAACGGCCGCGATCCGCTCGGGCGTCCGGACCGCTCCAACCGGCCCGACCTTGGCCTGTCGGTGAAGGTCCCTGACGAGATCGATATTCAGCGCGCGCGCGAGGTGCTCGACGAGCTTCGCCGCCGCCTCGGCGATCCGTCACGGCCTGGGATCGAGCTCGACTATCTGGAGCGTCTCATCAAGCCGTTCTGACGGCGGACGTCACCTGAAATAGGTGATGATGGCGACGAGACTGATGGCGCCCAGCGCGCCGAGATAGACGCCGACGAGTAACCCTTCCGGCCAGCGGTCCTTGGCTTTGCTCCGCAGCGCCTGGACGATCACGACCGGCGGAATGAGCACGCCCACCAATGCGGCGATGAGGGTGAGCGTCGTCATGGATTTCCGATCTCGCCGATGAAGGGAAGCTCGCGATAGCGGTGGGCGAGGTCCATCCCGTAGCCCACCACGAACACGGGCGGGCAGCGAAATCCTAGGAAGTCGGGCACGATCGCCGCCGTGCGCGCGACTTGCTTGTCGAGGAGGATGCAGGTTTTAACCGACCGTGCACCGCGGTGCTCAAGGAGCGCCTTGGCGAAGGCGAGCGTCCTTCCCGAGTCGAGAATATCGTCGACGATCACGACCTCCCGGCCGGCCAGGTCGGTCTCCACGTCGCGCAAGACCCTGACCTCGCCGCCTGACACCGTGCCCGCGCCATAGCTGGCGAGAAAGATAAAGTCGATCTCGGGCTTGAGCCCGTGGCGGTGGAGCGCCCTGATGAGGTCGGCAGCGAAGATGAAGCTTCCTTTCAGGATCGCCACGATGATGAGATCGCGCGGAGACGACGCGGCGATGTCGCCGGCCAACGCCTCGACTCTTGCGGCAATCTGTTCGGCGCTGAAAAGCGGCGTGATGGTTTGAGCCGCCGCAACTCCAGCCATTCCTACTCGGCCTTGGCGAAACGCACCTTGACGCTGCGGACATTGCTCGGCGGCGCTGGGATCTGCCGCAAGAACGGTGCGTGCTCCCCTGCCTTAAGCTCCTCCTCCCCGATCTCGGTGGTCCACTCGGAGATTTCCTCACCCTTCTCGTCTCTGAGCGCGATGACCACGGTCGGGACATCCACCGTGCTCGAGGTGAGGTTCACCACGTCGCCCTGAACTTCGAGCACGGTCTGGCCACCCTCGCCGGTCCAGCCATAGCGAACGCCCTCGAAGGCGAGGCCCTCAGAGCCGACCGGCGCGCCGAACAGAGCATAGAGACGGGCGGCGCCGGGCAAGACCGACATCACCGCCGACGGCGCCAGCACGAGCGTGCCGATCACGCTCGCCACGATGAGGGCAAGCACCAGCCAGCCGATGGTGACGATGTTGGGCTTCTTGCGCGGCGCCTCCTCGGGGAAGGCCTGCGCGGCCAGGGCCGGGTCGATGCCCAGCTCAGCATCGCCCATGCCGAATTCGGTCATGGTGGCGTCGCCCATTCCAGCGTCGCCCATGGTGGCGTCGGCCATGGTGGCGTCGGCCATGGCCCCTTCATCCATGCTGGCATCGACCGGAGGGGCGGACGGTGCAGGCGCGGCCTTTCTTGAGAGCCGCGCAAAAATCCCGCCACCGCGTTTTTCGGCTTCGGGCGCGGCTACGGGAGCCTCGGCCATGGCCTCGGCATTGATCTGGGCCACTTGCGCGGCGAGGTCTGCGTCGGTCCCGCCCGGGGTGAAGCCCGGCCCGGGCGGCGGTGGCGGTGCGCCCGGCGCGATGCCGGCGAATCCGCGCATCGCCATATTGACCGCTGGTGCCGGCTGCGGGGGTGGTGGTGGTGGGGGCGCGGCTGGTTGCGGGAACGGCGCCATTGGCGGGGCAGGCTCGACCGGCGCCGTGACCGGCAGCGCCTGCCAGACATGGGCGCATTTCGAGCAGCGGACCTTCCGACCCTCAGGCGGGAATACCGCTTGAGTCTCGTAGCGCGTCTCGCAGACCGGGCAGATAATGAGTGTTGCCATCGGAAAAACCAAAAAGGCCTTGTATCCTGGATTTGCCCCGGGCCCCATGCCTTCGCCCAAATCCATTGATACCGGACCCGGAGTTCAGCATAAAGAGCCAGTCTTCCGCAATGTTAAGAGGCTTAAGGAACACGGGTGATTCGCTTTGACAATGTCGGGCTGCGCTACGGCTCAGGCCCGGAGATCTTGCGCGATGTCACCTTCCACGTGCTTCCGGGGTCCTTTCACTTTCTGACCGGACCGTCGGGGGCCGGCAAGACCACGCTTTTGCGGCTACTTTTCATGTCGCTCAGGCCGTCGAGGGGGCTGATTTTCGTGTTCAACGAGAACGTCGCCGAGCTCTCGGCGAGCGGCCGCTCGGCGCTCAGGCGAAGAATCGGCATCGTCTTCCAGGACTTCAGGCTGCTCGACCACCTCACCACCTGGGAGAATGTGGCGCTTCCCTTGCGCGTCATGGGCAAGAAGGAGGCCGATTACCGGGACGACGTGACCGACCTCTTGCGCTGGGTCGGCCTCGGCGACCGTATCGATGCCTACCCTGAGATCCTGTCCGGCGGGGAGAAGCAGCGCGCGGCCATCGCCCGCGCCGTCATCGCCCGGCCCGAGCTCTTGCTCGCCGACGAGCCCACGGGCAATGTCGATCCGGCCATCGGCAACCGCCTCCTGCGCCTCTTCGTCGAGCTCAACCGGCTTGGCACCTCGGTCATCATCGCGACCCACGACTATGGCTTGATGGAGCAACTCGACGCCCCGCGGCTGGTGCTCTACGACGGCCATTTGCAGGTCAGCTAAACCCCGTGACCCTAATCTCGGACATCAGGGACTATCCTTGGACAAGCCTCCTGACCGGGCTACTGCCGGCTCGTCTCGCCGGCCTCCTGCCGGCGCGCTTCCAGTCCAAGACCGCCCAGATCGTGCCCTCGGCCTCCATCGCCGGCAATGCGCTGACCGTGGTGATCGCCATCATGTCCTTCCTCGCCTGCCTCACCTTGGGCGCGGTGTACATGGTCAACCAGTCGGCCAATGCGTGGGTCAACGATATCGCCAGCGAGATCACCATCGAGCTCGATCCCGTCAACACCGCCGACATCGAGAAGAAGATGACGCTCGTCTCGCTCTTCCTCGCCAAGCAGAAGGGCGTCACCAGGGTGAAGCCGCTCACCGCCGACGACAGCGCGAAGCTGCTCGAGCCGTGGCTCGGCCAGACCGGCGCGCTTGCCGCACTCCCCATCCCGCGCCTGATCGCAGTCGAGATCGATCGCTCCAATCCTCCCGACATTCAGCTCATCAAGTCGGCGCTGTCGCAGAATTTCGAAGGCGTCACCCTCGACGACCACCGCCGCTGGCAGGCGGAGATCCGCATGCTGACGCGCTCGGCCGCGCTCGGCGGCCTTGCCGTACTGTCTCTGGTCGCCGCCGCGACCATCGCCATTATCATCTCGGCGACGCGCAGCGCCATGGCATCGAACCGCGAGATCATCGAGGTTCTGCACTTCGTCGGCGCCAATGAGCGCTTTATCAGCCGCGAGTTCGAGCGCCATTTCCTGGGGCTCGGCGTCCGCGCCGGCCTGATGGGGGCTCTTGCCGCGGCCATCGCCTTCCTGCTGCTGCCGCTCATGATGCATTTGCTTGGCGGGGGAATGGTCACCGCCGCCGAGACGCAACGGCTGATCGGCTCGGGCGAGCTCGATCTCAAGGGCTATTTCCTCTGCGTGGTGGTGGTTTTCGTGGTGGCCTGCCTCTGCATGATCACCTCGAGGCTAGGCGTGATCCGCGTGCTCAAGTCCTACGCCTGAAGCACGCCCTATTGTTCGGTACAGACCGCAGTAAAGCCGGTTCCACGGGCGCACGATTTGTGCCTATTCTTGCGCCTTTCGCCCGGCAGTGTCGGAGTAAGCGGTGAGGGAGGAAGTGCAAGAAAGTCCTGAGCGCTTCAGGCGCTTCAGCGGCTTCGTGGGTGGGCTAAGGCTCATCTTCGACTTTCTGATACTGCTCTTGGTGATGCTCATCATCGGCTTCATCGTGTTCGCGACGGGAATCGAGCATGAGCCGACCGGGCCGGTGCGTGCCGCCGACGGCATTGCCGTGCTCACCGGCGGCGTCGCCCGCATCGACCAGGCGATGAAGCTGCTCGCCGACGGCAAGGCGAAGCGTGTTCTCATCACCGGCGTCAACCGCACCACAACCACGGAGGAGCTGAAGCAGCTCGCGAGCCAGGGCGACCAGTACTTCGCTTGCTGCGTCGACATCGACAAGGATGCGCGCAACACCATCGACAACGCCACCGAGACCAGCGAGTGGGTGGCGCTCAAGCACTACGGCTCGATCATCGTGGTCACCTCGAACTACCACATGCCGCGCGCTCTGGCCGAGCTGGCCCGCGTCATGCCGGGCGTCGACCTCATTCCTTATCCGGTGGTCGACAACAATGTGCATCTCGACCGCTGGTGGACCTATCCCGGCACGACCAAGCTGCTGCTCTCCGAATATCTGAAATACCTGCCGGCGCTCGGGCGGCTCGGCGCGACCAATTTCGTGCGCATGTTGCTGTCGGGCGGCCGTCCCGGCCCCGCCGATGTGCCCGAGCCGTAACCGGTCCTAAAGGCCAATGGCGCGCTCGCTTCTGTTCAATCTTCTGTTCTATGTGACCACGACCTTGTTCGTCGTGCTCGGCAGCCCGCTGCTGTTCGCACCCCGGCGCTGGGCCATGGCGGCGCTCGCGGTTCACTCGCGCTTTGAGCTTTGGCTGCTCAAGGTCGTTGTCGGAACGAGGCTTGAAGTCCGTGGGCAAGAGAAGCTGCCCAAAGGCGCTTGCCTCGTGGCCTCCAAGCATCAATCGGCATGGGAGACGTTCGCCCTCATCCCGCTGTTCCGCGACCCGGCGCTGCTGATGAAGCGGGAGCTGTTCTGGATCCCCTTCCACGGCTGGTTCTCGCGCAAATTCGAGATGATCCCGGTCGACCGCGACAAGGGGCCGGCCGCGCTCCGCCGCATGCTGCGCGAGGCACGGAAGCGGGTCGCCGACGGGCGCGAGATCATCATCTTCCCCGAAGGGACCAGGCGGCCTCCCGGCGCGCCGCCCGACTATAGGACGGGGGTGATTCTTCTCTACGAGGCGCTCGGCATCCCGTGCGTGCCGGTCGCCCTCAATTCCGGGGTGTTTTGGCCCAGGCGAAGCCTGGACCGCCGGCCCGGCACCATCGTGGTCGAGTTCCTGGATCCCATTCCGCCGGGCCTGGCGAAGGCCGAGTTCCTGAAGCGACTCACCGAGGCCATCGAGACCGCCTCAGCACGCCTTTTGGCCGAAGCAAAGGCCAAGGAACCCGGCATTGGGCAGGCCGTTAACCTTTGAATGCTTGACTGGGGCTCGACCAACGTTCTATCTTTGTTCTTGAGATTCGTGGCACCGTCTTGAAAACGTCACCGCTCAACCCATTTGACAGGGCGATCTACTGGTTAACGGGCTGGGATCCTATGTGGATGCGCAAAGTCGAAGTTGAAACGCCCCAATGGGGGCCGGCCGACGAGCCGGCGCTTGTCTGCTCCGAGGCTGCCTTCGCCCAGGCCTTCCACTATTGGCGCGGGGCTTCGGGCCGCCGCTATCTGCATAGCGTCTATACCCTGGTCGGCTGCCCGGCGCTCCCCCGGGCCAATTACATCCTCGTCCGCCGCTACGACGACGGCACCCGTGTGGCGCTGTCATTCGGGCAGACCAAGGACGACGCGGCGACCCTCAATCTTGCCCATCTCCGCCACGAGGGCGCCAAATGCGGCGCCAACGAGGTGCATATCCACCTCTTAGCCGAGAACGCCGACGCCCGCGTTTTGGTGGAGGCCGACCTGGTCGGCGCCCATACGCGCAGGCTCGCCGCCGCCAACGCGGCCTAATCCACTCCCAAAGAAGGGCGGCCGAGGCCGCCTTTTTCAATTCGCCGACCCCTCGCCCCGCGCCGGTCCGTCGGCGGCGAATAATCTCACCCTCGAGGGGCTCCGAGAGGCCAATTTCCTTGCTATAAGTCTCCAACTCGGACGGCCCTCCAACAATCGTTTCCCGACGGAGTGAAGCAGTGGCGTCGCTTTGGAAAATTCCGTGGGTCCGGGCGCAGAGGGTGCGTTTGCGGCGCCCGTTGCAAATCCTCCTGGCTCCGATCGTCGTCAACTACATCAAGCTCGTGGTCAAGACGTCGACGATCGTCGCCGACCCTCCCGACTACGTTGAGCGGGCCAAGGGGCTCCACCCCCTGATCATCGCGTTGTGGCACGGCCAGTTTTTTCTCCTGCCCGGCATTTATCCGCAAGAGATCCCGGGCCGCGCCATCGTCGCCAAGCATGACGATGCGGAAGCGCTTCGCCGCATTCTCAAACATTTCGGTCTCGGCCTGGTACGTGGCGCCGGTGCCGCCGGGCGCAAGCGCGATCGCGGCGGCGCCGAGGCGGCCCACGGGTTAATCGCCTCGCTCAGGGAAGGTTTCAGCATCGCCTTGACCGGCGATATTCCGCCCGGGCCTGCCCGGAAATGCGGCCTCGGCATCGTGCTGATCAGCAGTCGTTCGGGCCGGCCCATCGTCCCCTTCGCCGTCGCCACCTCCCGCTATCGCTCGGTGAATTCCTGGAGCCGCATGACCATCAACCTTCCCTTCTCAAAGCTCGGCATCGTCATGGGCGATCCGATCCACGTGCCGCGTGAGGCCGGGCCGGCGGAGCTCGAGGTCTATCGCAAATGCGTCGAGGAGGCGCTGAACGACGTCACGGCCAAGGCCTACAGACTTGCCGGCGCCGACATGACGCGCGCAACCCCGGTGCCGAGGCCGGCGCGTTCGTCGCCATCAGGCTAGGGCGACGAAGTCCTAGTCCGGCCTTTGAACCAAATTCGTCCTCGCCTCGTCCAAGGGGAGATTGGCGCTCGCGCCGATCCAACGGAGGAGGATGAGACCATGGAGTCCCACATCTCGCTGACAGGCGTATTGGTTGCAGCCCTGATGTTTGCCGTGACGGTGGCGATGCATGAGGCTGCAAGAGCTGATGGCCAAACCGGTAGCGATTACCGCGGCAACAGCCAGTGGGTCTGCTCATCTTGTGCTGCAGCACAAGGCGGCACAA
>Ga0214472_10002100_pt1 | contig 21667 bp, 30 predicted proteins | sample RVTome_6_FD_207662 | JGI IMG/M metagenome (GOLD analysis project Ga0214472, IMG submission 207662) | Soil microbial communities from uranium-contaminated site in the Upper Colorado River Basin, Wyoming, United States - RVT140D175 | ecosystem: Environmental > Terrestrial > Soil > Contaminated >...
ATCAACAGGTCTAACAAAAGACAAAATCGCTGCTCGTTCTTCTTCTGAAACAATTGGTCTATCTGGACCTTTTCTCTTTTTTATCTTTTCATCACTATCCAGACCAACGATTAAAACATCTCCACAATCTTTTGCTTTGCTGAGATATTGAGCGTGACCAACATGAAACAAATCATATGAGCCAGAGGTCAAAACTATTTTTAATCCTTTTCTTCTAAGCTCGTCAACCAAACAACTCACAGAACCGTTAATCTTAGCCAAATTACTAAAAGAAAGTTTTGATAATCTCATAATTTTCTCCTTATTCGTCAAGAATTATTCTTTTTGTTTTCAAAAGTTTTGGACAATCCAAAACATATACTAAATCTGAGTTGAGTATAGTTTTTTCTGTAAAAAAAGCAAGAAAAATTTAAAATTTGAAAAGATTTTCAACACCTCACCTGTGAGGCGTTGGAAATGTTGTTGTTAAGCCATAATTTGGTTGAACGGCTCAACGCCTGCCTGTCGGCAGACAAGAGTTGAGCCGTTCAAAAATTTGGGTCAAAAGTTAAAAAAACAGAAGCCGGACTTCTGATTATTCAGACTACCTATCGGTACGGGAAAATAATCAGAAGTCCGGCTTCTGTTTTTTTGAGGTTAAATAATTTAAATTAAAAAACATTCGCTCAAGCGAATGTTTTTTAATTTAAATTATTTTACTTCTATGCCCATTGATTTAGCAGTCCCCTCAATAATTTTCATTGCTGCCTCAATATCATTTGCACTCAAGTCTGCCATTTTTTCTTCGGCGATTTCTTTTATTTGCGCTTTTGAAATAGTTCCTGCTTTTTTTGTAAGATTTTTTCCAGAACCTTTTTCAATTCCGATTTTTTTCAAAATCAATCTTGAAGCTGGTGGTGTCTTCATTACGAAGTCAAAACTTCTATCTTCGTAAACTGAAATAACAACAGGAATAATATCTCCCATTTTTTCTCTTGTTTTTTCATTAAATTGATTAACAAATTCTCCAATATTTATTCCAGCTTGACCCAAAGCAGGTCCAACCGGTGGAGCAGGAGTTGCTTTTCCTGCTGGAATTTGTAATTTTAATTTTTTTATTGCTGTTTTTGCCATAATTTTCTTACGAGCGAAGCGAATTAGAAAATTATGGCCCTGTTAAATCAAATTTTGAAAAAATTTGAAAAATTTAATTTTTTAAGAAAAAATTAAATTTTATTTAACACGGGCGAATATATCTAAATCACTCGCCTTATTATTTTAATTATTATATCCTGTTAAATACGATTTGACTCTCTTTTTGATAAATTTTTTACCATGATATGTTTTAAGATGCTTTTCTCTTTTAATTGCATCTTTTTCATCTAAACAAGCCTCATAATATATCAATTCTAGAGGTCTTCTATCCTTAGTTGATTCTACACAACCACTACAATGTTCGTCAAATCTAACTTTTAAATTTTTTGAATATCCTGTATAAAATTTATTATCCTTAACAGATAACAATATATACACATAATAAAATTTCATAAAAATTTAAAAGGTTGATTAACAGGATTAAGAAAAATATACTCCTTTCAGTCGTTATTTTCCTAAATTTTTCTAACTTGTAAAAAGTCTAATTCAACAGGTGTTTCTCTTCCAAACATAGAAACAAGTGCTTTTACTTTTCCATTCTTTTCATCAACCTCAATCACTTTTCCTTCCATATCTTTAAACGGACCGTCTACTATAATAATTGCTTCGTCTGGTTGTAAATCAACATCGTGCTTTGTTACATCTTCTTCCATTCTCTTTATTAGTTCAGCCATTTCTGTTTCACTCACAGGAACAGGATTAACACCTGAACCAACGAATCCAGTAACACGAGGAGTATTTCTTACCACATACCAAGAATCATCTGTTACTATCATATCTACCAAAACATACCCTGGGTAAATTTTTTCTTGCTCTTCTACTCTTTTACCTCCTTTGATTTTTATTTTTTTCTCCATAGGAACAACTACATCAAAAATAAGACTTTGCATTCCCAAAGACTCTATTCTTTGTTTTAGGTTACGCACCACAGCGTTTTCGTATCCAGCATATGTGTGGATTGCATACCAATTTCTTCCCATACTGACATCTTGTTTTGTCATTCTCTCTTCGTTTGTATTTGTGTTTGTGTTTTCTATGTCCATAGTTTTATTTTATAAATATTTCTAATCCTTTTGAAAAAATAAAATCAAAGAAACCTAAAAAGAAAGCTGTGAACAAAGAAATTGCAATCACGACAATAGTAAACCAAACAGATTGACTCTTTGTAGGCCAACTTACATGTTTAAGTTCGCTTTTTGTTTCTTTTAAGTAATTTATTAAACTCATATTATTTTAGAATTTAGAAAGAAAATAGAATTTAGAATTTATTTTCTAAAGTTTTAAGTTTTTAGTTAGAAGCAAAATTATAAAAAATAATTTAAACCTAAAAACCATTTTTAAAAACCCTCTCGGGTTTACAAATATAGTAAGCCTTATTGACTAAAAAGTCAACCTATTATTTTTCTTGGGCGGCTACCCGGAATTGAACCGGAATTGTCGGTACCACAAACCGAAGTAATAACCTTTATACCATAGCCGCCATGTTTTTAAAGCTAATAGCTAGTAGCTGATAGCTTATAGTAATTTAAAATTTAAAAAAATATTAACTACGACTTAATTTATAACAATTTTTAAGCAATTAGTCCAGTTTTAAAATAATCCTATTAGATGTACCAAGAGAAGGATAACAATCTTCTCTTACAGCTTTTATACCTCCTCCTATGGAAGAAAGAACTATTGTTCCTGGACCACAACTGCTCCATGTCCATGTTATGGGATTATAAAAAGAATAATAATTATTCCAATTCCCAGAAACACAAGAAGCATCTTCATTTCTAGGGTCTATTGGTACAGGATCTAGATAAGGTTGCAATGCTGTTTTAAAAGAAGCGGGCCAATCTTTTAAATTACAAGTATGGGCTGAAGCTGGAAAAACCCCATGATCATGAAAATAAAACTGTAAAGCTGTTTCAATTTGTCTTAGGTCAGAAATTTTTCTAGCAGCGATAGCTTTGTCCCTAGCAGAACTTAAACTCGTCAAAACAACACTTGAAAGAATCCCAATAATTGCAATAACAACAAGAAGCTCAATAAGTGTAAAACCTTGTTTACTTCGAGAGCTCACACCAATCTTTATTGATGTGAGGGTAAGCCTTTTTTTTGTTTTATTTTTTTTATTATTTATCACGATTATACTAATTTGGGTGAGACAACATATACTCTTCATATTCTTTACCTAAATCTTCATCTTGAAAAGATTTATTTTTATCTACGAAAAACAAATACAGAGACACCGATATAGCTATTACAACAAATAAAAGCAACACATACCGAGCCTGTATTTCATCTTTTATCAATCCCCGAGAACTTTTAATAACCCATTCTACCATTTTAGATTCTGGTTGCTGATAATTTGAATTATTGTTTTGAAAACCTTGTTCCTCAAAAATTACTTTTTCTCTATTACTTTGATTCATTTTTTTTATAATAACATATAAAAAAAATCGTTAGGAACTACAAGAGAATCTCTATTTTTCCCATCCCATTTTATTTTTTCATAGATTACCAAATTTGTAATATACGACTGCCATCCATGCTCAATCTTGTTTACTCTTTGAGCGAGTGTTTCTGGAGTATCATCTTTTCTGATCCAAACAGGATATTCAAAAAAGACTGGTCCTTCATCATAAATTTCTGTCACAAAATGCATCGTCACGGCTGAATATTTTACCTCACCCTTTTTAAAAGCTTCAATGGTCGCTTCGTGAACAAAATGCCCGTACATTCCATTTCCACCGAATTGAGGTATCCTCCCTGGGTGAATATTGATTGTTTTTTGTGGATCAAGACCAAGAGCGAGTTTTAGCCATCCAGAAAGAGATACCCATTCTGCACTAGTTTCTCTTATAATTCTTTGATATTCTTCCGCAACAAAAGGTCCTTTAAATAAAATAAATTTAACACCATATTCATCGGCAATTTTTCTCACGCCTCCATTTTCATGATTTGAAACAACAGCGACAATTTCTGCATTCAAAACACCGCTCAAGTTGTTTTCAGCAAGTTCTCTAAATCCAGAACCTCCTCCATCTTTTGAACCAGAAGCAAATATTATTAATTTTGGTTTTTTGTTGTTTTTCATTGTGCATTTATTTTACCAAAAAAAACAACTATTAACAGCATTCTTTTTGGTAAAATTTTTGGTTGCACAAATTTTTCAAAAAGCTATTAACACAAATACCAGACAATTTTTTGTCTGGTATTTGCTTACTTGTTTTTATACTCCCACCACTCGCTATTTTTATTTCAACCGGCAAAATGGTTTGTTTATTTTTTAGACTTGTTTTGTTTTTTTATTTCGTCTATATCCTTTTTTATAGTTTCAAAAACATCCTCACTTATTTTGATGCTGTTTTTTAATGTTTTATTAGCAACTTTCTTTAATTTTTCTCTCTGGGGCTGTTCTTTTTTCCATTGTTTTTCTAATGTATTTGCAACCTCTCCAGCTTTTTTGCTAGTTTTCTTTAAAAATGTTTTTGTTTTTTTCGTGATGTCTTTCGTTGTTGATTTTATTTTTTTAATTGTTTTTTTCTTTTCCATAATATTTCTATTATTTATTTTTTAAATCCTTATCTTTTTTGGACACCACAACCGTCCAAGCAATCACAATTATCCCTAAAATCACAAGAAGCCATACCCAGAAAACAGAGAGTTGATTAAACACAAGACCAACCAAACCAACTATTAACAAAATAGTACCGATCAATAAAGGTGTATTTTTTATATTCATATTTTTTTATTATTTAAAAATTTTAATAATTTTTTTTTAGACCTTTCTTTATATTATAAGTTTATCCCACCACAATAATTTTGCAATGTCGTGTCAATGTATAAGTACCAATATCTCAAATTCCATTGTTGAAAAAAGTATATGAAGAAGTCTTTAAAACTGTTCAAAAAAATGTATTTGTTTATTTTTTAAGTTCTAAAAAAATAGTTTGGTTTGTTTTTTATAGTGCTCAGAGAGGGATTTGAACCCTCACGTCCATAAGGACATACGCCCCTCAAGCGTACCGGTCTACCAGTTTCCGCACCTGAGCATTTCAAATAGCGCGTCTTCCGTTTATTGTCCTGTCTCGTAAACTCGACTTGGACAATTTTCTCGCTTCGCTCAAAACCACCTAAAAAACTTAAACATTTTTTAGCCAATTTCGCCACTCGCGCATACAAAATAGTATAAACGAAGTAATTTTAAGTATCAAGAAGAATAAAAATTTACAAAAATAAACGGCTACATATGTAGCCGTTTATTTTTGTAAATTTTTATTCTTCTTTTTTATTTTCTTCAGTGATTTCTTCTTTTGTTTCTTCAGTAGGAGTTTCTTTTTCTTCAATCACTTCTTCTTTTTGTGTTTCAATCTCTGCTTGTGCTTTTGCTTCTTCTTCAGCTTTTATTCTTGCTTCATCTTCTTCTTGTTCTTTTTTAATTCTTGTTTCTTCTTCTACATCACTAAGAGAAGAAATATTTACCATCTTCATTTTTCTCATTTGTCTCTTAATCTCACGAGCAACTTTTTCTCTTATATGATAAAGTTTTGACCTTCTTACATTTGCTCTCTTAACAATCTCTATTTTATCAATACTTGGAGAATATAAAGGAAAAATTCTTTCTACACCTACACCGAGAGAAACTTTTCTCACTGTAAAAGTAGCTCCTGCTTCTGCTCCATGCTTTACCGCCAAAACAAGACCTTCAAAAGCCTGTAATCTGGTTTTTCCTTTTTCCTGAATCTTCACCCACACACGAACAGTATCCCCAGATCTAATACCAAGGTTTTTTCTGTCTTCCATGTTTACTGGTGAAATATTTGTAGTGTTTGCTTTCATAATGTCCAATACTTTAGCATAGACGAAGACTTTTCGCAAGAAATTTTATTGTTTTATGAGACAAAATATTATATATTATACTCAGAAAAAATTAATCTTGAAAAATAAACAAGGGGTCAGATCATGCTTGAAATAATACTAGAAGTAGCTGAATCAATTTTAATTTTGATCTTAGGAATAGGTGGTGTAACAGCTCTTTTTATAGGAATTAAGTTGTTTAAAGCACCTAATTATCTTTATGAAAAAAGAAGTGCAACAGAAATTTATTCTAAAAAAGGCTTCTGGAATATAAAGAAAGTTGCTTCAAATGAAGATGTTCTTAATATATTGAGTTGAGACAAAAAGTTGTTATCGAAAAATCGATAACGACTTTTTTTATTTAAAAATGTTTCAAAGCATTTTTAAAATCATTTGGAAGTTCGGCTTCCAGATTTAGTCTTTTCCCTCCAATCAAATTAAACTCTATAGAATACGAATGTAAAGCCAATCTTTCAAAGCCTAGTGCGCATTCTTTTTTGGGGGCGTAAAGTTTATCGCAAACTATTTCGTGATTTATTGCTTTAAAATGGACACGAATCTGGTGGGTACGCCCTGTTTTTGGATTTACTTCTACATACGAAAATCCATCCTTTTTATTTAAAACTTTGTATTCTGTGATGGCTTCTCTCATCTTTCCTCTTGCCCCTCTCTGAGCCGACCACTTTCTAAAATCGTTCGTGCTTCTCCCTATTGGTCTATCTATCACACCTTCAATCTCTTTCATCTCTCCGTACACAAAAGCGCGATAACTTTTTTGGATTGTTCTATTTTGAAATTGCTCTTTTAGATTTAAAAAACTTTCCTGATTTTTTGCTATCAACAAAATACCAGAAGTGTCTCTGTCCAAACGATGCACTATTCCAGGTCTTTTAATAATAGTTCCGTCAGACAAAACTAAAGACTCCCCCACATCTTTTGTGTCTGGATAATTTTTCAAAACCCAATCAGCAACAGTCGGCTCGGCTGTTTTTCCATCACTATGCACCACCAAACCAGCAGGTTTGTTTATAGCAACAATATTTTCATCTTCGTAAATAATCTTTATTTCCATATAAGAGTATATTAGCACTTTTTAAAAGTATTGACAAATATTATGTATTCTTGTAGTATTCTCAATGGAATTTTAACCGTACTTTAATTTTAATTTTCAAGGAGAAAGTTATGAAAGATGGTAAAAAAGTGGTTCTTCATGTTGAAGACGAACCTTCTATAAAAGAAGTTTACAAAATTATTCTAGAAAAAGAAGGGTTTATAATTTTGTCAGCAAGCAATCTTAAGGAAGGATGGCTAACATATCAGAAAAATTTTCTAATAATTGATGCTATCCTTCTAGACGGAAATCTTCCCGACGGAAAATCAATATCACTTGTCAGACAAATCCGTGAATTTGGTTTTGTTGGTAAGATAATAGCAAACTCTGGAGAAGATAAAACAAACGATGAACTGATTTCAGCCGGATGCAATATTGCATTCCAAAAACCGACACTTTTTTTTGATTTAATAAAAATTCTTAAATAATCAAGCTCCTCCCCCAGCCCAGCCTGAGAGATGAAAATCTCAAAGGCTGGTTTTTTGTTTTAATCTTGCTTTTTTATTAAAAAAATATAATAATATAAGAAATGAAAGGGCGATTAGCTCAGTTGGTAGAGCAATTCGTTTACACCGAAAAGGTCGGGGGTTCAAATCCCTCATCGCCCACAAAATCAAAGACCCCAGAACGTCAGTTCTGGGGGATTTTGATTTTGTAAGGCGATGAGGGATTTGAACGGCGCAAGGCGGTATACAAGATAAATTTTTTCGCAAAAAAATTTAGGCTTGTCGCCGCGCCGCGTCCAGCGATACTTTGTAAATTTTGAGGTACGAAAAAATTTACTTAGTAATCGCGGGACGAATCCCAATTTGTCTGCCCACAAAATCTTAATCCCCAAAGCGTTTAGCTTTGGGGATTTTGATTTTGTAAGGCGATGAGGGATTTGAAACTTCTGGATTGCTTCGGACTCCGTCCTCGCAATGACGAATTTCGCTCCGCGAAATTCGTCAGTCGCCCGTCATTGCGAGATAATTTTTGAAGGAAATTTTTGAAACCTAATATTTCAAAAATTTCCTTCAAAAATTCGCGAAGCAATCCAGACACTCGTCTTGTTTGTCATTGCTAGTAGGATGGAAATCAAATCCCAATTTAGTTTGCCCACACAAACAACAAAAAGAACGGATATACTTAATCATATCCGTTCTTTTTGTTTATGTGGTCCACCAAGAAAATTATAAGTCTTCTGTTAACATTACTTTGCCTTTTTGAAATTTATATCCTTTGTGCCTCCACCAAGAATCGAACTTAGATCGGAAGTAGGTGAATATTCTTAAAAAATTTTTAATTATAAGTTTTCAAATTTTGAACGAGACGAAGTTAAAAAATACTTGTAATAGTAAACAAGTATTTTTTAACAAGTCGTAGTCAAAATTTGGGAAGTTTAATAAAGATTTTTTAAGAATATTCACCAAAGAAGTCTTCTGTTAATATTGCTTTGCCTTTTTAAAAATTAAATCCTTTGTGCTCCCACCAAGAATCGAACTTAGATCGGAAGATTAGAAGTCTTCTGTTTTATCCATTAAACTATGGGAGCACAAAATATTTAATTTTTAAAAAACAAAGTCCATTAAACTATGGGAGCAAAATTTATTTTATTTTCTATACTGATAATCGTCAATCAATATAACAATATTATACTAAAAAATCAATGATTTATTTAACCAAAAAGAAAATCAAAATTATCAAAACAATCGCAACTACCGAAAATACATCTAAATATTTAAATAGATATTTAGTCGCTCTTGCACCAAATTTTTTCATAAAGAAAGACACCGCAAAAAATCTCATTCCCCTACCCAAAATAGATGCTGTAATAAATGAAAAAATATTTATTTTGAAAAATCCTGCTGAGATTGTGAAAAGTTTGTAAGGAATAGGAGTAAAGGCTGATAAAAAGATTGTGAGAAAAGCGCTATTATTAAATTGCTCGGCAACAATTTTTATAGAATCTTGAAGACTGTATAAAGCAATTAGTGGCTCTCCCAAAAAATCAAAAAATAAAAATCCGATTAGATAACCAAACAACCCCCCAAGAACAGAAAAAACTGTTGCAAAAGAAGCATAATAAACCCATCTTTGTGTATTGGATACTAGTATTGCTATAAGCAAAACATCCGGAGGAACAAGAAAAAAAGAGGCTTCAGAAAAAGAGAGTATCCCTAACCAAAGTTTTGCCTTAGTCCCTGTTGTGTGTCTAACAGACCAGTCTATTAACTTTTCTCTTAAACTTTTTTTCTCTTGATTTTCTTTTTTTAATATATTTTCTAATTGCATTTTTCTAAAATAAAAGTGAAGGTTGCCGATTTTGGAATTATTTTACAACAGAGCCATTAGAAACTTGATGCTCTGGAAGTAAAAAGACAGGACCCCCATCAACCGCTGACAAAATCATCCCATTACTCTCCACTCCTTTTAAAACAACTGGTTTTAAATTCAAAATCGCTGGTATTTGTTTACCAACAAAATCTTCAGGGCGATAAAACTCAGCCATTCCTGTCACAATTTGTCTCGGTTCCCCTTCCCCAAAATCAAATATAATCTTAAGCAATTTGTCCGCCCCCTCAACCTTTTCAGCACTAAGCACAGTCCCTACTCTTATATCAAATTTTTTAAAATCATCTATATTTACAAAATTTTCCATATTATTTTTATTTATTTCTTTCTAAATAACTTCTCAATATCAACGCCGCTGCCGAAGCATCGTTTTTTTCTAAATCTACTTTTTTTGTTTTTCTATCTTCTTTACGCACATTTCTCACATTCTCCCCCTGCACCCTATCAGCCTCTGCGCTAGTAAAATATTCTGTTTGAAAATAAACCGACAAACCTGTTTCTTCTTCCAATTTTTTCTTGAAAGGAGAAATCTTTTTCATTATAACATTTGGTTCTCCAGAAAAATTTAAAGACTCTCCAATAACAATCCTTTCAATATTTTCATCTTCAACAATCTTTTTTATATTCTTTAACAAACTTCTATCATTATCAAAAACGGTTCTTGGAAAAGCCAAAATACCGTCGGTATCAGAGACAGCAATCCCAACATTTTTTGAACCATAATCTATTCCTAAATATTTCATAATATACTGAGTTAAAAGTTTATAAAGTTTATAAAGTCGAAATAAAAAAAGAGAAGTAAAAACTTATAAATTATATCTTATTATTGTTTATTTTGTAATTTTTCTAAAATAAAACTAACACTCTCCTCTATAATACCATTATTATCAACTTTTATTTCCCATTCATTTTTTATACTATCCAAATCTTCTTTTAGTTTTTTAAAATCATCAAGTGTGTTTTTAACTTTTCTCTCCCTATTATTCTCAGTTTCTAAAAGTTTTTCCAAATCTCTTTGAATATAAAACCATTTAATTTCAATTTTATTTTTGTTGCAAAAACTTTTTACATCTTCAACAAAATTTTTATTTTCAAAAAGCTCCTCTATAATCAAAACTTCTTTCTTTTCGTTAAAAGCATTTTCAAGTTCTTCTAAAATTTTATTATGAGCATAATTATAAATATCTTCGCTTTTAAAATTAGTATTATTTTTTACAAACTCCCTCTTAAAAAAGTCTCCGTAAATAACATCACATCCTAATTTTTTAGAAAGATATTCCGCTATTGTTGATTTACCACATCCAGGCAACCCTCTTAAAATAATGAGTTTCATAGACCAATTATAGCATAACAAAAGGAGCGCCCTGTGTCGCTCCAAAAACATTAGCTTTCTGTGGATTACTTCGTCGTTCCGCTTCGCTCCACTCCTCGCAATGACGGACAAGTGTCCGTCATTGCGCAACGACCAATGACGGGTCAATATGGATTGCTTCACTTCGTTCGCAATGACGAAAAGCAAAGCTTTTCGTCTACGAATTTTGCTTCGCAAAATTCGTCATTGCGAGGAACGAACTTCGAATTTTCTTAAAAAGTTCGGAGCAATATATCCATAAAAATATTTAGCACACTAATTTTTATAGAACCAAAAAAAGTTTCGCTCCGCGAAACTTTTTTTGGTTCTATAAAATTTAAACGGATAATTAAAACACCAACAAACTAGGGGCGAAAATAAGTATCGCACCCAAAATTATCATCAAAATCCCCCCGATTAGCGATGAGATATTTGAATACTTTTGCCCTACCGTATAAAACTTATCAAACCCATAAAGCGCCAATCCAAACAAAACAAAATCATCAACCATATAAAATAGTGTGTAAATCAAAATATAAAACTGCTCTTTTGCAACACCTAAATTATTTATCTCCAAAACTTTTGTAAAAGTCTGCGGGATACCTACCGAACAAGCAAACTCTATTACATTTACCGATAAAGCAATTCCAATAATTCCCAACGCTGTCAAAATCGTCATTGGAGATTTTATTAAATCTTTGATTTTCTTTTCTGTTTTTGATTTGTATTCTTCGCTGGTGACATCACAAACCAATTTGTTGCGATTTTTGAAATACCTTCTCAAAAAATAAATTCCACCCAAAATAGCCAACCCTCCAACCAAAGGGATAATTATTCTGTCCAACCCAACAAAGTCCCAAGCAGTAAACCAAAAATTCAAAATCAGCCAATACATTATTGCCTCCGCAAAAATAAACAATCCTGCCACCTGAAACATTTTTCTTTTGTTCCCTATTTGCCAAAGCACAAGCAAGAAAGTGAGTAACACCCACATCGCACAAGGATTAAATCCGTCTACAAAACCGAGTAAAACAGACATTGAAAAAAGAGAAAAATATTTAAAATCCACCACACCCAAAACAGGCACTTTTATTTCAGTGTCCACCCCCACCCCAACCGTGCAACTAATAGAATCTTCCGCGTCATCACAAACACTATCGTCTTGAGACAGAATAATATCACTGTTTACCAAATAATCTTTAAGTAAAATCGCTGGTTTTTCTTTTTGATTTTCAATTTCAGACAAAATTAGTCTGCCTGTTGTATTTGCCGAATTGAAACCTTGTATCAAAGAATTACCTACTAAAGTAATAGGTGTTGCTTTTGGGATATTGTGCAACTCAGTGAGTTGAATAAACTGTGATTTAACTTCTGGATTATCTGTATCCAAATAAATAAATTTAAAATCACTGTTTTCTAAAAGTAAATTATCTAGAAAGTTTTTTTCCAATTCACAGTAGTTGCAGTCTTTTCTGCCGAACATGTATAGATTGGTTTCTGTTTCTTTTTCTTGTGCGTTTATTATTGCACTATTTCCCAACAAAAATATTGTTGTTATTAAAAATAAAGTAATTTTTTTCATAAATTAAGGATATCATAAAAACGGACACAAAAGAATTAACTAAGTACTTTAAATAAATTTAGTACTAGATAAAAAAGTAAAAAAGCTTTACAAAAAAGATTTAGATATGTATATTGTGTGCAGAAATTTTAATTCTTTTAAATAAAACCAATGAGGATATTCTTATGGATCTCAGTCCAACAAGCATTAATGACTGTTATTTACCATACACTTTACTGTTGGCAAAAAGATTTTCGCCCTTGGGTGCAAAAAGTCTTGATTTTGATGATATCGTTAGTGATGGTCTCCGCGGACTTATAAAGGCTCGTGATGACCATGACCCCAAAAAAGGTATGTCTTTTAAAAGTTATGCCGAAATGAAAATAAAAGGCAAGATTATTGATGAAAAAAGAAAGCGTGATCCTGTACCAAAAACAATAAGAGCTAAGCAAAGACGCTGTAAACAAGTAGAAAGATTGTTGTGGGCAGAATTAGGAAGACTTCCTGAAAAACATGAAGTTGCCCAAAAAGCCGGTTGGAGTCTCGCAGAATATGATTCTATTTTTATGGAGATAAATCATTATTCTCACTACAATATAGATGAATATTCTGAAAATCTTTTTTCAAAAAAAGACATCATAGAAACAGAATTTGAAAAAAGAAATACAGCTCAAGTTTTGTTTCGTTGTATTAAAAAACTTGACGAAAGAAAAGTAAAAATTATTTTTCTTCACTATTATGAAGATATTCCTTTCAAATTTATTGCAAAAAGATTTAAAAAAATTGGTGTAGAAAGAGTAAGACAACTACACAAAGAAGCTCTTGCTGAATTAAAAAATTATCTTGAAAGAGAAAATGCTCTCTTTTCAACAAGCTAACAAAAACCCTTTCAACTTAACGAGTTGAAAGGGTTTTTTAAATAAAAAAATGTATTATAATTAAAGTATGGAACAACAAATAGAATTTTTTATCCAAAACAATCCTGTGATTTTTGCATCAATAATCGCTTTATTGCTTTTATGGACTATTCCTTGGAAAGGATATGCTTTGTGGAGAGCGGCAAAAAACAATCACACTAGATGGTTTATTGTTTTACTCCTAGTAAACACTCTTGCAATCTTAGAAATAATTTATATTTTTAAAATAGATAAGAGGAAATAAATTACTTAATCAAAAAAAAACGCTTACGCGTTTTTTTCATTATAAACCTGCCAAGCGAGTGGCAGGTTTACCCCCACACCAAATTTTACAAGGTCTAAATAAATATTATTGCGGTGTATTCTTAAAATAGCTCGAACGGAGTTTGCTTGCCGCGCAGAGCGCGACTCGTATGGCGGGGGTGAATAAATTCAGAGCGGCTCTGCCGCAAATTCCAAACTGCCAAAGAACCTGAAAAACAAATCGGCTCGAACCATATTTTGATTGATAAATCCTTTTCTTTTTTGCCCAAAAAGCCCTTTCAAATCCTAGCCGAGCGGCGCGTCTCGCGCCGCGAGGCAGCTTCTTTCCACTTGCGAAATCCTGAATTGCGGAGAGGGAGGGATTCGAACCCTCGGCACGGTTTCCCGCGCTCCGGTTTTCAAGACCGGTGCATTCGACCTCTCTGCCACCTCTCCATCGTATGTCGAATTGTATTTATCGTATTGTACACTAAAAAATTAAGCGAAGGCAAAAACGATGTCGAACGAGTTCGCCCTCCTATCGCCTACTCGCCCTTCGGGACTCGCTTCGGCGATTTTCTACCTTCGGTAGAAACCAGACAAAAAGCTTAATCGCTTTTTGTCCTCTCTGCCACCTCTCCATCGTATGTCTAATTATTTTTATTGTGGTTATAACAATATACTTTTTTTAGCTTTTTTTCAAGCTTTAAACTATTGCAAAATCAGATAAAAAGGTGTTTAATCTTGCTAGAAATTTTAAATATTAAAAATAAAAAGGAGGCAAACATGGGTATTAAGGTAAGATTCAACTGCGGAATAAACAGTGCGGTAGATAGATTGAAAAGAGGACAGGTAATAGTTTACCCGACAAACACTTGTTATGGTGTCGGGGGTGATGCCGAAAATCCAATAACAACCCAAAGACTTTATCGTATAAAACAAAGAGATTTTAGTAAACCAACTACTATCCTAGTTTTAAATATAGAGATGGCTGAAAGATATGTCGTTTTTTCTAAAACCGCAAAGATGATTTTTGAACAAAATTCAAACGGAATTCTGCAACACCCTTTAACCTTTGTTTTGCCGTTGAAAGAAAATGTGCCTGACGGTATCAAAATGCTTTCAGCAGGAACTGGTTTCCTCGGGGTAAGAACATCAAACGATACTATTTCTCGAGAAATTCTCCAGAGATTTAAAAATCCGATAACCACTTCCAGTGCAAATCCCAAAAATGGTTTTGCACCCTACTCTATTAAGGAGAGCAAAGATCAATTTAGAGGTAAAAAACATCTTCCTTGTTCTTATGTTGATGGAGGTAATCTAAAACCCAATCCTCCTTCGGCTGTTATCAAAATAGAAGGAAGAGGAATTCAGGTATTAAGAGAAAGCGATATTCCTTTTAAACAATTTTTAGCTTTTTAATAAACTGGTCAAACCCGCCACACATGTGGCGGGTTTTTTGTTTTTAATTCAATGTTATAATTTATCTATGGAAAAAATAAATTGGTCTGCATTTGAATACGAATATCACAAAAAAAGCACTGATTGGTTTTGGGTGGTTTGGATTGTGTCTATTGGTATTATCGCGACATCTCTAATTTTAGGAAGTGTGTCTTTTGCAATTCTAATTTTCATAATATCTTTTACTCTTTCTATTCAAGCTGTCACAAAACCAAAAAAAATAAATATTGAGTTGAACGAAAAAGGGATTGAGATTTATAACAAAAAATATCTTTTTGCGGATTTGGATTCTTATTGGATCAAAACAGATGATAGTTTTCCGAGAATGCTTTTAAAATCTAAAAAGAAAATTTCCCGATTTATAACTATCCCTCTTGATATAAATATTGCGAACGAAGTAGACGAATTTTTGAGTGAATATTTGGAAAAAGAAGAATTGGAAGAGCCTTTGTTGTATTTGTTCTCAAAGTTTTTTTAAAATTCTCGTAACGAACCCTATTTCGTAATTCAAAGTAATGAAACGAATGCGCTATAAATAAACACCAAAACCAAAGCGACAGATTTGGTTTTGGTGTTTTGTGTGCCCTCGCCAAGAATTGAACTTGGATCACGACTTCCGCAAAGTCGCATTTATATTGCTTGTTTGAAAACTATTTTTTTAATTTGCTGTGCCTCCACCAGGAATCGAACCTAGATCACAACTTCCGCAAAGTTGCATTTTATCCATTAAACTATGGAGGCAAATTATTTTGTTTTCAAACAAGTCCGTTGAACTACAAGGGCATTATTATACCGTCATATTACCACAAATTTGATTTTTATAAATAGGATGTGATATCTTTAAAAAAGATTTGAATATTAATCAAACATAATACAAGGAGGTTTTTATGGAAGAGGAAAGATTTAGAAGACCAAGAAATGAGTGGTGTCGCTGGAGACATTGTGTGCATGATTTAATGTGTACACATAAAAAAAATTATTTGAAACATTGCAGAGAAAAATTACTTACTCCTGAAAAATGTGATTTGTTTGAATTACCAGAACCTTACAATCCTAGCAAACCAATAAGATTTGTTTAAGAAAAAAGTGTCCACTTTCGTGGACACTTTTTTAAATTTATTTAGCTTCAACTTTGTTTATCATTTTTGCTAATCTGGATTTTTTTCTTGAAGCAGTGTTTTTCTTTATTACTCCCCTTTTAGCTGCTTTATCTATAGCTTTGTAAGCTGATGATAATTTTGCTTCTGCTTCTTTTTTACCTCCTGCTGAAACCAAATTTGTTATTTCTTTTGTAGCATCTTTCACTGCTCTTTTTCTACGAATATTAAAAACTCTCTTTTTTTCAGAGCCACGAAGTGCTTTTTTAGCTGATTTTGTTATAGGCATATGAAGAATATTACATTATTTAAAGAAAAAATCAAGTTAGAATTCAAGTGATGTAATGTCTAAACACATTTGGCACTTTTTAGTAGATTATTAACTAATGTCTATTAAAATGTCACAAACAATACAAGAAGAAAGGTTTAGAACAATAAAACCAATAATATATAAAGAAATATCTATTAAACAACTTCATTATTCAGAATATATTATTTTTACAAAAAGAAAACCCCTGTGTCTCTCAACTTTCGTTGAGAAACACAAGGGTCAAAGAACCAGAGGGTCAGAGAGGACAAAATCCTAAGATCCAAAGATACTGTTGCGGGAGAAAGCACGGCGGCCTGCACTCCACCGATAGTCAACCAGCCGATACGCAAACACAATCCACTCCCGAGCGCCAGCGTCCCAACGCACACCCACCGTGAAGACCTCGCGGCCTTCTCCACGAACGTAGAAAATGTTCGCTTTACCATCGTTGACGAGGTCACCGTTCTCGCCGTTTGGTTGGCGATAAATCATCTCATCAATGGCGACGCAGCCTTCGGTTGCCGAAAAGACATGATTGTCACCGAGCTCTCTGCGGATCTCGGCGTCGCTCATATTCTTAGGCAAGGTAAAACCGGAAACATGCTTCGGAAGTTGGATTCGTTCGGTCTTTTTAGTAACCGAGAGAATTCTTTCTACAAATTCCTCCGATATCCACAATCCTTTGCGATTCTGAAAGAATTTGTGATGGTCAAAATTCCCACCCACCGCATCACCACGAAGAATGGACATAACTGCGTCCATTCCACCGAGCTTGTTCACAAGTGCCTCGATCTGTCCCAAATTCAATTGTCCGTATTTCATAACTGCCTCCTTGAGCTTTTTGCTCTCTGGAATTTTCTCACTACCCGTGAGATTGTGGACCGTGAACTTTTATAGCCACAGTTTAATATTTTCAATACATTCAAAACATTAAACTGTAGCTATTTCGCAAGCATTAAATCAAAGAACTAAACCTTAACAACTCCTTATCTTTACTTTTTTAATGTAATCATAAACAAAATATTTGTCAAGGGTTTGTTTTGAATTTAATCTGTAAGCTGTAAACTGTCTACTGTAAACTTTTTCTGCTAAAATATTACTATATGATCTCACAACTAACAGGAAAAATTTCATACAAAGGAGAAAACTATATAATTATAAATGTTTCTGGTGTTGGGTATAAAGTTTTTGTTTCAAACGACACTTTAATAACAGCAAAAGAAGATATTTCTCTTTGGACGCATCTTGCTGTTCGTGAAAACTCGCTTGATTTATTTGGCTTTCTTACAAAAGAAGATTTAGACTTTTTTGAATTACTTATTTCTATATCTGGTATTGGTCCAAAAACAGCTTTAGGTATTTTAAATGTCGCAACAACTGAAACTCTCATTTCTGCTATTTCAACAGAAGACACTTCTTATCTAACAAAAGTTTCTGGTATTGGATCAAAGAACGCACAGAAAATCGTAATGGAACTCAAAAACAAAATCCAAAAAGTTTTCCAAACTCCAACAGGAATAAAAGAGGAAATTGATGTTATTGAAGCTCTCAAATCTCTAGGTTATTCTGCAAAACAAGCCAGTGATGCTCTCAAACAAATTGATAAAGAAATCACAGGCACAGGAGAAAAAGTGAAAGAGGCTTTGAAAATTTTGAGTAAATAAAAAAAATGATTATCATTCAAATCACAATAACACCAATATTTTTATCAAAGAACAAAGAAAGGTTTTTGAAAGAAATCAATCCTTTTCATAAAATACCATAGAAATAGAAAAAGCCGGATTGTGGCATCGCGCTCACTCCCCGACATTTCATATCTATATATTACAGATATGCACAAAAAAAGCAACAGCAAATTTATCAATAATTAATTAAACCAATGCTAAACGACATTTTATACAAAATTAAAAAAATAATTCCGACAAAAGTTTTTGAGTTTTTTCAACCTGCTTATCACTACTCACTATCTTTTCTTGGGGCTTTGATTTACTTCTTCCCTTCTAGAAAAATATTTGTGATTGCAATTACAGGAACAAAAGGAAAAACCAGCACAGCCGAATTAGTGAATGCTATCCTAGAAGAAGCGGGTTTCAAAACAGCATTACTTGGAACTTTGCGTTTTAAAATTGGCGACAAAACAGAAATGAACAAATTTAAAATGACAATGCCTGGGCGTTTTTTTGTGCAACAATTTTTAAGAAAAGCGGTGAGAGAAAAATGCGATTACGCTATTCTAGAAACAACATCACAAGGGGTACTACAATTCCGTCACAAATTTATCCAAAAAAATGCGCTTATTTTTACAAACCTCTCCCCCGAACACATAGAATCACATGGTTCATACGAAAATTATATTGATGCAAAATTAAAAATAGCAAAAGAACTGGAAAAAAGTCCTAAAAAAAGAAAATTGATTGTAGTAAATACAGACGACAAAGAAGCTCCTAAATTTTTGAAATTTGATATTACAGAAAAATACGAATACTCTATTAAAAATGCTGAGCCTTTTGAATTAGAAAAAAATGGTTTGGAAATGACATTTGATAATACTAAAATAAAATCACATCTGTCGGGAAAATTTAATATTTATAATATTCTGGCGGCGACTACTTTTGCAAAAAGTCAAAGTATTGGTACAGAAACAATTAAAAACGCAATAGAAAAATTCCGTGGAATTCGTGGTCGTGTAGAAAAAATAGAAGAAGGACAAGATTTTACTGTTGTTGTTGATTATGCTCACACAGCCGATTCTTTAGAAAAACTATATGAAGCTTTTCAAAATACAAAAAGAATTTGTGTTCTCGGAAATACTGGAGGAGGAAGAGATAAGTGGAAAAGAGAAATAATGGGTGCTGTGGCTGATAAATATTGTTCCGACATAATCCTTACCAACGAAGACCCTTATGATGAAGATCCTGTAGCAATTGTTGAGGATATGGTTGTTGGTATTAAAAATACGGACTATAAAATAATAATGGATAGACGCGAAGCAATAAACAAAGCCTTGTCTATTGCAGAAACTGGTGATACAGTTTTAATAACAGGAAAAGGCACAGACCCCTATATTATGGGGCCAAATAATAGTAAGTTGGAATGGGATGACGCTACAATAGTACGCGAGGAACTAAATAAAATTAAATAATGCGAATTCACGAATTTATGCGAATACCACTAATTAAGTTTACACGAATATTCGCATGGATTTTATTCGGGGTATTCGCATAAATTCGTGGATTCGCATTATATAATAAAATGGCTAAAGATTTTTTTAAATGGTTAATAATTATTTTTGTAGGACTTTGGATTGTCTGGTTTTTTACTGGTGGCCCAGATAGATATACCTCTAAAGGTGGAACATTTATAGAACCAATAACACCTTTTGATACACAATGGAAAACATACGGGAAGAAAATAACAGTTATAACAGAAACAACAAAAACAGATGAATCTCAACAAATAAGAACTGATTTTGAAAAAGCACAGGGTTTAGCAGGGGTTTCTTTTTATAAAGACAAAGTTTTTTTAAAAAAAGGATTAGCAAATTATTCTGATTCAGACAGCGAATATCTAATAATAGAAACTGACAAAAATAACACTGGTAGAATAGGAGTTTCTGATTGGAGTATAGAAAGCATAATGACAGGAGAAAAAATTTATATTGGAAAAGCTACATATCTTCCCTATTCATCAAAAGTAAATACTCTTGAATCTATATTTTTGTCTCCAGGAGAAAAAATTTATCTCACAACGGGACGCTCTCCTATTGGAACATCATTTAGAACAAATCTTTGTACAGGATATTTTGAACAATTTCAAAACTTTAGTCCTGCTCTAAAAAAAGAATGTCCTCTCCCAGAAGACGAAGCGAGTTTTATAACTGTCGGACCAAACTCTTATAATGATGAATGTATTGATTTAGTAAAAGATATTCCCAGATGCGAAATAAACACAAAAACATTGCGTGCTGGATTACAATACGAATGTCAAACATACATAGCAAATATAAATTACAATAATTGTGTAGATATTCATAAAAATGAAGAAAATTTTTATAAAGACGAGTGGAGAATTTATTTAAATAGAGAAACAGAATTATGGAAAAATAGTAGAGAGACTTTGAGATTGTTTGATGCGGAAGGGAAAGTTGTTGACACAATTACTTATTAAAAAATAAAAAAACCATTTCCTCTAGGGTAAATGGTTTTTTTAAATTCATATATTTATACCAAAAACATAAATTTCATAGTTAACATAAATAAAACGAATTTCTTCTCCGTCTGGTTTTGTGTATTTTGTAACACTTGGCTTTTCATCCCAATATATCTTACAAAAAGTATTATAAGGTAAGGAATTTTTTAAACCAATAGTTAATCTGTCTAAAAGTTTTTTAGCTTTGTTTTGATAATTGCTTTCGGTCCAAACAACACTAAATTCGTCTGAATATAAACAAAAATTATCTGGGCGTTTTTCAGCAACTTCAAATTTTGAGCTAAAAACATTTAATAGTCCGATGAAATCATTTTCAACTGTTTCTGAAGAATATTCTTCTGAAGCAAAACATTGTGTTGTTGCCAAAAAAACAAACATAAGAAACCAAGAAATGATAGTTTTCATCAATACCCTCCTTATTATATTTTAGTGTTAATTACAAAAAATAAAGTTCTATAAACAAGGTTATCAAAGTAAATCAAATAAATCAAATAAATCAAATATTCAAAACTCTAAATAAAACAATACCAGCCGAAACAGAGACATTCAATGATTCTTTTTCTCCTAACATTGGTATTTCTATTATTTTATCCGATATTTCTAATAATTCTTTTTCTACCCCACCCACTTCATTACCAAAAACAAAAGCTGTGTTTTTTATAGGTTTGAAATTTTTGTAATCAACAGATTTTTTATCTTGCTCTACTGACACAATCTCCACTCCCTCTTTTTTTAATTTTTCTATCAATTCTCCGGCATCTTCATATTTTTCCCAAGCGACAGTTTTTTCCGCCCCTAGAGACGATTTTGAAATATCTTTTCTTTCTCTTCCAAACCTATCTATTGGCAACGGACTATACCCGCCTAAAAATATTTTGGAAACACCACAAGCATCAGCGGTACGAAAAATAGACCCGACATTCTGAGCACTTCTAATATTGTGTAAAATAATATAAATTTCTTTTTTCATTTACTATTACTATAAAAATGTTTTAACTAAGGACATTTGGCACTTTTTGTTGATGTAATTTTAACATCTCGTTTGGTGTTTTTCCATTTAAACTACAATGTTCTAAATTATTATAATAATTATT
>Ga0214472_10002101_pt1 | contig 21663 bp, 17 predicted proteins | sample RVTome_6_FD_207662 | JGI IMG/M metagenome (GOLD analysis project Ga0214472, IMG submission 207662) | Soil microbial communities from uranium-contaminated site in the Upper Colorado River Basin, Wyoming, United States - RVT140D175 | ecosystem: Environmental > Terrestrial > Soil > Contaminated >...
AGGGATCAGGACCTCTTGGCACGGAGGTGGATTCAACCTGGGAAACCATAATCATAGCAGCTAATTCGTTGAGAGCAAATCTTATGCCGAATGGTATTGCTCCCCACACCACAATAGGATTCGCACCAAGACAAGGTCGCTAACGTCACGCCCGCACCGCATGATCATACACGAAAAGCATGGTGGATGTGGCGACCTCTATTTCTTTTGGCCCCAAACTCTGTTAAGCTACGCCGATTATTGGGCAACCGGAGACCGCACCACTGGGCAGGGAAGCGGCTCAGTCGTGACTAACTGAGAGGATAACGGCTCGGTGTGTTCAGTCCAATCCCATCACCGGTGACGCGCCATCGGCCTATCATACTGACTTGCGTACACTGGGGAAAGGAAGTTGCGTATGGCTCTCGTCGCACATACAAACTTACCGTCTTTTGAAAAGTTACGGCAGCAAGGGCAAAGCGTCCTGACTTTAGAACGTGCCCGCGCTCAAGATATACGCGAACTCCACGTCGGGTTGCTGAATATGATGCCCGACGCGGCGCTGCGGGTGACGGAACAGCAGTACATGCTCCTGGTCGGGAGTTGCAATCAGATCGTGCAATTTTACGTCCACCCTTTTTCAGTACCCGGCTTGCCGCGCAGCCCTGAGACCCAGGCGTATATTGATGAGTACTATACCGATTTTGACGAACTTCGCGAAGCGGGTCTGGATGCGCTCATCATATCGGGTGCCAATGTCACCGAGCCGTCTATTGAGTCGGAGCCGTTTTGGGGGCCTTTGCAAGAGGTCATCGGGTGGGCGGCAGAACATGTGACGAGCATTCTCTGCTCGTGTCTGGCCAGCCACGCGCTGGTAAAATTCCAGTACCGGATTGATCGCCATAGGCTACCGGACAAGCAATGGGGCGTCTATAGCCATCGGGTGCGGGAGCGGTCGCATCCACTGCTGCAAAACATCAATACCCGGTTCGATGTGCCTCACTCCCGTTGGAACCAAGTGGGCCACGATGAGCTGGCTGCGGCTGGGTTACGGATTTTAGTGGAAAGCGATGAGGCGGGTGTACATCTGTTCGTGAGTCCCGATCAATTCCGCATCGTGTACATGCAGGGGCATCCGGAATATGACTATAATAGTCTCCTCAAAGAGTATAAACGGGAAGTGATGCGCTTTCTCAACCTGGAAATTGAGGCACCACCGCCCTATCCGGAACACTACTTCTCTGAGAAGGCCACCTACCTGGCGGAGTCCTATCTCATGCATGCACAAGCCGCCCGTGCCCTGGGTGATCCGGTTCCCGACTTTCCGGAAGCGGAGTTTGAGTCCCTGCTCGACAACACCTGGGGCGATACCGGTAAAGCGCTATTTAACAACTGGCTAGGCCTCGTTTACCAGCTCACCAATGTCGACCGGCGCATGCCGTTCGCGCCGGGCATCAACCCGGCAGATCCCCTCGGTCTACGGATGTACTGATTTTCTCACACAGGAGTTTAAGGTGAGAGACGAAACCCTTGCGATTCATGCCGGTTATGAAACGGACCCGACCACCAAAGCCGTGGCCGTACCCATCTACCAGACGGTGGCTTACGAGTTTGATAATGCCCAGCACGGGGCCGATTTGTTCAACCTGGCGGTGCCGGGCAATGTACTATGATCTGGCGCTGGCGGCGGCAGCGTAGTCTAAACGCCTACACGAGGGCCACCGGGCGCACGGGACATCCTGTGGCGCCTTTGAATTTGGTGGCCAGTAAGATAAAACAGAACACGTAGCGCTGCTGCTGGGCCAGTTCCGCCAGTGCCAGGTTTTCTATCAGATAGACGCCCGATTCGACCAGGGCGTGTTGGTGCACGGGCAACACGATTTTGGGGTGTTGGGGATGGGGGATGACTTCTACCGCCATGTTGTCGGTGCCGATGGCTACGACGTCGTGTTCGGTGAGCCACCGGGCAGCCACTTCATCAATGCCGGGTTCCCCCGAGACGTAGCGGTCGTTATCATGCATGAAGAACCGTTGCCAGCCGGTGTAGAGGCAGACGACATCACCGGGAGCCAGGCTCACGTTTTGCGTCTCACAGACGCGCTCGAGATCCTCTCGCTGCACCACTCTGCCGGCGTCGAGGAAATCGCCGCCATCGAGTCCTGACACATCCAGACAGACGCCGCGGGAGAGGATCGGGGGGGCGTGCTCAATGCCGAGATCGTGGAGACCGAAATCGCCGAGCATGTCTTCCACGCGGTGGCCGTTGTACATATATTCACCAATGGTTGCATGTCCTAGGGCATCGATGTGAGTGCCGACGTGGGTGGTCATTTCGATGCGTTCGAGGGTGGTGCCGGCGTCATTGGTAGCGCCGCTAGCCCGGCGGCGCCGGATCACGTTGTCAGCCCGGGGCCCGAGGGTCATGACAAATGGGGTTTGATTGGGTGCCATGCGCGGGGCACCGTTTTCGATGACGTGGCCGAGGTCAAAGATATGCCCCTCTTCGACCCATTTGAGAGCGGCGAGTCGGCTGGCCGGGGTCATAAGATTGCCAGCGCCTAGACGGTCTTCCGAGCCCCAACGCGAGGTAAAAGCGGCGTGGTCGTGTACACATGATGTCGTCATGACGTCTCCCCATGATTCAAGGTCAAGCAAGGTCAAGCAAAATAGGGTGTCAATGTAACGTCCAGAGCGCCCTTGCACAACTGAAATCATTGTCTGCCAACCCGTACATCGAGGAGAAGCACGTATGCTAGACACCACCACCTTCGCAGATAAAATCGCGGTCTTACGTGACGAAACCGAGCGCATCTCCACTTATCTGGCCGGTTTACCGGCAGCGTCCTGGGCACAGCCGACGGCCTGTGAAGCTTGGCAAGTGCAGGATGTGGTGGCCCACCTCGTGGGCGTGGCTGAATTTTATGCCGGCAATGTGACTCGAGGCTTAGCAGGCGATACAGCGCCACCGGCCGGACGTCCACCGGCCGGTTCGATTACTGCAGCCATGGCTGCAGATGGGGTTGCCTTGCGAGCGGTTGCCGAACGCAAGCAATTGGGCGATCGGCTGTTGGAGCAATTCTGCACGGCCAATGCGCATCTGGTCGAACGGCTCGCCGGTTTAAACCCCGAATCACAAACGGTGCTGTGTTATCATCCCGGCGGCATGACCCAGGCCCAGCAGTTTATCGATCTGCGGCTCAAGGAATTGGCCGTGCATGAATGGGATATCCGTTCGTGCCTAGAGCCGTCCGCGTCTCTCTCCGCCGCTTGTCTGCCGGCGATTCTCCGTCTTATTGACGGTTCGGTCGCTTCGGGTTCACTGCGCTGGGGATTCCGGCCCGGTGAACCTCAGGCAGCACCCGTGCGCTACCGCTTTGAGGTGACCGGGCCGGTGGCGTATCAAATTCATCTGGTGGTGGCTGACGGCGCCGTGCAACAAGAAGTGGAGGCCGACACCCCGGCCGACGTCCTGTTCCGGTGCGATACCGAAACCTTTGTGCTGCTCGTCTATGGCCGCTTGACCCTCGACCGTGCGTTTCAAGACAGGCGTATCACGGCTCGTGGCGAGCGCGGACAGGCAGATGCCTTTGCGCAGTGGTTCCAAGGGATTTAAGGGGGCCGTTTGGACCCTTTACTGCCCACTGGATTGGGCTCAAAGCGAGCCCAATCCTCCTCTCCGATCTCCTCTTACGCTACCCTTCTTGCCCTCGCAGACAGGGGGAAAGTCTCCCTAAAAGGTCACCGCAATAGGTATCCGACATGACGGATGGTCGCAGTTTTGCTGCTTTGCTGTGATCATCGATGAACAATATGAGGATAGCATACATGTCAACATATAATTCAGGTGTATTCTTAAGAGGTTTATTTAAGTCAATATGACTCTAATTACGATTTTAGGTAGTTTATATTTTTTAGAAAATAACTGAATCTTTTCTTGACATCATCTAAAGTATCTGACACTATTCCAATATAGGTTGTGATGATGGCTTTTTATAGGTGGTCAGAGATGATTGTAAGGCAGCTAGGCAGGAAAAAACTCGCAGGGAATCATCAATGACCTCGGGTGGGGATAGAGGAAGACAAATACAAATTGGTCGGATGACTCATTGACAACTTATCAGGGTTGACGATTCAGCTTTGGCGGGCTCAGATCGTCAACCCTAGTATGACTACGAAGTAAACTTTCGTAGCAGAGTACATTGTAACATACTTCAATATCTCTAGCAATCATCTCTGCTAAGTAACTCACCGTTGACTTATGATGAAAATTAGTTCGTAGATTTGAAAGTTTAATTTTCAGCGAGGTAACGAGTTGAAAACTTGACCGACCTCTCTCGGTCGTTAAGCGCTTTGGGGGGGAATTGGCAAACCACTTTGTCCGAGACTCAAAAGGATCGTATAAGTCTATAAAATACAAGATGTTAAAATTTTCAGAACTCTGAAAAAAACAGGGGAAGACGCGTCGTAAAGCGTATATAGGTTTGCTGCTCAAGGAACCTACATGCGCTTTTTTTTAATGCTCTTTTAGTCCCTTGTCGACGGTTTACTCATTTTGACTCTAATCTATTGAAATGCTGCTGGGATGCTGCTGTATCCGTCGTAATCGATTATATCTAATTGATTATAAAGGCTTATAAAAATCTCCGAGCCGAGGGCGAGTCAGTGCTTTAAATCGCGCTGGATCGAAGTCGGTCAGGTGACACCGGGCGAGACGGTCCGAGCGTGGGTCTAGGTCCATCCGAACTGCAGCCTATCGAGTGATCTCTATCTCAATTTTAAATCTAGTAGGAGGACAAGTCTATGAGGCGAGCTATCATCTATTCGGTCTTGTGTTGCATCTATGCGGCGTTGGTTTGCATCACGCCAATCTGGGCGGCGTCTTATGCACGGACCTCGCCCAATTTAGTGTCGAATCCGACTGTGAGTGGCTCTCAAGGTTGGCTTCTCCAACAAGCGACTTACCACAGTAGCGTCTCACACCGCAGTGACAGCTCCGGATCGATTCGACTCAATCAAAATGCCCTGGTCTACAGCCCCCCAGTCGCAGTACAACCCGGCAAGACCTACACTTGCGGGATATATTTCAAAGGCGATGCAGCCCCTACAACATTTATGCGTATGGGTCTCAGCATCAGTAATACTCAGGGACAGTTTCGACGTAATGCCAAAGGGAGCCACTGGGGCTATGCCAAGGTCAATGAGTGGTTTGAAGCCGCCATTGGATTTAAGGCTAAATCGGGTGATGGTCAGATTCGTCTGTTGATTTCGCGGCCTAAGGAAAGTCCGAACACTGGCTCACCAATGTGGATCGATGATGTTTACTGCGGCGAAGGGATCTCGTTTGATCAGCCCGCATCGTCGAAGAAATCATTTAATGGTGGCTTGGTCAAGGTGGATGGGACCGGCCGAGTGTCCATTAAACAAAATAACGAGTTCAAAAAAGAGTTTTTGCGCTGTATGTACGTCGATCAAAAACGTGCAGATTGGTCCGTTTACGGGGCCAATGGTTTTAATTGCAATATGTGGGTGGCATCGCTGCGGCAGCTGAAAAAAGGGGTAGATGCTGGGTTACCATTTGGCTTTTTCGAACTCGCGCCTTATGTGAAAGGCTGGGCCGCGGGGAATTTTGGTGCATTAGAGAAGCAGATTAAGGAGATTTTAGCATCCCCCCATGCCGACCATCTGGTGGGATATTATTTGGATAATGAAAGCCATGAACTATTTCAACGGGCCATTGAGGTGCTGAAACGGGTTGACCAACTAGATCGGAAAAATGGTCAACGGCAACGGCCGATCTATATCCTGCAAGGCAACTATGGCAGTCATGCGCCGTACATCCCCTATGTGGATATGGTTGGCTCGTATGTCGGTGGTGAGGCTATAGATGCAGATGGTGGCAATTGGGCCTTATTCATGTTAGAACACCTGCCCGGTCAGACCACGCCTGTGTCAGTTGCCCAGGTCAACCAAGGTGTCGGCAACAATATGCGGAAGCGCCTGGTGTCAGCGATCAAACTGGGGGCTAAGGCCATGGGATTTTGGCGCAACCGGCCGGTCGAGTCGACGCCGTGGTGGCGCGACTTCCCCGATATTGTGCGAGAGGCCTTGCAGGTACTCGGGATGGCAGATACAGAGAGTACCCCCGTGTCAAAGACCGGGTCAATCCGGGTAGATATTGCTCCTCAAGGGGCAGTGGATGCCGGCGCGAAGTGGCGCTTATCAAGCGAAAATACTTGGCGGAATAGCGGTGTAACCCTGGCGGATTTGTCGCTTGGAACCTATACGATTATCTTTCAGTCGGTTGCTGATTGGATCACGCCACCGGATCAAACAGTCACCTTGTCTGAAAACGACCCCGATCGTGCGACGAGGAGTGACGCCTATGTCCGAGGGGAAACAGAGAACAACAACGACTCACCGTGGCCGTCACCCAATTTGTTGCCGAATGCCAACGTGAGCAGCAAGCAATATTGGACTCTCCAAAATGCACGCTATATAAGTACAATATCGCGTCAAGAAGATGGCTCCGGTGCCATTCAACTCAAGGCGAACTCTATCGCACACGCTCCAACCCTCCAGGTGGAGCCTGGCAAGACCTACACCTGCGGGCTGTATTTCATGACGAACTCGTCTAACAAAACGTTGCTGCGCCTGGGGCTGAATGTCAGCACCGCAAAGGATCAATTCCTCTACAATTCTAAAGCCGTGAAGAACTGGCGGGCTGACTCACCAGGACAATGGCGTAAGGCAACGATCGTTCATCAAGCCAAAGCCGATGAGGGGAGAATTCGGATGTTGCTTTCGATCCCCAAAGCCTCTGATCGACGTGCCAAGATATGGGTGGACGATATTTATTGTGGCGAGGGGGAATTGTCGAATAGTTCGAACGCTTTGGCAAACACCGAGTCGGCAGAGACGGTAACGGGGATGGCACAGCACCACGGTGAGCCGCACCGTAGCTCACGCGACACGAGGGGTTTCCACTTTGAGGGGAAGCTGCATCGTCTGATCGAGCGCGATTCCTATGTGGTGGAATGGACCAGCAGCGAGCCACTCTTCATCTATGATGACCACATCGCTGACGGGTGGTCGATCGACACCGTATCGGATCTCCACATTCACGAGACGGAGACCACCGTGTGGCAAGGCGACGGAGCCTTACGCATCGAGTATCTCATGGAAAGCGCGGCATTACGCTTTGCCAGCCCAGGCTTATTTACCGACGGGTATCACGCCCTGTCGTTTGCCATTCGAGACTACTCTGAAGATGAGCATACCTTGCAACTCCATGTGTACACGCCAGATCAATCGAACCCGATTGGCAGCATCGATCTGCGGGACTATATCGAGGGTGAGGAGGTCGCCGATCCATGGCGAGAAGTGGTCATCCCACTCGCCGATCTGAATGCAGAAAACGTGGAGGTGAGCGACTTCGTCATTGAGAGCGCCAAGGCGGGCCGGTTCTATTTTGATGCCATACTGTTACAATAGGCCTGAAAATATGAAGACTGGCGTTGTCACACCCAAACCTCCACCGCCACCGACACGGTTGGCGAATGCTGGGCGTCTTGGTGGTTAACGTCTGAACGCGTTCTGAGCGAGGCATATTGCGACATGCGATATGCCTCGCTCTCATCCCTTTTTTTGGCCGGCTCTACGCGCATACAGCCAAGACGTCAGTCCCGGCGCGGCGCGCTTTGAGGGCATCATCGAGGGTCGGGTCGTCGCCCACCCCCACGAGCGTCTTGCCAAAATTGCCGCCTTCCATCATGGCCCTAAAGGCTTTGGGCGCTTGTTCGAGACCCGGCCATAGATCTTCTTTGTATTTGATCTTGCCCTGGCGTATCCAAGCCCCCATCTCGTCGAGAAAGCGGGCCTGATAATCCGGCACGAATTCTCGCACCGTCAGGTTGTGAACCTGCACATGTTGGCGCTCAAAAGTCGGTTGTCCCAGGGCGTCCCAGTGATCGCGGGCCTCGCCCATCGCCCCGCTGCTATAATGGGCAATGAGTCCGCAGAGGCTGATCCGCGAGCTTCGGTTCAACAGGGGAAGCACCGCTTCGAAGACCTTGCCACCGACGTTTTCAAAGTAGGCATCAATGCCCGACGGACAGGCGGCGCGGAGGTCTTCCGGCAGGGTCTCACTGCGGTGCGAGACACAGGCATCAAAGCCCAAAACACCAGTGACAAAGTCGCATTTTTCCTGAATGCCGGCAATGCCCACGACGCGGCAGCCGAGAATCTTGGCAATCTGTCCGGCAATCTGCCCGACACCGCCGGAGGCGGCTGAGACCACGACGGTTTCCCCCGCTTTGGGTTCGCACTGCAGATACATGCCGGAATAAGCGGTCAGGCCCAGCATGCCCATGACGCCGACCGCGGTGGAAATCGGGGCTTCGGCCGGGTCGATTTTGCGTGGGTACATGTAGCCAAAGATAGAGATGCCCTCACCGCTGAGGCCGTATTCTTGCCAGCCGTTGGCGTTGAACACAAAGTCGCCTTCACGGTAGTCGGCGATGTTGCTGCGCACCACCTGGGAGGCGGTGCGCCCATGACAGACCTCGCCGGGCTGCTCCACCCCGCCGCGCCGCCGGCCCCACTGATAGGGGTCGAGCGACAGGTAAATCGTGCGGGTGAGCATTTGCTTGGGACCGGGCTCGGGCATCGGCGACTCGACCCAGTTAAAATCCTCGTCTGTCGGCAGTCCTTCGGGTGGGGTGCGGGCCAATAGCCACTGCTTGTTCATCAGGGTTCTCCAGGGGTGCATTAGGCGTTAAAGAATTCGAGCATGAGCCGGTTGACTTCCGGCGCGTTTTCATACGCTGACCAATGCCCGGCGTCGGGAATGCGATGCAGGTCGAAATCGCCCACGACCTCGCGGATTTGATCGAGCTTGTCGGCGGCTGGGCTATGGGGTGAATCGTCCTTTTCACCCCATAGCACGCGGAGTTTGCCAGTCATGTTGGCGAGGTCGGCGGGCAGGGTGCCACCGCCGCTCACGTTGCGGCTGTTGAACCGGGTGTGGCGCACGCAATACACTTGGATATCAATGGTTTCTTCCGTCACGCTCTCCGGATGGCTCAGCATGTTGATGAGCAAATTGTGCCGGCAGATTTCCCGGAACAGTGCTTCGTCGTCACCAGCGGACTTATAGCTGCGGGTCGGACGCTGGGCATAGGTCTTGGCCGGCAAGCCGGCAGTGGAGATCAAACAGAGATGCGTCGCCCGGTGGCCAAGCCGTGCGGCTAAATTGGCGGCAATGGCACCCCCAAATGAAAAGCCGGCAAAACGCAGTGGCGCCTCTCCCGGAAAGCGTTTGACGAACGTGTCGTAAACCAAATCGAGGTAGTCGGCCCCGCTCATCTCCCGTGGTACCGCGGCGGACTCGCCGTAAGCGGGGTGATCGAGCGCATGCACGGTATAGTGCTCAGACAGCGGCCCGATGTTTCGACTCCAGTGTTTTCGGCACCCCATACCGCCGTGAAAAAGAACCACGTCAGGCCCACTACCCCTGGTTTCTACTGCCATGACTGGCGCTTGTGGTTGCTCCATCGCCGTTTTATCCTCCGTCATCGCCATGCAGTCCGAGCATATCCCGTGTGGGACACCATCTATACCATCAGCTCGCTGAGAGTGGCCATCAACTCGCTGAGAGTGCTTCCTATCATACTTGCCGGTGTTTGTCTATTCGCTTGGTGTAGCGATCGAAGATGCGAGCGATTTGTGCGCCAGCATAACGGCGGTAGAAGTCAATTGGACCCACCCAGGGAATGATGGCAGTGGGATGTCCCTGGGCTTTTTGGTCACGTAAACAGCGCCACAGCAAGACCCTGCCCAATCCTTGTCCCTCGGCGCCTGGAACGGTGCCCATAGGGCCGAACCATCCCGTGCCCAGGTTGTTGGTGTCATAGGCGGCAAATCCTAGAAGACGCCCCGGTCGCAGTGCCAGGTAGAGGCTGATTGGGGCATGACTCAAAGCATTTGTCACCTCGGCGCACCAGAGCGGCCAGTGGGTTTGGACCACCGCCAGTACCGCTTGGGTGTCGCCGGATTCGGCACGCCGCACGGTAATGCCGCGCGCGCCCAGGCGTGCCTCTGGTTCGGCGGTGGTAAAACCGTTCTGGGTGAGATCAACCGTCAAGTTGGATGCCGTGCCAATGTGTGCGTAACCGCGGGCTTCAACAAAACATTTGCTGACGGTGTCGCGCTGGTCCAAACCTGGCGTGAGATAATTCGGGGCCGATTCACAGAGGCGCACCTCGTCGACGCCGGCGTGTTGTAGGGCGCGTTCTGTGGCGTGGAGGAGGTGGCCGCCAATGCCGTGCCGGCGGTGCGCCGTGTCGACGACTAAGAGCTTGATATAGCCGACCGGCCCGGTGTCTCGCTGCCGCACCACGCCGACGCTGAAGCCTATGAGCTGCCCATGCTGCTCGCAGGCCCAGGTGAGGCCGGACCTGACCTCCGCATCGCCCCACACTTTTTCGTGTAGTAACGCCGAGGTCATTGGATCGCGCGTGGCATGGCGGTTCCACAGCGCCAATATGGCTGCCTGGTCGGTGCGTTGCAGGTGGCGATATGAAATTGAATTCAAAACAAGACCTCGATGTCATAGTTGGCCCCAGATACTTTACCCCTACTGATTCCCCTTTGTCTGCCTCGTATCTGATGAGGACAGAATGTCCTATACGTATGACACATTATTCACAACATGCAAAGGGGGGGAATTTTCGAAAGTCCTAACGCCCCTCCGGGTCGAAGAGAGTCTTCGATCCACAGCTGCATACAGCTCTGGTCATACCGTTTAGGGGGCGGCGAGGCCGCGCCCTCCCCCTAGTCCGGCGCATCCCTAAATTAGGGAGAATCTGGTGTGCGCAACGCTGAACGGGGTATAGTTGAATGAGCAGGAGCTTCATAGCTTCATAGCTTCATAAGACCTCGGCGCGCACGTGCGCGCCAGCCATTACCGCGTAGGCAACTCAAATATAGGCGCGGGCTATCTCGGTACATTATTTTGCTGCGAGTCCCTTAGGCGACCCCGGCGAACCTGTTTAGGCGGGAATGGGTGGGAGAGAGCGGCAGCCACCCGCTTGAGCGACTAGAATCATCAGGACGAGCAAGCAAACCAAACTCGGTGATCAAAGTGGGACAATACCAATGAGCCGGCAGCACGTAGAACATGACGATCGCGCGGGTCGTGCGACCGACGGACAGTCACTTGCGGCGGACACTTTCATGCAAGACCCACGTGTGGTGCAGGCCCGGCAGTTGATTCGCGAGGCGCTGCTGGTGCATCAGTCAAAGATGACGACTGTGCGCCAGACCGACCCCTTGCGCCAGGCCGACTACGACGCCATGTTGGAGACTTTTGCATCTCTGCGCGGTGGCGGGCTGTACTACCCCTATCTTGGCAGCGGCTTTGGCAACGGCTGCCTGGTCGAACTGGCTGACGGCAGCGTGAAGTATGACTTCATCACCGGCATTGGCCCGCACGGGTGGGGGCATTGCCACCCTGATGTCGTCGACGCCTGCGTCGTGGCATCCTGTCGGGACACCGTCATGCAGGGCAACCTGCAACAGACCGTCGAGAGCATGCATGTGTCGGCGGCGCTCACGGAGGCGGCCTGCGCTAAGGGAGCGCAACTGGCGCACTGCTTCCTGACCAGCAGCGGCGCCATGGCGAATGAGAACGCGTTGAAGCTGGTATTTGCCAACAAAGCGCCCGCGGACCGGCTGCTGGCGTTTGAACACGGCTTCGCGGGCCGAACCCTGGCGTTGGCGTCCGTGACCGACAATCCCGCCTATCGTCGGGGTCTACCCACCACGCTTAAAGTCGACTACGTGCCGTTTTACGACGCAGCCGATCCCGACGCTAGCACCGACCGCGCGCTGCGCCTCGCGACGCATTATCTGGCCCGCTATCCCGGGCAGTATGCCGGCATGGTGATGGAACTGGTGCAGGGCGAAAGCGGTTATTACCCGGGCAGCCGGGCGTTTTTCGAGGCGTTGATCGACTTGCTCCACGAGCATGGCGTGGCTGTGATCTTCGACGAAATCCAGACCTTCGGGCGCACCAGCGAGCGGTTTGCCTTTCAGCATTTCGGGCTCGACAAACACGCCGACGTGGTCACCATCGGCAAGCTCAGCCAGGTGTGCGCCACCCTGTTTACGGACGCGTTCAAGCCTGCACCAGGGCTCATCAGTCAGACGTTTACCGCCAGCAGTACCGCCATCGCCGCGGCGCGCGTGATTCTGCACCAGCTCAGCACGGGCGATTTCTACGGTCCAGGCGGTCGCCTGACGCAGCTGCACGAGCACTTTGCCAACCGGCTTCATCACCTCAGTGAGCGCTATCCTGGCTGGGTGACCGGGCCGTTTGGCATTGGCGCCATGATCGCGCTGACGCCTTTCGATGGCAGGCCTGAGCAGGCTAAGGCACTGCTACAGGCGCTGTTCAAAAACGGTGTGATGGCGTTCGTCGCTGGTGCAGCGCCGACCCGGATACGGTTTCTCATGCCTCTGGGCGTGGTGACCGAGGCGGACATCGACGCGGTTTGCCGGATTTTTGAAACCACCCTGATCGAAGTTGCGGATGCGGTGGAGGCAACGACGCCCCATGAATAAACTCGCCAACTTGCTGCTCCGCCCCGTGTCGATGAGCGATCTCGACGCCATCGAGGCGCTGGCCGGCCTGACCGGGTTTGGCCTGACCACCATTCCACGCGACCGGGCTGTGCTCGAGCGGCGCATCCGTCAGTCCGAGCACGCCTTTGCCAAAGTCGACCCGCACCCCGGGCCCGAAGCCTACCTATTTGTCATGGAGGATCTCAGCCGCAGGCAGGTGGTGGGCACTTGCGGGGTGATGTCCAAGACGGGCGGGTTCGAGCCGTTTTACGCCTACCGCATTGAAAAGGCGGTGCGCGAGTCCAAAGAACTAAACATCCGCAAGGCGATTCCCACCCTGCATCTGGTGACCGAACACAATGGGCCTTGCGAGATCGGCAGTTTGTTTCTGCACCCACAGGCCCGTGGCAAACACGTCGGCAGGCTGCTGTCGATGATGCGTTTCGTCTATCTGGCGCAGTTCCCGGACTTTTTCGACAAGACGATCATCGCCGAGATGCGTGGCGTCATTGATGCGCAGGGCAGGTCGGCGTTCTGGGACGCCCTGGGCCGACACTTTTTCGATATCGAATTTGTCAAGGCCGATTACCTGAGCATCGTGAACAAGCGATTCATCGCCGACCTCATGCCGACCTATCCGATCTACATCCCACTGCTGCCGGAGTCGGCCCAGGCGGTTATCGGACGGGTGCACGATCAGACGGCCCCGGCGCTGCACATCCTGCTGCAGGAGGGGTTCGCATACAGCGGCATGGTCGATATTTTCGAGGCAGGTCCCGTGGTGTTGTGCGAGTTGCCCGAGATCCGCGCCGTGGCCGAGAGCCGGCTCGATCAGGTCGCAGAGCTGACCGACGACGACCCGACCGACTCGCCACTCCTATCGATCATCGCCACGACCGAGCGACGGATGTACGGCTGCGGTGGTGTGGTGCAGCGCCTCGATGCGCACCACGTGGCGGTCTCAAAGCGCTGCGCCGAGACGCTCGGTCTTGGGGTGGGTGACCCGGTGCGACACGTTACCTTGCGCTCGGACAGGCCGGGTGAGCCGGGACAGGAGCTTGCCAGCTCCCAGGCGCAGGCGGTAGTCTCATGACCATTGAGGCCAACTTTGACGGAGTCGCTGGCCCGACGCACAACGACCATGGTGTTGGTCAATGGCGAAGTGGTGCTGGAAGCCAGTGTCCCCACCGGTGCCAATGCCGGTCAGGTCCTGCGCAGCTAGGTGTGATCCCTGGGCTCCCCAGCTGGTTTCTTGCCGAATTCGGGAGTCAGAGGAATCAGAGCTGCGGCGACAAAACTCGGGATGGTCGCCAGTAGCACCCAAATAAAGAAGTACCGGTAGCCGAACAGCTCTTGAATCCACCCGCTGACCATGCCGGGCAGCATCATACCCGCGGCCATCAATCCGGTGCCAATGGCGAAGTGCGCGGTTTGATGTTCCCCCTCAGACACGTAAATCAGGTATAGCATGTAAGCAGTGAACCCAAAGCCGTAACCGAACTGCTCAAGGGCTACTGCAACACTCACGACTAGCACTTGATCGGGTAAAGTATAGGCCAGAACCATATAGACCGCGTTGGGCACATTGATCGCCGCCGCCATCCACCAAAGCCAGTACTTGAGGCCGTCTCGTGCGGCGAGCATACCACCTAAAATGCCCCCCAAGGTCAGTGCGATGAGACCGACCGTGCCATAGATAAATCCCACTTGGCTGGTCGACAGCGCCAGGCCGCCGACTGCTGCCGTGTCGAGCAAAAACGGTGCGGCGAGCTTGACCAGCTGGGCTTCTGCGAAGCGATACAGCAGCAAAAAAGCCGATATCACCCCGATGTGGGATTTGCGGAAAAAGGCGGCAAAAGTCAAACCAAACGCCTGCCAAAAGCCCGCGCGGGATGCCCGAGCTAGCGCCCTATCTAGATCCGGATAGGGCAAGAGCCACGTGTGATAGGCCCATAGCGCCAACAATACCCCCGTCATCACATAAAACGTCAATGACCAGGCGAGTTGGATTTGGCCGCCGGTCGCGATCTCGAGATAGCCGGCGAGCATCACCAGCAATCCCTGGCCGGTGAGCATCGCCGACCGGTAGAAGGTGCTGCGGATGCCCACATACCACGCCTGATCGTGCTCCGAGAGCCCCAACATGTAAAATCCGTCGGCGGCGATGTCATGGGTGGCGGAACCGAAGGCGAGCAGCCACATGAACGCCAAGGTGTAGCGAAAGGGGTGGGCCATCGGCAAGGCCAAGGCGACTCCTGCAAGGCCGGCGCCAATGAGCAGTTGCATGCTGGTGATCCAAAACCGCTTGGTTCGTATCAGGTCGACGAACGGACTCCAGAGGGGTTTGAGCATCCAGGGCAGGTAGAGCCAGCTGGTGTAGATGGCAATATCGGTATTGGAGATGCCCAGGCGCTTGTACATCACCACGGAAACGGACATGACAATGATGTAGGGAATACCTTCCACATAGTATAAGGTCGGTATCCAGAACCAAGGGTGTCGTGGATTTAAGCTAGATTTGGGTTGAGGGCGCACGGTGTCTGTAAGCTTTTAGACCTTGGAAAGTGATTTTTAGTTTATTTCGGAGAAGTCTTCACAGACGCCTTTGAATGTTCGAATGCTATGGCACAGGAACGGCCTGTCAAGAACCTGGCCCCAAGTCCCGCCACACAAACTCGGGGCCAGGGCGACGCTAGGGAATCAGCACGATCTTGCCGTACGCCCGATTCTCGATCACCGCGTGGTGGGCCTTGGCGGCGTCGGCCAAGGAAAATTCTTGGCCGATGACCGGCTGCAGCGAGCCGTTGGCGAGGCCAGCCACGAGCGCAGCGTGCATGCTGAGCCGTTCTTCCTCGGAGGCATTGGCCAGGCTCATGCCTAAAATGTCCGCATCGCGGGCCATGATGGCCCGCGGGCCGATCTCGACCGTGCCCTGGTTGTGGGTGCCGCGATTGCCGATCACCACCACCCGACCGCCGCGAGCGAGGGCGTTGAGGTCGTTGCCGAGATTGACGTTGGCCAGCATTTCCATAATCAAGTCCACCCCCCGACCCTGGGTGAGCGCCACCACTTGATCCAAATACCCGTCAACCGTGTGATCCAAGACGTGGTGCGCCCCTTGTTCCAAAACGAGCTTTTGTCCGCGTTCGGTGCCGGCCGTGCCGATGATGGTCAAACCGGCGGCGCGGGCGAGTTGCACCGCTGCCGTTCCCACGCCGCCACTGGCCCCATGCACCAAGACGGTGTCGCCAGCGCGGGCGCGGCCACGGTGGAACATGGCTTGATAGGCGGTGCCATAGGCCACATTCATGGCTGCCCCCTGGGCATAGGAGGCGCGCTCCGGCAAGGGAAACACCCGATCGGCGTCACACAGCGATTTTTCTGCATAGGTGCCGCTTTTCGCCCCGGCGATGTACACCCGGTCGCCAACCGCCACTTGGGTGACCTCCGGGCCAATGCTTTCAATCACTCCGGCGCCGTCGTTGCCAAGCGAGAATGGCGTGGGTGGCTTGGGGTAAATCCCCGAGCGAATATAGGTCTCCACCGGGTTGATGCCCACCGCGTGCACGCGCACGACGACCTGGCCGGGACCGGCTTGGGGATCCGGCACTTCTTCGAGTTGCAAAACCTCGGGCTCTCCAAACGTATACTGACGAACCGCTTTCATGCACGTTTCTCCTTTGAAGTAGTCTAAGCGCTGGGTGTCGGTGCAAAATAGGCTTGTTTGGCTTTATCAATGGCCTGGGTGCGCAGGGCCATGATGGCCTCCTTTTTGTGTGAGGACCAGGCCTGCGAGCCTTGTAAATTGACCAGGGATCCCTGGAAGTGGGGCTTGACGTGGCGCGCGATCAGTTCATAGCTGTGCAGCACCTGCTCCCGCGTGCCCCATTCGGTGGCCTGGATGAGGAGACCGCCAAAGCCTTCGCTCTGTTCGTCGAGCCGGTGAATGTGAGCAATCAAATCATCGGGGGTGCCGACGCACCACGCACCGTGTTCGGTCATGACGTCGATGATTTTGTCCGCCGGTCCTTCCGGCCCTTTGAGTCCCAAGGTGTTTTCAAAATAGTCGCGCTGATATTTGCCCGCGCCCACGCGCGCCTGCGCCATGGCCTCCTGGCGGGTTTCCGCGATGAACGCGTGAATGACCACCCGCCACGCCGCGCGGTTCATGGTCTGGCCATGCTCTGCCGCCGTTGCCTCTGCAATCTTCCAAAACTCTTTCAAGTCGGGTGCGGTTCCCGGATCGCGAATGACACTAATCGAAATGACCCCCGCGCCGTGCTTGCCGGCCACTTGCATACCGGCCGGGGATTGGGCTGCAGCTACTGCAATGGGCATGTGGGGCTTGGTAAAAGGCCGCAGATGCGCCCTGGCTTCATTGAGCTCGAACCAGTCAGATTTGTAGGTCATGGGCTCGGTCTCTGTCATCAGGCGCTTGATGATGCCGAGGGCTTCGTCCATACGGGGGCGCTGCTGCAGGGGATCGATGCCTAGCATATAGGCATCCGTACCGAGCGCGCCTGGCCCCACCCCCAACATCGCACGTCCGCGGGTCAGGTGATCGAGCTGGATCATGCGGTTCGCCACCATCAGCGGATGGTGATACGGCAGGCTGACGACACCGGTGCCCAGTTTGATATGTTTAGTGCGCTCCGCTGCAGTGGCAATAAACAGCTCCGGGGAGGCGATGGTCTCCCAGCCAGCGCTGTGATGTTCGCCAATCCACGCCTCGTCAAAGCCAAGATAATCGAGCCATTGCAAAAGTTCGAGGTCGCGCTCCAGGGCCAGCGTCGGGTCTTCGCCCAGCGGGTGGAAGGGCGCCATAAAAATACCGAAGGTCATGCGTTCAGGAAGTGGCATGTTAAAAAATCTCCTTGCCTATTTTAATGGCGTCGTGATACCGCCTGGGATCTCTCGGACATGATGAAAAATGCCTCGGGGAGCGTGACTTATCTAGGCCCCTTGAGGGTTTGAGGTAAGAGGGGACTACACGCACTCTACCACAGGTTGCCGAGGCAGCCAACTCTCGCCCCATGCTTACCTCCTATTCCCTAGGGCCACGCCCTGGGTGTAAAGCCCGTCAATGTATAGGCGCGCCGCGAGTTCAGGGCGACGTTACCAATGCGAGGTAGATGGTCGTGATCTGCAAGGCGTGAGGCCCGCATTAAGCAAGCGGGATCGTAGGGGCGGCTGTCGATGAGATAGCGCCCAATATCGTATAGACTGACGCGTTTTGGTCCGCCAAAGTGGTAGCGCCCGGCCGCTTCCGTCTCCCAGAGCAGGCGGAGGCCCACGATGAGATCGTCGAGGTATAAGGCGGAGCGCAGTTCATCGTAAAACAGCGTCAGGGGTTTGCCCCGTCCAAAGCGATACGCCAAATAGTCGATGGGGCCCTTGCGGCCGCTGAACGAAGCGCCCATGGGCAGGCCTTTGCGGACGATCATAGCATCCGGTCGTTGTGCGACGATCGCCTCGGCCTCGATAAACGTCTTACCGATCATGCTCGGGGGGTCGGGCTCGCTGTCTTCAGCATAGCCGTTAGGTGGGGGATGATTGCCCGAAAAGACCAAGTCTGTGCTGATGTGCATCACGTGACAATCCCGGCTTAAACGCGTGATGTTTTGGGTCCCTTCGACGTTGCGTTGATACGCCAGGCTTGGCCATAATTCGCACACATCCAAGTCACACATCCCCGCCGCATGAATGACATGGGTGGGCCGAAATTGCTCAAAGGCCGTGGTGAGGCCTGCCATGTCATTGATACAACAGGGGAGCACGTTGCCCTGCGGAAATTGCGCAGTTTTGGTTTTTGGCGGACAAATACCGAGGACGTGCTCGGCTCCCAATTGTTGGGTCAAGGTTTTATACAGAGGCCAGCCGTGCAACGAGGTGACCCCGGTGAGCAGAACGCGTTTCATCTTGGTGAGTCATCCCTGCCCGGAAAATAGGTGATGCGAAAGGGGTTTGCTCAGGCTGTGCTTTAGTGTACAGAGTCGAGAGATCGACCGCAAATTTTCATTTATTTATTTCACTTTTCAGGTATGATGACCTCCACTAGGTAGAATTTGCAAGAGATATACGAAGGGCCTGGCGGCTCGGCTCAAACGACCGTCGCCACTCGCCGGGCGGCTCGGCAGCTCCCCTCAGATCGAGATTTAAATGCGTCACTGCCTACCGTGAGCCGAGCATAGGAGTGTGGTCGAATGAAATTTAGCGTCCTGCAATTCTTTAGCTGGCCAGGGCGGCGGGTGCCGCTGGAAACGGTCTACGAACGGGCCATGCAACGCATGGAGATCATGGATAAAACCGGCTACAACGCGGTTTGGCTGGCCGAGCACCACTTTACCAATTACAGTGTGTGTCCCTCGGTGCATATGATGGGGTTGCATGTGGCGTCGAAAACGAAACATCTGCGCATCGGCACTGGCATCTCGCTGGCGGCGTTCTACCACCCGCTGCGGCTGGCCGAGGAGGTGGCACTGCTGGACGTGCTCACGGACGGGCGGGTGAATTGGGGGGCAGGCCGAGGGTTTGACCCCACGGAATTTAAAGCGTTTGGCGTGCCGAAAGAAGACAGCTACCCGCGCTTTCGCGAGGCGGTGGACATTGTGCATGCCGCTTGGGCTAACGAGCGGCTCAATTGGCACGGTGACTACTGGACATTTGAAGATGTCGAAGTCTTGCCCAAGCCCAAGCAACAACCCCATCCGCCGTCGTGGGTCGGGGTGTCGTCAGAGGGGTCAGTTCGTTGGGCGGGTCAGCAGGGCTACGGACTCATGTTGGGACCCCATGGGCACTATAGTGAGATGGCGCGCAAGCGCGACATCTACCGGCAGGAACTCGAAGCGCATGGCCACACGATTGAGGGTCGCGAGATTCCCATGACGCGGTTTCTCGCCGTGGCGGATACGGATGCCGAGGCCGAGGACATCGCTCGGCGGGGTGCCAGTTGGGTGGTCGGCGCCTATTTCAACCCCTCCAAGACGGCTAAGGCCTCGTCTGTCCTCAAAGCGCGCCAGGACCCCCCTGGCGAGAAGCTCATGGATCCGGTGCAGCACTACCTGGACGGCGTCGCCCTGCACGGGTCGCCCGAGCGCGTCATTGACCAGATCCACATGCTGCGCGAGGAGATGTCTCTCGATTCGTTGATGTGCGCGCCCCTGAGCCATTCGTCGTTTATGAAGTTCACCGACAACGTCCTGCCGCGCCTGCTGTAAACGCGCCGTGGTCGTCATGCGACCTGTCCCAGCCCTTGGACAAGACCGGCAAGCAAATCCTGGTGAGATAGATTCTCAGTCCGCCTGTACTGTGAGATGGTACCCGGTGTATTTGCGCAAATTGATGACCCCAGTGTCAAAGATCAGATACTGTCCCTTAATCCCCTGCAGGATGCCCCGGGCTTCCGGATCTTTATCTAGGTTAAACGATTTGATTTTAGTGGGGTACGTTAAGACCGGATAGGTGATGTCGACGGCCGGTTCGTCCACGATTTCCACCGCGCCCTCGCCAAACTGCTCGTTCACGGCGTGCATAGCATCGCCAATGTGCTCCAGCAACGTATCCCGTTCACACGCCAAATCGAGTTCGACCGCATCGCCTTTGAGCATGGCTCGCCAGTTGGTTTTGTCGGCGACATACTGCTTAATCGCCGTTTCCATCAGACCGGATTGACGGCGGGTTTGCACCTTGAGAATCGGCATCGCCTGCACTGCGCCCTGGTCGATCCAGCGCGTCGGCACCTGGGACGCACGGGTGATGCCGACCTTGAGGCCCGACGAATTGGCGAGGTAGACGTAGTGGGGAATCATGCAGTGCTGCTCACCCCACTCGGGCTCTCGGCACGTGCCCAAATGGTAGTGGCATGTCTCGGGTTTCACGATGCACATATCACATTGGGCCAGGCGTTGACTACAGCGGTAACAATAGCCTTGAGAAAAGCTCTTTTTAGTCTTGGTGCCACAGGCAATGCAGTGAATCTCGCCACTGTAGGTGAGCCTGAGCGCACGGTCTAAAAATTGGTTCATCGGCAGGTTGTCGTCTCCGATGGGAAGGGCATATTCGACCGGATCTTGCAACTGAGTCGTCATTTTTTCAATATTGCCGCTCTGCATGCAACCTCCTCATAGGTCTTGGCTCATAGGTCTTGGCTCATGGGCATTGAGAGCCGCCCCGGGTAGGCTCGAAAACGCGACCGTTTGATCGTGTGTGTCGCAGGGGGTCACCGTCGTCGCCGTGGCCTTTTGCGGTCGCGGTCGCGCTGCAGGCGCTCCATTTGTTGTTGCCGACTCTGGTTGGCATTGGACTCGGTGAGCGACAGTGCTATGTTGTTGATTTTTACATTGAGGCGCCAGACGTAAAACAGGGTCAAGACCGCGCTGATGACAGTGATCATGGCCACTAGCAGGACGAGGATCGCCCCTGCATTGCCAAACATCTGCACCGACCATGGCCAGAAATGAGTCACACTTTGGGTCATTACCACGCTCACTTTTGAAGAGAGGATTACATCTTGACTATTGCAAAAAGTCTGCCGTTTATTATACCTGCCGCACGGCGTGCTAGCCTATTGAGAATGGCTACAAAACGGCGTAGTGTCAACTGATTTCCTTAACTTTTCTGTCCCTTCACCAACGGCAAAGCCCTGCTCAACCCCCTGACTTGCAATGCCGCGGCACGGGATCTAAAGCCTCCGCGGGCGGTATCACCTATCGATCTTCTGGCCGCGCCTCGATGTGAAGCTACTGCTTTTGCTGGTAGATTGTGAATGTGGCCGTCTTTCTTTATACTGGGGGCTCTTGCAACGAGGTCAGACGTCTCGAAGGTAGCTCGTTGCGAGGCGACATGAACTGTGCCAGACTTCCAATTCTAATGGCGTGGACGGTGTGGTCGAGGTCAGCGAGCTCGACTTTCGGCCATGGTGCACCGTCGACATCGAGAGGCGATTGACATCCTCCCACCACCTTACGGTGGGGGATTCCTGAAGACCACTAGGGTCCGCAGGCGTTTAGCCTCTCGACCAGTCCGGCCGCGAGGATATTTCGGGCAGCGTTGACATCGGCATGA
>Ga0214472_10002102_pt1 | contig 21661 bp, 16 predicted proteins | sample RVTome_6_FD_207662 | JGI IMG/M metagenome (GOLD analysis project Ga0214472, IMG submission 207662) | Soil microbial communities from uranium-contaminated site in the Upper Colorado River Basin, Wyoming, United States - RVT140D175 | ecosystem: Environmental > Terrestrial > Soil > Contaminated >...
CCCCGCGTGATCAACCTGGCCGTCTCTTCGCATCAACAGCTGATAAAAATCATGGTGAGGCTGAGGCTTGGAAAAATAAAAACCTTGGTACAGATGGCAGCCACGTTCTGCCAACAGTTGCTGTTGGGTTACCGTTTCAACGCCTTCCGCGATGACTTCAAGGCCCAGCTTACTAGCTGTAATGAGAATCACATCGACGATCGCTGCATCATCGTCGCTGTGCTCGAGTCGGCTAACGAACGAGCGATCAATCTTCAATATATTCAGTGGAAGTTGGTTGAGATAGTGAAGAGATGAGTAGCCGGTACCAAAGTCATCGATCGCAAACGAAATACCATGCTTTTGTAATGTATACATGGTTTCGGAGGCATGATTAAAGTTGTCGATCAGCAAATTTTCGGTTATCTCGAACTCGATTTTCACACCCTTGGTTTTATACTTTTCCAGCAAGGGTAATATGCGTGAAATAAAGTCGACATGCATAAAATGGGCGGGACTTATGTTGATCGAAAGGTGTTTGAATGATTTAGGTAGCCCAGTCTCCTGCCACTGCGTTAATATTTTTAATGATTCCTCCAGCACCCACTCTTCGATGGCGCTGATTTGACCTGACTCTTCCGCGATGGAGATAAAGTCCATTGGTTGAATCATGCCCTTTTCAGGATGGCGCCAACGCAGTAAAACTTCAGCGCCGGTAATGGTCGAGCTGGAAGTTACTTGGGGTTGTAACCACACCTCCAGCTCTTTGCCTTCAATCGCTTTGTGTAAGCCCTCTTCAATTTCCCAGCGTGCCTTGGCACGTCTTTGCATCCCTTCGTCATAGAACTGATAGCTATTACGGCCGTCACCTTTTACGCGATAGAGTGCGGTATCGGCTCGGCGCAAGATGTCTCCGCTATTATCCGTTGAATTGGGAAATACCGTTAAGCCTATGCTTGTAGAGCAGTGAATGGTGTTTCGACCAATCGCGATTGGGGTGGCTACGGTATCAATGATGCTGCCGGCGATTTGCATCGCCTTCTCAGCCGCAATTTCTTTGTTTTTATTTAAATCCGGAAGTAGAAGGACGAACTCGTCTCCACCGAACCGAGCAACAGTCGCGCTAGCCGGCAGAAGCTTTGTGAGACGTTCTGCAATAGTGATGAGCAGTTGGTCCCCTATGTGGTGTCCAAGGGAATCATTGATCGTTTTAAATCGGTCAAGATCCAAATACATGACTGCACCAATGCTGCCTGTTTTTTGTGCACTCCTCAGCGAGTGATCAAGGTGCTCGATAAACATTCGGCGGTTGGCAAGCTCCGTTAGAGGATCATAGTAGGCGAGTAGCACGACTTGGCGGTTAGCCTCGTCTTTTTTGTTCCATATATCACGTACCTTACGTGTAAGGTCACCTAGTTCATTGGGTTTTAGATAAGGAAGACTCGAGTTAGCTTGCTCCTGGTCTAACTGAGCGACCCACTGTGATATTCGTTGTATGGGTTTTGATAACGCAAAATAAAATACGATAAATAGTAACGAGCTGAGTACAATTGTCGCTATAAGGTTGGATATTCCTAAGGTGATCGCTCGTTTTTCCAGGCCTTGAGATACGAATTGTTTGTCGAGTTCGAGCACTAAGCGAGCTTGAGAAATTTTCTCTGAAGTTATCTGAATCTGTCTTTCGTAACGTTCTGGAATATATAAAAGGCTAAAGGTTTTTTGACCTAGCCATGAACGCTTCAGCTGTTCAGGCCGGCTTTTTTCAATCATCAGGTCGCCAAAGTCGTCGTATATTTTTACCGCTGTAAATAATGGATCCTTGACAAGAATGTCGGCTATGTTTTTAGTTTGGGAAGTATCCAAGTTATAAACGGCTTGGTGGATGCTTGGCTCATATATGGCGATCGAGCGATCTATGCTTTCAAGGAGAGTTATCCGGACATTTTTCAGGTCAATATAATATTGGGCGAGAGCGGAGAATACCCCAATCAAAAAAGAAGAAATGAGGATGATCTTTGCTTGTTGGAAAGCAATCCGTTGTCCAAGTTTCAAAATTAAAATCCCTCTCCTGCCTATATTCCTTTATAGATATTTTGATTGTATTTCCAGATACGTTCCATCTGATTTTATCTTGTGTAATCCGTTGTTAAACTTATCCACTATTTCCTGCGAGTTGGGATACTTTTTACTAACGCAAAGATGGAGCGGAAGTTTTGGCTCCGTACCAATGTACTTAACCTTGAGATCCTGATGCACACCAAACTTTTTGGCGTAATGAAGAGCAGGAAACTCTGCCACGTATAGTATATCGATATCACGGTAGCGTATAGCTTTAATGGCACCCTCAAGATCAGGCGTCGTCTGGTGCACTATATTATGTTTGACAAGCTGTTTTTGCATTCCCCAGCCATCGACAGTGACGACGCTAAATCGCGAAAGATCATCAATCGTATTGATACTGCCGGCATCAAAATCGTTGCGACTTATAGCGACCCGATTTACATACGATAGTTCGTCACTGAAGAGCATATACGGGAGCCGATCTGCACGCTTTGAGCAAGAGAGGGTACCTGGAATCGAACCAAGCTCCATCAATTTTACGATACGCTTCCAGGGTAATACGTTAACGTCAGCTTTTATACCCACTGCCGAAAAAGCCGCTTGAGTGATCTCGACGTCCATACCGGTAGCGCTTGTACCGTCATCGGAGACGATAAGATAGGGGGGATAGTCAACAACCGAAAAGGTCAACGGTTCAACTTCGGCGGCAGCTGAGAGGGAGATCACCAGGCACAGGGGAAAGAGCAAACCAGACAGCCATCGAGAAATGAACATAACGCTACCCTTTTTTTATTTTTCATTGGATGTGCGAATTGTGCGCGCGATACCTAAGGAACAGCAGGTCAAGCTACCACGAAACGATTGTAGTACGCCCTACCGTTAGCGACATAGCCTTTCCTTGAAACGGTAGCGGACATGCCTCTAGAGCGTTTGACAAAGGTTAGGCGTCGTCGCTACCGGCACACCGGATCGCCGGTGTCAGGCGTTGATCGAGCAACCGGGAGCTATCGGCCCTGATCGGCAGGTTGCCGAGAAGTCCGCCCGGGTGTAGTTCCGGGCGTCTTCGCAGAGGTGGGGTGTTACTGTTCTGATGCTTGACCGACCAGTTCCGCGAATCGCAGCAGCTGGATCGGCGGGAACAGCTCCAGCTTGCGCGCCACATCGATATTGATGAACACCGAGTAGCGGCTCAAGGCCGATATCGGCAGAGAGCCGGGTTGTTGCTCTTCGAACAGCACCTTTTCCGCCTGGTTGGCCGCCAGACGACCGACGTTGTAGTAGCGGTTGGCGACCGCCAGCAAGCCTTGGGACTGGGTAACCATCACCTCGTAGGCACTGGCAACCGGCAGGCCCTGCTCGGTTGCGGCCCGAGTGAACTCGTCGCTCCTCTGGAGGTTGTAGGAGCTGGAGCCGACGTAGATCATGTCGACCTGCTCGTCCGCCATCTGCAGCATCAGTTCCGGTATCTGGCCCTCCAGGGGGTTGCCCTTGTCGTCCACCTCATAGGTGCGAGTGACCAGTGTGAAGCCCATCGATTCGGCCAGCTTCTCCAGTTGTTCGGTATTCAGTACCGAGTTCAGTTCGGAAGGGCTGTAGATCACGCCGATCCGTTTGAGATCGAGGTAGTCCTGTATGGCGCGGATCTGCACCTCTTCCGGTACCCGGTTGCGAATGCCGGTGACCGAGGGGCGCCCGCTGTACTCGTATGACTCGACGATACCGGCGCTGATGGGGTCGGCCACGACCATGAACATGGTCGGGATATCGCCCAGCAGGGTCTGCTCGCTGTCTGGCTCGATCGGGCCGATGATCTCCTTGGTCACCGAGGTGCCCCAGGTGACCACCAGGTCGGGCCTTGTCTCACGGGCTTCGGTCAGGAAGCCGGACAGCTTGCTCTTGTCGCGCGCCGCATCGCGCAGGGTCAGCTCGACCGGTAGCTTTTGGTCTTCCAGGTATTGTTTGAAGCCCTGGCAGGCCTCTTCGCAGCCACGCCACAACACCATATAGATGCGGGCCGGTTCGGCCTCGGAAAACGCCGCGCCGGCGGACAGGCTGAGCGACAGCAGAGTGGCGGTAATCAACAGTTTGAATGTCATGATGCAAGCACTTCTTTTTTCTTCGCTGCTGTTTTCAGGTAGATACCCATTACGATGCCGGCGATGACGATGCCGATACCGATGATCGCCATCGCCTGGCCATAGTCATATATCGCCAACAGGCTGGCCACCAGGACCGGACCCAGGACGCTGCCGATACGCTCGGATGTGCGCAGCACGCCCAGAGCCGCAGTGCGACCGACCTCGGGGGTGGCTTCGGCCGCTTCCATCGCTGCCGCGATCAACGGGGCCTTGAGAATCGAGTGGGCGGCGCCCATCAGCGCCACCGCCAGCAGCATGCTCATGATCGAGGCTTCGCCATACAGCGAGATCAGTATCACGCCGGACAGTACGGTGCCCAGTATCACCAGCTCCACCATCTGGCCGCTGCGGTCGGCCAGACGTGAGGCGAGCGGGCCAAGCGGGATGATGATCAACGAGTAGACCATCATGATTCGGCCGATCTCGGACTGGCTGGCATCCAGCGACACCAGGTACAGCGGCACCATATAGTAGAGAAAACCGGTCAGAATGATCTTGGCCGGGATGGCGCAGAACAGCACGATGCAGAGGAAGCGGGCATTGCCGGCCAGGGCCTTCAGGCTGCCTTTGCTGCCGGCAGCGGCTTGCGTACTTCGTTTGTCCACATCGGCCGACAGCATCAGCCAGGCCAGCAGACCGGCGAGGCCGGTCAGCAGCGCCGACAGCAGGAATACCGGCTGATAGCCGATTCGGTCGGCAATGATGCCGCCAAGGGCGGTGCCGCACATGGTAGCGGTCATCAAGACGCCGACGAATACCGCCATCCCCTTGGCACGATTCTCCGAAGTGAGAATGGCGGCGATATAGCCCTGGCAACTGATGGTGATGATCGCGTAGCCGAAGGCGGTGACGCCGCGCCAGAAGATGATCTCATAGATACTGGAGGCCAGGGCGCAGCCCAGATATCCGGCCAGCGCCGGAATCAGGCCGCAGAAGAATAACCGCCTGTTGCCCCAGCGATCGACCCAGCTTCCGGCGAAAGGTGTCGCGGCCGCGATCACGAACATGAACACCGATATCGGCAGGCCGAGCATGATGTCCTTGTCGAACCAGGGGTTGGGTTCGTAATACTCGGCAACGAACAGCGGCATGAAGGATTTCTGCAGCTCTTCGGCGAAGGCGAATACGAACAGCGGGATGCGGGCATCGGTGATGCTGCCCTGTTTTTCGCGCAGTACCTTGAGCAGATTGAACTGGCTGGCCAACTTGCGCAGTCTCTGGCCCAGTCCCGGCTTGTCGGTTTGAGGTATGTCGTCCGGATCGGAGATGACGGCGCCGTAGCCGTTGGTGGCCTGGTCCAGCACCACCCGGAACCGCTGCTGCAACTGCTGCGAGTCCTCATTGAGGCGGCCGATGAAGGAGCCGATGGAGCCCTTGATCTGCAGGCTGTCATTGACCGAGAAGTCTCCGTCGGCCTGGCGTTCCAGAATGCTCTCCGAGCGTTGCAGCGGGCCGGAGACATAGAACATCACCAACACCATCACCACCTCGAAGGAGACCAGCAGTACCGCCACCAGTACGATGGCGATATCGAAGAACACATCGGTCAACTGGGTTCGGATATAGCCGGTGTTCAGGCCGACCTGCACCGCGCCGTAACTCTGGTGATCGCCGGTCAGCGGCAGGTAGAGGTTCTCGGCGGTGTCGCCGCTGCCTTCGCCCAGCGGTAGCAGGCGCAGCAGATCCTGCCCTCCCTCGATCAAGCGGCTGAGAAACCCGGCCTGAAGTGCTTGATCCGATCTCAACTGCTGCTGTGCCGGCTCGGCGGTCAGCGGCTGCGCGTTGGTCGAATCGCCGCCACGATACAGAATATGGCCGGAGGTGTCGGTCACGAGCAGATACACCAGCTCGGGATACTTGTCGGCGGTCTCCTCCAGGTAGAGGTCCATCCCCTTGATGCGGTCGAAGGGCACGCCCACCTTGATCGCCAGGTCGATATCCTCGCGGATGACCTCGGCAACCGCCTCGGCTTTCTGCAGCAGGCGGGGCTTAAGCGCGATATTGAATTCGGTCAGCGTATAGACGGCGCTGAGGATCGATGCCAGCAGCGTGCTGAGAAGAGTGGTCAGGAACAGGCGACGGTTGATAAAGCCGGTCAGGCCCTCTCTGCGCTTAGTCATGGATGGATCCCTTCTGTTCGACTTCGGCCTTCCGGTCTTGCTTGCGGCTGGGGTGTTCCGCCTCGCCGGTTACTTCATCCAGCTCCTGGTTCAACTGGGCCTTGATCCGGTTACTCTGGTCGATCTGTTCGGCGAAGCGGAACGCCATGCTGCCCGGCTTGAGCTGTAGCGGTGCAGGGGAGGGCTTGTTCTTGTCCTTCGGCAGATGGCTTGAAATCAGTTTGAACACATCGTTGATGTCGCCGAAACCCAGTCGGACAGCGATAAAGATCAGTACGGCGAAACTGCCGAAAATCATCAGCGTCATCTCCAGCAGATGCAGCTTGACCTGTGCCAGTACACTGCCGTAGCCGGACTTGTCGTAGGCGATGACGATACCGCCCATCAACTGTCCGGTGCCGTCGAACAGCTGCAGACCGCTATAGAGGGTGTCGCTCTCTTCGAGGGACCAAGAGGATTCGTCGCCCTTGAGCGCCTTGCGCAATATCTGCTGGGCATGTGCTGGGTCGAACTCCTTGCGGTCGGTGGCGAACAGTACCTTGCCGCGGGGGCCGATGACATAAAGTGCCTCGACCTGTTCGTCACGAGCCTTGGCCCTCTGCATCAATTCGGGAAGGTTGTTCATCTCGCTCAGCGGCAGGCCGAGCTGTTCGGCCCGGATGATGGAGCGCTCCAGTGAAGTCGACATCACCTGCAACTGTGACGAGACCACCGATGACATCAGGCTGGTGAACTTCATGTAGTTCATCAGGTATAGCAGGCCCAGAACGCTGATCAGAATGATCCAGATGGTCATGATCAACTTCAGATGTACTTCGAGAAATGCTTTCATCGGTATCCCTTTACTAACCCCCACCATTATTGCGGTAGGCGCCTAGGAACGCAGGTTTCGATTGCAGGTTGTCAATCGATTGCGCGCGAACGTTTGAACTTTTTTTGATCATTTTTTTACCGGTCTGGATAAACGACAGGCTCTGGCCAGACAAATTAAAACAAACGTCAGTTTAAAGTTATTCCAATAGGGGAAATGTGAAGAATATGTGGAGAAATAAGGGCGAATGTGAAGACTTTGTGGAGATTTGTCGTCGGGCATACTTGGTGTTTGCATTTTTCTATGGTTGATGTGATTGATAATAGCGAGACGCGAAGTGAACAAAATATCCTTGCTGTTCAAGGGGGTAACTGTTTCGCTTTTCATTGGAAGGCGTTGTGGAAATAAACAGAGCGATATCTTGAGGATAATGCTTGCGGTGTGACGTGTCGGCTTATACGGGTATGGTACGTCACCATTTTTGGTGGCTGATTTATCTATTTGGATCGTTGCATATTTTCGGATGATGTTCCGTTGTTTAAACGGCGGCAAGATCAACCACTGTCGACGATAGCTATAACGAAGATGTCGGGGAAAAGGAAACCGTCAATGGGGACGCCGGTCGATCCACAGGGCAGTAATATTGTGGTCAGTGACAGCAGCGGGAATGGTTATGTTTCCATACGGCTAAAGTATGGAGCCGCGCTGTCGCGGTTGTCCGAAGTCGAGGTCGATGTTCGGTGCGTCGATATCGAGGCATCCTCCTGGCTGGGAGAAACCCTGACCTGTGAGGTATTCGACACTCTCGGCAGCAGCCGTACCGCGCTACGTACCTTCAAGGGCGTCGTCACCGGTGTGCAAACGCTGATATCGGACGACCCTCAGCGTTACGCCTACCATCGGCTGCGGATTCAACCCTGGTTGGCGCTGCTGGGCTACAGCCGCGGCTACCGCGTGTTTCAGGAGCAGTCCACCAAGGATATCGTCACCTCCGTTTTCGATGAGCTTGGGTTCAAGGGCCAGTACAAGGTCGACGATATGCCCTCCACCAAGCGCGCGTACTGCCTGCAGTTCAACGAGACCGATCTGGCGTTCGTCGGCCGACTGCTGGCGGAGGAGGGGGTGCATTACCACTTCGGTGTGGATGACGAATCCAACACGCTGATCCTGCACGATGCGGCAAAACCCTTCTCCAGCGACGGTAAAAGTTCCCTGGACGATCTCCACTCCCCCTCGGGCAACAATGAAACTGTTGAAAACTGGTCGCCCAGACACAGGTTTCATGCCGCTACGCTGGAGTTGGCCGGTTATGACTACAGCCAGACCAAGCTGGTCAGCAGCAAGGGCAAAAATTCCAAATACACCCTGTCCTCCAACAGCAAGTTGACCGACTTTCGATATCCGGCGGCCAGTATTACCGGGGCTGTCGACGACCTGGCCAAGCCGTTGGCGGAAACCCGCCGCGCGCAGCTGGATTCGGAATATCACCTGGTGGATGGGGAAACCAATAGCACCGCGTTGGCGGTCGGCCGTTATCTGGCCCTGGCGGCACACCATGACAGCGCTCAGCAGGGCGATTACCTGGTGGTTGCGCTGGAGCAGGAGTTCCGGGTCGAGCAGGGCAACGCCTTTGTCCGGCGCTGCACCTTTACCTGTGCACCGAAGGATCACCTTTTCTACCCGGCGCCGCTTGAGAAGCCGCGGGTGTACGGCATGCAGAGCGCGGTGGTGGCGGGCAAGACCGATGCGGAGCCCGCGTCCGATGCCGAGGGGCGGATCCGCATACAGTTCCACTGGGATACCGAGGCGAGCGGCGACAAGACCAGTTGCTGGGTGAGGGTGGCGCAGTCGATGGCCGGTAACGGCTACGGCCTGCAGTTTATCCCCCGGGCCGGGCAGGAGGTGCTGATCAGCTTTCTGGATGGCGACCCGGATCAACCGGTTGTAACGGGCAGCCTGTACAACAGCAAGCACAAGGCGCCGTTTCCCACCGCCGATACCACCCAGTCGGGCATTAAAACTCAGTTGAAAGGGCAGTCGAACGAGCTGCGCTTCGACGACAAGAAGGACAACGAACAGCTGTACCTGCACGCGGCCAAGGATCTGCTGATCGAAGTGGAGAACGACGCCGACGAAAAGGTGACCGCCGAGAAGCGGGTAGCCGTGACCAAGGACATCAGCGTCAAGGGCGAGAAGAACTACAGCCTGGAAACCAAGGAAAACATCAGCCTGACGACCGAAAAGAACTACAGCCTCACCGCCACCGAAGCGATAACGGGCAAGGGCAAGACGATCAAGCTGGAAGCCGAGGACAGCCTGGAACTGGTGGTCGGCGACAGCAAGCTGAAGATCACCGGCTCCAAGATCGAGATCGAGAGCGAGACGATCAGCCTGTCGGGCAGTTCGGCCATCAAGTTGGATGGCGGCAAGGTCGAGGTTTCCGGTGACTCCAAGGTGAGTCTCAAGTCCGGTGGCGCGATGGAATTGAAGGCGAGTTCGTCGCTGAAGGCCTCCGGGCTGAATACCGAGGTGAAGGCCAGTGTGGCGGCCACGATGAAGGGCTCCGCGTCGGCGGAGATCTCCTCCGGCGGCAACACCACGGTCAAGGGCTCGCTTGTGATGGTGAACTGATGCTGAAGAAGATCCCCTATTCACAGAGCCTGACGATACTTCAGCGTTTCGAACTCTCGGACGAGGCCGCCGAGGCCGTTTCGGGCGAGATGGCGCCGATGCAGGTGATCGAGTCGCTGCAGACGCAGGGGTTGTATATCGATCTGGTCGGTTTTCTCTGCCATGCCCTGCCGATGCGCGAAACGATCTGGTGGGCCTGCCTGGCGCTGGAGCTGCGGATGGCCGACTGGACGGCCGAGCAGCAGCGGGCGATCGCCGACTGCAAGCGCTGGGTGCAGGAACCGGACGAAGCCAAACGCCGTTTGGCCGAGCGTCAGGCCGAAGCCTTGGGTCACCAGTGCGCACCGGGCTGGCTGGCGCAGGCGGTGTTCTGGAACGGCAGTGGCAGCCTTGGCGAACCCGGCCAGCCGGTGGTGTTGCCGCCGGAGTTCCTGTACGCCAAGGCGGCGGCCGGCGCGATCAACACCGCGGCGGTGATCCCCGAGTGGGACTCCACCGACGAGTATAACCGCCGGGTGTGCGAATTGGCGCTGGATCTGGCCCGAGGCGGCAGCGGGTCGCAAACCAACGGATAGGAGGGGGAGCAATGCCCTGTGCAGCAAGAATCGGCGATCTGCATGTCTGCCCGATGGTGACGGGAACGGTTCCCCATGTGGGTGGGTCGGTCATCGGGCCTGGTTGCACGACGGTACTGATCGGCAAGATGCCGGCGGTCTGTCTGGGGGATAGCTGCACCTGTGTCGGTCCGCCGGACAGCATCGTCAAGGGCAGCGCCACGGTGCTGATCGGCAAGAAACCGGCCGCGCGAATGGGCGATAACACCTCCCACGGCGGCTCCATCGTAGCGGGATGCGCCACCGTCATCATCGGCGGCTGAGGGCGACGACTCGCATCACAGGAATCAGTAGCGGGCCTGGCAGTTGCCGGCGCGGATATAAGGAACAGAGAGATGCCACTGAAACAGAACATTACGCCGCTGAGCGACATCGTCCTGCTGCCGGAGGACGTCGCCGACTCGACCAACGAGACGATGGTCAAGCACGCCAAGATCGACAAGCAGCTCGACGAACTCTACACCGATGCCGTCATCGCCAACCGCCTGCTCGGCCGCTTCATTAACCAAGTCGTCCGTGGCTTCTCCAGCACCGTCGGCGGTATCAAGCCAGCACCGATGAAGTTGCGGCCCACTGCGCGCGCCAAGCTGCTGCGCCCCGGCGCGAACATGGGCGTCGAGGACCTCAAGGACATCGCGCGCGCCACCATTACCTTCAATACCATGGAGGCCATGTACGCGGCGCGGGACTATATCCGCCAGCAGCCCTGCTACACCCGGCTGGGCTACGCGGCGCTGAAGGATCGTTACACCTCGTCCCGCCAGGGCGGCCTCGGACCCACCGCCCAGGGGTATCGCGATATCAAGTTCTTCCTGTCGATGGCGATCGGCCGCGGCGATTACCACATCGTCGAGCTGCAGCTGAACAACTTGGCCATGCTGAAGGCCAAGGATATCGGTCATCCCTTCTACGACGTGGTCCGCATCGGCGGCGACGACTGGCTGCCGACTCAGGCCAACCCCAATATCACCATCCCGCGGGACAAGGTCGAAAAGCTGGCCTGGAAGCTGCTGTACGCCTGTCACGAATGCACCGCGCGCAACATCGAGCCCGAGGCGGCCCGGCTGGTCGAGCGCATGGTCAAACGCGAGTTTTTCACCCCGGTATTCAACCGCAATGCGCGGACGGGCTCGATCGCGGTGGTCGACCGCAAATCCCGGGAACCGCGGGTCGCGAATTACGTACCGGTCGGCCGGGCCGTCACGCTGAGATTCGGCACCCCTGCCCGCATCGCCGAGGGCGAGGCCCTGCTGCAGGTTAGCCCGGCGGTCTATCAGTACTACAAGAAACAGGCCCAGAGCTTTCAGTGGAGCACCGCCGATAACATGCACCTGAGGTGGTAAGGACGATGGAAAACCTGCTCGACCCGATTTCCGAGAGTGCTCCCTGCGGCGAATACCTCAAGGGCAACCGAACGCTGTACCGGGGCCTGCGCAACAGCTTCAACCTGGCGCAGTCCTCGTTCAGGCAACTGATGGAATCGCCTGAGGCTATGGCCAGTGAAGAACTGCTGGATGCCAACCGGAACAACTGGCAGGAACTGGCCCGGCAGTGCGAGCAGACCCTGGCCGAGACCTCCAAGGATGTCGAGGTGTTCTGTTGGTTGGCGACCGCCCAGTTGTTTACCCGTTCGCCGCTGGAAAATCTGGCGACGGTGCTGGAGACCTTTGCCGAAGCGGTCGAGCGCTATTGGACCGATCTCAACCCCAAGCCGCCGGAAGAGAAACTGACGGCGGCTGACGACGAGGGACGCAAACGGGAGTGGGCGGAGAACCGCATCAAGCCGCTGCTGCAATTGATCGGCGATACCGCGGACAGCGGTCTGCTCTATATGCCGCTGCAGATGGTGCCGCTGATCGGCGGTATCGACTACAGCCGCTACTACTCGGCCGAGAAAAAGGGCGGGTTGTCGCAACTGAAAGCCGAGGCGGCGCAGGTATTTCCCTCCGAAAAGGCGGAGGTAGAGGAAAGGATTCGAGTGCTGGGGCGGATCCTCGGCAGTCTCCAACTGCTGGAGAGTCGCATCGCCGAACAGTGCCGCCAGGATGGTGCCGCGGGGCCCGGTTTCCGTTTCGTCAAGGAGAGTATCGAACGGCTGATCGCGGCACTGAGGTTCATGGTGGGCGACAGCCTGAAGCCCTGGCCGCTGGACAAGGTCGAGGCGGCCGAGCGTGCCGGGGCGGACACGGCGGTCGCCGGCGAAGCCTCGACCGAGTCGGTCGGCGAGACGGCCTCCGGTGCTCGGCCTTCGTCCGCTTCGGCCACCTTCAGCCTCGAGCCCGGCGAGATCTACAACCGCGACCAGGCGTTCCAGGAGCTGCGCAAGATCGCCGATTTCTTCAGAAATACCGAACCGCACAGCCCGGTGTACATGCTGCTGGAGCGCTCTATCCGCTGGGGCTATATGTCGTTGCCGGAGTTGCTGAACGAGATGGTCGGCGACAACAGCTCGGTGATGGGGCGGATCACCCAGATGGCGGGGCTGGAAAGCATCGACAAGACCGATATCCCGGTGCCGCAGATCGGCGCCCGGGAACTGATGCGCAAGCAGCAGGCGCAAAACGAAAGTGCACCGGCGCAGCCCGAGGCTCCGGCGGTGCAAATGCCGGATCCGCCCGAATCCGGCTCGGACTCCGGCTCGGACTCCGGTTCGAGTGAAGGCAGTTCGAGCATATCCAGTTTTGAATGGTAACAACCTGAGTTCATATCTGTCGCACATGCGGCACTTTACATAGGCAAGGAGATACACATGGCTTCAATCTATATGCGAATCGACGGGCTCGACAGCATTAAAGGTGCGGCAACCGTTGCGGATATCGGCGGCAAGAAAGGCTTTTTCGCCATCGATCATATCAGTTGGGGTGCCGATCGCGGTGTCGGCATCAACGTGGGTAATGCCAACAACGCGGACAAGGGGATGGCTGCACTGGGCGAGATCCAGCTTGATCGCGCCTCCGATGGTGCCTCCCCGCACCTGACCACCTTCCTGTTCTCGCCGGGCGCGGACGGAAAGACCATCGAGATCGTGATGACCAAGCCGAACCGCGAGGGCGGCGGTATGGATCCTTACATGGTGATCACCCTCGAGAAGGCGCGCATGTCGCACTACAACATCGGTTGTGCCGACGGCCAATTGCCGCAAGAGCAGTTCAACCTGACCTACACCACCATCAGCATGGTGTATTACATCGAGTCCGACAGCGGCAAGATCGAGAAGGGCGATACCGTCAAGTTCGATACCACCACCGGCAAGCTGGAATCCAAGGCTTCCTAACCCTTAGCAACAAGACAGGAGGTTGATTGTGGCCCTGAACTCACAACATAAGCGCGTCAGCAAGAACCGCGTCAGCATCACCTACGACGTGGAGACCAACGGCGCCGTCGAAACCAAGGAGCTGCCGTTCGTGGTCGGCGTCATGGGCGATTTCTCCGCCCATAAAGAGGACCGCGAGGAGCTGGAAGATCGCACCTTTTACCAGGTCGACAAGGACAACTTCGACACCGTGATGAAGCGGGTCGGTCCGGAGCTGAAGCTGAAGGTCGACAACACGCTGAGCGATGATGGCAGCCAGTTCGAGGCTGCGCTGAAGTTCAACTCCATGAAGGACTTCGAGCCGGATGCCATCATCGGTCAGGTCGATGCGTTGAAGAAGCTGGCCGAGACCCGGTCGCAACTGAAAACGCTGCTGTCCAAGGCGGACCGCTCCCGCGATCTGGAAAAGCTGCTGAAGGAGGTGCTGCAGAGCGCCGACACCATCAATGCCCTGTCCAGCGAACTGGGCATCGAGGCCAAGGGAGATGAGTCATGAGTACTGAAGAACAGGTCAACGAATCGCAGGCGGTCGCCGTCGAAGGCGGCCTGAGCCTGCTGGACCGTGCCATCGCCGCCACCTCTCAGACACCGGCCGATACCACCAAGGAGCTGTTCTCGGTACTGGCCGAGCAGGCACTGAGCGGTACCGTGGTCTGGGACAAGAACGTCACCAAGACCATCGAGAACGCCATCGCCGAGCTGGACAAGCAGATGTCCCGGCAGATGTCCGCGATCATGCAGCACGAGGAGTTCAAGCGTCTGGAAGGCTCCTGGCGCGGGCTTAACAAGCTGATCCGCGAGAGCGAACTTGGTCCGACGCTGAAGATTCGTCTGGTGGACTTCAATCAGGAGGAGCTGTTGGAGCAGTTCGAGGACGCGCCTGCGGTGGATCGCAGCCCGCTGTTCGAAGCGCTCTATCAGAAGGAGTTCGGCACCGCCGGCGGCGAGCCCTACGGTCTGCTGATCGGCGACTACAACTTTACCCACAAGGACGAGGATGTGGCGCTGATGCGTTACATGGGCGAGGTGGCGGCAGCCAGCCACGCGCCCTTCCTGGCCGCGGCCGGTCCGGGAATGTTCGAGTTCGGCAGCTTCGAGACCTTCAACGAGGGCAAGCCGGTGGCCTCCGGTTTCGACTCGCCGGCCTATGCCGCGTGGAACGCCTTCCGCGAGAGCGACGATGCCCGCTACGTGGTGTTGACCATGCCCAAGACGCTGGCTCGCCTGCCGTACGGCGACAAGGGGCTGGGCACCAATGCGTTCCAGTATGAAGAGCTGGGCACCGATGCGGCGGGCAACCCGCGTCCGGCCGACAACAGCCAGCTGGTCTGGTCGAACGCCGCCTATGATCTGGGCCTGAAGATGACCCAGGCGTTCACCGCCTTCGGCTGGTGCACCGCGATCCGCGGCCTGGACAACGGCGGCAAGGTGGAAAACCTGCCCAACCTGACCTACCAGTCCGACGCCGGCGATCTGCAGCAGCAGTGCCCGATCGAGGTCAACCTGACCGACGAGCGCGAGAAGGAGCTGAGCGACCTGGGCTTCCTGCCGCTGGTGCATTACAAGAACACCAACTACGGTGTCTTCATCGGCAGCCAGACCACCCAGAAACCGAAGACCTACACCGATCCGGATGCCACAAGCAACGCCGCCATCTCGGCACGCCTGCCGTACATCATGGCCAGCAGCCGTATCGCCCACTACCTGAAGGTGATGGGGCGCGACAAGCTGGGCTCGAATCTGGAAGCGCCGGATATCCAGCGCGACCTGCAGTCCTGGATCGACCAGTACACCAACTCCGGTGCCATGGGTAACGCCGAACGCTCCAAGACGCCGCTGTGCGAATCACGTATTCAGGTGGTCGAACAGCCGGGCCGTCCGGGAGCCTACTCCGCCGTCGCCCACCTGCGTCCCTGGTTGCAGCTCGAAGAGTTGACCACCTCGGTACGCATGGTTACCAAGATTCCTGGCTAAAGGAATGGGCCCGCCCTCGGGGCGGGCCCGCTATCACTGGATGTTCAGTACTGACTGGCAAGACGCATTCAACGGCCTGGATCCTCGACAGGAGGAGTTCCTGCCCCGTGCACTGGCGTTGCTCGCGCAGTGGGATCCTGCGCTCCTGAAAAGCGGGCGGATGCTGCGTGCGGCGTTGAATCGTCTGATCGCCGAGTTGGACCGACAGCTCTCCGAGCAGCTGTCCGAAATCATGCAGCAGCCGGCGTTCAGCAAACTGGAAGCCGGCTGGCGCAACCTCAACTCCCTGGTCACGCTGCCGGTCAACTATCAGCGGGCCCGGGTGAAACTGCTGGATGTCAGTTGGCAGGAGCTGTCGCAGGATCTGAATACCTGCAACGCCCTGCGCGGCAGTGCGCTGTACAACCTGATCGGCAACCGCGAACTCAATACCCTCGGTGGTTTGCCGTTCGGCCTGGTGGTGATCGACCATGAGGTATCGATGGAGATGGGGATCGACGACGACCACGACGATCTCTACACGCTGGAACTGCTGGGCGGACTGGGCTCGCTCTGTCTCTGTCCGTTCATCCTGGCGCCGGCCGACGACTTCTTCGGCGAAGCCGATGCCGATTGGCTCTCCGATGTGCAGCGTATCGAAAAGATCCTCGAGGGGCCGGACTACACCGGCTGGCAGCGTTTGCGCGATCAACCCTCGTCGCGCTTTGTCGGCCTGGCGATGCCGAAGATCCGCCTGCGGCCGGAGTACCGTGACCGCCGCATCGGCTTCATCTTCAACGAGCGGGTCGGCAAACGGGCGGGGCTGTGGGGCAGCGCCGCCTTCGCCTTTGCCGCTGTCGCGTTGCGGGAGTTCAACCGGCTCAGTTGGTTCGGCTTCATGAAATCGCGCTGGCAGGAGCGTTATCAGGGCGCGTTGATCAATCTGCCGGAATCGGCCGATCGGGGTTCGCCGCTATGGCAACCGCAGCCGGCCGTGCGTCTGTTCGGCAACCTGGCCGGTTTTTATGCCCGGCAGGGTTTTGTGCCGATCAGCCACAGTCCGCTGACCGACAAGTATTACTTCAACGGCAACAACTCGGTGTGGAAAGCGGGCCCGAAGGATGACGAACAGGTGATCTGCCAGGTCCAGACCACATTGATGATCTGCCGGATCGCGCACTATCTGAAGGTTCAGATCCGCAGCATGATCGGCAGCTTCCATACTGCCGCCGAGTGCGAGCTTTTTCTGAGCCAGTGGTTGGACAACTACAGCAGCAACGTGGTCGCCAACGACGAGGATATCCTGGCGCGATATCCGTTGAAAAAGGGGCGGGTAAGGGTCAAGGAGGTCGAAGGCAGCCATGGACGCTATGTCTGTGAAGTGCTGGTACAGCCCCAGTATCAGTTCGATCATTTTTGCGGGGAGGTGCTGCTGACCACCGACCTGTCGCCGCCCGCCGCCGAACGGGTAGGGGGCTAGCGATGGTGTTCTGGAAGACCTTCCTGGCCAGAGAGCCGGTCGGCAACGGCCACGAGGCGCTGGTGGCGGCCGTGCGCTACCAACTGACGCGGCTGCTGGAGTCGGAAGCGCCGCTGACCCTGTTGCCGCCCAGGCTGGCACAGGTGGAGCGCTCCAACATGCGTTTTGGGTTGGACTGCCTGCAATCGATCAGCAGTCAGATGGACAGGGACCGCTTTGCCCGCCAACTGGAAGGTTGGATCAAGTCGTTCGAGCCGCGCCTGTCCGATGTACGGGTCGAGGTGTACGAACGCGACGAGGCCAACAACGCCATCAACTTCTCGCTGGTGGCACGGCTGAAGACCGAGCGGGGTACACACGCCCTGGTGTTCGATTCGAATATGAGCCTGATAGACCAGAAGGTCGATATGGAGGGGCAGGATCTTGTCTGATCAGTTGATGCGGTACTACGAGCGCGAACTGGCCTATGTCCGCAAGGCGATGGCGGGCTTCGCCACGCGCTATCCGGAACAGGCGGCGCAGCTGCAGATCAACCGCAACAGCATCGAAGATCCCAATATCACCCGGCTGATCGACGGCATGGCGCTGTTGACGGCGAAAACCGAACAGCGCCTGGATGCCCAGTTGCCGGAGATCGTGCAGGGGCTGCTGTCGGTCCTGTATCCGGGGTATACCGAGGTATCGCCCAGCTACTGCGCGTTGACGCTGGAGCCGGACCCCGAACAGCTCAACGAACATGTCCACCTGCCGGCGGGCAGCCGGGTGGCGGTGCCCCTGCCCGAAGGGGGGGAGTGTCTGTTCACCACCCGCGCCGACCTGAATATCCACCCGTTCACGCTGAGCGCCGTCAGCGCGGAGTCTGCGCCGTTCAACTTCAGCGTGCCGGGCCGACTCGAGCGTGCCGAGGCGGTGATTCAGCTGCGTCTGGCCTGTTGCGATCCGGAAGGCTGCTTCAGCCGACTACAGGTGGGCGATCTCGATTTTTATGTGCGCGGCTTCGAGCAGAGTGCCGCCAGCCTGATCGAACTGCTGCTGACCCGCACCGAAGCGATCAGCCTCTCCGACAGCCGGGGAGAGCAGCACCGTCTGATCGATCCCGCACGGATGCGCAGCCGGGTGGCCGATTCCGATTTTCAGTGGCTGCCGCGCTACGGCAACCACTTCGAGGGGTTCGATCTGCTGCGCGACTACTTCACCTATCCCGACAAGGGCGCCTATTTCCGTATCGAAGGGTTGGGCGAGGAGCTGCAGCGCTTCGACGACAGTAGCGTGCTGTTGAACCTGTTCGTGCGCCAGCTGCCGGCCGAATTCCTGCGCCTGTTCGATACCGGCGTGTTCCGCTTGAACACCGTGCCGGCGATCAACCTGTTCGAACAGCAGGGCGAGCCGCTCAACTACGATTTCTCCCGCCTCAGTGTACCGGTGGTGGCCGACGCCTACGCCGATTCCGATCTGGAGGTGGTCTCCGTGGCCCAGGTGCGCGAGGTGCTGCCCGATGGCGAGCGGCGCCTGCGGCCGTTGTACGAATCGCGTTACCGGCAGCCGGACGAAGGGCGGCAGTGGCAGGTGCGGCAGCGCTGGGACGAGGTGGGTCGGCGCCAGGTGGAACTGACGCTCGGCACTCGGGACGATGACCTGCAGCAGGCGGGCTCGGTGGTACTGGCGCTGGATCTCTGGTGTAGCAACGGTCGCAGCCCCTGTATGCTGTCGGCCGACAGCGAGGTGGAGAGCCTGGCGGCGATCGATCTGCCCGGCACCCTCAAGCTGCTGACCGCACCGACGGCGCCGCAGTATCCGGCGCTCGACAACTCGCTGAACTGGCGTTTCATCGCCCTGCTCAATGCCAACTTCTCGTCCCTGTTGCAGACCGATCGCCCGGTGCAGGCGCTGCAGGAGGTGCTGACGCTCTGCAGCCACGGTCGCACCTGTCGCCAGGCGGAGGCGATCCGCGATGTGCGGTATGAACAGCAGGTGGCGGCGATGCAGGTCTGCGGGGCCAACATCTTCGCTACCGGCACCGAGGTAACCCTGACCCTGGATGCGGATAGCCTCGGCAGTCAACAGGCACTGTTCGGCGAGGTGATGAACGCGTTCTTCCGCCAGTTCTGCAGTTTCGACCGCTTCATGCGCCTGCATGTTCGCCACTTCGGCGATGACACCAACGTACGCAGCTTCAAGCCGGTGCACGGGAGCCAGCTATGTCTCTGAGCGCAAAGCTGCAGCGGCAGCCGCAACGGTTCGATTTTATCCAGGTGATTCGTCTGCTGCGCCGTATGGCACAGACGCGCACGCTCCGGTTAGGCGCCGAGCCGATGCCGGACGGCACGGCCCGCGAGGTGCAGGCGATAGAGCAGATGGGAGCGGAAAGCCGGATCCGCCTTGGGCTGGAAGCGCTGTCCGGCGCCCGCGGCGTGATACCGCACTACCTCTACGAGGAGTTGCTGGCGGGCCTGCATCAGGATGATCGGGCGCTGGAGCAGTTTCTGGATATCTTCAACCATCGCTACTACCAACTGCTGCACGGCGAGCTGGAGAAGGGCAATCTGCTGGTACGTGAGGAGCAGGAGCGGGTAGAAGCAGCCTCGCTGGTGCGGATGCCGCAGCGGGCCGGCCTGTCCCGGCTGGCGGCGCTGCCCGGCCATCGTGCCGCGGAGCCGGATCTGCTGCGCTACACCGTGCTGCTGGGGTTGAAGGTACGCAGCCTCGGTGCCCTGCGCCAACTGCTGAGCGATTATTTCGAACTCACTATCCATGTCTCCGTGGCCGATAGCAGCCGTCACCTGTTGCCGTCGACCTCGCTGACCCGGCTGGGCGGGCGCGATGCCCGCAACAATCGGCTGGGGCAGGGGGTATTGCTGGGTCGCCAGGGTACCCTGCACTTCCATCGCCTGGAGGTGCGGGTCGAGCCCCGCGACCGTCGGGAGTTTGTCGCTCTGCAGGCCGACCCGCGCTTCTCCGGACGGCTGCGTGAACTGGTCCAGGCCTATCTGCGCGAAACCACGGATGTGAAGCTCTATCTCTATGTCAAACGCGCCTTTATCGCGCAACCGCAGCTCTCCTCCCGGCCGTCAACGGCCGTGCGTCTGGGAGAAGCCAACTGTCTCGCGCCCCGGGTCAAGCCCGGGGAGTACCGAAAAATTCTTCTTCAGTAAGGAACAACGTCATGTCGCAGGTAAAGCTGAGCAATCTGGTAGGTAAGCTGGAGTCTGGCCTGAGGGAAGCACTGGAACAGGCGGCCGGTACGGCCATGAACCAGCAGGTGCCGGCGATCGAGGTGGAGCACTGGCTGGTGCAGATCCTGAATCGCAAGGACGCGCACATGGCGCAGTTCCTGGAACAGCAGCAGGTCGATCAGCAGGGCTTGCTGGCCGAGCTGACAGCCAGGCTGGAGCGCCTGCCCAAGGGCTCCGAAGGTCAGCCGACCCTGAGCAAGACTCTCAGCGACCTGATCGAGTCCGCCTGGCTGCTGGCGTCGGTCAACTTCAACCAGTCGCAGATCCTGAGTCTGCACCTGGTGCTGGCGCTGCTGCAGCCGGATGCGTTCGGCATGCGCAAACTGACCCTGAAGACACTGGAAAGCGTCTCGCTGGAAGCGCTTCAGTCACAGATCGCCAAGGCGAAAGTGACGGGCGCGGCAGCGGCGGCCGGCGGCGGTTCCTCGGCCTCCGCACCGGTCGAGGGCGGCGCGTTGGACAAGTACACGGTCAACCTCACCGAGCAGGCGCGCGAGGGACGGATCGACCCGATCTCCGGTCGCAACGGCGAGGTACGCAAGGCGATCGACATCCTCTGCCGCAAGCGTCAGAACAACCCGATTCTGGTCGGCGAGCCCGGTGTCGGCAAGACCGCCGTGGTCGAAGGGCTGGCGCTGCGGGTGGTGGCCGGCGAGGTACCGGCGGCGCTGCAGGGGGTGGAGATTCACTCTCTGGACCTCGGCCTGCTGCAGGCCGGTGCCAGCATCAAGGGCGAGTTCGAAAACCGACTGAAGGATGTGATCAACGAGGTCAAGAACTCGCCGACGCCGATCGTGGTGTTTATCGACGAGGCCCACACCCTGATCGGGGCGGGCGGTACGGCGGGTCAGAACGATGCCGCCAACCTGCTGAAACCGGCGCTGGCGCGCGGTGAATTCAAGTCGATCGCCGCCACCACCTGGGCCGAATACAAGAAGTACTTCGAGAAGGATCCGGCGCTTACCCGCCGCTTCCAGGTGGTCAAGGTCGAGGAGCCCAGCGCCGAAGACGCGATCCAGATGCTGCGCGGCGTGGCCGAATCGTTGAGCCTGCACCATGGTGTCTTTATCCGCGAGGATGCGATCGACGCGGCGGTGAATCTGTCGATCCGCTACCTGCCCTCGCGTCAACTGCCGGACAAGGCGATCAGCCTGCTCGATACCGCCTGTGCGCGCATCGCCCTGACCCAGGGCGCCAAGCCCGAAGCGGTGGAGCATCTGGAGCAGAAGATCCGCTACCTCAACAACGAACTGGCGGCGCAGGAGACCGAACAGGCGGTATTCACCGTCGGCGCCGAGGTGATCAATGCGCTCAAGGAGCGGATCCGA
>Ga0214472_10002103_pt1 | contig 21659 bp, 18 predicted proteins | sample RVTome_6_FD_207662 | JGI IMG/M metagenome (GOLD analysis project Ga0214472, IMG submission 207662) | Soil microbial communities from uranium-contaminated site in the Upper Colorado River Basin, Wyoming, United States - RVT140D175 | ecosystem: Environmental > Terrestrial > Soil > Contaminated >...
ACATATACCTGTGTTGGCGGCCTGACGAATCGGTGTCGGACCTGATGCGCACCGTGAAGGCGCGTTCGTCCCTCTGGGTGCATCAGACCTTCCCGAATCTCGGCGCGTTCCGGTGGCAGGAGGGATACTCGGTCTTCTCCGTCAGCAAGTCGCAGGAAGTAACCGTGAAGAAGTACATCGCGGCCCAAGCCGAGCATCACAAGAGGGAGGACTTCAAGGCCGAACTACTGCGGTTGCTCCGTGCTCACGGAGTCGACTTCGACGAGCGTTATGTCTTTGATTGAGTCGTTGCACGTCCCGGCGCTTCCTCCGGCCCTCCGGGGCGGGTCTGTTGAAACACGACCCCTTACCACGGGTTGCGCTCCCCCCGCCTCACGGCGGGTTACGCTCCACCCGTGGCTACATTCCGTCGCCCCCTCGGGGCGAAGAGCTTCGTTGCCAAGAAGTTCGGCAAGACGCCCGACATGGCGATGCCCGCCCGGGGAGCCCTCGTACTGGTCCATGGGTGCTAGTGGCACCTGCACGCCTGCAAGCGTGGGCGGAGCACGCCTGCAACGAATGTCACGTTTTGGCGAACCAAGCGCGCCAGGACCCAACGGCGACACCGGCGCGGGCTCGCCGCCCTCCGCCGAGCGGGTTGGCGGGTGTTGGTCGTATGGTATTGCCAGGTCCGCGACACCTCAAGACTCGTCGCGCGTCTGCGACCGTTTCTCGGGTAACCCTCGCCGTGCGTTCCTGCGCTGAACACCCGACCCCTCGTCGTCCCAGGCGACCTTGCGAACAAACCAGGGGCAACCTGGCATAGGCCCCGGTTTTGACCGGAACCGGGGACGGCCGGGTGGGCGGTCCATCGCTCCGCGAAAGGTGGCGTCGCGATGATGATCCGCCGCGGCCGCGTCGGAAACCGGCGCTCGCGCGGCCGCGCCGTCGCCCTACGTCTCCTTGCGGATCCAGCTTTTCTCGCAGCAGACGCCCGCCGTCCGATCAAGCCTTCTGAAGCTGCCGTCCCGGGAGACCAAGCCGCCGCACGCCCGCCGGCACGGGTCCCGCTCGACAATCGACAATCGAAATTCGGAACATTCTTCTTGACGCACCCGATGGTACGGTATATGTTAGGTATACGGGCGGGGGGTGCGCCGGCCCCGCCGCGCGAACGCCCGGGCCGCAAAGGAGGAACGTTCGCACTGTGCTCAGAACCGCGACAGGTATGGAGCGGGCCGCCCTGGTTGCCTGGTTACCTGGCTGCCTGGAGGCCTCGTTGCGTGGAGGCCTCGTTGCCTCGTTGCCTGGAGCCCTCGTTGCCTTCTCAAAAAAGAAGAACGCGAATCGAACCCAATTTTCCGCCCTGGCGCTATCGAAAACGCGATTTGTGTTAAGAAAACGAACCCAAACGAACCCGATCGAACCCATGCCAATCGGCACCTGGAAGCCTCTCCAAACCCCTTTCTGCCAAGGACACGTCATCCGCCGGGAACCCTGCCGCTCGCCCGTGCGCTGCACCCGGCGAGCGAGTCACCGGTTACCTTGGACCCGCCCCCGCCTCACGCCCACCGCCGCCTCTCGACGGATTCGGATCGGCCGTATCCGGCGTCACACGTCGGACGGCGCTTGTGGCCGCGGGGCCCAGGAGTGCCACGCTCTTTACTTGGGCGAAGACGCGGCTGCCGGGCGCCAGATTCAGCGCCGCGGCCGACTTGCGGGTCACGCGGGCCAGCATCGAGACGCCTTGGCCCATGTCGAGCACGATCGTCGTTTGCGCTTCAAAGCCCGCGGACATCTCGCGGATCGTCGCCGGGAAGATGTTGAGGATACTCGTGCCCGATTGGCGCTGAAGGGTCAGGCTCACGTCGCGGGCCAGCACCCGCACCCGCACCCCTCGCCCCACCGGCAGATCGACGCGCGGCACCGTAAACCGCCCCGCGGGAAAGCCGAGCGTCGTCAGGCCGTACACTTCATCATGGCCGGCGACCGTCGTCTCGACGATCGACTCCGCGTCCGGCGCGTGCGCCAACGGCAGATCGAGACGACGGAGCAACTCCGCGAGCGGCCCGGCCGCCACGACTCGACCGGCATCCATCAACACCAGATAGTCGGCCAGTCGGGCGATCTCGTCGAAGTGGTGGCTGACGTAGATCACCGGGATTCGCAGTTCTTCGTGCAGCCGCTCGAGAAACGGCAGAATCTCCGTCTTGCTCGCGGCGTCCAGCCCGGTCAGCGGCTCGTCCAACAGCAGCAAACGAGGACTGGCCAGCAACGCCCGGGCGATCGCGACGCGCTGCCGCTCGCCGCCCGACAGCTCCGCCGGGTTGCGGTTCAGCAGCGGCTGCACTCCGAGCAGCTCGACGGCTTCGGAAAACGACACGCGCCGTTCGCCCGGCGGCACGCGCTTGAAGCCGTATGCGAGATTGCCCCGCACGGTAAGGTGCGAAAACAGACTCGCCTCCTGAAATACGAAGCCGACCGCCCGGCGGTGTGTCGGTACAAAGCACGCGCTGTCATGCCAGGTATCGCCGGATACCGAAAGCCGACCGCCCGGATCGCGCTCCAGCCCGGCGACGGCCCGCAGCAGCGTGGTCTTGCCGCAGCCCGACGGCCCGAACACCGCCGTCACGCCGCACGACGGAATGGTCAGGGATGCATCGAGCGTGAAGTCGCCGCGCGTCAGGCGGAACCGGGCCTCGATCGTCATGGCTGCATGCCCGTCACCCGGCGGTTCAGACCGTACACCGAAAGCAGCAACAGGAACGACAAGGCGAGCATCCCGCCGGCGAGCCAGTGCGCCCGTGAGTATTCGAGCATTTCGACATGATCGTAGATCGCGATGGAGAGGACCTGCGTCTTGCCGGGGATGTTGCCTCCGATCATCAAGACAACGCCGAACTCACCCAAGGTGTGGGCGAACCCCAGCACGGCGGCGGTGAGGACGCCGGGGCGAGCGAGCGGAATCGCGACGGTCAGGAAGCGGTCGAGCGGCGACGCGCGCAGCGTGGCGGCGGCTTCCAGCGGTCTGCGGCCCACGCCGGCGAACGCGTTCTGCAACGGCTGCACCACGAACGGCAGCGAATAGAGGACCGACCCGACAACCAGCCCCGTGAACGTGAACGCCAGGTGTCCGATGCCGAGCGATTCGAGCGGCCCACCTACCGGTCCGCGCGGCCCGAGCAGGATCAACAAGTAGAAACCCAGCACAGTCGGCGGCAGCACCAGCGGCAGCGCGACGGCCGTTTCAACGACGAACTTGAGCCGCCATTGCGTGCGCGCCAGCCACCACGCAAGCGGCGCGCCGAGCAGCAGCAGGACCGCGGTGGCGATCGCCGCCAGCTTGAGCGTAATCCAGAGCGCCTTGAGGTCCGCTTCGATGGGCATCAGGGTACGCCGTAGCCGTAGCCGCGGATGATCTCCCGACCTTCCGGGCCGCGAACGAACTCGAGAAAAGCGCGCGCCGCCGGGTCCTCCTGGAGCAGCACTGCCTGCTGTTGGATCGGAGTGTACAGCTCGTGCGGGATTTCCCAATACGACCCCTCGTGCGGCAGGCCGGGACGTTTGATCTGGGCGTAGGCAACGAAACCCAAGTCCGCGGCGCCACTGCGGATGAACTGAATCGTCTGGCCGAGGTTCTCGCCGCGCACGATCTTCGGCTGCAAATCAGCCCACAGCCGCAGATGTTCGAGCGTCTCCTGGGCGGCTGCGCCGTAGGGCGCCAGCTTTGGGTTTGCGACCGCCAGATGCTTGTAGTCGGCGGTTCTGAGGGCCTCGCCTCGGGCGTCCACGAAGGCGGCGTCGGGACTCCACAGGACAAGCCGGCCCAACGCGTAGGTAAAACGGCTTCCTGGTACGGCGGCGCCGTCCGACTCCAGGCGCGTCGGCCGGTCGGCGTCGGCGGCGAAGAAGACGTGGAAGGGAGCGCCGTTGGTGATCTGGGCGTAGTGCTTGCCCGTGGCCCCGAGGCTGAGGATTACCCTGTGACCGGCCTGCTGTTCGAATCGCCGCGCGATGGTCTGAATGGCATCGGCGAAGTTCGATGCCGCCGCGACGTGAATCTCTCGGGCGTTGTCGGGTCCGACGCCGGATTCCACGCCACGAAGGCGAAACAGCGCGACCGTGAACAGAATCGCGACCGCGCCGATCCCCAGCGATGGAATCAGCTTTCCGTGCCGCATGTTCTCGTTCCGCCATCGTTCGTACCGGTTCGGCGTCCGCACCGGGGCTTCCACAGCACGTACTCCGACGACGGCGAGGATACGACGACAGGCTCAGTCCCTCAATCTTGCTGAGGGGCGCGGCTCGGGCGGCCGCGTCACGGGCTCGGCTCGGGAGCAGTCTGGGGGTCGAAGACATAGACCCTCCGCAGCGCTGCGGGGTCGGCGGAAGGCTCGACGACGAGAATGGACAGCAAAGGGTTCTTTCGGTCAGGGAGGATCTCGCGGACCGTGCCGATGGTCAGGGCCGCCGGGAGCGTCGGGTTGGCCGGGTCGGAGAGCACCAGGTCGCCCGTCCGCACCGCGCCGGACTCGACATCCTCGCGGGTGACGTCCCGAATCTGCATCAGGCCCCCACCGTGCCCGGTGAGCCAGTAATAGTCCTCGGCGAGCGTGAACTTCCCCTGATCAACGCGGCCGATCCGGACTTTCATCTCCACCGTTGTATCCGTAAGCAGCTTGACCCGAGAGGTGTGCGTTCCGACCTGATCCACCCAGCCGATGAGCGTCTCGCCGAGCAGCACGGCCAGTCCGCCGCGCATCCCTTCGTCGGGCCCGAGTTCGATCGTGAAAAAGTTGGAGAGGACCGGCGCCCCACGGGGAACGCCTTGCAGGCTCCCGGCGTTCACCAGCGTCGACGACCGCCACGGAAGCAGGTCCCCCACCACTACCGCCGCCGGGATCAACTGCCCTGTGGCCCCGATCCGCCGCCCCGCCGCGTCCCAGAAGCGGCTCGCGGTCAAGATGGCCACCTCGCGCTCCAGATCCGCGACCCGCGCGCTGAGTGCGACCACCTGGTGAGTCAATGCTTCCTTCTGCCGGGAGAGCAATCCGGCATCGACGTTGAGCTGCGCGGCCGAGGCGCCCTCGGCAGCCCCACCGAGCGAGTCCGCCGCGGACGTGGCCGCATGTTGAAACGGCGCGAGGATCTGGACGAGGCTGATGAATCGGCCCGTCCAGGAGGTGGGAAGGAGCAGCGCGATAGCCGCCATCACGATCAGCCCCCCTACCACCGCTTTCTTCGTAGAGACACGCATCGGGAGAGAATGACGACTTACGACTTACGAATTACGGAATCCCGGACGCGCCGAGCTGCACTACGCGCCATTGGCGCCATTTTCGTCATTTGTAATTCGTCATTCGTAATTCGTGAAGCGCTAGTATTCGTCCACGTCCGATTCGAGCGTTTCTTTCCACGCCGATAGATTCTCGAGGTAGACACTCGTGCCGCGGGCCACGCAGCACAACGGGTCATCAACGAGGTTGACCACCAGCCCAGTGGCTTCGGCGACCCTGCCCGCCAGGCCGCGCAGGAGTGCCCCCCCACCGGCCAGGTGGATGCCGTTTTCGACCAAGTCGGCTGCCAGCTCGGGCTCCGCCGACTCCAGCGTTCGCATCACACATTCGATGATCGAGTTGATGGGCTCCTGGAGCGCCTCGCGGATCTCTTCGCTGGTCACCGCACATTTCTTGGGCAGCCCGGTGACCATGTCCCGTCCGCGAACCTCCTTGGAAAGCTCTTCCTCGAGCGCCATGATCGACCCGATCTCGATCTTGATCGCCTCCGCGGTCTGCTGGCCGACCATCAGGTCGTACTTGCGCCGCATGTAGGCGATGACCGCCTGGTCCATCTCGTCCCCGGCCACGCGGATGCTCTGCACGACGGCGATGTCGGCCAGGGTCATGATCGCCACCTCGGTCGTGCCGCCGCCGATGTCCACGATCATCGACGCGGTAGCCTCGCCGATCGGCAGCCCCGCCCCGATCCCGGCCGCCATGGGCTCCTCGACCAGGTAGACCCGCCGGGCGCCGGCCCGCTCGGCCGAGTTGTAGACCGCCCGCTTCTCGACCGCCGTTATGCCGGAGGGGACGGCGATGACCACCCGCGGCTTGACGAGGCGGCTGCGGCCGTGGACTTTCCGGATAAAGTACCCGAGCATGGCCTCGGTGATGTCGAAATCCGCGATGACGCCGTCTTTAAGGGGTCTGATGGCGGAGATGGAGCCGGGCGTGCGGCCGAGCATCTCCTTGGCCACCTGCCCCACGGCGTTCCCGTTGCGCAAGACCTGGTTCGTGCCCTTACGGACCGCCACGACGGACGGTTCGTTGAGAACAATCCCCTCGCCCTTGACGCAAACGAGCGTGTTGCAGGTGCCCAGGTCGATGCCCATATCGACGCTGAACATTCCCAAGAGGGAGTCGAAGATCACGCCCGAATCCTTTCGGGCTCCGTTTTAGCCAGTTCGGCTCAAATGGCAAGGAGGTTTTTGCGGCCGGCGGCGGCCGACGACTCCACGGTGACGTCGCGCAGGCACTGAGCCGCTGTGAAATCCAGCGACGCGGATCCTGAGGCCCGGCATGACGTCCGCTAACGACGGCGAAGAAGTAACCAGCGCCTACTCGTTCCGCGCGGCGACCTGGACCTCCAGGCCGTCGGCGTCGGGGAAGTAGACGCGATCCTCGCGCCGGACCGGCTCGAGCCCGGCCGCCTTGAGCGTTTCGACCGCCTTCGCCGGTTCGTAGTCGGGGATCGTATAGCAGTAATGGTCCAGGCCCGGCTCGCTGGCCCGGAACAGGGCCAGGAAGTGTTCCCCGCAGTCCAGGAAGCAACTCTGACGAGATTCGCTCGTAACCGTCAGCCCGAGGTGCTGCACGTAGAAGTCCCGTGCCTTGCCGATGTCCCGCACACGTAGGGCGATATGGTTGAGCCCGTTGGCCTGGAACGTGCTGCGCTGCTCGCCCTGCTGTGCGCGAGCCCCACGCGCCCCGGCCGCCGCGGCTACAATCACACCGAGGTGTGCCATCAACCCCCGCCTGGAGAGCCGCCCCCGCTCGAACGCCGATACCAGTCCCTCGATCTCTTTGAACATGTCCGCGCTCCTTAGTCCAGGGCCCGCCCAAACATTGGAACGTGGACATGTTACACTTGCTGCTGTGACTCGCAAAAACGCACCCAATGGTGCGTTACGCGTTGGTTGCGCCCCCGCGCGCCCGACGCCTTGTACCGCTTCCAGGTTACGAGGAGCAGTTCCCGGTGGCAGGATCCGGCACGGAGGCAGAGGCGGTGGACTCCGACACCGACGGCTTCGCCGGGCGAGACCGTGCCACCGCGGACCTCGCGGGCCGGTTCGTGGAGCGGCGCGAGCATCAGGATCGCGGTGACGCGGATGCGGAGAGCGATCCATCTTGTCCGTCGGAGCGTTCTGGCTTGGTCAGGTTGCCGGCGATGTTCTTGCTCAACTGGCGGAAGTCGACACCCAGGATACCCTCGAGGGTGGCGAGGGTCTCGGACATGGCCCGGGCGCGGCCCATCGCCGCGCCCGAGATCGCCCGGCCGTCGCCGCCGTCGATGACCGTCACGTCGCCCAGCGCGATGTTGTTCACGCTCTTGGCGACCTCCTCGACCACCTTGGGCATCATCTCGACCAGCATGACCTTCAGCGCGTCGGGGTGCTTCTGTATGGACTGGCCGATGAGCTCGACGGCCGCGGCCCGGGCCTTGCCTTCCTCGAGCACCGATGCCGCCTGTCCCTCGGCCTTGGCCTTGGCTACGTCTCGCTGGGCGAGCGCGGCCTGAACCTCGGTCGCCCGGAGCCTGGCCTCTTCGGCCGTCGCGGCGGCATCCTGCTGCTGGGCCTCCATGAGTTCCGCCTCACGGGCCAGCTCCGCCTTGCGGATGCGCAATTCGTTGTCGGCTTCGGCGATGGCCTTGTCGGCGCCGAGTCGGGCCTGTTCCGCCTTCTGCCGCGACAGCGCCTCGGCGGTTTTGGCCTCGGCGTCGCGCTCGGCGGCGGCCCGCCGCGCGGCGGCACTCGCTTCGGCCTCCTTGATCGACGCCTCCGAGGCGCGCTCCGCTTCGGCCTTGCGGGCCGCTGCGGTCACCTCAGCGGTCGCCTTGCGGGCGACGGACTCGAGGTAATGCTGATTGTCGTGCACGTTCTGGATGTTGACGCTGTCGATCAAGAGACCCAGCTTGCGGAAGTCGTCGGTGACCTCGCGCATCACCGTGGCGACGAACTTGTCCCGGTCCTCGACAATCTCTTCCGGCGTCATCTTCCCGATGACGGCCCGGAGCCCGCCTTCCAGCGTCTCCCGCGCGACGCGCTGGAGCTCCTGCGCCGGCTGGTCCAGGAAACGCTCGATGGCATTGGGGCGTTCGCCGGGGTCGGACGAGACCTTCACGTTCGCCACGCCGGTGACGATGATCGGCACCATGGTGCCCCCGCCGGCCTGGGCGCTGACCTCGAGCTGCACCTGCATGTTCCGCAGGCTCAGCCGGGCCACTTTTTCGAGGATCGGGATGACGATGGTGCGCCCGCCGATGAGTGTGCGGTAGCCCTGTCCGTCCTTCTCGCGGCGTCCGCTGATGATCAGCATCTCGCTCGGGTTGCCCACCACCATGAGCTTCGCGATGATGATGATCAGGAAGATGACCAGCGCCAGCGCGGCTCCGCCGATGAGGATGCCCGGATGGATCGCGTCGACCTGCGGCAGTAAACTGGAGGACATCTCGACAGCTCCTTTCTGGATGGGTCGATTCAGCGCCTCTGGTTGATGAACTCGTACTCCTGGCGGGAGACCACTTCCGCCAGTCCGTCACGATATGCGACCACGCCTACGTGATCGCCCGGCGAGAACGAGTCGTCTGCACGGCTCGCGACCGCCGCCACGAACCGATCGCCGCTTCCCACCTGAAGCGCGATCTCGCCCTTGTTCGATCCGGTGATGCCGACGGTCACGCGGGCGAGTTTGTTGATGTAGTCCGTTTCCTTCGGCGTGCTGTCCCCGGACGTCCGCTTCAGTGCCCGAAGGACCTGATGGGCTCCCTGTCCGACGAGGATTCCGCCGAGCACGGCGCATCCGAAGGTCAGCGCGGAAGACTGTGCGCTCAGGTAGGTCAGGACCACGCCGACCGCCCCGAACATCGCCAGGAAGAAGACCAGGAACTGCATCGAGAACCACGTGGCCAGCGATCCGGCGTGCGCGTGTCCCGCGTGGGTGTCCGCGTCCACATCGACGTCCACGTCGGCGTCGACATCCAGATCGACGCCCGCATCCGCGTCGCCGCCAAGTACCGAAGAGACGACCAGCAGTCCCGCGCCCACCACCAGAGCGATCCAGTACGCCGTCGTGAGCATTCCAGCGGCTTGCATAAGTAACGCGACGAACATGGCACACCTTCCTTCCAGGGATGACCTCCCAACCTACAATCTACATCACACTCAAGGCCCTGCCCATTGTAATTCGTGGCGGTTCTTGTAACGCAGCAGCGGGCAACCAACCCCTGAACTCTACGCGAGACGGTGGGGCGGCGCGGTTTTTGCATACCAAAGTGAGCCGGCCATGCTATACTGGCGCCCACGCCCCGCGGGTACTCGGTGTGCAGCCCTGCGCGACCGCAATGCCGGAGCCTCGACATGGTTAGAGCATGCCTGCATTCCACCGCCGTGGTGCTGATCTCCGCAGTCGTCGGGCGGGCCGGCGATCTGTCCGTGGTCTCGGTTGAGCCGGCTGCGCACACGATGACCGCGCTGCGCGACACGCCGATTACCGTCCACTTCGATCGCCCGGTGATTCGCAGCTCGATCACGCCACCGGGGCGCTTCTGGGCGTTCGGCCGGTGGAGCGGAACCGTTACGGGCAGCTTCGCGTTCGACGATTCGGACCGGACGGTTCGCCTGCTGGCCGACCATCCGCTCTCGGCCGGCGAGTCGGTAACCGTGTACCTCTCAGATGACATCGAAGGGACCGACGGTACCAATCTGCGGCCCGCGGGCTTCTCGTTCCAGTTCGGCATCCGGCCCCGGGCGGGGCGACTCGACTTCGCCGAGATCGATCGGAGGACCACCCGCACCACGCCTTCCGTCGGCAGCCGCGCGTACGGCGGCATCGCCTCCGACCTGAACCGCGATCGATGGCTCGATCTCACCATCGTCAACGAAGATACTGCCGACCTGCGCGTGTTCCTCAACCGGGGCGACGGCACCGGTCTGTTCCACGCGTTCCTCCAGCCGACGTTCCCCGTCGGTCCACGGGCCAGCCCGTCTGAGCCGTCGGACTTCAACCGCGACGGGAACGTTGACATCTGTGTCGCCAACATCAATGCCAACACCGTCTCCATCCTCCTTGGAAACGGCGACGGCACGTACCAGCCGCAGCAGGCGGTGACCGTAGGTGTCGCGCCGCGCGGCATCGCCGTCCTCGATGCCGAGGGTGACGGCGACGTGGACATTGTCAACACCAACTCGACCAGCAGCAACATGTCGATCCTGTTCAACGACGGCACCGGCGTCTTTTCCGGCCCGAGCTTCTTCGAGGGCGGCGGCATCAACGAGTGGGCGCTGGGCTCGGCGGATATGAACGATGACGGCATCCTCGATCTAGTCATTGGCGCCATCGGCTCCGATCGCGTCATCGTCGCGCTCGGCAACGGTAACGGGACGTTCACGAACGCGTTTTCGCGGGATTGCGGCGGCGACGTGTGGATGATCGCACTCGGTGATGTCAACGGTGACGGCACGGACGACGTGGCCGTCGCCAACGGCGGCTCCGACAACGGGGCCATCCTTCTCAACGAGGGCGACGGCCTGCTTTCCGCGGCGCAGGTATACCCTACCGACCCGTTCACGCTGGCCACAGACCTCGGCGACCTTGACGGCGACGGTGATCTGGACTGGGTCACGTCGAGCTTCTTCGGCGACTGGATCCTCTTCGAGAACGACGGGGCCGGCGCCTTCACCGAGAACCAGAGGTTCCCGGCCACGGCCTCCTCCTCGTGCTCCCTGGCCATGGACTTCGACAACGACGGCGACCTCGACCTCGCCCTCATTGACGAAACCGCGGACGAGGTCATTCTGATGCAGCAGCAAGGACCGTTCATCCCGGCGCTGTCTACGGTTGGAGCCGTGGCGTTCGGGTTGCTGTTGCTCGCGGCGGGCGCGGTGATCGCCCGCCGCTCGGCGCGGGGGACGGATGTTCGTCGGTGGGAGGAGAGATGAGTTACACGTTGCGGTCGATTGCGATCGGGCTCTGCATGCTGGTGCATGTCGCGGGCGGCGGATGCGCACAGCCGACACGCACGGAAGCGCCTGCCGCCAAACCTGTCGCGGCGACGGTGCCTCGGCCGGTACCCTTGTCCGGGACGAAGCTGGTACTCCTGGGAACCGGCACGCCGAACGCCGAACCCGACCGCTGCGGGCCGGCGCTGGCCATTGTCGTGAACGACACCGCGTATCTGGTGGATTGCGGCCCGGGTGTGGTTCGGCAGGCTGCGGCCGCGGCCAAACGCATGGGAATCAAGGCTCTCGAGCCGCCGAGGCTGAAGCACCTTTTCGTGACCCACCTTCATTCCGACCACACGCTCGGGCTGCCCGATCTGATGCTCACGCCGTGGGTGCTGGAGCGGAATGAGAAGTTGCAGGTATACGGCCCGCGGGGCCTCCAACGAATGACGGACAACATCCTGGAGGCCTATGAAGAGGATATCCGGCTGAGAATCGGCGGGTCGCAGCCGGCCAACTCGATCGGCTATCGCGCCGCGGTCCACGAGATCGAGGCGGGCCGCATCTACGGCGACAAGAACGTGACGGTCACCGCGTTCTACGTGAACCACGGCTCGTGGAAGCGGGCGTTCGGCTACCGCTTCGACACCGCAGACCGCTCGATCGTCGTTTCGGGCGACTCGGCCCCGCCCGCGACTCATCTTCTGCAAAAGGCGAAGAACTGCGATGTTCTGGTGCACGAGGTCTACTCGACCGCGGGTTTCGCGCGGCGGGAGCCCGAGTGGCAGACGTACCACGCCGAGTCGCACACGTCGTCCGTCGAGCTGGCCGAGATCGCGAATCAGGTCCGGCCCGGCCTGCTCGTGCTGACTCACCAGCTCTACTGGGGCGTGACGGACGAGGAATTGCTCGCAGAAATCCGGGCTCATTACGACGGCCCGGTTGTCTCCGGGAAGGACCTGGACGTATACTAACAGTGGACGTTGCGACTTTCTCGACGGTACGGCCAGCGGGCCGGGGTTTGGGAGCCGGCCCGCAACATCCTACGGGAGCGATCCGACTGTGCTCCGCGCCGCCGTATTGATCTGCCTCGCCGCCAGCAGCCTCGGGATTCTCGGGGCCGGGGCGGTGAGCCACGCGAAGACGCTCTACGGCGACGTGACCGTCGCGTATCGCGATTGGGTCTACCTCCACCTCGAGAACGGCTTCGTGCGCGTTGCCTGGCTGACCTCGAGCCGGCCGTTTCGGCTCGACATCGACCGACAGCGGCGGTACTACACGTTCACCTCGCGCTGCGCGCCGTGCGAGTATCCCACCATTCACCACGCGAGCGCGTGCGAACTGCGCCGGGCCGGGCTGGGAATGCACGAGATCCGGTGGGGGCAGCGCTTCCGCCCGCGGGAGGACGGCTGCGCCCCGGTGTACCTGTCGCTGGTCCGCACCCGGGCCTGGACTGTCGCGCTCCTGTTCGCGGCCATCCCCGTTGCGACGCTGCTTCGCCGGACGGCGCCGAAGCGCTGTCGAACTCCTGACGACTTCCGCATCAACCACTCGACTCACCGCGGGCCGGCGTCTGCGCCAGCGGATGACTGACCGTTGGCGCGCTACTCCGGGCCGCCGCCGCCGCCACCGCCGCAGGTGCCGGCCTGGACTTCGTAGGCGCCCATGTCCACGTTGCATGCTCTGGTTCGCGGATTGAGGTTGAGGTCGAGTGGGAGCGGCTCGGACGTGTTGCCGTCCCAATCCAGGTCGCCGATGTCCGTCGGCAGGGACGCGTTGTGGCCCTTCTCCTTGCACGGCGAGTTGAGCAGCAGCTTGTAATCGTCAGCCGACGGATTCACGAACTTCGGGTCCGAGTCGATGTTGCCGGCCCCGCCCCAGCCGCCTTGCACGTCGCTGTGCGTCACGGTGGTGACCGAGCTTCCTTTACTGTAAACCTGATCACCGCCGTCTGCTGCCGTGTTGCCCCAGAGAACCGAGTTGCGGATTACGACATCACCATACTCGTCGTGAACCGCACCTCCGCCGCCGACCGTGGCCGTGTTGTCCGCCATCGTGCAGTTTATGAACGTAGCCGACCCCTGGTCCGTGTTCGCCAGGACGGCACCGTCGCCGCTCACGTTCTCGTGGAACAGGCAGTTGACGAAGGTCGGCGATCCCGTGTAGTTATAGATCGCCGCGCCCGCCAGCGGCTTGACGTTGGTGGTCTGCTCGCTGTCCACCCAGCCGTTGTCGCGGAACGTGCAGTTGATGAACTGCGGGGAGCTGGTTCCGCGTATCGCTACGGCAGCGCCCCACATCGTCGCCAGGTTGTCCTCGAACACACAGTTGACGATGATCGCGCTGCTGTCTTCGATCAGCATGCCTCCGCCCCCATCCGTCCCGGTGTCGTTCCCGTTGCGTATGTAGAACCCCCGCAGGACGGTCGCGCTGTTGTCGTCCTCGCTCTCCACCGCCCGCGACCCGCCTCCGTCGATCACCGTCACGTTGGCCGTTGGATTGCTCTGTGAGGCGCTGGTTTCCGTCGTGCCTGTGAAACCGCCGATGATCTGAACGCCGCTCTTCAGCGCGATCGGGCCGTACGTGCCCGACTGGGCCCACACCTCGTCCCCGCTCGTCGCGCCCGTAATGGCCGTGGCGAGGGTACACGCGTCCGCCCAGCACGAACAATCAGCCTGCCCGGTCGCCGTGACCTTGGCGTAGCGAGTTGCCCCCGCGCTGATCCCGGAAGCCGCCGTCAAAACCATAAGTGAAGGAATCGCGATTCGCATTATGCGCATGATCTTGCTCCTGGTTGTCTCCGCCCGAGACTACGGCGGCGGGCATGCCGCTGGCCCCGGCATTCTGTATGGGATGTTCTTGTATCCCTCCACGGTCAGTCCAATGTCGAGGAAGTTGATTTTGCCGACGAGAGGGTACATGGGATCCATGGGGTCGATCGGCGCCACATTCCCGTGCAACAGCGCCCGAACGTGCGGCGGAGCCCCCATCTCCGGTGGGCCCGGCGTGTACGCTACGCCCTTGTACGCGTTGACGACCGCGCCGATGTCCTGGAAGTTCGGCTGTCCCTGTTCCTCGTACGAATAGGGGAACCACACGTCGCCCCACCTCGCCGTCTTGATGACCAGCGGCGGCGAGTAGCACGCCTCATCCTCCAGGTCCGAGCAGCAGCCCTGAAGCACGTGCTGCACCTCGTAGACCGAGCAGGGCACCACCTCCGCCCCGTACAGGTGTACCGCGCTCACGTCCGCATCACCCGCCGCGCCTTGGCTGCCCCCGAAGGAGGCCAGGAGTCCGCCCACGCTCCAGTCCCGAAAGTGCGGACTGCCGGAGGACAGGTCGACGCATTCCAGCTTCGAGGCGATGAAGTTCAGCGGGGGCGGGACGGAGCGCTCCACGAACTCGTAGGGCTGTCCCAGCCACCGGACCTCGCCCTCGAACTGCGACAGGTCGGGATACATCCCGCCCCGCGAGGGGCAGTTGGGGACGCAGAGCCCGCCGGCGCACTCGGAGTCCTCGGCGCACGTCTCCCCGTCCTCGCTCCCGCCCACGCAGGTCGGCTGTGTCCCGCCCGCGGAGTGATACATCTTCACCAGCTTGACGCGGATGGCCGTGCTGCCCTCGTCGTAGCCGGGCCGGAAGGAAATGAACCGGTTCTTGTCCACCCCGCTGAGGTCCGGGCCCATCCGGTGCGAGCACTCGTCGGGCACGCCGTTGAAGTCGCAATCGTTGCTTTGCCCACAGAACGGCCCGCACCCGGCCGGTGCCTCACAATCAACGTCGCACGCGTCGTCGATGCTGTTTCCGTTGCAGTCGTTGTCGATTGGCGGGCCGCAGTTGTAGCAGACCAGCGCGAAGTCCTGGTCCGTCTCGTCACCGTTGCCGGGAACACCGTCCCCGGCGATATTGGCGGCGATCACGCGAACCGTGAAGCTCAGCGGCCCGGCCGAAAGAAACACGCCTTCGAGGTTGTTCATAAGGTCGTGCTGCGTGCCGGGCAAAGAAACCTGCGACCAACCGTATTTGAAGTCGTTGCCGTAATAAACTGCGCCGCCAACCTCAACTTCCAGGTCCAAGTTGTTGACCCATGCGGGCTTTCGGTTGTCCTGCTCGGCATCGCAGCAGGCGCAGCCGCATAGATCCACACAACACGCAGGGCCCGGGCCATTGGGGCAGACTTGTCCTTGAAATGGGCACCTGCCGTCACCATGGCCGGGTGCATCCGTCCAAGCGAGCATGACGCGTACGGGCTCGTTGGGGTCGGCCGCCCCAAGTGTCTGCTCCCACGGCGGGTCAGTGGTTTCATCGAATATTTGGTCACTCGGATCATCGAAGTACGTAACTGCCACATCAGGCTTGACCGCAGTGGCAGTGTTTAATTGACCCCAGCCTTGCTTGCCGTCTGGACGATGACCCAAGGTTTGACCATCTGCGTCTTTTTTCCCAGCAAGGTCACGCGCGACCGCAGTAAGCGCAGCCTTGACCAAAGCAGGGCTTGGGTCGTCTGTAGTTCCCGGAACCACTTCGCGGTAGTACTGAACAAACAGAGCGATTGCTCCCGCGGCATGTGGCGCCGCCATACTCGTCCCGGAAAGGAGGCAGTGGAGCTCCGGTGGCTCCGACGGCGCCGGCGGCGGGGGAGGGGGTACCGTGTCGGCGCAGTCGAAACAGCTCTGCACGTCGGTGACGCACCAGGTCGAATCCACAAAGGCCCCCGGGGCAACCAGGTGAGGAATCACGCGCCCATCGCACGCTGGTCCATGCGCATTGAAAAGGTCGCCGATGTCGGCGAAATCGGTACCCGAAAGACCGTCCCAGAGATGCGTTCCTCCGACGGTAACGATGTTCTTGGCATCGTTGGGCGCATCATGGTAGCTGACTCCGCCGCTGGCGTTGCCCGCGGCTTGCACGTACAAGAACGGCTGGTTGCCGACAAGGTCAGGGCGCGCGTCACGAACGGCCAAGTCGATCTCGAGTGCGTAGCTGTCGTAGCCACAAGGAATGTGCTTGCCATATGTCGTCCAACTATTGCTGGAGAGAATCGCGTTGTTCTCGTGGGACTGCCGAATTAGTTCCGTCAGATCCGCCGGCGGATCTTCGCAGCCTCCGGAGCTTGTAGTGTCAAAAAGCTGCTCCACAAGCCTGGCACCAGGCGCGACGCCCAAGCCGCGAAGAAACCCGAGGTTGTCGATCCCGGAGGACCCGTCTCCTGCCATGATGCCCGCGGTGTGCGTGCCGTGGTGGTGTAACGCGTCGTGGCCGCAGGTAGTTCCTGAACACGGCAAGAGGCGCCCGGCCAGATCTGGATTGTCGTCGTCGATTCCGCAATCCACGTTGGCCATGACGACGCCGGTTCCGTCGACGCCGGCTATTCCGCTCAGCCAGCCGGCGTATCCAGGAACCGGCTCGCTGTTACCATCAAGGTTATCCGCGCACACTTGATCGCTCGCCTCACCCAACAGCCCTGCTTGTTCTGGAACCGGCTGAATGCTGTACACGCCGGGCGTGTTTGCGGCAGCGCGAATCGAGGCTGGAGGAAGCACGACCGTGGCAAGTCGGAAAGTCGAACCTAAGGGCCTCTCTTGTTCAATCTGAGCACCAAGTGCTTCAAGTGCCGCTACGATGCTTTGTGTGTCGGCCTTACGGAACATCATGATCCTGAAGCGTCTTGCTGGACCGGCCGCCGGCCAGTCGGGATTGGCCCGATACGCAGGCGCCCAGGGTCCGGACCAGCGCACCTCAGGCATCGTGGCCGGATCGGGAAGATCCGGGGCGTTACCCCAGACGACGTAAGTGAACGGGTAGAAATACTGCACGAGTTCCAGGCCTCGCCCACGAAGATCGGTCAACCATTGATCTTTCGTGGGCCCGACAAACTGGACAAGGTGGAGGTCCGGCCCCTCGGTCCGAACCGTATCCCATCCGGCGGGAAGCGCAGGCACTCCGGCAGCGGGGTCGAATGGCTGCCCGCCAAGCTGAAGTACATAGGCAGCGAACCGACGTTCGTACGGTAGCCCACTGTTCTCTACAGCGGTCGCATCCTCGGAAGTGAGTTCCATCCAGACGAAGGTTCCGTAATCCACACGGATGCTCGCACGACTGACCACATCGGGTATTTGGGTGACGACTTCTGGCGACACGCGGACAACATGGCTCGCCTGAGGTTGCGCCGTAGCGGCCGGTGCCCAAAACAATGGGAGGATCGCAGGACCAAGATTTGCCGTACGCCACCGCCCCAACAACTTGGCGCCGATAAGAAGAACAAGGGCGATGATCGCCAAGCCCCACTCAGACACAGCCGGTATGGCTACAAAGTCCGGCTCGCACAGCCCCTGTGCAAGCACGGCCGCGCAGGACTCGTCCTCAAACCAAGTGCAGGTCGGGCATTGACAATCGGAGTATTGAACCACGTCCTCACATAAGCCGGCCTCCGCAAGCGCTCCGGCTTGCGAATCACAGCACGCACCAAGTGCTAGCGGGCATCCGGGGCCGCCTTCCGCAGGGCACATCTCACCGTCGCGGAAGACCTGCGGCAAGGGGCCGGTATTGAGCTGTTCACACTCAACGGGCCTCACTCCGGACACACAGGGCGTCGTCGTACTCAATCCGAGGTCGTAACAACAACTCCCCCGCCGGACCGCAATGGTCGCACCAGGCGCCTTCGTGGTCAGCGCGGTCCCGCTCGCAGCTTCAAGTGATGTAGCGAGAAACTCGACACCGTGGGGGCCGTCGGTGAGCGCAGCGTCGGCCTGTATAACGAACGTTGCAACGTACTGCTCGAGCCCTTCATCCGGATGGGGCGCTTCTGACGCGCCCAGTTCGCAGCCGCACGCCACACTCGGGATGGTCACGACGCAATCGCAGAAGTCAAAGCGCTCAATATCCGACCGACTTGTTTGAATGAACGCAGCAGCACAGTTGTTGACCGGCAGAGGCCCCAGTCCGCATCCGCTTCCTTGCCCCGCACCAACGAGGTCACGACAATCCTGGTTTGACTCGCACGGGGGCGAGAAGGTGACAAGCCCCAAGGCAAGGTTGACGCTGTCAAGCTGCGCGAACCAGTTTGCCAGCTCGCCCTGCGCACCCCAGTTGGAGATGAAGACGCCGAGCCATAGGGGCTGGCCTTCGGGCGGGATGCCGCCGAGACGCAGGTCCGGCGTGCCCACGCCGATCGTGCCCGGCGGGTAGGGATCGGCCGTGAGCCCCTGTGGCGGCAGCCAGAGGAACCGGATCACGGCCCCGCTGGCAACGCCGCCGTCCGCCGCGTCGGCCAGCGCACCGGTCGCCGGGGCGCCCGCGTGATGATTGGGCCGGCCAGCGGAGCGTTGCTGAGCGGCGGCGGCAACGGGAAACGCGAAGGCCGCGATCAGCGCGATGATCCGTGAGGCGTGGTAACGCATCGTTCTACCCTCCACGATCGACTCCATCCGACGGGTGCCGCACCGAGTATACCCGATCCCTCCCGCCGGTGCGACCTCCAAATCAGCTCGAAACAGCCGCTCACCAGCGAAACCCCGGCGCCGCCCTGCACCTTCGCCCCGATCAGCAGAAGCAAAGTCATCACGACCAGGCCCCATTCCGAGACAGCCGGGATGGCAACGAAATCTGGTTGGCAGAGTCCGTTCGCCAGAACGGTCGCGCAAGCCTCGTCTTGGAACCACCGCACCATTGGTCACCTCCTTACCTATGCGTGGGCGGCGCGCCATACCCCCCAAGTGTGCCGCGCCTCGGCCTACGGCCCGGTGAACGCCCACTGGAGCGCCCGGGCGTCCTTCAAGTCGACGCAGCCGTCGCGATCGACGTCGTACGACGCGCATGCATTGCTCGCGAGCGCGCCGGGTCCCGACATACAGGACACGAGCAGTGCCGCGTCATCCCAGTCGCTGTTGGCGTCATCATCGAAGTCGGTATCGATGGGCGTCATCAGGAACGCGTGTCGTCCTGCCGGAAAGCTAGCCGCCCCGACGATCTGGCCGTGATCGTTGATAGCCTCGGGATTGAGCGCGTACCGGAACCAACCATAGTCCGGCGGGAGTAGATCCGCTAGGCCATGGACGCCCCGCGAGGGGTCGTACAGAAAAGAAGGCTCGCCGATTACCTGACTTCGGTTATTGATCGCCTCGGGCGTACTTTCGTTGTATCCCAGTAAGGCATCTAGATCGATCATCGTGCCATTCTGCCAAAGGAATGCATGGAGAGAGCTGCCACCCGCTCGCTGCGCGACACCGACGACTTGTGATTCGTTGTTGACGCCCGATGCGCCGCTGACCTCGCCCCCGAGCGTTCCCAGGTTGGTCATTACGCCGCTGGACCACACGAAAGCTCCGCCCGGAACGTCCTCAGGAACATTGGAGCCGCCCACAACCTCACCGAGCTCGTTGAGATCCCATGCGGTGCTGTGATTCCCGCCGAGGGTGCCGAGATCAGTCAAAGCGCCGTTGGACCAAAGGAACGCGTGCTGGGTCGTCAGCGACACACGGGACGATCCGACGATTGTGCAGGCATCGTTGATCGCGTTCGCGAACGTCTCGCGCACCGTGTCGCCGAGGTGGCCCAGGTCGATCATCGCTCCCTCGCGCCACAGAAACGAGCTGGTCTGCGATCCGGGAAGGCCGGAGTTCGTCGAGAATCCTACGATGTCCGCCACGTCGTTGATGTCATTCGCCTCGCTGATGGAGTAGCCGGGCAAGGTCCCGAGGTCGCGCATGGTCCCGGCTTCCCAAACGTACGCGTGGCGGTAGCCCTGTCGGGTATCGGCGCTTCCGACAACCTGCCCATGGTTGTTGATAGCCTTGGCCACGCTGCTGCCGCCGCCCAGGCTGCCCAGGTCGATGATGACGTAGGTCAGCGGACCCGCTGGCATCGGCTTGTGGCCGCATCGGCCCGCGCAATCCAGGGAGCATGACCAGCCGAGGCTGATTTGGTTACAAATGCACCAGCCCGCGAGGCAATCGGGGAGGCAGACCTGCCCGTTCGTACAATCGGAATCAGCATAGCAGCTACCCTCGGCCGGGCACGGCACGGGACACAACCCCAACGGATCCTCACAGATGCCCGCCCCGCCGCCTGCGGCGTTCGAGATCGGGGAAACGACACCGAGCCCCGCCCACAAGCCGAGGGACCAACGGCGCAGGTTGTGGCGATAACCCTTCATGGAATCAACCCCGAGGTGACATGTCCGGGCCGCATCATCGCGCTGTACCTTTCCTCTCCCGGCGGTCTTCGGCAATTATGGGGCCAAGGCCGGGCCAAGTCAAGCGGTGTTGCAGATTCGTTTCTGGACCTTAAACATGCAGGCCCGCCTCCGGGCGCCGAGCCCCGTTCCCGTGGCCAAGCACCGCGATCCTGTAGCCTGAACAGGTGAGCGCGAAGCGCGGGTGAGCCCTTGAAGGGGTTTGCGGCACTCCGCGCGGGGAAGGTGTCGCGGGCCTATGCCGCCGCAACGCCGGGAGTGTACTGAGCGCCTGGAGGTGTGGCATGTCCGCGCGGACTGAAGTCCGCGGCTCGCGATGGGGACCTGACGTTGTGATTGTCGGCGATCCCATGTCCGCGCGGACTGAAGTGCGTGGCGCGCGGTTGCTAGGCTCGGCCGAGTTCGGTGGCGATTAGGTAGAGGTCGGCGTGGACGTGGTTGATGCGGGAGACTTTGCCGCGCTGGATGTGGAAGCTGATGTCGGTCGGCGTGCTGGTGGACATCTCGATGTCCTCGCCGTCGGAAATCGAGATGGGTCCGCGGGTGAGGAAGGCCATGCCGGAGGTCGAGCGCTCGATCAGCCAGCCGTGTTGGAAGGCGTGCTGGTTGGCGGCCTTCCACCAGACCGGGTCGCTGCACGGATGTCTGGGTGCGCTCCTGCGGTTGTCGACGGCTGCTGCGGCTCTTGGGTAGGTGCTGCTTGCTGCGCCATTCATCGCGCCGTATCTCCCTGGTGATGGCCGGCCTATTGGCTACATGTTCGCTACATGCGGATCGGAACGTGCGTATCGTGGCCCCGCTGGGTGTTCGGCAGACACGCGGCGTTCCTTTAGATTGGGCAGCGCGGCGGCGGCGCCCGGGCGGCCCGGAAGCGTGGCGACCGATAAGGCGACGGCTGAGGCCAGGTCGACCGCAAAGGAACAGGTGTTCACGGCGTCGATGCGGCTCCTGGCCGGGCCCGCGCTGGCGCTTGGGGCTCTGGAGATCGGGGGGGACCCGGCGCTTACGCTTAGGGCTCTGGAGATCGGGGGGGACCCGGCGCTTACGCTTAGGGCTCTGAAGATCGGGGCGGGGCCGGCGCTGGCGCTTGGGGCTCTGGAGATTGGGGCGGACCCGGCGCTGGCGCTTAGGGCTCTGACGCAGGGCAATCGCATCTAAATTCCCCGGCTTAGGACGCGGACCAGGTAGTCCTCCTTCAAGCAGGCCTGGAGCCGTTTCCCGTTGATGCCCGCCCGGCACGTCTTGTCCCTTCGGAGAAGGTTGAGC
>Ga0214472_10002105_pt1 | contig 21653 bp, 25 predicted proteins | sample RVTome_6_FD_207662 | JGI IMG/M metagenome (GOLD analysis project Ga0214472, IMG submission 207662) | Soil microbial communities from uranium-contaminated site in the Upper Colorado River Basin, Wyoming, United States - RVT140D175 | ecosystem: Environmental > Terrestrial > Soil > Contaminated >...
GTGGAGGAGAACCGGGCCGCGGAACGTCCTGCCGGCGTCGTGGCCGACGGCAGCGACTTCGGGACCACCGTCCGGGTCCGACTCCAGGCCACGCCGGGGACGGCCGGCCCCAACCGGTTCGTGGTCGGGGTCAGCGACTTCGACTCCGGCGAGCCGGTGGCCGCCCGAGGGGTCCGGCTGGGGTTCACCCTCCCCGGCCGGTCCGACGTGGGCGCCTCGGAGCTCCTCCTGGAGGAGGGGTCCCCGGGCCGGTGGACGGGCCAGGGGGTGAACCTCTCGGTGGAGGGGACGTGGCGGGTGGCCGTCCTCGTGGAGCGGGCCGGGGACAGCGTGACGGTGCCACTGGAGGTCCGGACCAGGCTGCCCGAGCAGGACGTCACGGTGTCCGAGGCCCCGGGCCAGCCCACCCTGTACACCATCGCCCTGCCCGGGGGCCGGTCGGTCCAGGGGTACGTGGATCCCGGGGCCCCCGGCCCCAACGAGGTCCACTTCACGTTCTTCAGCGCCCAGGGAAGCGAGCAGCCCGTAGACTCGGCCCGCGTCACGGCCTCGGCCCGGGATGACCCGCCGTCGGAGCTCCAGGCCCGGGAGCTCTCGCCCGGGCACTTCGTGGCCTCGGCCGAGCTCGAGGCCGGACGGTGGCTGTTCCGGGTGGAGGCCCGGGCCCCAGACGGGACGTCGCTGCCCGCCTACTTCCAGCACACGATCGGAGAGGAGAGCGCATGATCCTTCGGATGACGGTCGCCGGGGCCCTCCTGGCCCTGGTGGCATGCGGATCGGACGGCGGCCCGGCCGACGGCGCCAGCCCGTCCCCGCCCCTGGTCCGGCCCTCGTCCACGGGCTCGATCGCCATCGTGGAGCCCACGCCGGGCCAGGTCGTGGAGGGCGAGGTCCGGGTCCGCGTCGAGCTCACCGGGGCCACGCTGGTCGAGGAGGTCTCCACGGACCTGGCTCCGGACGAGGGCCACATCCACCTGAGCCTGGATGGGGAGACCGTGACCCTCCTCGGCTCCCTGGACGAGGTCATCCCCGGCGTGGCCCCCGGCCCGCACCTGCTCGAGGTGGAGTTCGTGGCCGCCGACCATGGCCCGTTCAACCCCCGGGTCCTGCAGACCGTGTCCTTCGAGGCGGCATGAGCGCCAGGATCGAGGACCGGCCCCTCGTGCCCCTGCTCGGGGCCGCCCTGGCCTGCGGGGCCCTGGCCCTGCGGACGCCCGGACCGGGCTCGTTCGCCGTGCTGGCCGCCGTGGGCGCCCTGGGCCTCACCGCGGCGCGGGCGGGGGACGAGCGACGGGCCTCTCCCGCGGTGTGGCTCGCGGTGGTCGCGGCCGGCGTCGCGGCCTTCGCCGCGGTGCGCCTGTCGGCCGGGCAGACGCTTCCGGTGGTCGGCGTCCTGCCGGTGGCCGCCGCGGTGGCCGCGGCCGTGGCCGAAGAGGCGTTCTTCCGGCGGTTCCTGTACGGCTGGCTGCTGCGGTGGGGGGCCGGTCTGGCCGTGGTGGCCACGGCGGTGATGTTCGCCGCCGTGCACGTCCCCGGATATGGCTGGGGCGCAGGGCTCCTCGATGCGGGGGCCGGCCTGGTCCTGGGCTGGCAGCGATGGGCCACCGGTGGATGGACGGCTCCCGCCGTCACGCACGCCGCGGCCAACCTGATGGCGATGGAGGTGCTCGGATGAGAAGGATCTCGTTGGTGCTGGCCCTGGCTACGGCCGGATGCGCTCCGGCCGCCGGCGACCTGGTGATCGGAGCCATCTACCCCACCGGCGGATCGCAGGGCGTGGGCGGCATCGAGGAGTACCGGGGCGTGCAGCTGGCCACGGAGCTGGCCAACCGCGAGGGCGGCGTGGGCGGCCGCCGGGTCCGCTTGCACCTGGTGCCCACCGAGTCGGCCGAGGGTGCCCCGGGGGCCATCCGGACCCTGGCCGACGCCGGGGTGGGCGTGGTGCTGGGCAGCTACGGAAGCACGATCTCCCGTCCGGCGGCGGAGGCCGCGGCCCGACAGGACATGGTGTTCTGGGAGGCCGGCGCCGTGGGGCAGATGGGAGCCGCCGCCGCGCCGGGGGACCGGTTCTTCCGGGTCGCTCCCACCGGGGCGTCGCTGGGCCGGTCCGCGGTGCGCTTCGTCCAGGACCGTCTGGCCCCCAAGCTCGACGCTCCCTCGGACCTGCGGTACGCGGTGGCCTACGTGGACGACGTCTACGGGCGCTCCGTGGGCCTGGGAGCCATCGAGGAGATCCGCCGGTCGGGGCTGACGCTGGCCGCCGCCATGCCGTACGACCTGGCCTCGGTGGACCACGACGCCCAGGCCGCTCGCATCGAGGAGGCCGGCGCCGACGTCCTGGTGGTCGCGGCGTACCTCGACGACGGCATCGGCCTGCGGCGGGCCATCCTCCGCCGGGGGGTGGAGCTCACGGCCTCCATCGGTACCAGCTCCAGCTACTGCATGCGGGAGTTCGGCAGGGCCCTGGGAGCGGACGCGGTGGGCCTGTTCGCCTCCGACAAGCCGGCCGCGGCGTACGTGGACCCCGCCGCGATCTCCGGCCCGGCCCGGGACGCGCTCGTCTGGGCCCGGGACACCTACCGGCAGCGCCACGACGACGACATGACCGCGCCGGCCCTGGCCGGGTTCGCCGGTGCGTGGGCCCTGCTGGAGCACGTCCTGCCCGCGGCCGGGGGCGACGATCCCGGCGCGGTGGCCGCGGCGGCCCGGGACATCAGCCTGCCGATGGGCGCGCTGCCCAACGGCTCGGGGCTGGCCTTCGCGCCTCCCGGCCATCCCGAGCCCGGAGCGAACCTCCGGGCCGCCGGGGTGATCTGGGAGTGGGTTGAGCCCAACACCCGGGAGGTCGTGTGGCCTCCGTCCCTGGCCACGGCGCCCATCCTGGCGGTCCGCCCGTGAGCAGGCGCTGGGCACCGGGAGCGGCGGCCGCCGCGGCGTACCTGGCCGCGTCGGCGGTGCTCGGCGCATCGGGCCTGCGGGTCATCCCCCTGTTCGACGGCCAGGCCCCGCCGGCCCCCTACCGCTGGGTCAGCCCTCCCGACGAGTTCGAGGACACGAACCAGGCCCCGGCCGCCGGGCGCTCGGAGTACCCCCTGGAGAGCGATACCCCGGTCCTGCTCAACGCGTTCACCGACGACGGCCAGGCCGTCCTGACCGGCCCCGAGGGGGTGTTCGCCCCGGCCGAGGGGCAGGGCTCCGTGGAGATCACGCTGACCCCCGTCGACCCCGAGGACCTGGGCCCGCCGCCCGGCGACCTGAGCTTCGACGGCAACGCGTACCGCATCGAGGCCTCGTACCGGCCCTCCGGGGAGCCCGCCGAGCCGGCCGCGCCGGCCACCCTGGTCCTCCGCTACCCGGTCCACGCCACGCAACTCCTCCGGTGGGACGGAGCCGCCTGGGCCCGGGTCCCCGAGCCGACACCCCTCCCCGCCGCCCTGCAGATCTTCGGCGAGATCACCGAGCTGGGGACCTTCGTGGCCGCCGGCCCGGGACAGGCTGGGAAGGGCATCGGACGGTGGCTGGCGTACGGGGCGGCCGCCCTGGCCATCGCGGCGGTGGCCCTGTACCCGGTGTTCCGAAAGAGGTGGTCCGCCCGGCGCCGAGCGAAGGAGCGTTCCGGCCGGTCCCGGGGCCGCCCGGTCAGGGGCCGGCGAGGCAGACCTCGGAAGGGCGGCCGCTGACGGTCGCCCACGCCGGAACCGACGTGACCATGCTCCTGCTCCTGGCGCTGGGATCGGGCGGCGTGGCCGTGTCGCGGCTCCGGGGCCGCGGGTTCTCCGACCTGTCGACCCGCGCGGCGTGGCTCCTGGCCGGGGCGGGCGTGGCCCTGGCCACGCTGGCCATCCTGGTCCTGTTCCACGTCGGGGACCGCTGATGCTGGTCCTCGAGGTCTTCCTGGGCGCCCGTTCCATCGGCAGGGTGTGGTGGGACGACGGGTGGATGACCCTGCGGATCGACGAGCCCGAGGAGCGCGCCGCGTTCCTCCGTCGCCTGGGAGGCCCACTCTCACGCCAGGACTCCTCGGATGAGGTCCGGTTCCGGCCCGAGGGGATGACCCCGGGCGCCTTCGAGGAGGCCTGCGCCGCGGTGGCCGCCGAGCGGGGCCTGCGCCTGGCCCCCCGGCCCAGCCCGTAGGCCGGTCCTAGCACTCTCGACCCACGAGTGCTAATAATGGAGGTCCCATGGCCCACGATCCCGTCCTCGACGAGCGCCGGACCCGGGTCCTGCGGGCCGTGGTCCGGGACCACATCCGGACCGGAGAGCCCGTGGGAAGCGGGAGCCTGGCTCGCCGCTACGGGCTGAACGTCAGCCCGGCCACCATCCGCAACGACATGGCGGTCCTGGAGGAGCTGGGCTACGTGACCCAGCCCCACACGTCGGCGGGACGGATCCCCACGGACGCGGGGTACCGGTTCTTCGTGGACACGCTCCCCGAGATCCCCTCGCTGTCCCAGGCCCAGCGCCGGGCGGTGACCGGGGCCCTCGACGAGCGGGTGGCCGACGTGGAGGACCTGATGCGGCGGACCGCGCACGTCCTGGCGGAGATGACGCACTACGCGGCGGTGGCCCTCCCGCCCCTCCTGGAGCGAGGGGGCATGGTTCGGGCCGACCTGGTCCCGGTGGGCTCGGGGTCGCTGCTCCTGGTGGTCACGGACACGGGCCGGGTGGACCGTCTGTTCCTCGAGCTCACCGACGCCGAGGCCGTGCGGCGGGTGTCCTCGGTGCTGGCCGAGTTCTTCGGCGGGCTGACCTACGCCGAGGCTCGTGACCGAGCCCGGGCCATGGCCGCCCAGGCCCCGCCGGGCGAGCGCCAGGTCCTGGCCGCCGTGGCGGAGGCGTTCGGCGACCTGGACCTCGGCCCTCGCGACGAGCACGTGTTCATCGGCGGCGTGGCCAACATCGCCGGGGAGGACGGCTTCGAGCGCCGGGAGACCCTCCGCCGGGTGTTCGAGGCCCTGGACGAGGAGGCCACCATCCTGCGGTTCCTCCACCGCTTGGCCGCGGAGGAGGAGGGGGACCTCACCGTCCGCATCGGCCATGAGAACCGCCTGGCCGCCATGCGCGAGGCCAGCGTGGTCGTGGCCCGGTACGAGACCGGCGGCGAGCCCGGGACCATCGCCGTGATCGGGCCCACCCGGATGGAGTACCCGGCCGCCATGTCCGCGGCCCGCGCGGTCGCCGAGCGGCTGTCCCGCGTGGTCCGGGCCCTCGGCCGGTAGGCCATGGCCCAGACCAGAGACCTGTACCAGGTCCTGGGCGTTCCCCGCGATGCCACGGCCGAGGAGATCAAGCGCGCGTTCCGGCGCTTGGCCCGTGAGCTCCACCCGGACGTGAACCCCGACCCCCACGCCGAACACCGGTTCAAGGAGATCAACCTGGCGTACGAGACGCTCTCTGATCCGGAGAAGCGCCGCCGGTACGACATGTTCGGGGGCGAGGGGCTGACCCCCGACATGTTCTCGTTCATGGGGGACGTGACCGACATCTTCGAGGCCTTCTTCGGGTCGCCGTTCGGGGCCACCCGGCGGCGGACGTCGCGGGGCCCCGCCCGGGGCTCGGACGTCCACCTGATCATGGATCTCACGTTCGAGGAAGCCGCGTTCGGTGTGACCCGCGAGGTGCCGGTGGAGCGCAGCGTGCGCTGCGACCGCTGCCAGGGGAGCGGGGCCCGGCCGGGGACGGCGCCCTCGCGTTGCCGGACGTGCGACGGGCGCGGCGAGGTCTCCGACGTTCGCCGCAGCGTGTTCGGCGCGGTGATGACCACCCAGCCGTGCCCGACGTGTGGGGGCGCCGGCCAGGTCATCGCCTCGCCGTGCGACCGATGCCGGGGCGCTGGGCACGTCCCCGAGTCGGCGGAGGTCTCCGTGGAGGTGCCGGCCGGCGTGGACGACGGCGTGGAGCTCCGGGTGGAGGGCCAGGGCCACACCGGCGCCCGGGGCGGGCCGCCCGGTGACCTGTTCCTGTCCTTGCGCGTGCGACCGCATCCCACGTTCGAGCGGCAGGGCGAGGACCTGGCCTGCGCGCTGGAACTCCCCGTGACCCAGGCCCTGCTCGGGGCCAGGGTGGAGATCCCGACACTCGACGGGACGGCCACGGTGGACGTCCCAGCCGGCACCGCGTCCGGGACCGTGTTCCGGGTGAAGGGCGCGGGCGTGCCCCGCCTGCACCGGCGAGGCCGGGGTGACCTCTACGTGCGCGTGGACGTGGACATGCCCGCGGGCATGTCCAAGGAGCAGCGAGCCCTGATCGAGCGGCTGGCGGATCTGCGTGACGAGCGGCCCGGACGGGACCCCGTGCCCGGCCGGCTCCGCCCTCGGGCGTGAGCCTCGCGCATTTCTTCGCCGGGGCCCCCGCTGTGGGGGAGCGCGTCGTGCTGGAGGGGGAGGACGCCCGCCACGCCGCCGGCTCCCGGCGGCTCAGGCCCGGCGACCGCATCACGTCCGGCGACGGTCTCGGCGCGATGACCACCTGCCGGGTGGAGGTGGCGTCGCGGGAAGCGGTGGAGGCCCAGGTCCTGGAGCGGTGGGAGGTCCCGCCGCCGTCGCCTCGGCTCCGGGTGTGCGTGGCCCCGCCGAAGGGCGAGCGCCTGTCGTGGGCCGTCCAGAAGCTCACCGAGATCGGCGTCGACGCCATCACGTTGCTGGAGACGGCCCGCACCGTGCGCCATCCTCCGGGTCTGGACCGCCTGGCGCGGGTGGCCCGGCAGGCGGCCAAGCAGTCGGGCCGGCCCCGGATCCCCCCGGTGGACGGCCCGATGCCCTGGGGCGAGGCCGTCGCCGGGACCGAGGGCCTCGTGGTCGTCCTGTGGGAGGAGGCCACCGAGGGTCTCCTGGGTCTGCTCCCGCCCGGGCAGCCGGAAGCCGTGACGCTGTTCGTGGGCCCCGAGGGCGGCCTGGCCCCGGAGGAGGCCCGGGAGGCCGGGGGCCGGGGGGCGCTCCTGGCCTCGCTGGGCCCCACCCTGCTGCGGACCGAGACCGCCGCCCTGGCGGCGGCCAGCGTCGTCCTGGCGCGCTACGGCAGGATGGGATAATCCCCCCGTGGATCAGTGCCTGTTCTGCCGGATCGTGACCAAGGAGGTGAAGGCCGACGTCGTCCACGAATCGGACGACGTGGTGGCATTCCGGGACATCAACCCCCAGGCCCCGACCCACATCCTGATCATCCCCAAGGAGCACATCGAGTCGGCCCGGGCTCTGAAGGACCGCCACGGGGACCTGCTGGCGGCGCTGTTCCAGACCGCCGCCCATCTGGCCAAGGCCGAAGGGGTGGACCGCTCGGGATGGCGCCTGGTGACGAACGTGGGCCCCGACGCCGGCCAGAGCGTCCATCACCTGCACCTTCACCTGCTGGGGGGCCGGGGGATGGCCTGGCCGCCGGGCTAAGGGCCAGGGGCCGGCCGGGGGTATAATCGGGACGAGCGGGGTCGCTGTTTGCGGCCCCTTTTCCAAACGGGAACGGCATTTGGCGAAGGCCACGAAGCAGGTCAAGATCCTGGTCCCCGGCGACCGTCCGATGGTCGCCCTGTTAGGCCAGCACGACGAGTTCCTGAAGGTCGTCGAGGCCGCCTTCGACCTGCACATCCTGGTCCGTGGCAACGAGATCACGATCACCGGGGAGGGGCGGGAGGTCGGACAGGTCGCCGAGCTCTTCGAGGAGCTCCTCATCCTGCTCGAGCGCGGCCAGCCGCTGACCAAGGGATCGGTGGAGCAGACCATCGGCATGATCCGCAGGGACGAGGGCAAGCCCTCCGACGTGCTGGGCGACGTGGTCCTGACCTCGCGCGGCAAGTCGATCGCCCCCAAGACCGTCGGCCAGAAGCGCTACGTGGACGCCATCCGCCGGGCCACCGTCACCATGTCGGTCGGCCCGGCCGGCACCGGCAAGACGTACCTGGCCGTGGCCAGCGCCGTGAAGGCGCTCCAGGAGCGCAAGGTCTCTCGCATCATCCTGACCCGTCCGGCGGTGGAGGCCGGCGAGCGCCTGGGGTTCCTGCCGGGGACGCTGTACGAGAAGATCGACCCGTACCTCAAGCCGCTGTACGACGCGCTGTACGAGATGATGGACGCCGACTCCTTCCAGCGCCTGATGCAGCGAGGCACGATCGAGGTCGCCCCCCTGGCGTACATGCGAGGACGCACGCTCAACGACTCGTTCATCATCCTGGACGAGGCCCAGAACACCTCGCCGGAGCAGATGAAGATGTTCCTGACCCGCCTGGGGTTCGGCTCCAAGGCCGTGATCAACGGCGACGTGACCCAGATCGACCTGCCGGCCGGCCAGCGCTCGGGACTCGTGGTGGTGGAGCAGATCCTCCCGGGGATCGATGGCATCGAGTTCATCCACCTGGGGGCCCGCGACGTGGTGCGGCACAAGATCGTGATGGACATCGTGGAGGCCTACCGCCGGTACGGCGACCGGCAGGCCCAGACGGGCCAGTGACCCGCCGTGGCTGACGACCCCCCGGATCCTCGCGTCGCCGTTTCCGACCGGCAGGACCTGCCGGTCGACGCCCCGGCCCTGGCCGGGCTGGCCCGGACCGTCCTGGCCGGCGAGGGCGTGGAGCGCGGTGAGCTGGCCCTGTCGTTCGTCACCGAGGAGGAGATGGCCGGCCTGCACCAGCGGTACCTGGACCTGAACGGCCCCACCGACGTGCTGGCCTTCGCCCAGGACGATCCCGAGCTCCTGGGTGACGTGGTGGTGTGCCCGGCGTTCGCCTCGCGGCAGCGCGAGGACCTGGCCGAGGAGCTCCGCCTGCTGGTGGCCCACGGGACCCTGCACGTCCTGGGCTACGATCACCAGGAGCCTGCCGACCGGGCCCGGATGTGGGCCCGTCAGGAGCGGTACAGCGGCGTGCACATGGACCCCGACGAGGTGACCGCGTGATCGGGCTGTGGGCGGTGGTGGCCCTGCTCGTCCTGCTGGGGTCCCTGCTGGCCGTGGCCGAGACCTCGATCAGCCGGATGAACCGGGTCCGGGCCATGGCCCTGCGCGAGGAGGGCCGGCGCAACGCCGACCTCCTGGAGCGGATGGAGGAGAACCCGGCCCGGTCGCTGAACTCGATCTACCTGGCCGTGATGCTGGTCCAGAACGGCTCGGCCATCCTGGTGGCCATCATCGCCGACCGCCTGTACGGCAGCCTGGGCATCACGCTCCTGTCGGCGGGGTTCACGCTCCTCTACTTCGTGGTGGTGGAGGCCATGTCGAAGACCTTCGGGATCCTGCACAGCGACCGGGCGGCCCTGGCCCTGGCCCCCATGGTGTGGTTCCTGGGGCGGGCCCTGGCCTGGCCCACCCGGGCCCTGATCGGGCTGGCCAACATCCTGCTCCCCGGCCGGGGCCTGAAGCAGGGCCCGTTCGTGTCCGAGGAGGACATCCGGCAGATGGCCGAGGTCGGCCACGAGGAAGGGGCCATCGAGGAAGAGGAGAAGGAGTACATCCACGCCATCTTCGAGTTCGGGGACACCGTGGTCCGGGAGGTCATGGTCCCGCGCCCGGACATGGTGTCGATCTCCGTGACCTCCGGCCTCGACGACGTGCTGGACCTGGTGATCCGCCACGGCTACTCGCGGATCCCCGTGTACAGGGAGAGCCCCGACGAGATCATCGGGGTGGTGTACGCGAAGGACGTCCTCCGACACGTGCGCAACAAGCGCACGGATCGCGACCTGGCGGACCTGGCCCGCAAGCCGTACTTCGTCCCCGAGTCCAAGCGCGTGTCGGACCTGCTGAAGGACATGCAGCGTGACAAGTTCCACCTGGCCATCGTGGTCGACGAGTTCGGCTCGGTGGCCGGGCTGGTCACCCTGGAGGATCTCCTGGAGGAGATCGTGGGCGAGATCGCCGACGAGTACGACCGCGAGGAGCCCAACGTGGAGCCGGCCGGGTCCAATCGGTACCGGGTGAACGCCCGGCTCCCCGTGGACGAGCTCAACGAGCTCCTGGAGGTGGACCTGCCGAACACGGAATGGGACACGGTCGGCGGGCTGATGATGGGCGTCCTGGGCCGGCTGCCCTCCCAGGGCGAGGAGGTCGAGGTGGGCAACCTCCGGTTCACCGCCGAGCGGGTCCAGGGCCGGCGGATCGCCAAGGTGGTCGTGGAGCGCACCAACGGCAAGGAGCGGGTGGAAGCCGTTGAGTGAGCCCACGGCGGCGGAGATCCAGGCCCTGGTCGACGCCGCCGCCGACGCCCGGGCACGGGCCTACGCCCCGTACAGCGGCTTCGCGGTGGGAGCGGCCGTCCTGACCGAGGATGGGGCCGTGGTCCCCGGGGCCAACGTGGAGAACGCCGCGTACCCGGTGGGGATGTGCGCGGAGCGCACCGCGGTGGGCCGGGCGGTGTCCGAGGGCGCCCGCCGGCTCCGGGCGGTAGCGGTGGTGGGGTCCCAGGACCCGCCCACCTGGCCGTGCGGGGCCTGCCGGCAGGTCCTCCACGAGTTCGGCTCCGGCCTCCTGGTGGTGGCCCAGGGAGGTTCGGGGGAGCGCCGCCAGCAGCTGCTGTCGGAGCTCCTGCCGGCCGCCTTCGGCCCCCACGATCTGCCGTGACCCACCGCGCCGGGTTCGTGGCCGTGGTCGGCCGTCCGAACACCGGGAAGTCCACGCTGGTCAACGCCCTGGTCGGGGAGAAGGTGTCCATCGTCACCGACAAGCCCCAGACCACCCGGACCCGGATCCGCGGCGTGGTGACCACGGAAGACTGGCAGATGGTCCTCACCGACACCCCCGGCTTCCACAAGCCTCGGACCCTCCTGGGACGCCGGCTGAACGACGCGGTGGGCGAGAGCACGGTGGACATCGATGCCGTGATCCAGGTGGTGGACGCCGCGGCCGGCGTGGGACGCGGGGATGCCTACGTGGCCACGAACCGGGTCGCGCCGGTCAGAGCGGTGAAGGTGTGCGCGGTCAACAAGGTGGACCTCGTGCGGCACCAGGACCTGGTGGTCCAGCTGGAGGCCGCCGCGGCCCTCACGTCGTTCGATCACGTGGTTCCCATCTCCGCGCGGAAGGGAGCCGGGCTCGCCGAGCTGGTGGCGGTCCTGATCGAGGCCCTGCCCGAGGGGCCGCCGGTGTACGAACCGGGACAGGTCACCGACCAGCCCGAGGAGCTCCGGATCTCGGAGATCGTCCGGGAGAAGGCCCTGGCCCTGACCCGGGAGGAGGTCCCCCACTCGGTGGCCGTGCAGGTCGAGGAGATCGAGCGCCGGGACGACCTGACCCGCATCACCGCCCTGGTCCTGGTGGAGCGGACGTCCCAGAAGGGCATCCTGATCGGCAAGGGGGGGGCCATGATGAAGGCCATCGGGACCGAGGCCCGCCGCGAGCTGGAGAAGCTCCTCGGCGCGAAGGTGCATCTGGACCTCCGGGTCAAGGTCCTCAAGGAGTGGCAGCGGGATCCCGCGGCCCTGTCGCGCCTGGGCTACTGAACCCTGAGCTCGCCGACCATCACCGGGTGGTAGGCGCAGCCGAACCGGTACGTTCCCGCTTCCACCACCTGTCCGATGGCTTCCGTGGTCGCGCTCTGCCCGGCCGGGACGTCCAGGTCGATGTCCTGGTTCTCGACGTTGAAGTTGTGGAGGGCCGCGCCGTCGTTCTGAAGGCGGATGTTCTGCTCCGTGGACAGGATCAGGCAGCTAGGCTCGAACGCGTTGTCGCGCATCACGAGGGTCGCCGCCGCCCCGTCGCCGGTGGCGTCCACGCACCCCGCGGTGGTTCCGGGGGGGTCGCCGGTGGGGCCTCCCTGGATGGCGGGGTCGTCCCCCCCGCAGGCCGAGGCCATCAGCAGGACGGGGAGCATCAGGGTGGGTAGGCGCATGGAGCACGGTCCTCTCTTCTCGGTGTCCGACCGATGATACCCGCGCCTGCCCTCTCTTCGACGAGCCGCGAACGGAGCCCCGATCCTGGGCTACCATGGACATCCCCCCAGGAGGTGCGAGCACCGTGGCCAGGGCCCCCGCCAGGATCCCCGACAGCACGCCCGACATCTCTGCCGCCGAGGCGGCGGGCCTGGTGGCGCGGGTCTCGCCCGTGGACGCCGTGGCCCTGGAGGAGCGGGCGGCCTCTCTGGCCTCCCGATCGATCAAGCGCCAGGCCAAAGCGTACGCCCTGGACCTGGCCATCCGGTGCATGGACCTGACCACCCTGGAGGGGAGCGACACCCCCGGGCGGGTCCGCCAGCTGGCCGCCAAGGCCATGCACCCCGATCCCTCGGACCCATCGGTGCCCAGCGTGGCCGCGCTGTGCATCTACCCGAACCTGGTCCCAGCGGCCGTGGAGGCCTTGCGGGGGTCCACCGTCAAGGTGGCAAGCGTGGCCGGCGGGTTCCCCAGCGGCCTGTCGCCGATGCCGGAGAAGCTCGACGAGATCCGGGACGTGGTGGACCGGGGCGCCGATGAGGTGGACATCGTCCTGAACCGCTCCGCGTTCCTCGGTGGCCGGTACCGCCAGGCGTTCGAGGAGGTGGTGGCGTCGAAGGAGGCCGCCGGCCATGCGCGCCTGAAGGTCATCCTGGAGACCGGTGAGCTGGGCTCCTACGACCAGGTCCGGAAGGCCAGCGTGCTGTCCATGGCCGCCGGGGCCGACTTCATCAAGACCTCGACCGGGAAGATCTCGCCGGGGTCCACCCTGCCCGCGGCCCTGTGCATGATGGAGGCGGCACGGGAGTTCCACCGCCAGACCGGCCGCCGGGTGGGGATCAAGGTGGCCGGCGGTATCCGCAAGGCCAAGGAGGCGTGGCAGTACCTGGTGGTCCTGCACGAGACCCTGGGACCCGACTGGCTGACCCCGGCCCTGTTCCGGATCGGGGCCTCCACCCTGCTGAACGACGTCCTGATGCAGCGCCGGACACAGGAGGAGGGGCGGTACCAGGGCGAGGACTACTTCACCAAGGACTGATCGATGACCGACGAGATCGAGCGACGCTCCTCGGACACACCGTTCGCGTACGCCGCATCGCGGGAGTCCCCGGACATCGTCCAGATCGAGGACCGGCAGGGCCTGTTCATCGATGGCGCGTTCGTGGAGCCGCTGTCCGGAAGGTGGTTCGCCACGATCGACCCGGCCACCGAGGAGCCGCTGGCCGAGGTGGCCGAGGCCGGGCTGGAGGACGTGGATCGGGCCGTGTCGGCGGCCCGGGACGCCTTCCCGGCGTGGCGGGACCTGCCGGGGAAGGAGCGGGCCAAGGTCCTGTTCCGGATCGCCCGGGCCCTCCAGGAGCGGGCCCGCGAGTTCGCCGTCCTGGAGTCGCTGGACGGCGGGAAGCCGATCCGCGAGTCGCGGGACGTGGACCTTCCCCTGGCCGCGGCCCACTTCTTCTACCACGCCGGGTGGGCCGACAAGCTGGAGCACGCCTTCCCGAACCGGGTCCCTCGGCCGCTGGGGGTGGCCGGCCAGGTGATCCCGTGGAACTTCCCGCTCCTCATGGCGGCTTGGAAGCTGGCACCCGCGCTGGCCACCGGGAACACCGCCGTGCTGAAGCCGGCCGAGACCACGCCGCTCACGGCCCTGCTCCTGGCCGAGGTGATCCGGGAGGCCGGCGTCCCGCCGGGGGTGGTCAACATCGTCACCGGAGCGGGGGAGACCGGCGCCCACCTGGTGGGCCACCGGGGCGTGGACAAGGTGGCGTTCACCGGATCCACCGAGGTGGGGAAGCTGATCCGCCGCACGGTGGCCGGGACCCCAAAGCGCCTGACGCTGGAGCTGGGGGGCAAGGCGGCGAACATCGTGTTCGAGGACGCCGCCTTGGACCAGGCCGTGGAGGGCATCGTCAACGGGATCTACTTCAACCAGGGGCACGTGTGCTGCGCGGGCTCCCGCCTCCTGGTCCAGGAGCCCGTGTTCGAGGCCGTGCTGGAGAAGCTGAAGGACCGCCTGGCCACGCTCCGGGTGGGCGATCCCCTCGACAAGAACACGGACGTGGGGGCCATCAACTCGCGCCAGCAGCTGGACAAGATCGAGGAGCTGGTGGCCGCCGGGGTCAAGGAAGGCGCCGAGCTGTACCAGCCCGCGTGCGACCTGCCCGAGCGTGGGTACTGGTTCCGGCCCACGGTGTTCACCGGCGTGTCGCAGTCGCACCGGATCGCCCGGGAGGAGATCTTCGGCCCGGTGCTGTCGGTGATGACGTTCCGCACGCCGGAGGAGGCGGTGGAGAAGGCCAACAACACGCCGTACGGCCTGTCGGCCGGGGTGTGGACCGAGAAGGGCTCCCGCATCCTGTGGATGACTTCCCGCCTGCGGGCCGGTGTGATCTGGGCCAACACCTACAACCGCTTCGATCCGGCCAGCCCGTTCGGCGGGTACAAGGAGTCCGGGTTCGGCAGGGAAGGCGGCCTGCATGGGTTGGAGCCCTACCTGGCGTTCGAGGGGGAGCGATGACCGACCGCCTGCCGGTGCGCAAGACCTACAAGCTGTACGTGGGCGGGGCGTTCCCCCGCTCGGAGTCGGGCCGCTCCTACCCGGTGATGGGGCCGGACGGATCGGTGGTGGCCCGCCCGGTCCGGGCCTCCCGCAAGGATCTCCGCGAGGCGGTCCGCGCGGCGCGGGCAGCGTGGCCGGGGTGGGCGGGGACCACCGCGTACAACCGCGGCCAGGTCCTGTACCGGGTGGCCGAGCTGATGGAGGGCCGGCGGAGCCAGTTCGAGGCCGAGCTGGCCCAGGCCGGAGCGATCGACCCGGCTGCCGAGGTGGCCGCGGCCGTCGACCGGTGGGTGTGGTACGCGGGGTGGTCGGACAAGATCCACCAGGTGGCGGGGACCGTGAACCCGGTGGCCGCCCCGTACTTCAACTTCACCCTGCCGGAGCCGATGGGCGTGGTCGGCGTGGTGGCCCCCGAGGAACCGCCGCTCCTGGGGCTGGTGTCCCGGCTGGCGCCGGCGGTGGTCTCGGGCAACGTGGCGGTGGTCCTGGCCTCGGAGCGGTGGCCGCTGTCCGCGGTCACGCTGGCCGAGGTCCTGGCCACCTCCGACGTCCCCGGGGGTGTGATCAACATCCTGACCGGGGTGAAGGAGGAGCTGGTCCCGTGGCTGTGCGGCCACATGGACGTCCAGGCCGTGGACCTGACCGGCGTGGATCAGGCCCGGGTGGCCGCATGTGAGGAGCTGGCCGCGGAGAACGTGAAGCGGGTGGTCCGCGATCCGGGGGAGGACTGGCTGGCGGCGGGTGCCCAGAGCCCTCAGGCGGTCACCGCCCTGACCGAGATGAAGACCGTGTGGCACCCCATGGGCGTCTAGCAGGTGCCGTAGGGAGACCGGCCCCGCCCGACCCGGCGGCGTCCGGTGGCCCGTACTGCTTCCCCAGATATGCCACCAACGGGCCATTCCAACGCCGGTGATCGTTGGCCATCCTTTGGCCCATGGTTCGATCGCTGCCTGCTCCCGCGCCGACCCTGTCGCCCCGGCAGCGCCAGCTGGTGGCCCTGATGGCCGAGGGCCTCCGCTATGCGGAGATCGCCGAGCGGCTGGGCCTGTCCCCGTTCACGGTCCGCAACTACGTGGAGCGGATCTTCGACCGGCTGGGGGTGTACAGCCGGGCCGGCGCCGTGGGGGTGGCCCTGCGGGCCGGCCTCCTGGACGAGACCCGGGCCGCTCGCCCGGCCGGCTAGGGCCTCCGCGGCCGAGGCGGTTCCCGGCGGTACGATGCGATCGTGCCGCTGTACAAGGAGCAGGGGGTCGTCCTCGGCTCGATCAAGCTGGCCGAGGCCGACAAGATCGTGACCATCCTGACCCAGGGGTCGGGCAAGGTCCGGGCCGTGGCCAAGGGGATCCGCCGGACCTCCAGCAGGTTCGGCGGCCGGCTGGAGCCGTTCACCCACGTCAGCCTGATGCTGTACCGGGGCCGGAGCCTGGACACGGTGACCCAGGCCGAGATCGTCCACCCCTTCCGCGTCGTCCGTGAGGACTACGGGCTGGTCCGGGCGGGGAGCACCATGCTGGAGGCCGCCGACAAGGTGGCCGAGGAGCACGAGCGCAACGTGCCCCTGTTCATGCTCCTGCTGAAGGGCCTCCGGGCCCTGGAGACGTCCCCGGCCGACCCGCCCGCGGTGGCCGAGGCCTTCCTGCTCAAGCTCCTGGCGCTGTCCGGGTTCGCCCCGGGCCTGGAGGCCTGCGTGGTGTGCGGCTCGCGGGAGGTCACCCGGTTCAGCCACGCCCAGGGCGGAGCGGTGTGCGAGGCCGACCGCGAGCGGGACGCCCAGCGCGCGGCGCCCGAGGCGCTGGCCTGGCTCTCGTCCCTGGCCAAGGGGACGTTGGAGGAAGCGGGCGCGCACAGCCCGCCGCCGCGGGTGCGAGGCGCCGGCCGGGCGCTCCTGTACGGCTTCGCGGAGTGGCACCTGGAGCGTCGGATGCGCAGCCTGCCGCTCCTGTCCCGATGACCCGGCGGGGCATCGACCCCCGGCGGGTCCCGCGGCACGTGGCCATCGTGATGGACGGCAACGGCCGGTGGGCCAAGCGTCGCGGCCTTCCCCGGACCAAGGGCCATGAGGCCGGCGAGCGGGCCCTGTTCGACGTGGTCGAGGGGGCCCTGGAGGTGGGCGTCCGCCACCTGACGATCTACGCGTTCTCCACGGAGAACTGGCGGCGGCCGGCCCGGGAGGTCCGGTTCCTGATGGGGTTCAACCGTGAGCTGATCCGCAGGCGCCGGGACGAGCTCCACGAGCGGGGGGTCCGGATCAGCTTCATCGGGCGCCGCGATTGGCGCCTCCCCAGGTCGGTCCTCCGGGAGGTGGAGGAGGCCGAGGCCATGACCCGGGGGAACAGGAAGATGGAGCTGATCGTGGCCCTCAACTACGGCGGCCAGACCGAGGTGGTGGACGCGGTCAAGCGGATCCTGGCCGACCACGACGCGGGCCGGCTCCAGGGGGAGCGCATCGATTCGCGAAGCATCTCCCGGCGGATGTACCATCCCACCGTGCCCGATCCGGATCTCGTCATTCGGACGTCAGGTGAGATGCGCCTCTCGAACTTCCTCGTGTGGCAGGCCGCCTACGCGGAGCTGTGGTTCACGCCGGTCCTGTGGCCGGATTTCCGGCGCGAGCATCTGTTCGAGGCCATCCGCGACTACCAGCGGCGTGATCGCCGCTTCGGCGGGGTGCCCCAGTGAAGTACTTCGCCTACGGCTCGAACATGGACCCCCGCCACATGGCCGAGGCCTGCCCGGGCGCCGTCCCGCTGGGCGCGGGGCGCCTGGAGGGCTACGCCCTGTCGTTCAACGTTTACTCGGACATGTGGGAGGGGGGCGCGGCGAACATCGATCCGGAGGAGGGCGGACACGTGTGGGGGGTGGTGTGGGAGGTGGACGAGGACTGCGTGACCACGCTGGACACCTACGTGGGCCACCCGACGTTCTTCCGCCAGGAGCGGGTGGTGGTGGGCACCACCGACGGCGCCGTGGAGTGTTTCACCTACCGGGTGGCCCACCAGGCAGGGTACGTGCGGCCTACGGACGCTTACCTGAACCGGCTCCGCTCGGCGATGCGCCAGCAGGGCCTGCCCCCCGAGGCGCTGGACATCCTGGATCAGGCCGCCCGCCCGCCCCGCCCCCACATCAGCTCCTAACGGAGGGCCGGACCGAGCGCTCGGACCGAGCCTTCGGTGATCGGGTCGAGGATCAGGATGGCCTCGTGGCACCCGGCCGCCGCCAGCGCGGCCAGGTGGTCCTCGGCATCCTCGAGCATCACGGCCTCCACGCCGTCCGTGTCCGGCCGCTCCCGGGACGCCGGGTCCACGCGAACGAGCACCGAGGCCGTGCGCCGGATCGCGGCCGGGTCGCGGCCGGCTCGTGTCGCCGCGGCGTCCACGATCGCGCTGTGCTCGGCGAATCCCTCCGGCGTGTTGCCGTACCGCGCGTACCACGTGTTCCACGCGTCAACGTGGGGGAGCGTGGCGGCCAGCATCCGAGGGCCGTTGCTCCCGATCATCAGCGGCGGGCGGCGGCGCGGGGGAGGAAGCAGGACCGCGTCCGCCACCTCGTGGTAGCGGCCGAGGACCGTCACCCGCTCACCGTCCAGCAGCCGGCGGATGATGTCGAAGGCCTCTTCGAATCGGGACACGCGGTGGTCGAAGGGCAGGCCGAACGCCCGGAAGTCGGCATCGCTCCACCCGGCGCCGAGGCCCAGGACCAGGCGTCCGCCGGAGATCTCGTCGACGGTGGCTGCCTTCTTGGCCAAGACCGCCGGCGCGTGGAACCCCGTGCACGCTACGAGCGGTCCGAGCGTGACCCGCTCCGTGACGGTGGCCAGGGCTGCCAGCTGGGACCATGCCTCCAGGGGGCCCCGCTCCGGACGGCCGGCGTCCTCGCGGTACAGTAGATGGTCGCCGACCCACACGGAGTCGAAGCCCACCTCCTCCGCCGCCCGGGCCATGGCCTCGACCTCGGCCCACGGAACCGGGCGCTCCACCTCGGGCAGCTGCACGCCGACGCGGAGGGTCATGCCCGGCATCGTACCGTCCGATGGCCTGGGGTAGCGTGAGGACATGTCCCGGCTCCCGACGGGCACCGTCACCTTCCTGTTCACGGATATCGAGGGCTCCACGCGCCTCCTCCAGGCCCTCGGCGATCGCTTCCGAGCGGTGATCGAGCGGCACAACGACCTCCTCCGGTCGTCGATCGAGGCTCACTCGGGCGTGGTGGTCCGGACCGAGGGCGACGCGTTCTTCGCCGTGTTCGAGCGGGCCGCCGATGCCGTCGCCGCGGCGGTCGAGGCGCAGCGATCGCTCCATACGGAGCCGTGGCCCGATGGGCGTCCGATCGGGGTGCGCATGGGCCTGCATACGGGGGAAGGGACGCCGGGCGGGGACGACTACGTGGGGTTCGACGTCCACCGGGCGGCCAGGATCGGCGCCGCAGCCCATGGGGGACAGGTGCTCGTGTCCGCATCCACGCGCGCCCTGGCGGACGGGGCGCAGCCCGAAGGCGTCCGCTTCCGGGCCCTGGGGCCGCACCGGCTCAAGGACCTCCCTCGGGCCGAGGACCTCTCCCAGGTGGAGATCGAGGGTCTCCCCATATCCTTCCCGCCGCTGCGGGCGCGCCAGCGGGACCGCCTGCCCACCTACCGGACCTCCTTCCTGGGGCGGGAGGAGGAGCTCGAGCGGCTAGGGTCGCTCCTGCAGCCGGGCCGGCTGGTCACGCTGACCGGGGCCGGCGGCACGGGCAAGACCCGGCTGGCGGTGGAATGCGCGCGTGCGGCCGTCGAGCGGTTCCCCGACGGAGCCTTCTTCGTGGACCTGGCCACCGTCGAGGATCCGGATCGCGTCCCGGCGGCGATCGCCGCGGCCATCGGCATCCCCGAAGAGCCCGGGCGCCCGGCCCTGGAGGCCATTCGTGAACACCTGGAAGGCCGGTCCGCCCTGCTGGTCCTGGACAACTTCGAGCAGGTCGTGGAGGCGGCTCCCGTGCTCACGGCCCTGGCGGATGCCACCCCGGCCAGCGCGTTCCTGGCCACCAGCAGGATCCCGCTCCAGATCTCCGGTGAGCAGCGGTTCCCCATGATGGGGTTGGCCGAGGCAGCCGCGGCCCTGTTCGTGGACCGGGCTCGCGGTGTGGACCCCCTGTTCGATCCCTCCCCGGACGAGCTCGAGGAGATCAGGGCCATCTGCGTTCGGCTGGACGGCCTCCCGCTGGCCGTGGAGCTGGCGGCCTCGCGCATCGCGGACATGCCGGTGGGGGAGCTGCGCGCACACGTGACGGACCGGCTGGCCGAGGTCGGCCAGGGCCCCAGGGATGCGCCGGCCCGGCAGCGGAGCCTGGAAAGCCTCATCTCCTGGAGCTACGACCTCCTGTCGGAGGAGGAACGCTTGGTGTTCGAGGGGCTGGGCGTGTTCGTGGGAAGCTGGCCGGCCGACGCCCCCCAACCCGTGATCGATCCCGAGGGGACGCTGGACGTGGGATCGGCGCTGCGCTCGCTGACCCTCAACAACCTGATCCGACGGCCGGACCGAACGTCCACCCGGATGTCGATGCTGACCACGATCCGGGACTTCGCGGAGACCCGGGCGCGGTATCGAGGACAGCCCGCAGCGCTGCGGGCGCGGCACGCGGCGTTCTTCGCCGATCTCGCCGAGACCGCCGGACCGCACATCATCGGTCCCGAGCAGCCGCTGTGGAGATCGAAGCTCGATGCCGAGAGAGACAACCTGCTGGCCGCGGTGACCTGGTCGCTCAGCCAGGACCCCTCGATCGGTCTGCGCATCATCGCGGCGTCGTGGCGCCACTGGCAGCAGCGAGGGGAAATGGCGTCGGTCCGAGGGGCGCTCCGCCGGCTCCTGGACACCGAGGTTGGGCGGCGGCGCACCCTCCTCCGGGCCCGGGCCCTCAGCGCTCTCGGGAGCCTGGCTTACTACCAGGCGGACCTGGACGAGGTGGCCCGCGCGTACCCCGAGGCCCTGGAGATCTTCCAAGGAGTGGGGGACGAGGCCGGGGTCGCCGAAGCGACGTGGAACCTGACGTACCTCTCGCTGAGCACCGGGGACCTGGCGGGCGCAGAGCCGCTGGCCCGGGACGCTGTGGCCCGGTTCGCCGCCCTCGGTGACGTCCGGGGAGAGGCCAGCGCTCGGGTGGCCCTGGCGGCCGTGCTGCTGGGCCAAGGGGACCTGGAGGCGGCCCGCGCGGAGGCCAGCAGGTCGGTCCGCGAGCTGGACGAGGCGGGGGACTGGATCCAGGGGAACTACGCCAGGGATCTCGTGGCCCGTGTGGACATGGAGGCGGGAGACGTCGATGCCGCGTTCGAGGGATACCTGGCCCTGCTGGACCATGCCCGGGCTCTCGGCAACGACATGGGCATGGTCATCGGGATGGCCATCATGGCCAAGATCCTTTCGGCACGAGGCGATCACCGCCGAGCCGTCCTCCTGGCCGGGGTCCACGAGACCCAGCGATCCGTGCTGGGCCTGTCCCTGCCCGAGCCGATCACGTACTTCGAGGATCCGCGTCCAGCGGCTGAGGCGGTCCTCGGGCCGGGGGAGGTAGCGAGCCTGTGGTCACAAGGTCAGGGGATGAGCATGCTCGAAGCCTTCGAGCTGATCGATGAGCTGCGTCCCTAGCCCGGGGGCTTCGCTTCGCTGATCTCGAACAGGTGGCCGTCCGGATCGCGGAAGAACGCACGGACCTCCCACGCGGACTCCACCGGAGGGGTGAGGAAGGTTGCGCCGCGTTCGGTCAGCGTCCGGTGCGCGGCGCGGCAGTCGGGGACGCGGATCGTCATGGCGTGGGAGACCCGGTCCGGGTCGGACGGCTCGGCGAACCTCACCGTGGGCTTGTCCTCCGTAGGGCCCCCGCCCGTCACTAGGAGCAGCCACGTGCCCAGGAACGTGAACACGGCCGAGGTCCCCCCATACGCGCGATAGAGCTCGGCTCCCAGGACGTCCCGGTAGTAGGCGGTGGCCCGATCCAGGTCGGCCACCACCAGGATGTGGGTGATCTCCATGCCATCCGCCGGGAAGCCCTCGCTCACGAGCGTCCAGTATGGACCGAGGCCGCCCGAGGAGGGAGCCCCCGGGGTGGGGGTGGACCGGAACGCCACGGGAACAACGAAGACGAACCCAGTTGGTGCGGCCATCGACGTCACCCCGCGCACGGACGAGGCGTGCCGGCCCTCCCGGCCGGCACTCCGCCCGTTTCGTCCCTTCCGGGGTAGGGTTGAGCCGTCCCCGATCGGAGGAGGTTCGCCC
>Ga0214472_10002106_pt1 | contig 21647 bp, 24 predicted proteins | sample RVTome_6_FD_207662 | JGI IMG/M metagenome (GOLD analysis project Ga0214472, IMG submission 207662) | Soil microbial communities from uranium-contaminated site in the Upper Colorado River Basin, Wyoming, United States - RVT140D175 | ecosystem: Environmental > Terrestrial > Soil > Contaminated >...
GCCATGTCGCACGTCTCAGACTATGCCGGCCTGGTCCGCGCTGCCAGGGTCAAGGAGGCCGAGGACTCCGGCTCACATCCCTGGAACGCCAAATCGCTGGTGATCGGCACGCACCTGAGTCGCGTTGGCGGCTTGAAGCGCTGCGGCGTCAGCATCGTTCAAATCCCGAGTGGGCACGAGTCGTTTGCGTACCACGCTCATCATCGCGAGGAGGAATGGATCTATATCCTCACTGGAAAGGCTGTGGCGGAAATCGACGGCTCGGAATACGAGGTCGGCCCGGGTGATTTCATGGCTTTCCCGACACCTTCGGTTCCGCACCATCTTCGCAATCCGTTTCAGGAGGAACTCGTGTATCTGATGGGCGGCGAGAATCTCGCCTTCGAGGTGGCGGATTTCCTGTGTCATGGCAAGCGGATGGTCAAGCTCAAACGCCAGGCCGTTATCTACGACCTCAGCTCGGGCACGCCGCTGGGTCCGCTCGAAGGCTAGATTTCAGCCCTCATGCGTAAATCCGTCGTCATCCTGGTGGTCCTGATCGGGCTGCATGCCGCCGCCATCGCGCAGGAATTCAAGCCCTTCCCCACGGCCAAAATTACGGTCGAGCAGTGGGAAAGCTACCTGGCGACCGTCAAGGCGAAATTCCACGCAACAGAGAAGGCTTTTCCGGAGCAGCTGCTCACGGTTTTCACTGATAGCGCGACGCACACTCAGTACGCATTCACCACCAAGGGTCACCCGGCGCACCCCGCCTGGATCACGCGCCAGATCGTCAACGTCACTGGTGACGTCAACATCAGGCAGACCGGCTTTTTTGCCGGATCAGAGGTGGCCTTTGCGGAGCTGTTCCGCGCTTATCTGGAGCTGAATACCCGGATGAGACAGCAATTGCTTCAGCAAAGAACGCCACCCGGTGCGCCATGACGGCTTCGCCACCGGCGATCCGCGCTGCGACCGCCGAGGATGCGCCAGCGATCGCGCAGCTCATTGCCGATGTCGCCTCGGAGTTCATCCTTGCGGAGGTCACGCCCGAGGCGCGGGCGCTATTTCTCGCAACGCACGACTCCACTGCGATTGCCAGGTTCATCAATGGCTCTTTTCGCTACCACATCGCCGAATGTGCCGGGCGGATAGTTGGGGTGGTCGGCGTTCGTGACAACGCGCACCTGTACAGCCTGTTTGTCTCCAAGCCGTTCCAGGGCCAGGGTGTTGGACGGCGGCTTTGGCAGCACGCCGTTCAGGAGTGTCTGGGCCTCGGAAATCCGGGTGCGTTCACGGTCAACTCCTCGCTGAACGCCGTCGCGGCCTATGCGCGTCTGGGCTTCGCCGCCAGCGACGGTGCGCAAGTGCGCGACGGGATATCGTTCGTGCCGATGAACCTGAATCTGACGGCAGGCACTGCCGACGCCTCGCGTAGGATCGACTAAGTCCGCGGTTACCCGATCCGGCAGTCCGACGCGGCCTGGAAGCTCGCCGACTGAAGAATACCGCGGAAATCGGCTAGGCGCGCCTCCTCCATGCGCTGGAGTCCAGGCATCCGGAATGTGGGGGCTCGATTCCTTCGATTGTCCGATCCGGTTCCCGGGCGTATCTTGGCTCCTCGGGCGTGAACGCACGGATCGCGACAAGGGAATCCAGCCCATTCATGCCAAGCTGACAGGCCATGGCCGACGACCGCGTTGACTCTCGGCCATTCACGGGCGCAAGGCGGCACCTCCCGGCAGGAGAAGATCTCCTGTCCCTCGATCGCCTGCTCAAGGTGGTGGCTCTTGCTGCGGGCTATTTCTTCACGGGCGGGCTTGGACTGCTGCTCGCCATTCCACCCGGCTATGCCACGGCGGTCTGGCCCCCCTCCGGGATCGCCCTGGCGGGGATTCTGTTGTGGGGCCCGCGCGTCTGGCCCGGCATCTGGCTGGGGTCGTTCCTGGTCAATACCTGGGTTTCGCTCACGGCGGCCAATGCGGAAGTCAGCGTCACCAGCCTGGCGCTCGCGGCCAGCATCGGCGTCGGTTCTACACTGCAGGCACTGCTCGCGGCCTTTCTGGTGCAACGCTGGGTGGGGCTTGCCCGGCTGTTCAAATCCGGGCCGGCGATTCTCGCCTTTACGGCCATCGTGGCGGTCAGCTGTGTCGTGGCCCCCACCTGGGGCGTGACCAGCCTGGAGCTCACGGGCCTCATTGACACTGCGAACTATTTCGATTCATGGCAGACGTGGTGGCTCGGGGACCTGATTGGCGTACTCATCGTCACCCCCCTGTTCCTGACCTCGCGCCAGATACTGCCCATCGACCAGCGGCCCTGGCAGTTTGCCGAAGCGATCGGGTCCCTGATCCTGCTCGCGTTGTTGACCGCGCTCGTGTTCGTCAGCCCATCGCCATTGGCCCGCATGGCGTATCCGTTGTCGTTCCTGCCGCTGCCCTGGCTGGTGTGGATCGCGTGCCGTTACCCGCCGGGCGGCGTGGCCCTGGCAACCTGCCTCGTGTCCGCCATCGCGATCGCCGCAACGTGCAACGGCAGCGGTCCCTTCGCCCGAGACTCCACCCAGGAGTCGCTGTTGTTGCTGCAAGGCTTCACCGGCCTCACCACGATCATGACACTGACCCTGGCCGCGGCGGTCACCGGACACCGGCAATCGGAAGAGTCCCTGCGAAAGCTCAGCGTCGAAATGGAGCAACTGGCACTCACCGACGAGCTGACCGGCCTTCGCAACCGGCGAGGATTCCTCCTGCTCGCGGACCAGGGCTGGAGAATGGCACGCCGGACGCGGGCGAAATTCCTGCTGGTGTTCATCGATCTCGACGGGCTGAAGCATGTGAATGACACGCACGGTCATCCTGCCGGCGACGCACTGATAGTCGGTGCGGCACAGGTGCTGACCCGGGTTTTCCGGGAGAGTGACGTGATCGCACGGGTCGGGGGCGATGAATTCGCCGTATTGGCCTTGCTGGATCAAAGCGACGGCGCTGTCGCCATCAGCAGGCGCCTGCGGGCAGCAATCGACGAGTTCAATCAGCAGGCCGGGCGGTCATTTCGACTGTCCATGAGCTTCGGAATCGAAGAATTGGCCGGTGCGGCCGATGTGTCCCTCGAGACCCTGCTTTCGAAGGCCGATCGCGCCATGTACGGACAAAAGCGTCGGAACTTGCGGCAACGGAGAGGCCGGAGCGCTTGAAAGTGGAAGCGTGATCACGTGGCAAGGTCTTTCGCCAACGCCGCCGCCTTTCGCACCTGGCTCAGGCAACATGCGGGCTCCCCTTGATCGTCGGGCATTTATTGCCGCCACGGCAACGCTGTGCCTGGCCGGATTGCTCCCGCGCACGAGCCAGTCGCAGGATGCGAGGACGCAGCTTATCCTGCTTGGTACCGGTGGCGGTTGCGCAAGGCGGCGCTACGCCCGCGGTCCATGGATGAACTCGTCGAGGCGACCCGGCGGCCGAGGATTCCCGAAATGTTGACCGCAGACGTGCGCCAGGCGATTGAACGGCACAACGCGAACGCCGTTCGTTGCTATGCCGCCGGTGACGCCGAGTCGCTTGCGTCGATCTTCGCCGAGGACGCCTGGCAGATGCCGCCGAATCTTCCCGCGCTTGTCGGCCGGACGGCGATTCGCGAGTTCTGGCGTTCTGCCCTCACATGGGGGAAGTGGGATTTCACGCTGGAAACACAGCACGTCGACGTGGTCGGCTCTCTGGCGGTGGAACGCGGCAGGTACGTGCTGAGATTCACCGCCGGTTCCGCGGCACCCCCTGGAATGACGTCGTTCGAGGACCGCGGGAATTACCTCGTCCACTGGCGGCGCGAGCCGGACGGGCAGTGGCGGGTCGTCGCCGACGCGCCCGTCAGCGAGTTGCCTCTTCACCGCTAGCCTGTATCGTCGTCGCTGGCCGGCTCGGGTTCAGGAAGCCCGGCGTCCATAGTTACCGATGAAAACCATTGGCGACAGAGTTTTCAGCGTCCTGGTGGGTGTCGTTGTGCTCGGCATGGCCAATCTCTGGCTCGATCCCGTGCCGCTTGCGGCCGCGCTCGCCTGGGCGCTTGGGCTGTTGCTCTTCTGGACTCGCCAGTCTCCCTCGCTCTGGCCGGCGGTGGCGGGGCTGCTCGGCGGCGCCACGCTCGGCGCGATAGTGCACCTGCTCACTCACCTTGGCGGCCGCAGTCCCCCGCCCGCTGAAGGCCTGGCGGTGCACGTGCTGTTCGACGCGGCCTTGGGCGTCATGGTCGGCGCGCTTGCGCTCGCCGCGAGTCTGGGCCGACACTTGTGGCGACGGATGAGGCATAGCGACTAGTCCGAATCGTATCCCCGCTCACCGGAACGAACAGGCGGGACCTGCCATGGACAAGCACAAGACCGTATCCCATGACGAGTGAATCGAGGCCCGAAAGCAGCTACTTGCCAGGGAAAAGGCATTCACCCGTGCCCGCGATCGGGTGAGCCAGCAGCGCCGTGAGTTGCCGTGGGAACGCGTCGACAAGAGCTATGTATTCGACGGCCCGGCCGGCAAGGAGACTCTGGCGGATCTGTTCGCCGGCAGGAGCCAGCTGACTATTCGCGTGGCGTGGACATGCTGAACGGCACCTATCACTACCTCGATCTGTTGCCCAAGGGGCGCGATGAAGCCGATCAGGGCCAGAATCCTCAGGCGTGGGTGCGCCGCCACGATGAATACGAGCAGGATCCTGTGCATGCCAGGTGACGAGCAGCAGATCCGTGAGCTGGTAGCCACCTGGACCTCGGCGGCACACGCGGGAGACACCGATATGCTCGTGCCCGTTCAGAATCGGCCCGGCCCGCCATGAGCGGAATCACGACTCGGCCCGCCATATTCAATGACCTGGATGCGGTCGCGTCCCTGTTCGACGCGTACCGGCAGTTCTACAAGCAGGCGCCCGATTTGCCACTCGCGCGTCAGTTCATCCAGGATCGACTGGAGCGGAACGAGTCGGTGCTGATCGTCGCCGAGAGCGCGACCGGAAAGGTAGTCGGCTTCTGCCAGCTTTATCCGACGTTCTGTTCCGTCCGGGCGGCGCCGACTTACGTGCTGTACGACCTGTTCGTCGGTCCCGAAGCGCGCGGCTTGGGCGCCGGCAGGTCGCTCATGCTGGCCGCAGAAGCGCACGCCGCGCGGGCCGGCGTGGCGCGCATGGAGCTTTCGACCGCCAGGACCAACACAGTCGCGCAGGCACTCTACGAGTCGCTCGACTGGGTGCGGGATGAAGCCTTCTTTGTGTACAGCAAGTCCTTGCGCGGCTGATGGACCGACGGGATCACTGGAATCAGGTTTATCAGACCAAGGCGCCGGAAGACGTCAGCTGGTATCAGCGACGCCCCGACCTGTCGCTCGAGCTCATCGCCGCGACCGGCATCGACAAGGATGCCGGCATAATGGATGTCGGCGGCGGAGCATCGGTGCTCGTCGATCATCTGCTCGACCTCGGTTACTCGAATCTGGCTGTGCTGGATCTTTCCGGCACGGCGCTGAACGCCAGCCGCGCGCGCCTTGGTGCGATGGCTGCGGCCGTCGACTGGTTCGAGGCCGACGTGACGACCTTCGAGCCGCCGCGTCGTTACGCGCTCTGGCACGATCGGGCGGTGTTTCATTTCCTGACGGAGGCCGACGACCGGCGCCGGTACGTCGCAACCCTCGGCAAGGCCCTGGAGCCCGATGGTGCCGTCGTCATCGCCACGTTTGCGCCGGATGGGCCGCCGAAATGCAGCGGCCTCGACGTCATGCGTCACGACGAGCGCTCGATCACCGCCGAGCTGGGTGATGAATTCGAGCTCCGCGAGGTTCGCCGGGAGATACATGTGACGCCGTGGCAGGCGGAGCAGCGGTTCAACTATTTCCGGTTTCAACGCTGGGCGGATTGATCACGTCGATACCGTCTCCCGGCAATTTGGCAGGCAGGACGAGTGGCCGGCGAAGTCACACGCGTATGACGGCCAGCCGCTACAATGCGGGATAAATGCGCGTCATCCTGGTACCCGTAGCCGACCGTCCGGAATGTGTTTTCGCGCTCGAAGCTGCGTTCAGGCTCGCGGCAAAGCACGAAGCAAGTGTGGTCGGCTGCCACGTGCGTCCGCACCGGGCCGATAACGCCGAGCTCAACAGCGTCGCCGCCCGCGCATTGTTCATCCGTTTAGCTGCGGAGTACGGCTTCCGCCTGTCGAGGCGCCCGCGCCCTGGCCGGCTCTCACTCGCCATCTGGCACGAAATGCTCGGCACGCCCGAGCGCATCCTCGCGATCTGCGGACCGATGGCGGATCTTGCCGTGCTGTCGCGGCCAAAACCAAAAAGCGCTGGAACGGCCAGGGAATTCCTGCTTGCGACGCTGTTCAATTCGGCGCGACCGGTGCTGGTGCTGCCCCAACGGCGAATTTCCCGACTCGGCGAGCGCATCCTGATCGCCTGGAACCAGCGGGCGGAGGCCGCACTCGCGGTGACGGCTGCACTCCCGCTATTGCAGAAGGCCGAGCGGGTCACGATCGTCGCCTGCGGTCCAGAGGATCGTCCCGGCCCGAAGGCGGCGCAGCTTCGCGATTATCTGGCGCACTGGGGTATACGCGCGGAAAAGCTGCGCACCCGGGGCCGCGACGTCGGGGGTGAAATCATGCGCAGCTATCGGGACGCCGAGGCAGACCTGCTGGTGATGGGCGCTTACAGCCGCCATCGACTGCGCGAGAGGGTCTTCGGCGGCGTCACCGAAACGATGCTGTTCCACTCGGATCTCTCAGTGTTGATGTACCACCTCTAGCCAGGCGGTCGTCCGGTTCAACGCTAGCCCCTGCTCAGCAGCCAGATGCTCGCCGCGTAGGAGCCGACGATCAGCAGGCTCCCGAATCGCGTGACGGCGCTGCGCTGCTCGAGCCGGTTCATGATCCCCAGGACGCCGAGCGACATGCACAGCACCGCGAGTTGTGCAGACATTACATGAGCACCGGATACCTCCGCGAGCAATGGGCCGCGCGTGTAGCTCAGGTCCATGAACAGCAGCACGCACATGTTGAAGGCGTTGCTGCCGAATATGTTGCCGACGGCGAGATCGACTGCCCCCAGGCGCACCGCGGCCACGGTTGCCGCGATCTCCGGAAAAGAAGTCGTGAGTCCGACGAGGAGCGTGCCGACGAAGGTTTCGCTCAGGCCCGTTTCGACCGAAACCGCCTCGGCGGAGATCACGAGCAGAGGAGCGATGGCGATCAGCGCGAACGCCGCCAGGGCGAATGTCCCAACTGCGCGCTGCAGGCTTGCACGGTTGTCCTCGCCCGCATGCGCTACCGCGGCCCCCGGTTCGTCCGGAATGAGTCCCTGGGCTGAAAGCCGGGTCAACCGGTAGAAGACGCGCATTCCCAGGAGATAGACGACTGCGATCAGGACTGTTTCGATGCCTACCGGTCCCAGGCGACCGAATCCACCCGATGAGACGGCGATGCCGGCCACCATCGTCAGCGCGATTGCGAGCAGTCCCACTACCGCGTGATTGACCGCAACGGTCTGGAGGATTCGCTTGCGCGCGTACACCAGATCGAGCAACGCGAGAATCAGCATGTTCGCCAGCGTCGACCCCATCAGGTCACCGACCCCGATGTCCGGGACGCCGAGCAGAGCCGCGTTGACATCGGTCGTAATCTCGGGCAGCGACGTACTGCCGGCCAGCAGGATGACGCCGATCCAGGCGCGTCCGAGCCCTGTCGTGTCGGCAATCACATCCGCGGCGCGCGCGAGGCGCGACGCCACCGCGAATACGATGGCTCCGAGCAGCAGGAACGCCGCCATTGGCAGCCAGGGCCCGTGACCCGTCAGTGTCTCGAGCACCAGCACTTTCATGATCCCCGCCTCCTGAACCATTTCTCGACTTCCACGACCGCAAACACGCTGACTGCGCCCACCACCGTCAGGGCCAACTCCGGCGCGCTCAGCGCCTGCGTCCTGAACAGGCGATTGAGTGTCGGAACATAGATGATCGCGAGCTGCAATCCGAAGGCCAGGCTGACCGCTCCGAGCAATGGCTTGTTCGACAGGAGCCCCTGGGCGAGCAGGGATTCGCGCTCGGAGCGCACCGCCAGCACGTGGCCGAGCTGCACGAAACACAGCATCGTGAAGGTGATTGTCTGCCAGCGGGTCTGGTCAGCACCCACCTCAACGAACCAGGCTTGCGCGCCAAGTGCGAGCGCCGCCATCAAGAGCCCGACCCACAGCACGTGAATTCCGAGTCCTCGCGCAAACACCCCTTCGCGTGTTGGCCTTGGCGGCCGCCGCATCACGTCTCTTTCGGCCGGTTCTACCGCCAGCGCGAGCCCGGGCAGACCGTCCGTCACGAGATTGATCCACAGGATCTGGATCGGCAGCAGCGGGACCGGCAGGCCGAGAAACGGGGCCAGGAACAGCGTCCAGACCTCCGCTGAGTTCGTCGTCATCTGATAGCGGACAAAGCGGCGCAGATTGTCGTAGATGCGCCTGCCTTCGCGCACGGCCCGCACCACGCTCACAAAGTTGTCGTCCAGCAGCACGATAGCGCTTGCCTCCTTTGCCACGTCGGTGCCAGTCATGCCCATCGCAACCCCGATGTCGGCCTGCCGCAGCGCGGGCGCGTCGTTGACGCCGTCGCCGGTCATCGCGACGCACTCGCCCCGGCTCTGCAACGCCGTCACGATTTTCAGCTTCTGTTCGGGTGATACCCGGGCGTAAACACGCAACTCCTCGACCCGACGCTCGAACTCCGGCATCGGCAATTCCGCGAGCGCGGGCCCCGTGATCACGGCGTGTTCATCGGTGGCCAGATCGAGCTGGCGCGCAATGGCAAGTGCGGTGACAGGATGGTCCCCGGTGATCATGACGGGCACGATGCCGGCTTTCCGGCAGTCGGCGATGGCCTCGCGCACTTCCTCGCGCGGCGGATCGATCAGGCCCACAAGGCCCAGCAAGGTCAACTCGCCTTCGAGCGCATCCGGCGTCAGCCGGTCCGGGAGCTCCTGCAGGCGCCGTTGGCCGAACGCGATCACGCGCAGGCCGTCCGCCGCCATTTCGCGTGCCATGCGTTTGATTTCGTCTCGCTGAATGGGCACCGCGCCATCTGCGCGCTGCGCCCGGTTCGATAGCGCCGCCAGGACCTCCGGTGCACCCTTGGTGATCGATAGGTACCTGCCGTCGGGATCGCGATGCACCGTCGTCATGCACTTGCGTTGCGCCTCGAAGGGGATCTCCCCGACACGGGGCAGGTTCCGCTGTTCGGATTCCTTGGCCAATCCCGCCGACCGGGCCGCGGAGAGCAGCGCGATCTCGATCGGATCACCGATCAGGAGGCCTTCCGTATCCTCGGCGGCGTCGTGGCTCACCGCCATCGCGCGGAGTAGCTCGCGCCAGGTCTGCGTGTTCCCGGGAGCGGTGGCAAGCTTGCCGTCGCAATAGTACGCCGCGACCTGCATTTCGTTGGCGGTCAGTGTCCCGGTCTTGTCCGCACAGATGAACGTTACCGATCCCAGTGTCTCCACCGCGGGCAGACGCCGGATCAGCGCCTGCCGCGCCACCATCCTGCGCGCGCCGAGTGCCAGCGAGATCGTAACCACTGCCGGCAAGGCCTCCGGAATCGCCGCGACCGCGAGGCTCAGCGCCGTCATGAGCATTGGTAGCAATGGCTCGCCGCGCAGCACGCCCGTGGCAAACACGATCGCGCAGATGACCACAACCAGCACGGCGAGATTGCGGCCCAGGCGTGCCAGGCGGATCTGCAGCGGCGTCTGCGCCGCGCGCACGTCGCGCAATAGCACCGCGATGCGCCCAAACTCCGTACCCATGCCGGTGGCCACGACAATGCCGACCGCACGCCCGCGCGTCACGTGCGTGCCTTTGTGCAGCAGGTTGCTGCGGTCACCCACGGCGAGATCCGCAGCGTCCAGCGTGTCCGTGGCCTTCTCGACCGGAACGGACTCGCCAGTCAGTGCGGCCTCGTTAGTCCGAAGAGACGCTGCCTCGATGAGCCTGAGATCGGCGGGCACGACCCGCCCCGCATTTACCAGCACGACGTCGCCCAGCACCAGTTCCTGTGCGGGCACAGTCGTGAGCCGCCCATCGCGCAGCGCCATCGCAAATGACGCTGCCATCGCTTTCAGGGCAGCGAGCGCACGTTCCGCGCGGAATTCCTGCGTGAAACCGATGACGGCGTTCAGTGCGACGATCGCGAGAATGACGATCGTATCGATCGGATCGCCGATCAGCCCGGCGATGAACGCCGCGCCCAGCAGGACCAGGATCGGCACGTCAAGGAACTGAGCGCCCAGCAGCGCTAGCCACGAGCGCCGGCGCGCCTCGACGATCGTGTTTGGTCCATGCTCGGCCAGCCGCCGCTGCGCCTCGGCGGTGCTCAGGCCATCCGGCGAAGTATCCAGCAGGGCGAAGACTTCAGCCGGTGAGCGCTGATACCAGTGCATGCCGCGATTATCGCGCGTGCCTGCCGAGGCGATTGCCAGATTCTGTCGATTTCAGGCCGTGCCATTCGACTAATGGGCTGACTCGGCCATCCTGGCTGGAATCGACGAGGAACAGCGCCATGCCATCCAGTCCACGCATCACGCCGTGTCTTTGGTTCGACAGCCAGGCCGAAGAGGCAGCCAAGTTCTACACCGGCATCTTCAGGAATTCCCGGATCGCCGACATCGGACGCTACAGCGAGGCAGGCAAGGAAGTTCATGGACGGCCACCGGGCTCAGTCATGATCGTCGTGTTCGAGCTTGATGGCCAGCGGTTCACGGCGCTGAACGGTGGCCCCCATTTCAAGTTCAACGAAGCCGTCTCGCTCCAGGTGAGCTGCGCGACGCAGGCCGAGGTCGACCATTACTGGGACCAGCTCTCGGCCGGTGGCGATCCGAAGGCGCAACAGTGCGGCTGGCTCAAGGACAGGTACGGCCTGTCTTGGCAGATCGTGCCGGACATCGTGCCCAAGCTGCTCGGCGACCCGACATCGCCCAAGTCGCAGCGCGCCATGACCGAGATGATGGGGCAGAAGAAGCCGGACATCGCGGCGATGCAGCGCGCGTACGACGGCTAGCCATCATCCTGCAGTACGCTACCATGGGCGCGTGAGATTCACGTTCCCTTGATAGCCCCCGGATCAGGCATGCCCCAGCACATCGGAATCGTCGCCTGCTCCGCCGAAGGCGCGGCGCTTTGTTACCGGACGATCTGCATCGAGGGCGCACGGCTCCTGGGCGCGCACGCGCACCCAGAGGTGTCGATGCATACGCCCTCGTTCGCCGACTACGTCAAGTGTCTCGACCGCGAGGACTGGCGGGGTGTGGGCGAGCTGATGCTCGCCTCCGCCAACAAGCTCGCGACCATCGGCGCCGATTTCCTGATCTGTCCTGACAACACCCTCCACCAGGCGCTTCCTTACATTGCGCCGCGATCACCGCTGCCCTGGCTGCACATCGCCGAGGTGGTCACCGAAGAAGCCGCCCGGCGCGGATTTCGCCGTCTCGGCCTGACTGGCACGCGCTGGCTCGTCGACAGCGAGACCTATCCGGAAAAACTCAAGGCGCGCGGACTCGCGTATGCACGCCCGACCCCCGCGGAACGCGATGAAACCAGCCGCATCATCATGGATGAACTGGTCTACGGAGTGTTCAAGCCGGAGGCCGTCGCCTGTTTTCAGCGGGTCATCGCGCGCATGAAAGCAGAGGGTTGCGATGCCGTGGTGCTCGGCTGTACCGAGATACCGCTGATCATCAACGACCGGAACTCACCGCTGCCCACACTCGATTCGACACGTTTGCTGGCGCGGGCGGCGCTGCGCCGGGCCGTGTCCTGACCCGGCGTGCGCCGGCCGCCGGCGGGAATCGGTGGCGGTAACGCTATCGCGTTGATTTCCAAGCGCCCGACCGGTTCCGTCTTGCCTTGAAATGCGAATGGTCTAGGATGCTCCGCGGTCTTGGCCGCAAGGGGGGCGTCATGGGCCGCATCATTGCCTTTCTCTACGGGATCGCCTGCTACCTGCTCTTCTTCGTCACGTTCCTGTACGCCATCGGCTTCGTCGGCAACTTCGTCGTTCCCAAGTCCATTGACTCCGGAGTACTGGGTCCATTCGGCGAGGCGTTGCTGATCAATGCGCTGCTGCTGGGTGTCTTCGCCATCCAGCACACCGTGATGGCGCGCCCGGGCTTCAAGAAATGATGGACCCAATTCGTGCCGCGGCCCGTCGAGCGCAGCACCTATGTGCTGCTCGCCAGTCTCGCGCTGATCCTGCTATTCTGGCAGCGGCGTCCGTTGACGGACGTGCTGTGGGCCGTCGAGAACTCCGCCGGACGCAACCTGCTGTGGGCGCTCTTCGCGGTCGGCTGGCTGACAGTGTTGCTCGGCACTTTCCTGATCAACCACTTCGATCTGTTCGGTTTGCGCCAGGTCTATCTGTACCTGCGCGGCCAGCAGTACACGGAGCTGGGATTCAGGACGCCGTTCCTGCACAGGTTCGTGCGCCACCCGATCATGCTGGGCCTCCTGATCGCGTTCTGGGCGGCGCCGACCATGACCGTGGGTCATCTCGTTTTCTCGCCGGCGACGACCGGGTACATCTTCATCGCCCTGCAGTTCGAAGAGCGCGACATGGTGCACTTCCACGGCCAGGCGTACGAGGATTACCGGAAACGCGTATCGATGATTCTGCCGTTGCCGAAGAAGCAATAACCCAATAGGGGACGCAACCCTTGTCGCCGATCCTTCGTAAAAAAAGGGGTTGCGTCCCCTTTTTCACTGACCGGCCACAGAGGAATCACGGCCGCGTGAACGGGCCCGGCTCGCAGGGGTTGCTGCTCTCGATTGTTCTCACGGCTGTGGCAGGCTGCGATATCGCCACCGATGCCGCGACGCGCCTGGCCTCCGACATCGAGGCCGGCGAGACCGTATCGAGCCATAGCACTCCCTACCACGCCCGCTTCGTCGATACGCCGCAGACATACCTGCTGGAAAAGCCAATGGGCACGACCCTGACAAGCGACCTGGAACGACGCGGCAGTCGGGCGGTCATCACAGCCGTCCGTTAGTCAGCCTGCGCCGTGACCATACCGCCCGCATTCCGCTTCGACCTGGAGTCGCTTGACCTCCTCCGCGACGTCCTCAAACGGCTCGAACAGGGCTTCTCGGATCTGCCTGCCGCGAACCCGCCCGCCGGCGCGAGCTACGACCCCGCCAACCTGCGCCGCGTGCTGCTCGAAACCGCCGAGCGCATGCACGACAACTACCCGTACTTCCACCCGCTGTACGCCGGGCAGATGTTGAAGCCGCCGCATCCGGTGGCACGCCTCGCCTATGCGCTCGCGACGTGGATCAACCCCAACAACCACGCGCTCGACGGCGGGCGCGCGAGTTCGCAGATGGAGAAAGAGGCGGTTGCCGAGATCGCCCGGATGTTCGGCTGGCAGACGCACCTCGGCCACCTGACGGGCGGCGGCACGATGGCGAATCTCGAAGCGCTGTGGATCGCCGGGCAGCTACGCCCGGATGGCGTGATCCTCGCCTCCGAGCAGGCGCATTACACACACCACCGCATCAGTGGCGTGCTGAAGCTGCCGTTCGAGAACGTGCCGTGCGATCGGTTTGCGCGGATCGATCTTCAGGCGCTGGAGGACCGGTTGCGTCGCGGCGGCGTCGGGACAGTGGTTGCGACTTTGGGCACGACTGCGGTCGGCTCCGTGGATCCGCTGCCGGAGATCCTGGCGTTGCGCGAGCGTTACGGTTTTCAGCTGCACGCCGATTGCGCCTATGGCGGGTACCACGGGCTCGCGTCGAATCTCGCGTCTGCGGCGCGTGCTGCATTTGATCGGCTAAGCGAGGTTGATTCCATCGTCATCGATCCGCACAAGCACGGGTTACAGCCCTATGGCTGCGGCTGCGTGTTGTTCCACGATCCCGCAGTGGGTAAGTTCTACCAGCACGATTCGCCGTACACGTATTTCAGTTCCAAAGAACTGCACCTGGGCGAGATCAGCCTGGAATGCTCGCGGCCGGGCGCGGCGGCGGTTGCCTTGTGGGCGACCCAGCGATTGCTGCCCCTGGTGCGCGGCGGAGAGTTCGCGGGGATGCTGTCGCACTGCCGCGCAGCGGCGTTGGAGCTTTACGAGAGGCTTGCCGCCGATGAGCGGTTCGTGGTCGCGTTTCCGCCGGAGCTGGATATCGTTGTTTGGGCGGTGAGAGCGAAGAGTGTGTCTGAAGCATCCGACCGCGCGAGGGAGATTTTTGCCCGGGCCGCGACGCAAGGCTTACATTTGGCGCTGGCGGAACTGCCGGCAGCGTTTTTCAATCTGCCGTCAGAAGGCCAGGCACGCGATCTGAAGACGATCACCTGCCTGCGTTCCGTCCTGATGAAGCCGGAACATGCCCTGTCGCTCGATCAGGTTCACCGGCGCCTGTCGGCTTCGACATGAATCAGGGAAACCCCGGAATCGCCAAGGGGACAGAGGAATGAACAAGCGAATCTGGTCGATCATGTTGAGTCTGATCGTTCTGGGCTGTGCCCGCGAGGCACCGCCGGATACGAGCCTTGCCACCTATTTCGACAACACGGGCCGCGACGACTTGCTCGCCGGCGGAATCAGGATGATCCCGGTCGACACGCCGAAAGGAACCTTCAAGGTATGGACCAAGCGAATCGGCAACAATCCCACGATCAAGGTCCTGCTGTTGCACGGCGGGCCCGGGGCGACGCATGAATACCTGGAGGCATTCGACTCGTACTTCCCCGGAGCGGGCATCGAGTATTACTACTACGACCAGCTCGGCTCCGCGTACTCCGACCAGCCGGACGAGCCCGAACTCTGGGACATCCCCCGTTTCGTGGACGAGGTCGAACAGGTTCGCAGCGCGCTCGGACTCAGTGCCGACAACTTCTATCTCTACGGGCAGTCCTGGGGCGGGCTGCTCGCGATCGAATACGCTTTGGCTCACCAGCGGAATCTCAAGGGACTGATCATCTCGAACATGATGGCGAGCATCCCGGCTTACAACGAGTACGCCAGAACCGTGCTGATGCCGGAGATGGACCCTGCGGCGCTCGCCGAGATCCAGGCGCTGGAGCAGGCGGAGGACTACAAGAACCCACGCTACATGGAACTGCTCGTACCGAGCCATTACGAGAAGCACATCCTGCGCATGCCCGCGGACCAGTGGCCCGATCCGGTGCACCGCGCTTTCGAGGCGCTGAACTACGACCTCTATCTGCCCATGCAGGGCCCGAGCGAACTTGGCGCGAGCGGCAAGGCCGAGCACTGGGACCGGACCGCGGATCTCAAGACGATCACGGTGCCGACACTCGTCATCAGCGCGCGCTACGACACGATGGATCCGAAGCACCTGGAGTGGATGGCGGGGCAGTTTCCGAACGGCAGCTATCACTACTGCCCGAACGGCAGCCATTTCGCCTTCTACGATGACCAGGTGACGTATTTCAAAGGGCTGATCCAGTTCTTGCGGAAGGTCGATTCCGCCAAGCGGTAATTGAATGCGGCTGCCTGCGCGCGTTGGGTTCCGTCGTCATTGTCTCGCACAAACATGGGCTACAGCCTTGCGGCTGCGGCTGGGTGGTGTTTCGCGATCCCGCGGTCGGCAAGCTCTACAAGCACGATTCCGTGAAAGCGCTGGACGTGGGCTCGCTGCCAACGCAACAACTAACTCGCAGCCGTCTTCGGCTGCCCCCCGGCCAGGTGTACGAGCAATCCCAGCACCGCCATCATCCAGACGATCACTGCACTCGAAGGGAGATCCGTGACGACCGAAGCGGCGAGGCCCGCGAGATAGCTCCCCAGTGCCAGCGCATAGCCCAACGCGAGCTGCCGATTGGCCATGTGCCGATAGGTCGCGACCGCCGGCACGATGAGGGTCGTGAACACGAGATACACGCCGACAAGCTGAACCGATGCGGTGACGACTACCGCAAACAGCACATAGAAGCCGACACGGCCGATCCGGTCGCGCCACAGGAACCACACCAGGGCGAAGATCGCGGTGAGCACGGCGGTGCGGATCAGCTGGCTTGTCGACACCCACAGGATCTGGCCGGCCAGCAAGTCCTTCAGATTTTCGCCGCCGTGCGGATCATTTGCGAGCAGAAGGATCTGCGCGGTCGACGCCAGCACGAACAGGATCCCGATTAGCGCTTCCTGAGCTTCCGGCCGCTTGCGCTCGGTCCAGGTCAGCAGCAATGCGCCTGCGAGTGCCGCGGCGCCTGCGGCCGCCTGCGCGCCCCAGCCCTCGATCGGCAGACCAAAGCTGTTTGCCGCGATCACGCCAAGGCCGGCGACCTGCGCGATGGCGAGATCGATGAACACGATGCCGCGCGCCAGCACCTGCTGGCCGAGCGGCACATGCGATACCGCAACCAGCACACCGGCGATCAATGCCGGCCACAGGATGCTCAAGTCGGTCGAAAGGAGGCTCATTGGATCGCTGCCAGCAACCGATTCACTGTGTCATCGAACAGGCTGAAGAGATCCCTCGCTTCCGGTGTGCCGCCGACCGAGAATGGCAACAGCACAACCGGCGCATGGATCCGCTCCGAGAGCCAGTTAGCCGCCTTTGGATCGTTGTAGGCGTTGCGCAGGATCATACGTGGCGGCGACGCAGAGAGTTTCGACACGAGGTGGCCAAGGTGGCCCGCGCTCGGCGGCACGCCGGGCTTCGGTTCGATCGCGGCGACTTCTTGCAGCCCGAGCCAATGCACGAGATACACCTGATCACGATGCATGACGACGACGGGCACACCCTTGAGCGGCGCCGCTTTGCCCTCCCACCGGGCGATGGCCTGTCTCCAGCGGGAATCAAAGTCGCTTCCGCGCTGCGTGTAATACTCCGCTCCGCCTGGATCGAGCGCCGAAAGCCGCGCAGTGAGCGCTTTCGCAATCGACGCGATATTGCGCGGATCCAGTTGCACGTGCGGATTGCCCTGCGGATGAATGTCGCCCATCGAGCGATCGAGTCGCGAGGGCACTTCGAGGAGAGTGACCTGCGCGGTCGCCTCGAAGTAGCCCGGACGGCCGGGCTGAATACGGCCATTGCTAGATTCCTGCACGAGCACTGGCAGCCACCCGATTTCGAGCTCAGCCCCCGTCGAGAACAGAAGACCGGCCGTGCGCGCGCGGGCGACGAGACTCGGCTTTGCTTCCACGCGGTGGACGTCCTGCAACGCGCTGGTCGCCGTATAGACATTGACGCGCTCACCGCCGATTTCGGTCGCAAGCGCGCCCCAGTCGGCCGTGGTCGCAAGGATCTTGATCGCCGCATGGGCCGGAGCGCCGACCAGGAGAATCAGCATCGCAACGATGCCGCGAATGAAATGAAGCATGATTGCGGCTCCTAGTACTTGTGGGCGCCGTGCGCGCCGATGCCGTAGATGTATTGCAGGCGGAATTGCCGGTCGCGCTGGGCCTCGTCGCGCGCATCATCCCAGGCGTATTGGGCGCGGAGCCGCGAGAATTCGCTCGGGCTCCAGTCGAGCATCATCGTGATTCGATCCGGGTCCGCGCCAAGCAGCGCCGGGAACGCCTCCGGGGGAAGAACGCCATCGTCGACGAGCGCAAGGCGCGGCGCGCCGGAGTGGAGTGCGTCATAGCGCAGGCCGACACGCCAGCGCGGCCGGAACTGGAACACGCTCTGCAGGTACCAGCCGGACTGCTCACTTCGATAGGCGTCGCTCAGGCCCAATGCGTCGGCATCAAATATGAGGTCGCCGTTTTCCTTGCGTTGCATGTATTCGCCCTGAAATTTGAGCTGCTGGCGCGTGACATTGCCAGACGGCGTCCACTTGATAACCGCATCCACGCCCCAAGTGCGCGACTCGCCGGTGAAGGAGTTCAAGACGGGGTCGCCGAACTCGTTGACGTCCTCGAAAGAGCGATCCTCGGCTCGCAGTTCAAGCCAGGAGGCTCCCACGCGCCAGCTCGTGGATTCACCGAGATCGCCGCCGAGGTGTGCGAAGATCGTGGCGCCGTTCAAGCCGTTGCGACCGCGGCGTGTTCCCGGGAACGTCCCACCATTGCCGGTCTCGGCTCCTAGCTCAACGAAAAGCTCCGTCGGTGCGAGCCATTTGAGTTGTAAACCGTCCTGCGCCAGCTGATTGCCGAACAACGCCTGATAGACAAGTGGCTGATCGACGAAATCCCAGAAATGCGCGTGCACCTCATTCAGGTACCCCAGGCCGGAAAAGAAGCGCCCTCCCTTGGCCGTGAGGCCCGACGGCAAGGCGAGCGTCCGAAAATACGCCTCCTCGACCTCGATCTCATCCTCGCCCGTGATCGCGGCGATCATCATCGCCGAAAAATACGGGTCGACATTTGCGCTGAGCACGAGCTCGGATTCCCCAAGGTTGAAGCTTCGCTCCCCCGGGCCCACCTCGCCGCCGGTTGGCATGAACCCGGCGATGTGCCAGCTTTCCGGGTCCCGCGACACGTCCGTGTAGTCGCCGGCGAAAATCAGCGAAATCGCCGGATTGAATGCCGATGCTGCACTGAGTGTGCCTGCGGCCGGGACCGGCTGCGCTGCGGCGACCCGCGTGTCGATCGGTTCCGCGGGACGCGCGGCGGTGGCCAGCGTGCCTGTCGAGCCGGCCTCGAGCTGCTCGATTCGTGCTTCGAGTTCGCCGATCTGCGCCGCGTATTCACTCTTCAACGCCTGCAGCTCGGCGCGCAAGGCCGCGGCATCGTCGTCGGCCCGGCCAATCGAAGGCAACAGGCCGCATGCAAGCGTCATCGACGCCGCAACGTGCTTGAAACTCGTCATCGGAAATTCCTCCTCTAACGTCAACGGTCACGATCGCGCATGCGCGCGGCCGTGGGGTCATTGCACTGGTTCAGAGGAGAGCGGGTGGAGCGCGAGACTGAAATGCCCTGTGGGCCGGGCCGTTGGCAATCTGGATTGCGTCGAGGGGAACGAAGGTGTCGGCTGAGCACTGGTCCACGACGAATGCGGACGACGAACCGCCGACCGCGCTGTGCAAGGGCGCAGAGGACAAGCACGCGCGACAGTTCTGTGTCGTACCCGGCGGGCCATCCGGATCGTCCGACAGGTGGGAATAGGCGTGGACCTCGGCACCCAACTGTCCGAGGAGCAGCGCCAGCGAAAGCAGGCGTGCGATTAACCTGATGCGACGACTGGACAGGACGACAGCCCTCGGTTGCCGGAAGAGTATCCGTCAAGGCGGTTCAGCGGGCAACCGGCCTGATTTTCCGCCTTCTGGCGCATACTTGCTTCCAGAGTAGGCTGGTCGCAGGACCGACGCTTCCAGGGAGTCCACTTGGACGCTCGAACTCTCGCAATGGTCGTCGTTTCACTGCTGGCGGTCGTCGCCTGCGAACGGTCGGACCCATCGAAACCCGCGTCGGCGCCGGCTGCGGAGCCGGCGCCGGCCGCAAGACAGGTTCCCGCGAAGGCCGCTCCCTCCTTCGTCAACCGGGTCTGGGAGGTCGCCGAGTCGGAACAGGTGGCCCGGGGCTCGCTTCGCGTCTTCCTCTCGGACGGTACGCTCGTCATGGCTTCCCCTCACGCGGAGCCGGCGTTCGGCACCTGGCGCTACGACGACGGCCGCCTGACGATCACCGATGAAGGTTTGGAATACCCCGTCGACATCCTCGCCTTGAGCGAGAGCGCGTTCCGGATCCGGATGCACAGCCCCGGTGAGCCGGTCGAGATCCTGTTCGTGCCCGCCAAGGCGATTCCGCCGGACTCGGCTCCGCGCGCAAAGCGAGCCGACGTCGAACCGGTGACCGTCGTCCTGTGGGGAACGGCCTGGCGACTCGAGAACCTCGCGGGCGCCGGGGTCCTGGATCGCGCGCAGGCGACGCTGGAGTTCCCGTCGGAAGGCCGGGCGAGCGGCAGCGGCTCCTGCAACCGCTTCAACGGCGTCGTCACCGTCGCGGGCAGCACGATCCAGTTCGGCGGCTTGGCGGCAACGCGGAAAGCCTGCGCGGAGGCCGTGATGCGGCAGGAAGACGCGTACTTCGCGGCGTTGCAGGACACCGAGCGCTTCGAGATCGACGGACAGTCGTTCAAACTCTACGCCGCCGGCCGGCCCGAGCCGCTGCGCTTCGTGGCGTCGCAGGCGTCCACGGAGCGACCCGCGCAGCTGACCCGAGCCGTGCCTGCGGCGGAGACGCCGGCCCTGACCGGCATCTGGACCGTGGTGGGGCATCACCTGCCTGGCACCAGCGCGCTGAGCGACGACGAGGCAAAAGGGCGTTACGGCGAGACAGTGCGACTCACCGCGAACTCGGCCATTTCGCCGGGTGCACACTGCCGCGAGCCGAGATATGCCACGCGCCGGGTGCCGGCACGGCCCTACCTCGCGAGCGAGTTCAAGCTCCCACCCGGAAGCCTGAAACCGCTTGCCGCGCGGGAGCAGATCCACTTGATGGAAGTCTCGTGCGGCGGCGCTCCCTGGACGGGTCTCGGCGCACGGCTCTTCGAAATCAACGCGGATCGCGCACTCGCGCCGTGGGACGGTGTCTTCTTCGAGCTGGCCCGCGATCGCGATTTCCGGGCGCTCGGTCAGGAGCCCGGCTGGCAGCTGGAGATCCGAAAAGGCGCGGAAATGCGCTTCATCTACGACTACGGCCAAGCCATGGCCGTGACGCCGTCGTCCCGAACGCAGGTGGATTCGAGCACCGGCACCCGGACCTTCCATGCGGTGACCAAGGCGAACGATCTCCGCGTCGTGATCGTGCCCGTGCCATGCACCGATGCCATGAGCGGGCGACCATTCCCCGCGACCGTGTCCGTCACGCTGAACGGACGAACCTTCCGCGGTTGCGGCGAGGAGTTGACGACGCCTTACCAGGGATAGGGTTTGCCGGTGTAGTTCAGGAATTTGCCGGAATCTTCCGGCCGCAGCGCCGCGATGACCGATCGCAGGGCCTTGATGCTCTCGGCCGGCGAGAGCTTTCCGCGCGGCCCGCCCATGTCCGTGCGCACCCAACCGGGATTCATTACGACACAGGTGATGCCGCGCGGCGCGAGTTCGATCGCGAGGCTCTTCATCACCATGTTCACCGCGGCCTTGGAGCTGCGATACGCGTAGGAGCCGCCGGATGTGTTGTCCGCAAGCGATCCCATGCCGCTCGTGATCGTGACGATCTGCTTGAGGCGGCTCTTTGCGACATGATCGAGGAAAGCCTCGACGACGCGCATCGGCCCTAGCGTGTTGGCGTCAAGCACCTTGGTCCAGGCCGAATAGTCGAGGCTGCCGATCCGCTGGTTGGGTGGACCGCCGACGCCGGCGTTGTTCAGCAGGAGATCGATGGCTTCGCCCTTCAGCTCGGCGGCGGCCGCCCGGACACTCGCCGTGTCCGCGATGTCCATTTGGAGGACGCGGATGCGCCCGCCGCTTTCGACTGTGATCTGCTGCAGTTCCTTGGCGACGTTCGGTGCCCGGCAGGCTGCGAAGACTTGCCAGCCTTCGGCGGCGTACTGGTGCGCAAACTCGAGGCCGAGTCCGCGGTTTGCGCCGGTGACGAGCATTGTCGGCATCAATCCTCCGATTGCGAGGTCAGATGTTCAATCATCGCTCCGGACGGCGGAGCCGCGCAAAGCGCGACCGGGCGGCCGGCATCCCGGCATTATCCCCGCCTCAAAGTTGCATGGCGCGACGTTTCTTGGTCTAGTCCGCCGCACCGCTCGGAA
>Ga0214472_10002108_pt1 | contig 21639 bp, 18 predicted proteins | sample RVTome_6_FD_207662 | JGI IMG/M metagenome (GOLD analysis project Ga0214472, IMG submission 207662) | Soil microbial communities from uranium-contaminated site in the Upper Colorado River Basin, Wyoming, United States - RVT140D175 | ecosystem: Environmental > Terrestrial > Soil > Contaminated >...
AAGATATTCCGCATCAGGAAAGCCCGCTGGCAACGAAACATTTGTTCAGAATCTGGAAGAATTGACAGGGAGGGAACTGTGCACAAAGAAGCCTGGCTCCAAGCCGAGAATTAAGTAAACTGTCCCCAGAATTCAATTATCGAACATGAAAATGAATAATGAAAGAAAAAAAAACGGAAATAAAAAGGAATTAATCAATATAAGTCTAAATAATTTTTAAAAAACGGACGATTTTACAACAACGAAACACTATCGGTCAGTCGGACGGGACACCGTTTGATCAGAATTTTGCTTGATCTTTAAGACGGTATCTGACCCCGCGGTCAGCTTTAATATGCCACCAAATCAGTTTGAAGAGACGTATTATTTAAACCAGAAGAACGTCTAGGAAATGCTGGGAAGTTCAATCATTAAATATACGATTAATTCTAGGTTGTATAAACCATATGCCAACAGCATAAAACAGTAAAAGGATAAACTCTTTAAAATAATCACTAACCTTAATTATTTTATTTTCCTCAGCCATAACTAAATTTTTTGCAATAAAGAACATGATATAAATCATGCAGAAAAAAGCCACGAAGTTTGATGTCTGCATCATCATGAAATGGATCGACTGCATATTTCTATCTTCAATGAACCTGTCAAAAAAATAAAACATATAAAATGCATAGTTCATGACTTGTATTATTATAGCTAAATAAAACATATGCATTTTTGGTTTTATTATGTTTTCAATTTTATTGTTTAGAAAAATACCTATAGAAAAAAGCCATCCTATAAAGACCACTAGAAAAGAAATTATAATTAATTTTATGCTAATGACTGTTATATGATTATTCTCAACTGAGAAATTACCGTATAAATATTGAAAAGAAGCAAATAATATCAACAATACAACCATGATTTGCCAAGCTTTAGCTCGAACAAAATACGAGATGATAACGTTCATATATTCTGTCCTGTTATGTCACACATATTACTTGAGACTATATCTGATTGCATAAAACTCATTCTAATCATTTACAATGTAATCGTATAGTTTACTTGCACCTCTTACTATATCACCTACAGCCAGAGAATTAGTCACTTGAGTTGTTTCGCTTCCTTCACCGCCGATACCGAATCCATAACTTTGGCCAATATGCTTATCTACAAAATCAGTGTCGCCACTAAGGAGGTCAACTTTTGTACCTAATTCGAATATCTGTGACGTTGAAAACGGGGTGAATGGTATAGAAGCGTTTATATTTGTAGTCGCATCTTCAAATGAACGTCTATCTCCATCAACACATCCGACATTTATACCAGCTGTTGCACCACCTCCTAGTTCTAATTTTTCCGCTGCTCCAAATAATCCGGCATCGAGGTGAAGAGTCAGGCTATTTAGATTTCCTTTGCCATCATTAGTTATTAGATTACCATTTCCATCACCTATATTAATAAAAGCACCTCCACTTAATTTATATAGATCTATTTCATTATCTCGCTTCGTCTTACCTCCGATTCCAAAACTCCCTCCAATAAAGAAATTTCGTAACCCAAAAGGATCTATATATTTAATTGGATTTCCCCCAACATACCCATAAGTATTAATCCCGCCACTTAACCCAATCGGATCACTGGTAATATACCGTCCTGTCTCCGGTTCATAATAGCGGAAGTAGTTGTAGTGCAGATTTGTTTCAGAATCATAGTACTGACCCGGAAAACGAAGATTATTCGTTATGCTTGATGTGGTAATCGTCGCTTTACCATACGGATCGTATTTCGCTTGCCAGACTATCGTTTGATTCGCATCGGTAATAACCTGTGGTGTGCCATGATGATCGCCATGAATAAAATATAAACTCTGAGGAGTGGTTCCCTGTTTAATTAACTGTATGGCATCACCAATAACAATACCGTTCGCTGCATCGGTAAGCGTAATGTTACTGTTCTGATCTAATGCATACGTGCCGAGTAAATTAAATTGTCCACCATTTTGTTGTTGGTTAACGGTGACCTTATCTGAACCTGAACCGAATTCCGGGGACAGTTTACTTAATTCAAGCAAAAGAGTTTGATAGTTAGTCTAATTCTTTGACGAAACAGGAGTTTCACTATGGCAAGGATGCCTGGATTAGTCGTGCCGGATTATCCACATCATGTGACACAACGTGGAATTCGACGAATGAAAACTTTCTTTAATATCGGTGACTATAAATATTACCTGGACTTGATTGCACGATGTAAAGCTGAGGTTCCGACTGGAAATCTTACTTGTCATCAGAATCAGGTGAAGGGGAATTAAATGCAATAAAAAGATATTCCGCATCAGGAAAGCCCGCTGGCAACGAAACATTTGTTCAGAATCTGGAAGAATTGACAGGGAGGGAACTGTGCACAAAGAAGCCTGGCTCCAAGCCGAGAATTAAGTAAACTGTCCCCGGAATTCAAAGAATTTATTGACTATTTAACCCTGTTTAATCGAAATGGAAGCTTGCGGCGGTTCTCATTATTGGGCGCGCAAAGGCGACAGGGTCATGAATGGACTTCGGTCTCAGCAAAATTAAGGTTCCGAAGTAGGTCGCTCATAATGCATCCGCGACATTCGTACGTCCTGCACATCATTTATTTTTATGCAGTTGCCTGGTTATTTAGTTGATATATCCTGTAAGCACAAATCTTTTTAATCATTATTTTTATCGAGTGCTAATTCATAAACTTCGTTTTTCTTTCGACCCGTTATTTTTGCCGTTAGCCCGGCCGCGTCTTTCGGTGATATTTTTTCGGAAAGAATTTGATTGATGCGTAAGACTTCTTCATCGGAGATAGAAACTTCCTGTGCGCCTTCGACGATGACGACAAATTCGCCCTTGTGTTTTATTTCTTCGCTTTCAAGTTTTTCATTAATTGCCGATAACTTATCGCGCACGATTTGTTCGAATTGTTTGGTGAGTTCTCTGGCGATAGTAGCGCGTCGTTCTGCGCCGAATATTTCCTGCATGATTTTTACTGATTCAATAATGCGATGCGGTGCTTCGTAGAAAACCAGTGTGCGTGATTCGTTTCTTAATTCATTCAGTCTTGTTTTTCGTGCTTCACTTTTTGCCGGTAGATAACCTTCGTAAATAAATTTATTGGTTGGTAAACCGGATGCAGATAAAGCAGTGATAATGGCAGAAGGGCCGGGGATGGGAACGACCGGAATATTGTTGTCGTGTGCGGCAACAACCAGTTTATATCCCGGATCGTTAATCAGAGGTGTGCCGGCATCGGAGATGAGCGCAATGGATACGCCCTGTCGTATCTGCTCTATTAATTGCGGCGTGACTTTCTCTTCATTGTGTTCGTGGTAAGCACACACTTTGGTGTTGATACCGAAACGTTGCAGCAAGGTATTGCTATGGCGCGTGTCTTCGGCGGCTATCAAATCTACCTGTTTCAGGGTTTCAACCGCGCGTTCGCTGATATCGCCCAGATTACCAATTGGCGTAGCGACTATATAGAGTGCTGATTCCATTATTTCGAATATGAACCCTGATTAAAAAGGAATGTCGTAATTATCACTGCAATGTACAATAGATACCCATGAGTATAAACACACACCTTTTTATTATATTACTTTTATCACTGACTTTATTATCCGGCTGCGGGTCGGCACGCCCGACAGATCAGCAGGCTCAGGTCGACCCTGAGGAAAATGCCCGCGTTTTAATGCAGTCCGGCGATTACTCTGGTGCGGCTGCGGAGTATTTAACGCTAGCGGAAAATGACAAAAATAATTCAGCGGTTTATCGTTTAAAAGCCGCTGCTGCCTATGTTGAAGCCGGACAATATGCCGAGGCAGATAAAGTTATCAGCGAAACTGCCGTTCCTGAAAATGATTCGGTACAGAAATTAAGAATGCGTATTTTAAGTGCGCGCCTGCAACTGGAATTCGGAAAACCGGGTAATGCACTTAATATGCTTACTGAAATAGCTCAGGCCGAAATTCCATCAAGTCTGCAAAAAAGTTATTACGATATATTGGCTCGCGCTTATCTGGCGCATGGCGATTATCTTAAAGCAGCATCGGAACGTTTAAAACTTTCGAAATTGTTAAGTTTGCCAACCGAGATAGATCAAAATAATCATTCACTGTGGGAAGTATTTGAAACCATCCCTCGAGATGAACTTGAAGAATTACGCTTTGTTGCGCCGGAGGAATTGACCAGTTGGTTTGAACTGGCATCAATCTATCAGGGTTATCGTTATGAGCCGACAAAATTAAAGAATGCGATTGATGGCTGGATTCAACGCTATCCCGGTCACCCTGCTTACTCTTCTATCGCACCACAACTGATTAGTCGCAGCAGTGAGTTTGTTCAGCGTCCTGCCACAATCGGATTGCTATTGCCTTTATCAGGACAATATCAAAAATCATCAACTGCTATTCGTGATGGTTTTCTGGCTGCGTGGTATATGGACGATCAGGAAAAATCCGAAGTTAAAATTTATGATGCAAACTCATTAAACATTCGTGACGTTTATCAACAAGCGGTTGCCGATGGTGTTGAATATGTTGTTGGGCCGTTGGAAAAGGAAGCCGTTAATCAATTGGCTGATTACGGCGAGCTTCCTGTACAAGTGCTGGCGCTTAATCGTCAGGATGTAATAAGCGAAGATGGTGTTAATCAAAAATTAATGCAGTTTGCCCTGTCACCGGAAGATGAAGCCAGTCAAGTTGCTGAAACGGCCATGTCTGATGGTCATAGACTGGCACTGGTTATCACGCCCAATATTCCCTGGGGAGATCGAATTGCCGATGCCTTTAAAAAACGTTGGCTGGAATTGGGCGGCAGTATTTTAGAACAAACTCATTTTGACAGCAGCGCAAAAGATTTTGAATCTCCGGTTAAAGAATTATTAAACATTGATAGCAGTGAACAGCGTGGGAAAGAACTTCGTAACAAGCTTAATATAAAAATAAATACTGTCGACCGCCGCCGCGAAGATGCTGACTTTATTTTCACCACGGCTGTGCCCCCTGATGCTCGACAATTATTTCCTCAATTTCGATTTCATCGGGCGGGTGATTTACCCGTGTATTCAACCTCGCATATTTTTTCGGGCGTTGTTGATAGCGCCAGGGATGCCGATCTAAATGGCGCTATATTTATTGATATGCCATGGATACTGGATACAACGCGACAACTCTCCATTATTCAGGATGCGCTTAATCGAAACTGGTCTCAGGAAAAATCGCAATATCGACGCTTATATGCATTGGGTATTGATGCTTATCATTTGATCCCGGAAATGGGGCGACTTAGTGTTGAAAAGAACAGTTATTTGTATGGCGAAACTGGAGATTTGACGATTAGCTCCAATAACATTGTGAAACGTAAATTGCGCCGCGCCCGGTTCGTTGAGGGGAAACCTGTTCCACTGGATTAGTTATTACACTACCGAACAATAAAAATTATCAAGGATGATGACAAAAATACCCTCGACAACAAACCAGTCAGGTAAACTGGCTGAAGAACTTGCAGCAAACTATCTTGCCGAACAAAAGATAAAACTCATCACGCGTAACTTTCATTGTCGATTCGGTGAAATCGATTTGATAGGGCTTGATAACGAAATCTTGCTCTTTATTGAAGTTCGCTATCGAAAAGATGAACACTATTTGGCTGCCGTTGAAACAATAGATAAACACAAATGTAAAAAAATTGTCACTACCAGCAAATACTATTTGAACAAACATAGAAAGTACCAATCTTACTATTGTCGCTACGATGTTATTACCCTCACCGGCGCACTTGATAAGCCTGTAATCGAGTGGATTAAAAATGCATTTCAGGCATAATATTGACTGTTTTTTTATGGTACTAATTATTGATGGATACTGTTCAACGCGTAAAAAATAACTTTCTTGAAAGCATTCAGATTAAAACCGATGCGGTTGACAAACTGGCTCCTGTTATTGCGAATGCCGCTGCTGCGATTGCAAATGCACTTCTCAATGATAAAAAAATTCTGGCATGTGGTAATGGTGGTTCAGCGGCTGACGCACAACATTTTTCCGCTGAAATGTTAAATCGATTCGAGATGGAACGTCCCGGCCTCCCGGCGATTGCGCTGACAACGGATTCATCGACATTAACCTCGATTGCCAATGACTATCAATATGCTGAAATCTATTCAAAACAAATCCGGGCATTAGGACGGGAAGGCGATGTACTGCTGGCTATCAGTACCAGCGGCGAATCACATAATATTGTTCATGCTATTGATGCGGCACATGACAGAAATATGATCGTCATCGCATTAACCGGAAGAGAAGGCGGTCAAATTGCGGATTTAATGAATAATAACGATTTTGAGATACGTGTACCAACCTGGTCAACCGCACGAATTCAGGAAGTACATATTATGGTGATCCATTCACTATGTGATCTAATTGATCTTCAATTACTTGGACAGGATGAATAACACATGAAGCTAAACAATTTTTTACGTTGCCTGATATTACTTGGCTTAATAACACATCTATTTGGCTGTGCCGTCGTCGCCGTTGGTGGTGCCGCTGCTGCGACGGGAACCGCTGTTGCGGATAGAAGAACAACCGGCGCACTGGTTGAAGACCAGACGATAGAAGTTAAGGCATTAAAAGCATTTCATGATGATGCTGAATTAAATGATCAGGCACACATGAATGTTACCAGTTATAACACCGTTGTTTTACTCACCGGCGAAACACCGACTGATGCCATGCGCCAACGCGCAATGGAATTGGTTAAAAAGGTGGATAAAGTAACGCATGTTTATAATGAATTGACTATTGCAGCACCAAGTTCTTTAGTTTCAAGAAGCAGCGACTCTTACATTACCACCAAAGTTAAAACACAGTTGTTTGCCGATAAAAATGTAAGTGGCATTCAGTTTAAAGTGGTAACTGAAAAAGGTGTAGTTTATCTGATGGGCATTGTTTCCCATGCTGAAGCAGAGATAGCAACTGACATTGCCAGACAAACCGGCGGTGTGCAGAAAGTGGTTAAGCTATTTCAATATACAGATTAGGGTAGGGGCTGACGAATCCCGAAATACGTGAAGCGTGAAAAGTATAAACCATTTCACGTTTCACGTTTCACTATATGTTCAATTATACCGAAGAATTAAAACAACAACTTTCAACAGCTTTTAAAAACAAAGGCTCAGATTATCAGGCACGTACTCGTTATCTTGATAAAAATAAGCAACCGATCTATATCAATCGATTAATACTCGAAAATTCGCCTTATCTTTTACAACATGCTCACAACCCGGTTAACTGGTTTCCCTGGGGAGGAGAAGCTTTTGAAATAGCAAAAAAGGAAAACAAGCCGGTTTTTTTATCGATCGGCTATTCAACCTGTCATTGGTGTCATGTCATGGAAGAAGAGAGCTTTGATAATGAAGATGTCGCAAAGCATATGAATGAGTTTTTCATCTGCATCAAAGTTGATCGTGAATTACATCCTGACGTTGATACTTATTATATGACGGCGGTAATGATGATGCAGGGACATGGTGGCTGGCCAATGAGCAGCTTTTTAACACCGGATAGAAAGCCTTTTTTTGGCGGCACTTATTTTCAAGCTGCGCAGTTTATTGCGCTAATGGCTCGCGTTAATGATGTCTGGCAAAATAAAAATTCAGATATTATTGAACAAGCTAATGCAATAAGTCAGCAAGTTGCCGGGGCAATGGAAGCGCGGCAATCGCTTAATGAAATTGGCACAAATGTAATCGATCTCACTGCTCAAACTATCATGAATCATTATGATTCATATCATGGTGGATTCGGGCAAGCGCCTAAATTTCCAAATGAGCCTTATCTCTATTTCCTGCTTGAGTATGCTGCTTTTTCAGGAAAATATGATGTTCTGGATGCTGTTATTAATACTTTGCATATTCAAAGTTGCGGCGGTATTTATGATCAAATTGCCGGCGGTTTTCATCGTTACGCAACTGATCCGAATTGGTTAATTCCACATTTTGAAAAAATGCTCTACAACCAGGCCAATTTATCCTGTGTCTTTACTCAGGCATATTCTCTTACCGGTATTCCTGATTTTAAACGTGTGGCATGCGAAACGCTGGATTACGTTGTTCGGGAAATGACAAATGACGAAGGTGGCTTTTATTCTGCTACCGATGCTGACAGTGAAGGAGAAGAAGGTCTTTTTTTCATCTGGGATAAAAAAGAAATTGAATCTTTACTGAGCGAAGAAGACGCAAAAGAATTTATTGAGTTATATCAATTAACTGAAACAGGAAATTTCGAAGGAAAAAATATTCTAAATTTAATGCAGCCTCTGGAAAAAACGGCCGAGGAAAAGAATATTGAATATGATGAATTAATTGATCGTCTTGCTAAAAATAAACAAACGCTTTGGCAATACCGGGAAAAACGAATTCCGCCGATACGCGATGATAAAATTATTACGGCATGGAATGCAATGATGATTAAAGCTTTTGCTTATGCCGGACAGCAATTAAATCAAAAAAACTATATCGATATTGCCATTAATGCGGCTAACACTATTTTAAGGACTAATTTGACTGATGACGGTCAACTGAGTCGTTCCAGTATGACAGGACAAGCATCTATTCCTGCATTACAGGAAGACTATGCTTATCTCGCAGAAGCTTTATTACAAATCTACGATGCAACAATAGACAGACAGTGGTTAGAGAAAGCATCAGCTTTAGCTAATGAAATGCTGGAAAAATTTTGGGATGAAGAAAATGGCGGCCTTTTCATGAGCAACCAGGGCAAAGAGAACCTGCTTCCCTCTTCACCCAAAGAAATCAATGACAATGCTACTTCATCAGGCAATTCAGTAGCCTTGAGAACCCTGGTGCGCTTAACAAAACGTACCGGGATGCAACATTACCGGACTTATGCGCAACAACTGATTCGCGCTTACTCTGACGATATCACGCAACGTCCTTATATCTGTAGCTATCTTGTCTGTGGTCTACTTGAAATGTTTGTTGGCGAACAATCTGACAAGCAATGGTGCGCTGACGGCAATATTCATATTTCTGCGACAACGACCAAACAAGACAAGCAATACAAAATAGCATTATCTATAAAAACGAATAATGACTGGCATTTAAACCAGATCATTAACGAAGATGGCGCTGCTATACCATTGAAAATTGAAGTGGAAACTGACTGGATGATTTCTAACATGAGTTACCCTGATGCAATAACCAAGACATTGGCTTTTCAAAAAGAAGTTGTTGATGTTTATCAAGGTAAACTAAAAATTGAATTAACTGTCTCTGCAAACAATAAGACCCGTTTTCAGAATAATCTACTGAAGCTAAAACTCCAGCTACAGGCCTGTAATAACGAGAAATGTCTTTCTCCTGAAAGTGTTGTTATAAATCTGACACTTTAAGAAAGTGAAACATAATCAGAACATCGTAGTTCGTATCTCGTCGTTCGTATCTCGTCGTTCGTGGTTCGTGGTTCGTTGCTCGACTTACGAGATACGAACGACGAGATACGTCTCCTGACTCCTGACTTTTATTCCCTAATCCCTATACCCTAACCCCTATAACCTATAACCTATAACCTATACCGTCTCAAGCAGGACATTCAATCGATCAGGGATATCTCTCAAATCAAGATCCGTCTTTTCAAATAATTCATCTGCTCGATTTTTCAATTCAGTAGAATCAGGCAGTTTTTGACATGACGCAAAAATAATCGCATTTGAAAAATCGGGAAATTCCAGTAAGTAGATATAATTAAAATAATTTTTCATTGCTAATATCACCTTGATTACATCTTCTTCTGATTCAGGCAATATATTGATTGCTAACACACCCTTTTTATCAAGACATCTATTAATGCTGGCATAAAAATCATTATCATATAAACAGGATGCTTGTTTATCCGCGACAAAGATATCGCACAAAATAATATTATAGATTTCTTTATTGTTTAATAAAAAATGCTCCGCAGACTTGTGAATAACATCAACCGTTTTTGGCAAATAAAAATAATCTTTTGCAATCTGAATAACTTGCTCGTTTGACTCGACCGCTCTTATTTCAATTTCAGGCTTTTTCGAGTCCAGATAACGCTCAATTGAAGCTCCACCCAAACCAAGATTGAGTAATCGCCTGGCGGAAGGACAAAATAATAGTACAGCGAGTAGCGCCTTAATATTAGGCAAAATAACCTGATCCATGGCATCTATTTGCATTAATGCCTGCACTGAATTATCACTAAGATGTAGCCAACGATATTGTTGCCATTCTCGCACTTCAATGCTTTCATCATCAATTAGTGCAGAATAAAGCAATTGGCTTTCATCGGCTGTGAGTTGATATATTTTTTCCAGAGACATTATTTTAATTATACGTATTAAGAATACCCAAATGCTGACCCGCCTGATAAAATCCGCAGCTTTTCAGCTATAAAATATTATATCAGGTATATCACGTGTCAGAATTTGTTATTGGTCAACGTTGGGTCAGTCATACAGAAACGGAACTCGGACTAGGTATTATTGTTGCTGTAGAAGGACGTCGAGTGGAAATCAGTTTTCCTGCTGCTAACGAACAACGACTCTACGCCACAGATAGTGCACCACTGACTCGTATTGAACATAAAATCGGCGAAACTATCCGCACTCAGGATGAACAAGAATTTGTTATTAGCAAAACGGAAGCATATGAAGGTCGCATAATTTATTATGCTACAGATAAAGAAGGCACAGAACATAAAATCGATGAACTGGATTTAAATTGTTTTATTGAGCTGACCACACCGAAACAGCGCCTCATTAGCGGGCAACTTGATACTCTTAAAGCTTATCGCCTTCGCTGCGAAACGCTTATGCAATTGCATCGTTTACAACAATCGCCGGTAAAGGGCTTATTGGGTTCCAGAACAAATTTATTACCTCACCAGATTTACATCGCTAACGAAGTAGCTAAACGTTATGCGCCACGTGTTTTACTTGCTGATGAAGTGGGTCTTGGCAAAACCATTGAAGCCGGAATGATATTGCATTATCAATTACATACTGGATTAGCAAGTCGCGTTTTGATTATTGTTCCCAATACACTGAGTCATCAATGGCTGGTTGAAATGCTACGGCGTTTTAATTTGCGTTTTGCTTTATTTAATGAAGACAGATTACAGGCTCTTAATGAAGATGAAGGCAATCCATTTGAAAGTGAACAATTAATTATTTGCAGTCTGGATAACTTGACTGGCGATCCTGCATTATTTAATCATGCTTTGAATGCAGATTGGGATATGGTCGTTGTTGATGAAGCCCATCACCTGCATTGGACTGAAGGCGATGAAGGTCATGATTATCGTTGTATTGAAGCACTCGCAAATCGTTGTCGCGGCTTATTATTATTAACGGCGACACCAGAACAAGCTGGAGCGGAAAGTCACTTTGCTCGCTTACGTTTACTTGACCCTGCCCGTTTTCATGATCTTGATAGTTTCCTGGACGAAGAAAAAGGTTATCAACAACTCAGCGCAACAGTAAAAAATCTTTTGGATGAACCTGATGAACCGTTAACGGATGAAATGCTGGCTTTGCTAAAAACATATCTTGAAAATGAAGCGCCTGAAAAAAATAGCCCGGATATTCTGGAACGTGAGGAAATTGTATCAAAACTACTTGATCGTCATGGTACTGGACGGGTGTTCTTACGAAATACCCGTGAAGCTATAAAAGGTTTCCCTGAAAGAAAATTACACAGCACTGCACTTGAATGCCCGAAACTTTATTCATCACTTTCAGGAAAACAAACGTTATTCCCGGAAATTGAAATCGATGGCAATGACTGGTTAAAACAGGATCCTCGAATTCAATATTTAATTGATTTGGTAAATCAATTAAAGACTGAAAAAATACTGGTGATTTGTGCCAATGCGAAAACTGCATACAATCTGGAAAAGCATTTGCAACTGAAAATGGGAATTCGTAGCGCTGCCTTTTATGAAGGACTTAGCATTATTGAGCGTGACCGCGCTGCTGCCTATTTTTCTGATACAGAAATGGGGGCACAGGTATTAGTCTGCTCTGAAATTGGCAGTGAAGGTCGTAACTTTCAGTTTGCTCATCATCTTGTCTTGTTTGATTTACCACTAAACCCGGATCTTCTTGAACAACGTATTGGCAGACTGGATCGTATTGGTCAAACAGACATCATTAATATTCATGTTCCTTATATTGAACATTCGGCACAAGAAGTATTATTCAACTGGTATAACAAAGGTTTAAACATCTTCCTGCAAAGCTGTGCTGCTGCCTTTGCTATATACGAAAAATTTGAAGCATCTTTAAACGAAGCTTTAGACAATCCGGAAAAAGATATTAGTTCACTTATAGATGAAACGAATCAACATACCAATATCATTAAACAAAAGATGCATGATGGTCGGGACAGATTGGTTGAATTAAATTCCTGCCGAAAGGATATAGCCGAAGAAATTATTAATGCTATCAACAATGAAGAAAAGCCTGAATTACTTATGGATTATATGGAAAGTATGTTCAATACCTATGGTGTCGATCATGAAGAACATTCTGAAAACACATGGATAGTTCGAACCAGCGATCACATGCGAACAGGTTATTTCCCCGGCGCTGGCGAAGAGCCCGTTACCATAACCTTTGATCGGGACAAAGCACTCAGTCGGGAAGACATGCCTTTCGTTAGTTGGGAGCATCCGATGGTATCTGAGGCCATTGAAATGGTAATAAAAAGCGAAGTTGGAAATACTTTTATTACTACTATAGAAAAAGAGGGTATTGAACCAGGGACAATATTACTGGAAACATTTTCGAGTATTAATGCAATAGCTCCGAAAAAACTTCAGGTTGATCGTTATTTACCCATTACACCATTACGTACCTTGATTAGTAAAGATCGTAAAGATTATTCAAAATTATTGACGCACGAAAAATTGAATACCCTGAGCATGAAGATTGAACGCCAGACAGCACATGCCATCATTAAACAAATTAAACCTGAACTTGAAACAATGATCGATTTCGCTATAAAGTTTAGTCAATCAAAACTACCAAAGGTCAAAGAACAAGCACAACAACGCGTTGACAGCTTGCTTGGTTCTGAAATAAAACGCATGAAACAATTACAAAAGAAAAACGCAACGATTAGAAAAGAAGAAATTGAATTTCTGCAAGAACAACTACATGCCTGCACCGAAGTCATCAACAATGCAAAATACGAACTACAGGCGGTACGACTGGTTATTGTTCAATAATATCGAGATAAATACATTTTAAATATTTAACAGGAATATCTAAACCTTAAATTTCCACAGATTCTTCTGTTTCGATTCTTTCCTGTGGTGGTTGAATAATGTAACCGGAGACATAGTCAACTCCCGCATCGATAGCCGCCGCAAGACCTTCACCAGTTTCCAGTTTATCAGCAATAACCAATGAATCATTTTCGTGTGCGATAGAGACGATTCCTTTCATTTCGCTATTACTCATTTTATTAGCGCCAAACGTTGGAGAAAACCGTGTGTATTCAAATTGCATATGCTTCATACATTGTTCGAGAATAGATTGATTAGGCACATGAAGTAATGCGGCGGATATTCCATATTTTTCACGCAGTTGTTCTATTAGATTTTCAGCCTTACGTTGAAAGGTAAGAAATTTTTTAACATCTATTTCTACAATCAACGAATAACCAATGTCGGGAAAATCGGTTTCTTCAATTAATTTTTCAAACCACTTTAAGAGGTTTTTATCTGAATATGAGGACGACGTTAATGTCATAAATAATGCAGTATCAATCAGGTTTCTACTGTATTCCTCTATTAATTTATTGATACAAAACTGAATAACCCATCTATCCAGCGTATTTAGTGTATTGGTATCCTGAAGTACTGGCATATATTGGTCAGCTGAATATTCAGTGCCATCTTTACCAATCAAATTCATTCGTGTTGTATAAAGATTTTCTTTACGAAGTAATGATTTTGCTTCGGATACTTTAACAATATGCTGAAAAAATGGTTTTACTCTATTTTTGATAAACACATTTTCAAGTTGTGACTTTATACTTTTATCATCTTTCTCTTTTTTTCTTGCTTCACCATAAATAGCATACGAATTACCCGGTTCATCACGCGCTATACGACATGACACGTCAGCAGAGATAAATACCGTTTCCGCATCAAAGTTATCTGTATCAATAACAGCTGCGCCAATACTAACAGTATAATTAATGATGCGATTTTTTTCGGAGTAAGGATGTCTGGACAGTGCCTGACCCAGTTTTTCTGCAAATTTTTTAGCTACGTTAAAATCGATGCGAGCCTTTACCAATGCAGCTGATGCAGCATCACCTGAACGAATGACAACACCTTCATATTTTTTACCCTTTAATAATTCGGCAGTAACTTTAGCTATATGACCGCAAATCTTATCTGTCGTTATTATACCAAACTCATCATGTAAGCTCTGATAGTTGTCAACTTCAATAACAAATACGACGTCACCTTTTTTTGCTTCTTCAACTTTCTTTAAAAATCGACTTTTATTATAGATATGGGCACTTAGAGTAATGGTATCGGATTTAACCTGTTCTTCCCGATATTGTTTTGTTGCACGTTGAATGGATTCAAAAAGAATAATTTTAGTTAACTCGTTTTTATGCAGAAAATCCTGAACTCCATATCTAAATGCCTGCACTATTACTCTCTCATCGCTTTTTCCCGTTAACATAATTGCTGCCGGAAAATCATTTGATGCCGTACATGCTCTGATCCATTCAAGTCCATTCTCACCATTGCCTAAATCATAATCGATAATAACGAGTTGATATTTTTCCCAGTTAAATTCACTACCGGGACAACCCTCTTCAATGTCATATATTTTTACTTCTGCAGAGGGCAATATGCTTTTAAAATAACTGACCAATAGATTGCAATAATCTTTAGAGTCGTCAATCACTAATATCGATTTTATATAGGAAGATGCTGAAGAGCTCATAACGCTTTACTATTATTCATAGCTTTATTTATTATTATTTTCAAAGAGTACAAGAGTATTTGTTGAATCGCAAAACAAACTATCAGACCTGTCGGCTAATTGAGACACTTGGGTGAAATTAATAATCATAGAACATATATAAGCATAATATGCTGAAAAATAAATGAGCAAGATCAACTTGACTGGTTTGATGCACTGCAAAATATTTAAATGATTGAGAATAAAAGCGGAGCTACTATGAGTCATTACAAAAACTTATTTGACCACCTTCAAATGCGATCCTTTTTTCTTCCCGGTTTTTTTCTTCTCTGATTCAGTATTTGAAACTGATTCTTTATCTGTTTTAGCTTCAGACTCTTCTTCCTGGAAAATCATGCCGCGGCCATTTTCATTCGCATAAATTGCCAACACTGCTCCTACCGGAAAATAAACATCCATACTTTTGCCGGAAAATCGTGCCTTGAAATTTATATAATCATTACTTAAATCAAGATCACGAACAGCGCCTGGGGAAACATTTAAAACAATTTTATTATCTTCAACAAAATTATGAGGGATGCTCAGATCCTCTCCGCTTGCATCAACTAACAGATAAGGCGTTAAATGATTATCACAAATCCAGTCGTACAATGCGCGCAGTAAGTAGGGTCGATTTGAATTCATAACTTTGTAACAGGGTTCAGGCGTGTAACGGAATAAACTCAGCCTTCGTTATATTCCCTTTCTATATTTGACATACTTGTTTGAAATGCGTCACGTTCAAACAATCTATCTGCATATTCCTGTAATGGTTTAGCTGACATTGGCAACTTTATGCCATAGTGAGCTAAACGCCACATCAACGGCCCGACACAACAATCAATCAGTGAATACTCTTCTGACATAAAATAAGGCATTTGTGCAAACGCAGGCGCAATAGAAGTCAGGTTATCACGCAACACTTTCTTTGCATTTGCTGCGGCAATTTCATTTTCACTTTCGATCTCTTCAACAGCCGTATACAGATCACGCATCACTCTATAACGCAATTGGCGGTTTCTTGCTCTGTTGACCGGATCAACCGGCATTAAGGGCGGGTGCGGAAAACGCTCATCCAGATACTCCATAATAATGTGCGCATCATATAGAACCAGATCCCGATCAATCAGCGTCAGAATTGAGTTGTATGGATTTAAATCATTTAACTCTTCAGGCCTGACATCATCGTCATCAATGAAGTTAATTTCAACATTGACATCTTTCTCTGCCAATACAATACGCACAGCATGCCCGATTGGACTGACACTGTCTGAATACAAAACCATTAATGAACGACGATTGGCGACGCTTGCCATTGTTTAAATCTCCAGCCTGTTAAGAAAGCGCGGGATTATACTACAGATTCTGAAATAAAGGGGTTTCCTGCAAAGTTAATGAACATCGCGCCAGTATTCTTTCTTCAGAAGATAGGTAATTATCATAAAAACAAAGAGATACAGCAGAACCCAGACGCCAATCTTGCTCCGTTTCAGCTTGATTGGCTCACCTAGATAGACCAGAAAATTGACCAAATCACGTACGGTTTGATCATATTCATCTTCAGTTTGAGATCCGTGACTAATTAATTCCAGATCCTCATAAGTCGAAACGTGATGCGCACCATCATGCTGTTCCATTTCTGTTAAACGTTGCATTCCCTGAAGCTGCCATAACACATGGGGCATACCCACATCCTTAAAGGTCAGATTATTCACGCCAAAAGGACGAGATTCATCAACATAGAATGTTTTGAAATAACTGTAGAGCCAATCCGCACCACGAGAGCGGGCAATGACAGATAAGTCGGGTGGCACAACACCAAAAAAACTATCTGCATCAGGTTCACGCATGGCTATTTTCATAGTGTCGCCGACTTTGTCGGTACCAAACATAAAATTCTTTTTCAAAACATCTTCACTAATACCCAGGTCTTTACCCATGCGGTTGTAACGCATGAAAGCAGCTGAGTGACAACTCAAGCAATAATTCACAAATGTTTTGGCACCACGTTGTAATGAAGCACGATTGGAAAGATCGACGTCCATATGCATCAACTTTTCAGCACTCGCTGCTGAAACACTAATAGACATCATTGTCATAAGAACAAAGGCTATGTTATGTAATTTAAATCCTTTCATTAGTCTGTCACCCTGTCCGGTACGGCCTTATCATTATCCATCGCGGTATAAAACGGCATTAATAAAAAGAAACTGAAATAAACAACTGAAAAGAATCGCGCCAGCCATGTATAGAGTGGCGTAACGCCTTGCATACCCAACCAGCCTAATGCCAGAAAACTGATGACAAAAGCAGTCAAGGCAATACGATAATTCATGCCGCGATAGCGGATAGATTTAACTGGACTACGATCCAACCAGGGAAGTAACAGGAAGATATTAACCGCCAATCCCATTGCTATAACACCACCCAGCTTATCCGGTATAGCTCGTAAAATGGCATAAAACGGAGTGAAATACCAAACTGGTGCGATGTGTGCCGGCGTCGTAAACGGATCAGCCGGTGTAAAATTAGCATGTTCTAGAAAATAACCGCCCATTTCTGGCGCAAAAAATACCACGGCAAAGAAGAAAATTAAAAAGACCACGGCACCGAAAATATCTTTCACTGTGTAATACGGATGAAACGGAATACCATCTAAAGGAATCCCTTCTGCATTTTTATTCTTTTTAATTTCCACGCCATCAGGGTTATTGGAACCGACTTCGTGTAAGGCCAATATATGAAAGCCAACCAGACCAAGAATGACTAACGGAAAGGCAATAACATGTAATGAGAAGAAACGGTTTAACGTGACGCCGGAAACAACGAAATCACCACGAATCCATTCTGCCAAGTCCGGGCCAATAAGTGGTATAGCACCGAACAGCGAAATGATGACCTTCGCGCCCCAATACGACATTTGTCCCCAGGGTAATAGATAACCAAAAAAGGCTTCGCCCATAATAACCAGATAAATCGCCATACCTGATAACCAGAGTAATTCGCGCGGCTTTTTATAGGAACCATAAAGAAGTGTACGGAACATATGCAAAAAGATAACAACAAAAAATGCTGAAGCTCCGGTTGAATGCATATAACGAATAAACCAACCCCAACTGACATCACGCATGATGTATTCAACTGAAGCAAAAGCGCCTTCTGCTGATGGATTGTAATTCATTGTCAGCCAAATACCGGTCAGTATCTGAATCACCAGCACCAGTAAGGCTAAAGAACCAAAGAAATACCAGAAGTTAAAGTTCTTCGGCGCATAATATTTGGCCAGATGTTCATTCCAGATTTTCGTTAACGGGAAGCGATCATCCACCCAGTCCCTTAAGCCGGTTAATCCTTTAATAACTTGCTTTTCGATATCAGCCATTACACTGCCTCGCTATCATCGCCGATTAACAAACGGCTGGGTGAAAGAAATTTATAAGGAGGAACTACCAGATTAGTTGGTGCCGGCACACCTTTATATACACGACCCGCCAAATCAAAACGAGAACCATGACAAGGACAGGCAAAACCACCTCTTTCAGCAGAGGGACTATCATCCATGTCTTTTTGAATAAATTTGGGTGAACAACCTAGATGCGTACACGCACCGATAACAACCAGAAACTCGTTTTCCCGGGCACGATATTCATTTTTAGCATAGTCCGGCTGGGCACTGGAATCTGATGCAGGATCACGAACTTCATTATCCTGAGCAGCTATATCATCAAGCATCTCCTGCGTACGCCTGAGTATCCAGACGGGTCTTCCCTGCCATTTTTCAATGGTCAGTTCACCCGGATTTAATTTACTAATATCGATTTCAACCGGAGCGCCAATCGCCTTGGTTTTTTCACTCGGCGCCATCGTTGCAATAAAGGGTACTGCTCCGGCCACGACGCCTGCACCACCCACTACTGTTGCAGCAGCAGTCAGGAATCGTCGTCGACTATTGTCAACATTACTATTATCCATATTATCCTCTGTAAGATAACTGATCGGTTAAGTAACCAGTATTATTATTGATGTAACGTATATTACGTTAAACTAATTATCGGATAAACAAAACATCCATTAATATTACCAATAAATGCAAATTAGAGTACTTTTTAATCATTATGCAATTGAAAAAGAGTTTGGTCTTTACACTACAATATTCCGCCTATGGGCTCGCAATTGCATTCCTTTTTTTATTATTAACATCCAGTAATTTATTGTCTAATCTTACGTTTTTATCTTCACAAAAATCAAACCGATATTCTTTTAATAACGCTGTAACGACTACAGCTCCGGCAGTTGTAAATGTTTACGCCAGTACAATATATCAGGAAAGAAGCCATCCCTTGTTTCAAGATCCTTTATTCCAACACTTTTTTGGTGAAGCACCAACTATGCCAAAAAAACGCCGTGATAGTTCAATTGGCTCTGGTGTCATTATGAATTCAGCGGGTTATATCCTGACCAACGCACACGTTATTCAAAACGCAAACGAAATCAGCATCACCCTCAATGACGGCAGGCAGGCGCAGGCAAAGTTAATCGGGCTGGATACCGATACTGATTTGGCAGTGGTCAACATTCAACTGGAAAATTTACCGCAAATTCCCATTGGTAATTCTAGCGAACTCAAGATTGGTGATATCGTTTTGGCAATCGGCAATCCCTATAATTTTGGTCAGACTGTTACGCAAGGTATTGTCAGCGCAACCAGTCGAAAACGTCGCGGTATTTCATATTTCGATGATTTTATTCAAACTGATGCGGATATTAATTTAGGCAATTCCGGCGGCGCATTAGTTACTGCAGCAGGCGAATTGATTGGTATCAATACGGCTATTGTCTCAAGTAGTGGTGGCTCAGAAGGTATCGGTCTTGCGACACCGATAAATCAGGCGCTGGATGTCATGAATCAAATTATCGAAAACGGAAAGGTAGTTCGCGGCTGGTTAGGGATTGAAGCACAAACTCTGGGAACAGATGTCATTAAAATGCTCAATCTTGAAACAGGTGGTGTTCTGGTTAACGCGATCATGCGTAATAGCCCGGCTGAAAATGCCGGACTGATTCCGGGAGATATTATGATTAGTATCGATGGAAAAAATTTAAGCTCACCTGATCAGGCTATTGAAACGATTACTGAACTTACTCCGGGTAGTGAAGTAAAAATAAATATCCTGCGCGGCTGGGAACGACAAGAGCTGATTACAAAGATTGCTCAAAGACCTGCGACACAAATGCCTGACTAGAGTGTCAGGAAAAATATTTAATTCATTATCTCTTTTAATTTTGAAAGAAAAGCATCGTTTTCTTCTGCTGTGCCAATTGTGACACGTAAACAATTTTCCAGTAGTGGATGAGCACCATGCAGGTTCTTTATTAAAATTTTATGCTTCAACAATTCAGCATGCACATATTCAGCACCCTTTCGTGCGACTCTAAACAAAATAAAATTCGCTTCACTCGGCCAAGCTTCAACACCATCAATATTTATTAGTGCGTCAAATACAAAACTTCTATCATTGCGAATCTGTTCGGCTTGCTCCTCTAATAAACCGATATTTTGAAGAATAAAATTAGCACTAAGCTGATTTAATGTTCCAATATTATATGGCAACCTCAATTTTTCAAATTCAGAAATCCATTCATTCGCACCAAATAATATTCCTAACCTTAAACCTGCCAGGCCAAGCTTGGATAAGGTTCTCATTAACAAAACATTCGGGTATTTTTGTAGACAAGACATCATGCTTTTTTGTGCGAAGACATGATAAGCCTCATCAATAACAACAAGACCCGCTGTCGCCTTTATAATTGTCTCAATAGATTCCTGCTCAAACATATTTCCCGTCGGGTTATTCGGCCAGGCAATAAAAATAACAGCAGGTTGTTTTTCTTCAATCAATTTTAGCATCGCCGGAAGATCGAGTGAAAAATCATTGTTTAGTGGTACGCCGACATAATCGAGTTCTAACAACGAACTCAATAAACGATACATAACAAAGCCCGGCTCAGGCGCCATGACAACGTTCGATGTTTTATTTAATGCCAGCATAATGATCTGAATCAGTTCATCTGAACCATTACCAAACATCATTGCTGTATCATCAGGCAGGTTTAGCGTTGTGCCTAGTTTTTTTCTTAGTTCTCTGGCACTGGCATCTGGATAACGATTAAGTTGAACTTGCGCCATATAAGCAGACCACGCCATCTTAATTTCATCCGGCCAGACATACGGATTTTCCATCGCATCAAGTTTAATAAAATTGCCGGAGTCAGGAACATGATAAGCCTTTGCATTAAGAATAGCCGGCTTGATGATCTTTTTAATTTGATCTTTGATCATTAATGACAAATATTATTTTGAATCGCGACGATACTCTGCGGATCGCGCATGCGCAGTTAAGCCTTCACCACGCGCCAGCACAGAAGCAGTCTCCGCAATTTTATTTACTGAATCTTTAACACACTTAATCAATGATGATTGTTTCTGAAAATCATAAACACCTAAAGGTGATGAAAATCGGGCTGTTCTGGCTGTTGGTAAAACATGGTTTGGACCAGCACAATAATCACCCAAAGATTCCGCCGAATAATG
>Ga0214472_10002109_pt1 | contig 21634 bp, 16 predicted proteins | sample RVTome_6_FD_207662 | JGI IMG/M metagenome (GOLD analysis project Ga0214472, IMG submission 207662) | Soil microbial communities from uranium-contaminated site in the Upper Colorado River Basin, Wyoming, United States - RVT140D175 | ecosystem: Environmental > Terrestrial > Soil > Contaminated >...
TGTGTGGACCGTTCTCAGTCTCGCTCTCTACAGCATGCCGATCTTCTGGCTCGGACTGATGCTCCAGTTGCTGCTGAGCTACTACTGGCGCGTCTTCCCTTCCGGCGGTGCGCCCACCCTCGAGTTCTCCGAGGTGGGTCTCTTGCCGTGGCTTTCCGATCAGTGGCGTCACGCATTCTTGCCTGTCTTCGTCCTGGCGATCGGCGGCGCCGCGGGCGTCGCGCGCTATGCACGCAACTCGTTCGTCGAGATCCTGCAGCAGGATTACATTCGTGCGGCGCGGGCCAAGGGCTTGCCCGAGATCGTCGTCCTCCTGAAGCATGCGCTGCGCAATGCTGCCATTCCCCTGTTCAGCCTGCTCGGCTTGAACCTGCCCTTCCTTCTCAGTGGCAGCGTCGTGACCGAGATCATCTTCTCTTGGCCCGGGATGGGAAGGGTCACCGTCGACGCGATCTATGGCCGTGACTACCCGGTGATCCTCGCGACGACCCTGCTCTCGGGCTGCATGGTGGTCCTCGGCAGCCTGCTGGCGGATCTCGGCTATGCCTGGGCCGACCCGCGGATCCGGACGGGGCGGTCTCGATGAGCTACTTCGCCCTCTGTTTCGTTGCGCTCGCGCCGCCCCTTCTCCTCTTCCTGCGACCGGAAGGGGCGTTGTATTGGCTCGACGGAAGCCTCGGGTGGAGCGCGAGCCTCAGCTCCTATGCGGCATTGCTCTGGCCCCTCGTGATTCTCTTCCTCAATCGCAGACACTTCCCGCGCCGGGCCTGGCGGGCGCTGCGCGATGGCGCCGCCCGCACCGGACTCGTCCTGGTGATCCTGCTGCACTGCGTGGCGTTGTTCGCGCCACTGCTCGAGACGCATCCTCCGGCGGCGTTGGGAGATTCGATCACCGAGCGCTTCCAGGCTCCCTCGAGTGAGCACTGGATGGGCACGGATCTCCTGGGCCGCGATCTCTTCAGCCGCGTGATCGAAGGCTCGCGCGTCTCGCTCACCATCGGCGTGCTCACCGTCGCCGTGCACCTGCTCCTGGGGGTGTTCGTGGGCGGCGTCGCGGGCTATGCCGGCGGCCGCCTCGACGGTCTCCTCATGCGCTTCACCGACCTGCTCCTGGCGTTTCCGCGGATCTTCCTCCTGCTCGCCATCGTCGCGCTGTTTCAGCCGAGCAGTTGGATGATCATCCTGGTCCTCGGCGCGACGGGTTGGATGGGCGTCGCCCGCGTCATGCGCGGTGAGGTCCTGCGGATCCGCGGCATGGAGTGGATCGAGGCCGCTCGTGCGCTCGGGATCCCGCGCTGGAGGATCCTGCTGCGGCATATCCTGCCCATGGCCGCGTCGATCCTCGTGGCACAGGCGGCCCTGCGCATCGGAAACGTCATCCTCACCGAGTCCTTCCTGAGTTTTCTCGGGTTGGGCGTGACCGACCCCGACGTCAGTTGGGGCATGCTCATCCGCGGCGGGCGCGCCGCGATGCTCGGCGCATGGTGGGTCTCCACGTTCCCCGGTCTGGCGATTCTGCTGACGGTCGTCGCCTACAATCTTCTGGGCGATGGTCTGCGCGATGCCTATGATCCGAAGCTCGCAGCGGAAGGCGGCGGAGCATGATGGAATCGCGCTTGCTCTCGGTGGAGGGTCTTCGCGTCGCGATCGACGGCGGCGGTCGGACAATTCATGCCGTCGATGGCATCGACTTCGAGATCGGCCGCCGCGTCAGTATGGGTCTGGTGGGGGAGTCCGGATGCGGTAAGTCGCTGACGGCCCTGTCGATCCTGCGTCTGCTTCCCAAGCCGGCGGTGCGCATCGATGCGGGGCGCATCGTGTTCGAAGGCGTCGATCTGGCGGCTCTCCCCGAGGGCGAGCTGCGAGCGTATCGCGGCAAACGCATCGCGATGATCTTCCAGGAGCCGATGACCAGTCTCAACCCCGTCTACAGCTGCGGTGAGCAGATCGCGGAATCTCTGCGGCTTCACGAGGGGTTGTCGCGGCGGGAGGCCGCCGAGCGCAGCGTGGATCTTCTCGATCGCGTGCGCATTGCGGATCCATCGCGCCGCGCGAAGGAGTATCCGCATCAACTTTCCGGCGGCATGCGCCAACGTGTCATGATCGCCATCGCCATCTCCTGTTCGCCACGGCTGCTCATCGCCGACGAGCCGACGACGGCGCTCGACGTGACCGTCCAGGCCGAGATTCTGGAGTTGCTCGAGTCGCTCCGTGAGTCCATGGCGATGAGCCTGCTCCACATCAGCCATGATCTCGCCGTCCTGGCCAGGAGCGCGCAGCAGATCATGGTCATGTACGCCGGCAAGATCGTCGAGTCGGCTCGGGCTGAACGCCTCTTCGAGGCCCCGGCGCACCCCTACACACTCGGGTTGCTCGCGTGTCGACCGGAACTGGGCTCGAAGCGTCTACGGTTGCCCGTCATCGGCGGCCGCGTGCCGGATCCTGGGGACCGACTGCCCGGCTGTGCCTTCGCGGATCGCTGTCCCTTCGTCCAGGAGCGCTGCCGCGTCGAAGAGCCGCCGCTTCGCATGCTCGCGGACGAACATGTCGTTCAGTGCTTCGAGGCCGAACGCGTACTCGCCGCAGAGAGGTGGCCCGTCGATGTCTGAGGCCTTGCTCGAGGTGCGGGGGCTGCGCAAGAGCTACCCGATCCGTGCCGGCTTCTGGGGTCGTGGCGGCGAGGAATTCGTCGCCGTCGACGGCATCGATTTCGAAATCGCCCCCGGCGAGACGCTGGGGCTGGTAGGGGAGTCTGGCTGCGGCAAGACGACGACGGGGCGCTGCATTTTGAGGCTCATCGAACCCAGCGCCGGCGAGATTCGCTTCGACGGCCGCGATGTCTGCAAGCTGAAGCGGGGAGAGCTGCGGCGACTGCGCCGCGAGATGCAGATCGTCTTCCAGGACCCTTACGGCAGCCTGAATCCTCGCATGACAGTGGGGACGGCGATCGAGGAGCCCATGGCGGTGCATGGGCTGGGCGATCGCGAGACGAGGCATGCAAGAGTGGACGAGCTGCTGCGGCGCGTCGGCCTCAAACCCGAGCACTCCCAGCGCTACCCCCACGAGTTCAGCGGTGGTCAGCGGCAGCGCATCGGCATCGCACGCGCGCTCGCGGTCAATCCGCGCTTCATCGTCGCCGACGAGCCCGTGTCGGCGCTCGACGTGAGCATCCAGGCCCAGGTGTTGAATCTCCTGGCGGATCTACAGCGCGAACTCGGACTCAGCTTTCTGTTCATTGCCCACGATCTCGCCGTCGTCGAGCATCTGAGCCATCGCATCGCGGTGATGAAGGCCGGACGCATCGTCGAGACCGGGCCGACCGAGACGATCATCAGCCGCCCCGAACACCCCTACACCCGGCAGCTCCTGGCCGCCGTGCCACGCCTCCGCTAGCCCCGGCTGCGGCTCCGGAACGGGCCGTCGATCGTGGGGGGTGCGAATCTTGCAAGAGCCTGTGATTTCAGGGTGCTACGCCGTCCTTGGCGGGTTGACAGGGCCCAGGCCGCCCCGTATATTCCGCTCGACGTCAGCGCCGTGTGCCGTTCGCCGGGCCCACTCTCCCCACCTTTTGTGGGACGGCGAAACAGAGAATCGGACGGATACTCGCCACACAGGCATCCTCCGAGACTCCGCACGGCAGGGTAAGCCCTGTAATCCCCCTCCGTCCGACCCACACCGGACATGAATGCCAGGGTGTTTCTCAGCTGTGCGTGTAGGCTGAGAATGCACGAGTTGGCCCGTAATGGGCGAACCCATCCGGTCCCCTTGGGGGCCGCCTTCGGCGGGAATGATTCCGCTCGGAAAGGAGCAACGTGATGGCCCTTCCTCGTCGCGTCCGAGCCTCCGCCTCGCTCTGCGCGTGCCTCGCCGCCCTCCTCGGCCTCAGCGCCCTGAGCGTATTGACGCCGGGGATCGCCGCGGCGCAGGGCGTTGGGACCATTCAGGGCGTGATCCGCAATGGGGAAACTGGAGAGACGCTGGATTACGCCAACATCGTCCTCCGGGACATTGTGACGGGGAATGTCTGGGGCGCCATGTCCTTGGGTGGTGGGCGCTTCTACCTGAGGGGCGTTCCCTCGGGACAGTTCGAATTGAAGGTGCTCTACCTGGGCTACAAGCCGGTCACCGAGCGCGTCAATCTCGCCGCGGGCGAGACCAAGGATTACAAATTCGATCTCGAAGTGACCGTCGTGAAGACCTTCGATGTCGTCGACATCAGTGGGCGATCGATCATGGTCGAGGTCAAGAACACCGAGTTTACCCAGGAGATCGGTTCTGAGGATCTGACGGACTACGCCGTCGACACGGTCGAAGAGGCGGTCGCGCGTCAGGCGGGCGTCGTCGCTCGCAACGGCGAATTGCACGTGCGTGGCGGCCGTTCCGGCGAGATCTCGTTCCGGATCGACGGTGTCGCCGTCGATGACCCCCTCGGTGGAAGCGCACTCTCGGTGGGCAGCTTCTCCGTGGCCAATGTCACGACGGTGACGGGTGGACAGGATCCCGAGTACGGAAACGCGCTCTCGGGGGTCGTCGACATCCAGACCAAGGAAGGCAACTCCGAGAAATTCGAGATGTCGGCCCGGTACTTCACCGACGATTTTGGGCGTCAGGATCGCACGTTCACGAACTTCGACAGCTTCGAGTTCGGCGCGGGCGGGCCGGCGTTCAGCTCCAAGCTGACCTACTTCGTCTCGGGCCAGCTGCGTTTCACCGACGAAGAGAACTTCAGCAAGGCCTTCCGCACAGAGCATGAGCTGAGCATCGGCGACTGGACCGTCGCCAAGTGGCGCCGCCGCCAGTTCAACGATCTTCGCGCATCGACCAAGTGGGCGTACACGATGACCCCGTCCCACAAGCTCACGGCCGAATACACAGTCGGCTACACGCGCGACGAAGACTATCGGCCCAACTGGGATATCCAGGGCTATGCCCGGCAGGTCGTCTTCCTGCCGGTGCTGCGCGAGAGTTCGCAGCTCGTCTATCAGGGGCAGGTGGCCTCGGTGTTCTATGGCGATTGGGTCGACAACATCGGCCGGCTCGCGACGCCGCGACTGGTCTACGACTCGACGACGGGCCGCACCGAGACGCTGCCGGTGATCGAAGTTCGCAATGTGCGTGGCGAGCGGGTCACCGCCATCGCCGAGCCCGTCTTCTCTGGTTTCCGCAGCGACCAATCACTCTTCCGCACCGAGCCGGAAGACAGTTCCTACGTCGCATTCAACGCCGCGAACAACGGACCGCAGAATCAGCGCTTCACGAATCAGATGAAGCTCGCCTGGACGCACACCCTGACCGACGACACCTTCTACGAGTTGCGCCTCGCGCGTGTGCAGTTCAACACGCTGGTCGGCGTGACCGAGGACGGCAAGGTGCCCGCCCAGTATCTGCATGGCGGACTGAGCAGCCCGAATCTCTTCGGCCAGCAACGCCAGGTCTACAGCACGACGAGTGACTTCTACAGCGATCCGGATCAGCCGGTGTTCATCACGAACAGCGAGTGGCCATTTTATCGCGATCAGGTCTCGAATGCCTACAATTTCAAGTTCGACATCACGAGCAATCGCTACGAGCAGCACAAGCTGAAGTCCGGAGTGCAGATCGTCTACAATGATCTACAGGATCAGAGCCTGTTCGAGCCAGCGCGAGAGGTTGTCGACCGCTTCACACAGGATATCGAGTTCGGCAGCGGGAGGGATCTCTTTCATACGTATAACCCAGAGGCCTCTTTCTACGTCCAGGATCGCTGGGAGTACGAGGGGATGGTGCTCCAGGGCGGGTTCCGTTGGGACATGTTCAGCGCCGGATCTGCCAGCGAGATCCTCATCGATTCAGAGGACCTCGACAACAACGTACTGAAGTACAAGAGCCAGTTCAGCCCGCGTCTCGGCTTCTCGTTCCCCATCACCGAGCGCGACGGCTTCAATTTCCACTACGGTCGCTTCGTTCAATTCCCGGCGCGAAGCGTCCTCTTCGCGAGCCAAGATCCGATTGGCGCGACGGGCGTGCTGGGCAATCCGAATCTCGAGGCCGAGACCACCGTCCAGTATCAGGCCGGCGTGAAGCATCAGTTCTCCGACTTTGTTGCCATGCAGTTCGCGGTCTACAATCGCGATATCTACGGCCTCATCTCGGCGACGCAGGCAACCGACGCACAGACGGGGCAGACCGTCTCACGCTTCATCAATCGCGCGTATGGCAACGCGCGCGGCCTCGAGGTCACTCTCGAGCGTCGGTTTCATAACCGATGGGCATTCGAACTCGCCTATAGCTACGCGTTTGCCGACGGTGTCGCGTCGAGCCAGACCTTCGGCTCCAACCCGGACGGCCTGAAGTTCCTCCCGAATCAGGAACTCCCCCTCGACTGGGATCAGCGGCACACCGTAGCCATGGATCTTCGCATCCAGGAACCGGACAGCTGGGCGGCTTCCATGACCTTCGACTATGGGTCCGGCTTCCCGTGGACGCCCTTCTATCGTTTCGAGCGGCGCCAGGATCCGCTCCTGGAGAACGGCCGGCGCCTTCCGGCGGAGTATGACTTGACTCTGCAGGCCGAGCGTCACGTGAACTTCTACGGCCGCAAGTTGATTCTCTATCTCCAGGGTCACAACCTCTTGAATCAAGATCATGTCTCGAACCCCAACCTGGGGCTCACCCCGGTACCCATCGAGGCGACCCCCGCCTATCTCCCCTATCTCACGGAGACGGGGAAATTTGGCGGTGCCTATCTGCAGGATGTCGACGGCGACACCCGCAACGACTTCGTACCCATCAACGACCCGCGCGTGTTCGGCCAACACCGGCTGTTCCGCGTCGGCGTCGGATGGATTTTCTAGTCCGGTTGGGGGAAACATGATGGCAATTTCATGTCGCAGGAGATTCGCACAGGTCGCCGTCACGGTGGCACTGCTCCTCGTCGCCACCGGCGCGCTCGCCGAATACAAGGGGGCGGAGCGCGTCACTCTTCCGGGCGAGAAGGATCTGAGTGGCGTCCTCGCACTCAACGGCGAGTACGTCCACAACAAGGGCGAACTTCAGATCAACATCACCAACTGGGGGCTCATCGGCTCGCGGCCGGGCGGAAATGCCAGCTTCTCGGATGCACCGAGCGCCATGTGGCCGGCCGGAAGTGGTGTCGACTATCTCTGGGCGGCGGGCCTGTGGATCGGCGCCCTCAAGAACGGAACGCCGCTGGTCTCGACGGGCCAGTTTACGCCCGAGTTCATCGCGAATCCGGACGACCCGCTCGACGACGTCTACGAGATGGAACAGGGTGAACCCGGCGGCGCTCGCTATCCGGACCCCAGCTTCGACGACGACGACGACGGCGTGTCGAACGAGGACCCGAAGAACAAAGTCGACGACGATGGCGATGGCGCCATCGACGAAGACTTTGCCGCCATCGGCAATCAGCATTTCCGTTGCGTGTACCGCGACGACACGCCCCTGGCGGAGGAACTCTTCCCCGACCACGATCCGATCGGTCTCTCGGTCATCCAGCAGAGCTTTCAGTGGGAAAACGAGTCCGTCGACGACTTCGTCGGCTTCGAATTCCAGGTCACGAATGTCGGCACGGTTGCCCTGAAAGGCGTCTACCTCGGCTTCTTCGCCGACTGCGACGTGGGCCCGAGGACCGGCACGAGCATCGCCGAGGACGATCTGCCCTATTTCTTCCGCGGCGCGGTTCGCGCGAACGACGGGTCGTCGGTCCCGGTCTCGGTCGCGGCCATGTACGACGCCGACGGCGACAACGGCCAGTCGCCGGGTTACTTCGGGATCATGTTCCTGAATCACCCGACGGATCCCACGGGTGTTTCCGCGCCCGAGCAGGTGGGAATCACCAGCTTCCAGACCTTCAGCGGCCAGGCCCCGTTCGAAAAGGGCGGCGATCCCACCAACGACGCCGAGCGCTATCAGCTGCTCTCGCGCAAGGAGTTCGACACCGTTCCTCCCGAGGGCGAAGAGGGGAAGGCCAACGACTTTCGCATCTTGCTGTCGTCCGGCCCCTTTACGCCGCTCGAGACGGAGGAGTCCCTGACCTTCCAGGCCGCGATGGTCATCGGCGAGGGCAATGCCGGTCTCAAGCGCAACGCAGTCGAGGCGGCGCTCACCTTCTATGGGGCGTACTTCAACCGGGACGGCGACGACACGACGGGCAGGCAGGGACGCGAACTCCTGCTCTGCGAGAAGGACTTCATCAACCCCGAGACGAATCAGAACACCCTCCTCGGCAGCGTCGAAGACTGTGGCGACAGCGTCGACGTGGCGGAGGGCCGGGCCGACTTGATAACCGACGACGACATGATCAACTTCATCGGCACCGAGTTCTATACCTGCGGCGCGAATGAGCGCGGCATCTGGTTCAACGGCGACTGCGATTTCGAGGCAGGGCGCCGCGTCGGACTCGGCCTCGAATGCCGAGAGGAGAGTCCGGCCATCGATCCGGCGGATCTCGCCGGCTGCACGGGCGTCGGCGGCAAGGAGACGCGTGTCCCCTGGCTGGTCGGCCTCGCGCCGAATCCGCCGAACATGAGGCTCTGGGAGGCCAGTGGTCGCGTCCACATCTTCTGGGACAACCTCAGTCAGCTGATTCCCGATGTGCGCCTACAGGAAGTCGACTTCGAGAGCTACGTCATCTGGCGCGCCGAAAACTGGGACCGACCCTTCGGCAGTTCCATCGAGAACGGACCGGAATCGAAGCTCTGGAGCCTCATCGGCCAGTACGACGTGGTGAGCTACTTCGAGGAACGGCGCGCCGGCCAGGCTCCTCGCCGCATGCCCCTCGGCGCCAACACGGGACTCGATGTCATCAGTTATGTGCCCGCCATTCTGCGCCCCGGCAGCCGGGAAAATATCAAATTCGCCTCGCTCGCGCAGCTGATCGAGCGGATCGTGGCGGAGAACACCTTCCTGTCGCCGGCGATCGATCCTGCTGCGTTCATGCGCTACCGCGACGAGACGGGGGGCGTCTCGGATTTTGGGCTCGAGTATCCCGAACTCGCCGATTGGCAATGCTGCTACGACCAGGTCGATTCGCTCTACTGGTCGAATCTCGGCGTGAAATGGTTCGAGTATGTCGACCGCAGCGTGCAGGACGGTCTCTACTACTTCTATGCGGTGACCGCGACGGACTTCAACGCGGACCCGAGCAGTGGACAGCTCGTTCCCATCGGGCCCGGCCTGATCGGCGACGCGCAGAGCAACTTCGGGTTCGCGGTGCCCCGCGCCCATGCGCAGACAAAGCAAGAGCGGGATCAACTCGGTCAGAACATCTTCGTCGTTCCGAATCCCGCCACGCGATCCGCGCTCGGGAGATTCAGTCAGCTCAACCCAAACGAGGACGACCCCACGGGTGTCCGCGTGATGTGGAAGAATCTTCCACGCGCAATCAACACCATCAAGGTCTATACGCTGGCCGGTGATCTCGTCGTGACCATTCCGCACGACGGAAGAGGCGGCGACGGCTCGGCATTCTGGAATCTCGTGTCACGGAACGGTCAAGAGGTCGTGAGTGGCATCTATCTCTATTCGGTGGAAACGGACGGCTCTGGCTTCGAGCGCGTAGTCGGCCGTTTCGTCATCGTTCGGTAGCGCCCTAGGGGGCCCAGTGACGCTCGGAAAGAGCGGAGGTTCATTCATGAAGCGGCGAATTCTATCGACGGTTGCGCTCCTCGGATGCCTGCTCGCAGGCCAGGCGGGGACCGCGAACGCGGTCGAGATCTTCGCGAAGGTGGGCACCTTCGGCGCTCAATTCCTGAAGATCGGAGTGTCGGCGCGGGCCACTGCCCTCGGTTCGGCCTACACGGCGGTCGCGGACAACGCCGAGGCGGTGTACTGGAATCCCGCGGGCATCGTGACGGTCCGCGGCAGTGAATTGAGTCTTCACCAGACGCAATGGCCTGCCGATATCCAGCTGAGCTACGCGGCCTATGTGTTCAATCCACGCAGCATTCCGGGTACCTTCGCCCTCAGTGCTCGTGCGCTCTGGATGGATCCTCAGATCGAACGGAGCGCGTACGAGCAAGACGGCACGGGCCGGATGTTCGACTCCGGCATGAGCACACTAGGGCTGACCTACGCGCGCTTCTTCACGGACAAGTTCTCGGCCGGCGCGACATTGCACTTCATGCACATGGGCCTGGCCGACTTTTCGGTGAATTCGACGCTGGCGGACATGGGAATCATCTACCGCATCGGTATTCGCGGTATGAAGATCGGAATGGCCATCCAGAGTCTCGGGCCGGCTGTGACCTTTGACGAGCGGGAGGCTCGCGTGCCGACTTCGTTCAAGGTCGGGTTTGCGTTCGAGCCCATCCGCGTCGGCAGCCAGCGCGTCATCGCCTCTTCCGAATTCCAGCATCCGGTGGACAACGCCGAACGTGCAAATTTTGGACTCGAATACAATCTGAACAATCAGATGTTTCTGCGCGGCGGTTACAACATGAACTACGACACGGAGAAGGCGGCCGCCGGCGCTGGCTTCCGCGTGTCGACGGGCCGGCGTAGCTATGTCGAGCTGGACTACAGCTGGGTCGACATGTCGGCGCTGGGATACGTCCATCGGGTCTCCGTCGCGATCGCCTACTAGCGAGCGCACACGAAACGGGCGACCTCGTGGCCGCCCGGGATTCGCAAGAACTGCCAGTCCATTGCAAGCGCTCGATCCGCGTTCCCCCTGCCCCCGGCGGACGACGCCGGGTGCCAAAGGGGTTCCCCATGACGCATCGAAGCCGTATTCACACCGCCCTCCTGGTCTTTCCCGCGCTCCTTCTCAGCGCCACATTCTGCCGAGCCGGTCTCATCGCACCCCTCAGTTCTGATGGCTCGCCGACGTTCAGCTTGGACGCGCCGGTCTTCTTTCAGGGCAATGACCTGCATCGGGCCGATATTCTCGTCAGCGTCAAGCATTCCGATCTGGAGCTTGCGAAGCACGGCGGGCGTGGTCGTGTCCGGTTGCAGCTGAAGTTGGCGCGTGCCGGCGTCGTCGCTGTCGACAGCAGCCAGGTCTATCTCGTGCATGCCGATGACGCCGAGAGCCGTCTCGGATTCTCGGTGTTCGAGATGTCCGTCCGCCTCGCGCCGGGGCGCTGGGCGCTCACCGCCACTCTACGCGACCTGGGCGTCGAGGAATCTCTGCTCGCCCACGACGACGAAGGATCCGTGGTCCAGGGTGTCCTGGACATTCCCCGTTGGGAGGGGAGGGCTCCGCAGCTGAGCGATCCGGAATTTCGGATCGCGGCCGGTGAGCACGGCCGGCTGCTTCCCCATCCCGAGCGCCTCTATGGAGTGGTGCAGGACACGCTCGAAGCCTATCTCGAACTGCGCGGCGCACAGGCAGGTCACGTCTATGTCGTCGACGTCGAGGTGTTCGACCCGATCCACGGGGGCATGGACTCGGAGAAACTCGAGTTGATTCCAGACAAGTCGACGGCCGCGGCTCTCTACCGCCTGCCGCTCGGCACATTCCCCGCCGGCAGCTATCGCCTGCGGCTGAGCCCCCAGTGGGCGCCCGAGATGAGTTCGGAGAGCGAATTTGGGGTCTCCTGGAGTCTCAACCAATTCCTGGCCGACAACAGGAACGTCGAGCTGGAGGGGCAACTGATCTTCAGCGGTGATCGCTGGAACGAATTCCAGGCGCTGACCAAGGCGGGGCGCCTGCGGGCGCTCCAGGATTTCTGGACCGAACTGGATCCGACGCCGGGCACGGCGGCCAATGAGCTCTACGAACGTTTCCTGGGGCGCGCCGCCGCTGCTGAGCGCCGTTTCGGTGCATTTGGGGTCCACGGGGCACTGACGGATCGGGGACGCATCTATGTCCAGCACGGAGTTCCTGCGGACCTTCAGGTCCAGGTCGTTCCGTTGAACGGCGACGACCTGGACGACACCATCGGCAAGGTGCACGACAGCTACCGGCTCGACCGATCGGGCGTCACCATCAAGCAGGCCACGAGCCTGCCTCATCTCGAGCTGAGCGATCGCGACAGCAAGCGCAATCAGAGGCGCGTGGGGCGCGAGGGAGCCTTCGAGTTGTGGAGCTACACGCTGGACGGCGATCCGCTGTTCAATAGGGGCACGGTCGGAGCGGAGAATCTGGATCTCCGTTTTCTCTTCGTGGATCGGGATGGCACCGGACACTACCGGCTCGAGTATTCCAACACGCTCGCCGATCCCTGAGGGCCCGCCGAGTGGCTCCGGCCAGGGGGCCGGGGCGCCGCCCTTGCAGAGAGCCCGGCCTTTTCGATAGATTAGGATCCAACGGCGGGGAGACCGGTGTCTGGAATCGTCCAACTGGGCCGGGGATCGGGACTTGCGGGCATCGCCCATTTGAGCCCATCCCTTGACAGTCCCATCGGGGCGTTCCTATACTCTCCGCTGTTTGGAAATTCGGGTGTGAGTTCCGCGGGGCGACTCTGATCGTCGGCGGCCTGCGTGGGCAAGGCCGTCTCGCAGCTCCGTGGAGAGCACACAGGACGAGGTGAATCCCTACCGCTCGCCTCGGCCGTCGGGACAACCCACTCGGACATCTTGACCTCTACATGAGGAAAGGACGAGGCAGCCTATGGCTCGCATTGGTCTATTCCGCATCGCGCTCGTAGCGCTCGCACTCTTCGCTCTGGGCGCCGCCGCGGCCATGGCCCAGGACGCAGTCGAGCAGCCAGCCGATGAGCTCAACATCGACGGCATCATGAACACCTCCGACTCGCTGGCCTGGTCGCTTTCGGACTCGGCGGACGAGCTCATCGTCGTCGAACAGGGCCCGCAGGGCGTGATGGGCGCGATCGCCAGCACGAAACTCGGTCAGAGCGGGCTCGGTCAGCTGTTCGTCAAGGGTGGGAACTTCATGTTCGCCCTCTTCACGGCGGCTCTGATCGGCCTCGCCGTGATTCTCGAGCGCATGGTGACGCTCGCCCGGGCGCGCACGAATACGCGGCGTCTCATCGGCGGCGTCATCACGACGCTCCGCAGCGATGGCGTCACCGCGGCGGCACAGGTCTGCGAGCGCACGCGCGGTCCGATCGCCGCCATCCTGCACAGCGGTCTTCTTCGCGCCGACCGCGGTGCAGAGGCCGTTGAGAAGGCGATCGAGACCAGTGGCACCATCGAGATGGCCTTCCTCGAGCGCGGACTCGTCGCGCTGAGTTCGGTCGCGAATGTGGCGCCGCTCTTGGGTTTTCTCGGCACGGTCTCCGGAATGATCTCCGCCTTCGAGGCTATCGCCAACGCCGATCAGGTGAATGCGAAGCTCGTCGCGAGCGGCATCTCCGAGGCGCTGATCACGACGGCGGCTGGGCTCCTCATCGCCATCCCCGCGTCCCTCGGCCACAGCTTCTTCCTCTCGGTCATCGACCGGTTCATCATCGAGATGGAAGAGACCAGTGCCGAGCTGGTGGAAGAGCTGACTCACTTGAGCGCGCGTTGATCGTTTCGACTCATCGAATCTGACAACCGGCTCCCACAACAGGACTCAGCATGGCCGTCAAGATCAAGCGCGCGACGAAGGGGTTGGAGGAGATGAACATTGCGTCCATCTCCGACATCGTGTTCTTGCTCCTCATCTACTTCATGGTGGTAACGGTGTTCCAGCAGGACATCGGTCTTCCGTTCGTGTTGCCCGCCGAGTCCGAGCAGCAGGACGTCATCAAGATCAAGGAGTCCAACGTCGCGAATCTGGTCATCGACGCGAACAATTTCATCTCGCTCGATGATACGCCGATGAGGCTGTTGTCGGTGGCGCGGGAGCTGGAGCTGCGTCTGAAGGCAAACCCGAAGCTCGTCGTGATCTTGAAAACCCATCCGGACGCCGACTACGGCATGATGGTGGCCGTCCTCGACGAGATTCGTAAGGCGAACTGCAAGAAGATGGCCCTCAAGGTCCTCGAGGTCTGAGCGGTGAAGTTCGAGCGCAATCTCAAAGGCCAGTCGTCGATTCCCACGGCTTCCATGGGCGACATCGTCTTTCTCCTGTTGATCTTCTTCATGGTGACCACGGTGTTCAAGACCGAGGACGGTCTGCCCGTGAATCTGCCGCGTGCTGAGACGGGACAGGAGTTGAAGCGCGATCTCATCGCCAACATCTACGTCGATCGGCGCGGCCGCATCTCGATCAACGACAAGTTGGTCAGCGCCGCGCAGGTGGGCCCGTTGATGCGCAAGAAGTACTTCGAGAATCCACTGACGATCGTGTCCTTCCAGACCGACGACGCGACGCGTTACAAGGTGATGGACGACATCATGGAAGAGTTGAAGAAGGCCAACGCCGTGCGCGTCTCCTTCAACATCAAGCACGTGAGTAGGAAGTAGCAGCAGGGATGCGCCGCTAATGGTCGATCACACTGACAAGACTGTCGCCGACTGGGAACGCATCGCGCTCGCCACGGAGAACGATCGATTCAAGGCTCGCTATCCGATCTACATGAGATGGGCAACGCTGAGCGCGTTCGCCATCTGGCTGATTCTCTTCCTGGTGATTCCGCCCATCGAGATCACCCCGTACCGGATGCCGCAGGAGCAGGTCCAAGTCCTCGACATTCCCGACGCCATCGACATTCCGCCGCCGCCGGAGGAGTTGCCGCGTCCGCAGGTTCCCATCGAGGCCGCGCCGGATGCGGAGGTCGAGGACGAAGTCGAGATCGCCGACTCGCTCCCCCCGGACTTCGAATACACTCTGCCGCCGAGCGGTGGGGGCGCTGGAAACGACTTCGTCGCCTTCGACACGAAGCCCGAGGCCATCAAGCAGGTGAAGCCGATCTATTCGGAGTTCGCCCGCGAGGCCGCCCTCGAGGGTCTGGTGCTCGTGAGCGTGCTCGTTGGAGTCGACGGGCGCGTGCAGCAGACGACTCTGGCCCGTGCCGCGCATCCTGTGCTGAACAAGGCCGCGATGGACGCCGCCCGCGGCTGGCTCTTCTCCCCGGGAAAGCAGCGGGACGTGCCGGTGCCGGTGTGGGTGACGCTGCCGTTCAATTTCAAATTGTTCTGACCCGTGGCTGGCCGAATCCTGGCCAGCTGGTCGGGGCTCGCAATCGACTCGGTGATGCCTCCCTCAGGGGGGCGTCTGCATTCTGGAACCATTTTGTAACCTGGCGCGTCTGGGACCGTAGGAATCAGCGTGCCGGGCATGCTTGCTTGCGCCCGATCCGGGGCCAGAGTAGCCTCGCTTTCCGCAATTCACTTCGCGAGCCTCCAGGAGGAGCAGATTGCGTACTCCACAAGCGACAAGACTCATCGCATTCATCGCCGTTTTGGCCGTCAGCTTTGCGGGGGCATCCGCGCAGCTCGAGGAAAAGCTCGCCGCGCTGGACGAAGTCCTCGGCGGAATCTATGCGGGGCATCCCGTCAGCTTGCAGCAGTGCATCGACGTGGCCCTCGTGGGAAATGTCCAACTCGGGGGCTTCGAGGAAGAGGTGGAGAACGCCGCGACGGCGAGGCTCCGCGCGAAGGGTCAGTTTCTGCCATCCATCGGCGCTGACGCGAGTTGGTCGAAGGCTCGCCGTACGGACTTCGACTCGCCGATCTTCGTCCCGGATTTCGTTCAGGCCGTCTTCTTCGACGCGAGTGGCAACGTGCTCCCGCCGTTGCAGATCGGCGGTCAGACCGCGAACGAACTCGTCGGAGTCGCCACGGGCGAGGTCGAGGACATGACCAACGAATTCGTCTCCAAGAATGGCAGTGCTTCCGCCAACATGACCCTCTTCGACGGCTTCGCCCAATTCGCCGGCGTTCGTCGCTCGAATGCCGATTACGGTGCGAGTGTGGCTCGACTCGACTATCAGCGAAACATCATCGTCCAGAATGTTGCCAACCGTTACATGGATCTCGTGAAGGCGATTCGCAAGGTCGAGGTCGCGGTACAGTCGGAAGAGCTGGCAGGCGAGGAACTCGCCCGGAGCGAGACCTACTTCGAGCTTGGCATCTCGACGCGCAGCGATGTGCTGCAGCAAAAGGTGAATTTTCAGAACACGAAGCTCGTAACCGTCACCGAGCGGAACAACATGCGCAACGCCTTCGTGCTTCTCGCGCACAGCATGGGTGTTCGGTCCTCGCAGCGATTCGATATTGAGGTGTTGATTCCGGGCGCGGACGAGATGTCCGTTCCCGAACTCGCGCCGCTCCTCGAGCAGGCTGCCAGCGATCGGCTCGATCTCAAGGCGAGCACTCTCAACGTCGAGGGGCGGGACGCCGGCGTCAAGGAGGCGGAAGCGGGTCTCTACCCGAATGTCTCGGTCTTTGCTCGCTATTCGCGGAACAACACGCAGAGCCCGCAGATCCTTCGTTTCGGCTCCGAGACCAACGACAGCTTCAGCTACGGCATCTCTGGCAGCTGGAACCTCTTCGATCGATTCGCGACGAAGGAGTCCAAGCGTAGGGCCGTCGCGCAGAAGCGGATCGCGGAATACAACCGCCGCATCGACGAACTGAACGTCGAGGCCGAAGTCGTGAGTATCCACAACAACCTCAGCGAGGCGGTGGAGCGCTCCCAGGTCGCGACGCAGACGGTGGAGCAGGCCGAAGAGGACCTTCGCCTGGCGCAGGAGCGCTTCCGCGTCGGCGCGGGAACATCCTTGGACGTGATCAACGCCCAGGTCGGACTGGCCCAGGCGCGCCGTGATGTCGTGGATGCGCAGGCCGATTACATCAAGTTTGGCCACCAACTGCGCCGCGCGAGCGGCGAGAGCGTCCGCTAGCGGCCGCCCTTCGCCGGCCTTGTTCGGGGGGCGCCCTGGGCCTAAGTTGAGCCCACGGATCGGCGATCTCGCCCCGGTGGGGCGTCTGTTCCCTGCTGCTCTCGGGAGGCTCAGCCGCTAGTGCTCGGCGATTCCGCAAGGCGACGTGGCGCGACCGCGTCGATCTTCGTCCTGCTCGCTGTGATCACGAGTTGCGGGCCGTCCCACCGGCAGCAAGGCTGGCAGGGCGGCGGCCGGGCGTGGTTTTCGGCTCAGCTCCTCAGCGGTTTCTCTCCCGAAGGCCATGAGTTGGCGACGCTGGTCGTCTCGGTTCCCTATCGAAATCTCGTGTTCTTCGCCGAGGGAGACGGCTACGCGGCCCGCTACCGCGTGCGTGCGGCCCAGAAGACGGACGGCCGGGCGCTCCGGGCGCAGGAGTGGGCCGGCGAGGTCTTCGTGGTCGAGTACAGCGAGACCCGCTCGCAACGCGTCGCCGAGAAGACGGTACAGCTGGAACTCGCCTCGCTGGACCGGGCGGACCGCCTGAGCGTCGTCGTGAGCGTCGGCGTGGAAGGGACGCAGCGGCAATCGTCGCTGGCCATCCCCTATGACAGGGCGGATGTCGACGCCGGCGGCGTGAGTCTCGCCGACGCCGAGTTCTACATCCTGCGCGACGGTGTAGAGGCTGTCGAATCGACGCTGCTCGAGCTGCGGCCGCAGAAGCTTCCCGATCCCGAGCGCTTTTCTCGCGCTCTCTCTCCCCAGTTCGATCTCGCGACGGGTGAGCCCTGGCTGTGGCTTCGCGTGTTCGACCTGCGCGCCACGCCACGGGCAGCCATTCGCCTGAGCGTTCGCGCCACGAAGCTCTCTCCCGCCTGGGCGCAGGAAATCGAGCTGGAAGGCGCCGGGGTAGAGAGCTCATATCTGTTGAGGATTCCTGCGTCCGCTCTGGTGTTCGGCGGCAACGAGCTGCGCATCGAGTTGGATGGCGCGAACCCGCGCAACTTGACCCTCGAGAATCTGGGCCTGGATCTGCGGGACGATCGCTCGTGGAAGGCGAATCTCTCACACATCGACCCCTTGGCGGACTCTTCCGAAATGCAGCAACTCCGCTCTGCCCAGGCCGAGTCGCGCGAGGCGGCGTGGGCGGAGTTCTGGGCGCGTCGCGATCCCACTCCCAACGAACCAGGCAATGAGCGACTGCTCGAGCACTACCGACGCGTGGCCTACGCGCGGCGGAATTTTCACGACGGGTTCAGCGATGGCAGCATCAGCGACCGCGGCCGCGTGTACATCCGCCACGGCCCTCCGGCGAGCATCGAAGAGGCGGCGAGCCGTTTCGACCTCTTGACCAGCTGGCAGCTCTGGCGCTATCCGTCGCTGGGAATCGTGTACTACTTCCGTCTCGTCCACGGGGGGAGCTACCGTCTCGCCTGGTCGGAGGGAATCTGAGCGATGATCGACGCGCGGCTCTCTGACGAATTCAGGCAGCGGCTGGTCGAATGCCAGGCAGACTGGCGCAACGCCTACGCGGGACCTCTGCAGGGAAAGGCGTGTGTCGTCTTTCCGGAGGATCTCGCGCGTCGCTGCGAGCAACCGCCGCTCCGCGGCGTGGGGCTCGCCACGCTGGCGAGCCCGCTCGAACCGCTGCGCCGCGAGCCGGCCCATCGCTCGGAACTCCTGAGTGAAGTTCGCGGCGGTGAATGGCTCACGCTGCTCTTCGAAGACGGCGAGTGGTGCCTGGTGCAGTGCGAGGATGGCTACGTCGGCTGGATGGCGCGCTGGAGTCTCCTGCATCAGCGATCGGGCGAACGCGAGCAGCAGCGCGCACGCCTGCTCGGGCACTACGCACGTCCCCTCGGGACGCTCTGGGATTCGGACTCCTGGGCGAGCGCTTCGCTGTGCCTCGGCACGCCCCTGCTCCGGTCGGACGAGGAGATCGGCGAGCGAGGCGGGCGTCATCTCGTCGCGCTTCCCTGGGGTGCCGAGGGTTGGCTCGGCGAGGATGAGATCGACTGGGCGGGACGCGACCGCGAGCGCGGGGCGACGTCCTTGCTGCGGCGCGCGACGATGCTCTTGGGAACTCCCTATCGCTGGGGCGGACGCAGCGCGGCATCGCTCGACTGTTCCGGCTATGTGCAGCTCGTCTTCGAGCGCGAAGGGATGCGGCTGCCGCGGGACGCCGCGCAGCAGAGCGCGTCGGGCCGCGCGCTCGCACTCGAGGAGAACGCCTGGGAGGCGGGCGATTTGCTTCTGTTCGGGGAGCCGGCGGACCACGTCGGCATCTACGACGGCAGGGGTGCACTCCTCCACTGCCGAGGTTTCGTGCGCCGCCAAGGGCTCGGGGAAATCCCAGAACTGGTGGCGCGCCTCAGCGCGGCGCGGCGGATCCAGCCCAAGGCCGAAGAACCCACCCTCTGGCTCGATCCACGACCCTGAGCACGGCTCGCGCGGCCTGAAACTTGCGGAATCCAGGGGAATTCCCGCGAGGGCGACAGCCGAAACGCAGCGACCGATGTACTTCTTCTACTACTATCCCGTGGGCGTCGACGTCCCACGCCCCCGATTTCCAGTGGGCAGTTGGAGTCTCGCGGCCCTCCTCGTCACGACCTATCTGGTGGCCCAGCTGTGGGGCGAATCGCTGGGAATTCAGTGGCAGCGCTATGTCTATCGGCCCGCCGAGGGGAGCTATCTGACCCCCCTGACCGCCTGCTTTCTCCACGGCGGATGGCTGCATCTCGGCGGCAATCTCCTCTACCTGCTGGTGTTCGCCCCGGCGCTGGAGATGGCCGTCGGAGGGGCGGGCGTCTGGCTCATCTTCTGCGGGACGGGCTATCTCGCCAATCTCATCCAGGGCGTCCTGACCGTGCATCTCGCCCCCGTGAACGCCTGGGCTGGTGTCGTGGGAGCGAGCGGGGCCGTCAGCGGAATCCTCGGCTGCTTCATCGTCCGCTACTACTTTGCCCGTCTGAAGATCGCCTACTGGGCGTTTCTGCCGCTGCAGGGAATCAATCGCACGGGCGCTGTCCACCTGCCCGCGTTCTTCGGCATTCTACTCTGGGTGGGCCTGCAGATCGTCTACGCCCTGGTGCAGGGCAACGGCGGTGGAACGGCGTACGGGGCGCATCTCGGTGGTCTCCTCGTCGGAATCCTGCTTGCATTTTCGACCGGACAGCTCCAGCGCGGTCGCCTGGATCGCCTGCGCTTCCAGGCGCGGCGTGAACGCGACGCGGGCAATCTCCACGGCGCGGTCGCGCTCCTCGATCACTATCTCCAGGCGCGGCGCTGGGACGAATCTGCGTGGTTGGAACTCGCACGCGCGCTGAGTGCGGCGCGTCTGTGGGGCCGCGCGCAGGCAGTGTACGCGGAGATCGCGCGCAAGCGCGCGGATGAGGGAGATCTGGCCGGACTGACCGAGGTCTACCTCGAGGCACGCCGTGGCAACCAGAGCTTCTGTCTCCGTCCCCATCAGATGCGCTCGATCGCGTTCTGGTTGGAGAAGAACACGCGCATCGCCGAGGCCGTCTCCGTCTACTTGGACCTGACACGCATGTACCCCGATCACGAGACGCGAGAACACGCGATGGTGCGCGCGGCCAGCTTGACCCTCACGCGGCTGCACGACCGCAGCACCGGTCTCGCCCTCGTCGAGGAGGCGCTGGACGACTTTCCGGACGGCGCCTGGCGCTCGCTGTTGGAGCGGGAACGCGAACGCTGGCAGATGTCTACGGCGTGATCAATTCCTGATGCAGGCTGGCCAGCCAGCTCTGGCCCTCCCGCTCCGGCACGACGAACGCGCGATGGTTGGCTCCCCAGAAGGTCGCCATGGGCGGGCCGAGCCGCTGTCCCACACTCTCGACGGCCTTCGATACGCGGCGGCTTCCCACGCCACGCCCGACCAACGTCACACGGCGTCGTCGCCGCTCGAGTGAGGTCTGCAGCGACTGCTCCTCGCGGAGGTAGTCGTTCATCTGATCGCGCAGACGCGGACCCTCGTTATCGGGGAGAAGCAGGTCGAGGCACACGCGGTCGTTGCCCGTTCTCGCCATGGACCCCGGCGTGAGCTGGGCCTCGATGGAGAGGTCGCTGCGCTCCACCATGGCCAGGAGTCGGGCGAGGAACCCCGGCACCAGCGGAAGTCCATCCAGGGTCAACATGCTGAGCGGCGGCGAGAGCGAGATGCTCCACACGGGCATGTTCAGGAGGAGCGGTTCGGCGGAGATGACCGTCCGCCCCGAGCCGGGCGCGAAGCCGCGCAATTCGATGGGGATTTCGTGGGCGCGCGCGATTTCGATGGCCTGGGCGTGGACGATGGGAACTCCGGCCTCGGCCAGATCCGTCATCGCCGCGTAGTCGAGTTGATCGAAGCGATAGCTGACGGCGAGGAGATTGGGATCGGCGCTGTGCACGCCGTCGACATCTCGATAGAAGACGGCGCGGTCCGAGCCGAGGCCGACCGCAAGGGCCAACGCCGTCACGTCGGAGCTGCCGCGTCCCAGCGTCGTCGTGCTGCCGTCGCGCGTCACGCCCTGGAAGCCGGTGACGACGGGAATCTCGCCGGCCGCGATGGATGCCGTCAGCGGTCCCGGGCGAATCTCCTCGATCCGAGCGCGCCCGTAGGATTCGTCCGTCACGATACCTGCCTCGGCGCCGCTGAACGAGCGCGCCCGGAGGCCGCGGCCGCGCAGCGCGATCGCGAGCAACGCCGCGGCCTGAAGTTCGCCCGTACTCAGGAGGCGATCCAACTCGTCGCCCGGCGGATCGGGATGCACTCTGCGCGCCGCCGAGAGCAGCCGATTCGTCACGCCGGCCACGGCACTGACGACGACGATCGGCGCCGCGCCCGCTGCGCGCGTGGCGGCGACGTGGCGGGTCGCCGTCTCGATCTGACCCGCTCCCGCCAGGGCGGAGCCGCCGAATTTCAGTACCCGACTGAGCAAGGACACTCCTTCTTGGGACCGAAACGAATATGCCAG
>Ga0214472_10002110_pt1 | contig 21628 bp, 13 predicted proteins | sample RVTome_6_FD_207662 | JGI IMG/M metagenome (GOLD analysis project Ga0214472, IMG submission 207662) | Soil microbial communities from uranium-contaminated site in the Upper Colorado River Basin, Wyoming, United States - RVT140D175 | ecosystem: Environmental > Terrestrial > Soil > Contaminated >...
AAGGCATGGAAGACGAACATTGAACACCGGGAAGCACAGCGATTAGGCCGGGAGATATGGTATTCGAGTTATCAGGTTAGAATTGCCAAGATAGAACATGAATACGGATTCGATAAATAAGTCACTGATTGTGTTGATTAAGTTATGAATAAATATTATTTTAATAAAATATGGTAATTTCATTTCGTCCTGGTTTATATCTTTGCGTTATCCAGTCTTGATATTACGATTCTGGTTTAACTTCTGCACTGCCTCCGCCCGGATTTTGTATAATGAATTCAGCAATAAAGTGTGTACGCGGGATTATTTTCAGCGAAAGTGGCGGAATAGGTAGACGCGCTGGTTTTAGGTGCCAGTGGGGTAACCCGTGAGAGTTCGAGTCTCTCCTTTCGCACCAAGATTGTTTATGAGATGAACGAGGTATCGAAAATGCAAGTTTCAGTAGAAGCAACTAATGGATTGGAACGGCGTATGACCGTCGCAGTACCCGCCGAACGGGTCGAGAAGGAAGTGGAAAACCGTCTTAAATCGCTATCGCGTACTGCCAAGCTCGCGGGTTTTCGTCCGGGTAAAGTGCCAATGAAGGTCATTACCAGTAAATTCGGCCCACAGGTCCGGCAGGAGGTGCTGGACGAGGTAACGCAAACCAGCTTTCAAGAGGCCGTTATACAGCAGAAATTGCGTCCGGCCGGAAGACCACATATTGAATCACGTCCAGCCGAGAGTGGTAAGGACTTTGAATATACAGCTGTTTTTGAGGTGTTTCCCGGCATTAAACTTGCGCCGTTAAAAAACCTCAAAATTGAACAGCCCATCGCAGAAATTACCGCTGCAGACGTTGATAATATGTTGGAGAAAATGCGCAAGCAACGTGTCGTGTGGCAGCCTGTTGAACGTCCGGCACAGTTAGAGGACCAACTGGTAATCGATTTCAAAGGCACGATTGATGGTAAGGATTTTGATGGAAATGAAGGCAAGAATGTTTCCCTGGTGCTGGGTTCAAAACACTTTATTGAAGGCTTTGAGGAAAAGTTGCTGGGTGCCAAGACGGGTGATGAAATCGGCATGGAATTGACGTTTCCGGATGACTATCATGGCGAAAAGCTGGCAGGTCAACGGGTTCATTTTGATGTCAGGGTCCAGTCTGTTTCTGCCCCGCAGTTGCCAGAAATCGACGCTGAATTTGCCCGTAGTTACGGAGTAAAGGAAAGCGGCATTGAGGCGTTACGTCAGGAAGTCAGAGACGGAATGGCATTGGAGATGAAACAAGTTATCAATGATAAGATCAAAACCCAGGTGATGGATAATCTCTATACCGCCAATCCGCTTGAATTGCCGAAGGCGCTTTTAGAGGCCGAGATTGCCAACCTTGTGCGCCAGACACGTGATACCTTGAAAAACCAGGGAGCAAAGTCTGATGATATTCAGTTGGACAGGGCGATGTTCGAAGGGCGCGCCAAGCGCCGGGTGAGTCTTGGATTATTGGTGTCAGAGATAATTAAAGACAATAATTTCAAGGCAGAAGCGGCCAGGATTAGAAAGGCCATTGAGAATATTGCCTCAACCTATGATGATCCTGAAGAAGTGATTAAATGGTATTATGCGGATCGTAGCCGTATAAGTCATATCGAATCCATGGTACTAGAGGACCAGGTTGTTGATTGGATCATGGAAAATGCCTCTGTAACGGAAAATAAGACAACTTTTGATGAAATTATGAAAGATAGACGGGCATAATTCTTGCCTTATTTTCTAATAGAAATCTTGAATATAACCGTGTACGGACTGCCATGAGGCATAACAGAAGATAGCCATGTGTATTGAAAATAATGGTGTTCTCCTCAATGTATACATTAGTGGCAATAAAGCCATAGGTATATGAAAATTAAGGCAGATCAAGTAGTTTTACCAGTAGATAATATTAAAGGATGCATCCATAATGTCCGATATAGTTAATGAGAAAGGGGCGCTTGCCATGCACGGTCTGAATCTGGTTCCGATGGTCGTAGAACAGTCTTCGCGGGGAGAGCGGGCATACGACATATATTCACGGCTTCTCAAGGAGCGCGTCATTTTTCTCATCGGACCTGTAGAAGATATGTCGGCAAACCTGGTGGTAGCCCAGATGCTGTTTTTGGAATCCGAAAATCCGGATAAAGATATTCATCTCTATATTAATTCTCCGGGCGGCTCAGTCAGTGCCGGGCTTTCGATTTACGATACCATGCAATTTGTAAAGCCGGATGTCAGCACAATGTGTATCGGGCAGGCTGCAAGCATGGGAGCGCTATTGTTGGCAGGCGGAACCAAGGGAAAGCGGTATTGTCTCCCTCATGCCCGCCTCATGATTCACCAGCCATTGGGCGGTTTCCAGGGACAGGCGGCCGATATCGATATCCATGCAAAAGAAATATTGCGTGTCAGGGACCGGCTGAATGAAATTCTGGTTAAACACACCGGGCAGCCGATGGCAAAAATCCAGACGGATACGGACCGCGATAATTTTATGTCCAGTGATGAAGCCGTTAAGTATGGCCTGATCGATAGTGTTTTGGCGCATCGTCAGTCAGCATAGAACTATGTGGTACGCCCCCCCCGGAAAGGGGGTCGTAGAAGGGCAAAGATGTGCATTTATGAAGGGTCTAATGACGGGAAATATAGATATTGCAGTAGAACCAGCAGGCGCTATCAGATAGCATATAAAGTGATTAAACAACAGTTTATTGTGAAAGCGGCAAAACCCACACGACACTGGCGGGGTAGGATATGAGTGACGACAAACACAATAAGGGTGAAGACGAAAAACTGCTCTATTGTTCCTTTTGTGGGAAGAGTCAGCATGAAGTACGTAAATTGATTGCCGGCCCTTCGGTTTTTGTCTGTGACGAATGTGTCGAGTTGTGCAATGACATTATTCGTGAGGAAGTCCAGGAAAAAGCCACTACACTCCACGGCAATAAACTACCCACACCGCGTGAAATCAATAAGATCCTTGACGAATATGTTATCGGCCAGATCCGCGCCAAGAAGGTCTTGTCGGTCGCTGTTTACAATCACTATAAACGTCTTGAAGCGGGTGTCGTCAAGGATGATGTTGAACTGGCAAAAAGTAATATCTTGTTGATCGGCCCGACGGGTTGTGGCAAGACGCTGCTTGCCGAGACCTTGGCCAGATTGTTGAATGTCCCGTTTACAATCGCCGATGCCACAACACTCACCGAAGCAGGTTATGTCGGTGAAGATGTCGAGAACATCATTCAGAAGCTATTGCAGAAATGTGATTACGACGTCGACAAGGCGCAAACCGGTATTGTGTATATCGATGAGATCGACAAGATTTCCCGTAAGTCCGATAATCCATCCATCACCCGGGATGTGTCGGGCGAAGGCGTACAACAGGCGTTATTGAAATTGATCGAAGGAACGATTGCCTCCGTGCCGCCACAAGGAGGCCGCAAACATCCGCAACAAGAGTTTCTCCAGGTCGATACCTCTAACATTCTGTTTGTTTGCGGCGGTGCCTTTGCCGGACTCGACAAGATTATTCGCGATCGTTCCGAAAAGGGGGGGATTGGATTTTCCGCTGAGGTAAAAAGTAAGGTCGATTCAAAGAGCGTAGGTGAAATTCTTTACTCGGTCGAGCCCGAAGATCTTATTAAATACGGATTGATCCCCGAGTTCGTAGGACGTCTGCCGGTCGTGGCAACGCTTGATGAACTTGATGAGGAGTCATTAGTGCAGATTCTTACGGAGCCAAAAAACGCCATTACCAAACAGTTTGCCAAGTTATTTGACATGGAAGGGTGCGAATTGGAAATACGTGAAGATGCTTTACGCGCCGTCGCGCGAAAAGCCATGGAGCGTAAGACCGGAGCACGCGGGTTGCGTTCCATCCTTGAGCAGGTTCTGCTCGACACGATGTATGAATTACCGTCGATGGAAAAAGTTGCCAAAGTGGTCGTGGACGAGGGTGCTATCACCGGTGATTCCGAACCGTTACTTATTTATGACGGTGTTGACCAGCAGTACAAAGCGAGCAAAGATTGACTGTACAAGCCACATTGATTTGAACGCATTGATAATAATGTGTTTTTACACTGTCTTGATCGCTTTTCGATATCACTAGAAAGTTACCTTGAAATTCACAATATTGAAGCGCATATCTATAATCATGCGTAACGTAATCCCGCGTGTTATATAGGTCAAATATTCAGTTAAGAAAATAAAACAGGAGTCGATACAAAAGGAAACAACATGGCCACAGATGAGCAAACATCTACGATAATGGAACAGCAACAACAAACAATTTTGCCTGTATTGCCTCTTAGAGACGTGGTTGTCTATCCCCATATGGTAATTCCATTATTCGTTGGCCGCGAAAAATCAATAAAGGCGCTTGAGGCCGCCATGGAAAGGGAAAAACAGATTATGCTCGTCGCGCAGAAGAGCGCGGTGCTGGATGATCCGAAGACCGAAGATATCTATGAGATAGGGACCATCGCCTCAATTCTGCAACTATTAAAACTCCCTGACGGTACGGTAAAGGTGCTCGTCGAAGGCCATGAGCGTGCCCGCACGGTCCATTTTCTTGAATCTGAAGAATTTTTTGTTGCCCAGGTGACCGTCTTGCGATCGAGTGAACTCGTTGAGCGTGAATCGGACATCTTGGGCCGTTCAGTCCTTGGCCAGTTCGATCAGTATGTCAAGTTGAATAATAAGGTGCCGCCTGAGGTGCTTTCCTCGCTTGCCAGTATTGAAGACGCCGGCCGTCTTGCGGATACCATCGCAGCGCACATGACGCTCAAGGTTGAAGAAAGACAGGAGCTGTTGGAATGTATAGACGTCCGCGAGCGGCTTGAGCGGTTGATGACGCTTATGGAGTCGGAAATCGATCTGTTGCAAGTCGAAAAACGCATTCGTGGCCGCGTCAAGCGTCAAATGGAAAAAAGCCAGCGCGAGTACTACCTCAATGAGCAAATGAAGGCCATTCAGAAAGAGCTGGGTGAGCTGGAAGAGGTGCCGAATGAACTTGAGGAATTAAGCCAGAAAATAGAAAAGTCCGGCATGTCCAAAGAGGCCAAGAAAAAGGCTACATCCGAGCTCAATAAATTGAAAATGATGTCGCCGATGTCCGCCGAGGCGACCGTAGTACGTAATTATGTTGACTGGATGGTTAACGTTCCGTGGAAGAAGCGTACGAAAATCTGCCGTGACCTCAAAAAGGCCGAAAATGTCCTTGAAGAAGATCACTATGGCCTTGATAAGGTCAAGGAACGTATTCTTGAATATCTGGCCGTACAGCAGCGCGTCGACAAACTCAAGGGCCCGATTTTATGTCTTGTCGGCCCTCCCGGCGTTGGTAAAACGTCACTGGGCCGGTCAATAGCACGCGCCACCAACCGTAAATTTCTGCGGATGTCACTCGGCGGAGTTCGTGATGAGGCCGAGATACGCGGACACCGGCGTACCTATATCGGCTCCATGCCTGGCAAGATCATACAGAGCCTGGCCAAGGCAGAAGTACGCAATCCGCTGTTTTTGCTGGATGAGATTGACAAAATGTCGATGGATTTTCGTGGTGATCCCGCTTCCGCATTACTCGAAGTGCTCGATCCCGAACAGAATAATTCATTTAGCGATCACTATCTGGAAGTCGATTATGACTTGTCGGACGTTATGTTCGTGTGTACGGCCAATAGCATGAATATCCCCGCACCGTTGCTCGATCGTATGGAAGTGATACGTATTTCCGGGTATACCGAAGATGAAAAAGTCAATATCGCGAAAAAATATCTGATTCCCAAGCAGATAAGCTCGAATGGTTTGAAGGACAGCGAGATCAACATTACCGATGGAGCGATACACGATATTATCCGGTATTACACGCGTGAGGCCGGTGTACGTAACGTGGAGCGTGAGATTTCGAAGATCTGTCGTAAAGTCGTTAAAGGCATACTGCTGAAAAAATCCAAAAAGGTTGTCGTTACTTCACGTAATCTTGGTAAATTCCTGGGTGTCAAACGGTTCCGTTATGGACTTGCGGAAGAACGCGATCAAATCGGCCAGGTGACTGGCCTGGCATGGACTGAAGTAGGTGGCGACCTCTTAACTATCGAGAGCGCTGTCGTCGCCGGAAAAGGTAAATTGACCATCACCGGACAGCTCGGTGACGTCATGCAGGAATCGGTGCAGGCTGCGATGACGGTTGTCAGAAGCCGTGCGACATTATTGGGTATTGAACCCGATTTTTATCAGAAACATGATGTACATATACACGTGCCGGAGGGCGCGATTCCCAAAGACGGCCCAAGTGCCGGTATTGGCATGTGTACGGCGCTCGTTTCTGTGCTGACGGGTATTCCTGTACGTGCAGACGTTGCGATGACCGGCGAGATCACCTTGCGGGGCGAAGTGTTGCCCATTGGCGGTCTCAAGGAAAAACTGCTGGCGGCGCATCGTGGCGGTATTCATACGGTATTGATTCCCGAAGAAAATCTACGTGATCTTGAAGAGATACCCAATAATATCAAACAGAATATCGAAATCGTGCCGGTAAAATGGATTGATGAAGTTCTTGAAACCGCGTTACAACATATGCCGGTACCGCTTGATGAGAAAGCGGCGGAAGCCCCGCTTGGCGAACGGAAAAAAACCTCAAAGCCGAAAAAAAGTAGTCATATTAGACCACATTAGAACTTAAGCTTAATCTGTTTTCGCAGATTAATTCCCATATCACGCGACTGTCTTTGCGCAATATTCAACAATGCGCATATTCTTAATTGGCTCGAAAAAATATGATGTGAAATTATGTGTCCGCAAAATATATTAACTTGGTGGAAAGTCTTGCTTGACACGGGTTTGGGCCGGTTGGTATAAATGGCTTGGGTAGTAATAGTAATCTTCTTTGACACATTATTAAAATTGTTCTTTATCGTCGCTAAACAATAATACATGGGGAGTAACCACAGTGAATAAAGCAGACTTAATCGATGCAGTAGCATCTTCAGCTGACATTTCAAAGGCAGCCGCAAGCCGCGCTGTCGATGGTGTTACTAAAGCTGTAACCAAAGCACTAAGGAAAGGTGATGCTGTCACCTTGGTGGGATTTGGCACCTTTACGGTACGTAAACGCGCAGCACGTAAAGGCCGTAATCCACAGACGGGTGAAGTCATCAAGATTAAGGCGACTAAATCTCCTGGCTTTAAGGCTGGCAAGGCACTCAAGGATGCCGTAAGATAAGCGGCTTTCCTTGGGTGCTTAGCTCAGCTGGGAGAGCGTCGCCCTTACAAGGCGAAGGTCGGGGGTTCGACCCCCTCAGCACCCACCATCTCCAGGAGTGGTAGTTCAGCTGGTTAGAATACCGGCCTGTCACGCCGGGGGTCGCGGGTTCGAGTCCCGTCCACTCCGCCAATGAGGAACTGATCAGGGCGCACCAAAAAAACACGGTGCGCCCTTTTTGGTTATGACGATAGAGTTTTGTTAGTATATTACCGGCGGCGATACAGCTATCGCTAAAGTTATATGACACTAGATCACGCATCGTTTATAAATAATCTTAAATTAAATTTCCAGGATCATGCTTCAGTTTATTAGAGACCGTGCACAAGGATTAATTGCATGGGTCATTGTCATACTTATCATCATCCCGTTCGCCTTATGGGGAATAAATCAGTATTTCGGTAACGATACGGAATTACCGGTTGCCAAGGTAAATGGCAGCGGCATCCCGCAACGCGATTTTCAGCTTGTTTATCAGCAAGTGCGTGCTTTCAGACAATCCTTGATGGGTGACAGTTTTAATCCGGCTTTTATGGACGAAAACGATATAAAGAGGGACGCACTGGACAGGCTCATCAGAAGAGAAGTGCTGGCGCAATCAGCAATTGATGCCGGTTTTCGCGTGGGTAACAGTCAACTTGGGCAAACAATCACAAAGCAGGAAGAATTTCAGAGTGAGGGTAAATTCGACCCCGATCTGTACCAGCGGTTACTCAGCGCTCAGGGTATGTCGCCGGCCAAATTTGAATCGTCGTTGCAACGGGATTTGTTGGCCAATCAAATGCTGGCAAGCTTCAGTGAAACCGGGATGGTCCTGGATTATGAGTTGGATAAGATCCTGCGTATCAGGGAGCAGCAGCGGAAGATTGGTTATCTTACTTTGAAAGCGGATGATTATCTTGGAGATGCTGAAATTTCGGATGATGAAATTACTGGATATTACGAGACTCATCTTGATCGGTTTGCCATTCCTGAACAGGTGAGCGTTGAATACCTGGAGTTGTCAGCCGCAAGTCTTGCCCAACATATACAGGTTGATGAAGAAGCGGTGCGCAAATTGTATGAAGAACAGGCCGCCAATTTTACCGTGGGAGAGGAGCGCCGTGCCAGGCATATTCTGATCAAGGTCGAAGAAGATGCTGATGATCAAGCCGTTGAGACTGCGCGTACCAAGACACAGGATTTATTATCAAAAATACATGCAGGCGAAGATTTCGACAAGCTGGCCAGGCAGCATTCCGAAGACGCGGGGTCTGCCGCCGATGGCGGCGATCTTGGATACTTTGCCAGGGGCGTGATGGTCAAGCCTTTCGAAGACGCTGCGTTTTCAATGTCCGTCGATGACGTCAGTGACCTGGTAAGGAGCCCGTTCGGGTTTCATATAATCAAACTGGTGGGCATCAAGGCCGGAGACACTAAATCCTTCGATGAAGTGCGCGCTAAACTTGAACAGGATTATAAGGATCACAAGGCGGAAGAGCAGTTTTTTGAGCAGGCCGATTTGCTTGCCGATTTGACCTATGAAACACCGGATACTCTTTCTGTTGCTGCACAGGAATTGAATCTGCCGATTATCACTACGGGGTTTTTCAGCCGCAATAATGGCCAGGGCATTGCTTCCGATCCCAAGGTCAGAGAAACGGCATTCAGTATCGATGTGCTGGAAGCAAAAAATAACAGTGAAGCGATCGAACTCGGTCAGAACCATTTGATTGTGCTGCGCATAAAAGAGCGAAAAATGGCTTCGACGCGGCCGCAGGAGGAAGTTACAGAGCAAATCAGCAGTCAGCTGCAACGTGATAAGGCCAAGCAGGCGGCCGAGGAAGCCGGTAAGGCATTGCTGCAAAGGATAACCGCTGGCGAAAATATCGAGCTGCTTGCCGATGAATTAAAACTCGAATGGAAAAAAACCGGCTTTATCGGCCGAAATGATACGACAGTTACATCTGATATAGTTCGTGCCGCGTTTAAAATGCGCAAGCCTGAAGCGTCATCACCGGTAAATATAGGTTTTGGCCTGCCGACGGGAGACTATGCGATTGTAACGGTCTATGAAGTACAAGATGGAGATCCCGCAGCAGTTGATGTGTCAGAACGCGAATCGCTCAAGGCAAGTATCTTGCGTAGTAATGGACAACAAATCAGTGGTAATTTGTACGAAGATTTAAAACAGCGGATGAAGATAACCGAATTTCCCGATAGACTCTAGTGTCCTGTCATACGTCTAATGGCGTTTTCAGAGCCACCGAGTCTCGCCAGGCGACGTTTAACTGCTGGCGGATGACTGCGGCAGAATACGGTGAATGACAGCGGCGCCAACGGCATCTCCCCACACGTTTACAGTGGTGCGGAAACGATCCAGAAACCAGTCAACCGCCAGTAACAAACCAATTCCTTCCAACGGCAATCCCACGGCATTCAGGACGATAATCATGGTAACCAGGCCAGCCTCTGGGATGCCCGCGGCGCCAATGGCTGCCAATGTTGCTGTAATAAATACGATGGTCTGTTGACCAATGCTTAGATCTATGCCATAGGCCTGGGCAATAAATAACACTGCTGCCGCTTCATACAATGCCGTTCCATCCATATTGACCGTACTACCCAGAGGTACAACAAATCGTACTGCCCTGTCATCAACCTTGTTTTCCCTTACACACTCCATTGTCAGCGGCAGCGTGGCTGAGGAGCTTGCCGTACCAAAGGCGGTTAATAAGGCACGTAACATCGTAACGAGATAATCAAGGCCACGTCCTGCAATAAAAAACAGGATTAACAATAATACGATGAAGTGTATGGCAAGACCGCTAAGGACTGTCACGACATGCCATCCAACGGCCATAATCTCGGCAATAAAGGCCTCGCCGCCGCCCGCCTTGCCCAACCGTCCGGCAACCAGCGCAAAGATGCCGACCGGGGCAAAATACATCAACCAGATGACAAGCTTCATCATGGCATCATTTACACCATCAAAAAACTTAATGACGTGTGCGCCACGTTCACCGATGGTAGTGAGAGCCGCCGCGAATAAAATGGCAAAGACGATAATGGGTAATAACTGGGTTTCGGCAGCGGAGGCAATCAGATTAGGCGAAATCAGCGACAACAGGATATCACTGATGCCAGTATCCTTCTTTTCCAGAATGGATTGTGGAATTTCACCATCATTGAGCTGTAATCCTGCGCCGGGTTGTATGATGTTGACCATGATCAGGCCAATCAGCACGGCAATCGCAGTAGTGGTCAAATAATATAATAGTGATGCACCGCCGATCCGGCCCAGTTTACGGACATCACCCAGCGAGGCGACACCGCTGATGACGGCAGCAAGTATCAGCGGTATGATCATCATTTTGAGGGCATTCAGGAACAGCGTACCGAGCCAGGCGGTCTGCTGCATTGCCGAGCCCCACATCCAGCCGGCAACCACGCCGCCTATGACACCGGCAATGATAAAACCAAGCAATATCATTGCGTGTTTATGCGGCATACCAGAATTCCTGTATTGGTTGGTTGTTCTTAAAGTTTACCCATGCCGGTGGTGTTATAACCCGCATCCACATATAGTATTTCACCCGTAATACCCGAGGCCAGGTCGGAACAAAGAAAGGCCGCGGCATTACCCACTTCCTCGATGGTGACGTTGCGTTGCAGGGGCGAGGCCTCTTCGGCATAGCTTAGGAACCTGCGAATATCACCTATGCCCGCTGATGCCAATGTTTTGATCGGTCCGGCAGAAATACCGTTGACACGTATATTCTCGGGGCCCAGGGTTTGCGCCATATAGCGCACATTGGCTTCAAGGCTGGCCTTGGCCAGTCCCATGACATTGTAATTGGGAATGGTGCGCACCGCGCCCAGATAGCTGAGGGTTATCAAGGCGCCGTTACGTCCCTGCATCATGGGCCGTCCCGCCTTGGCCAGTGCCGCGAAGCTATAGGAGCTGATTTCGTGCGCGATACGAAACCCTTCGCGTGTGACACAGTCCAGATAGGGCCCGTCAAGCTCTTCGCGCGGGGCAAAGGCGACGGAATGTACGATGATATCGAGATAATCCCACGATTTTTTCAAATGTGAAAATGCTGTATCGATATCGCCATCATTCGCCACATCACACGGCATGGTAATATTCGAATTACATTCGGCGGCAAATTTTTCAACCCGGCCTTGCAGTTTTTCATTCTGATAGGTAAAAGCCAGTTCGGCGCCCTCACGTTTTATGGCCTGTGCAATACCCCATGCAATCGATCGATTGCTGGCAACTCCAACAATCAGCGCGCGTTTGCCTGTTAAAAATCCCATGTGTCTCCCTTCATAATGCTAGTATGATGTATTGCCAAATCGAATGTAAGATTATAAATAGTACGGAAATAATAACAATTATTTTTGGATTAGCGAATCTTGCTGATTTGACATGAAAAGGCATAAATAGATCGATTCTGCTAGAATGGCTGCGTCTATGGAAAACGGAAATAACGGCCTATAACATATGGTGCTGCCATTGAGATGGTGGATACATAGTATCTCATTCAGTTTGGTATTGCTGTTGGCGGGGTGTGCTGACCGCCCCTGGAATAATCCATATCCTGCCGCGGATGAATTCAGCAACATCCTCTATACATCATTTACCGAGCGGCCCAAACACCTGGATCCGGCGCGATCCTACAGTGCAAATGAATATGAGTTCATTGCCCAGATCTATGAGCCCCCGCTGCAATACCATTATCTGATCCGTCCCTACTCATTGATACCGGCGACAGTCAAGGAAATGCCGCGAGTGACATTCCTTGATGAGCTTGGCAATGAATTACCACCACCGGCCCCACCCGGTAAGGTCGCCCAAAGCATATATGAAATTACGATTAAACCGGGGATTCTGTATCAACCGCATCCCGCCTTTGCACACGACGAGCGAGGGCAATATCTTTATCATCATCTGGCGGATGCTGAACTTGACCATATCCGCACTCTTGATGACCTGCCATTAACAGACACGCGCGAACTGGTTGCGGCCGATTATGTCTATCAACTAAAAAGGCTCGCCGATCCGAAGCTACATTCACCTATCTTTGGCATTATGGCCGGTTATATCGTCGGCTTAACGGATTATCAGGACGCCCTGAAGAAGGCCTATGATCAATCCGGTCAGAATCAGCGAGCGTATATAGATTTGACACAATATCCTCTTTCAGGTGTTGAAACCGTTGACCGCTACACCTATCGCATCAGGATTCATGGTAAATATCCACAATTACTCTATTGGATGACGTTGCCATTTTTTGCGCCGATACCGCCCGAAGCGGACAAGTTCTATGCACAGCCGGGCCTGATCGAGAGAAATATCACGCTGGACTGGTACCCGATAGGCACTGGCCCGTACATGTTGACTGTCAACAACCCTAATAGGCAGATGGTGCTCGAGCGTAATCCGAATTATCATGGCGAACAATATCCCATAAATGGTGATTCGGGTGACGATGCGCTTGGTTTGCTCGTTGACGCCGGCAAGCCGTTACCCTTTATAGACAAGATAGTCTTCAGTCTCGAGAAGGAAGATATCCCGTACTGGAACAAGTTTTTACAGGGATATTACGATACATCGAGCATTTCATCCGACAGCTTTGATCAGGCGATCAGTCTGTCAAGCCAAGGTGAACCATCGTTGACCGAAGACATGCAGGCCAAAGGCATGCGCCTGTTGACGGCCATTGGCACGTCGACCTTTTATACCGGCTTTAATATGCTGGACCCCGTCATAGGCGGCTATAGCGAGCGGGCCATTAAACTGCGGCGCGCGATTGCAATTGCGGTAGATTATGAGGAGTACATTTCGATTTTCCTGAATGGCAGAGGACTTCCGGCGCAGAGCCCGTTGCCGCCCGGTATATTTGGTTATATTGAAGGCAAGACGGGACATAATCCCTATGTCTATGACTGGAATAACGGCGGGCCCGTACGCAAACCGCTTGCCGAAGCAAAGCGCTTATTGGCAGAGGCCGGTTATCCGGATGGCCGTAATGCCGGGACGGGTGAGGCGTTGCTGCTGAATCTGGATACGGCGGCCAGTGGCCCTGATGCAAAGGCACGCCTGGATTGGTGGCGCAAGCAATTCAAAAAATTAAATATCCAATTAAATATCCGCAGCACGGACTACAACCGTTTTCAGGACAAGATGCATAACGGTACGGCACAGATTTTCCAGTGGGGCTGGAACGCGGATTATCCGGATCCCGAAAACTTCTTGTTTTTACTTTATGGTCCAAACAAGAAGGTCGGCAACAACGGCGAGAATGCCGCCAATTATGACAATCCGGAATTCAATGCTCTCTTTGAAAAAATGAAAAACATGGATAATAGCCCGGAACGCCGGACCATCATCAATGACATGCTGGCAATTGCACGGCAGGATAGTCCATGGTTATGGGGATTTCACCCGAAGGGATTAAGTCTGTATCATGCCTGGTATTCCAATGCCAAGCCAAACCTGATGGCAAACAATACACTGAAATATAAACGCATCGACCCTGTGCTGCGTGCGCAGAAGCGGACGGAGTGGAACAGGCCGGTAATGTGGCCGCTATATTTAATGGTTATTTTATTTATTGTCTCCCTGTTGCCGGGTGTCATTGGGTATATACGCAAGGAACGGCAACCGCAAAAAACAAAAATGGCTACAAACTGATCTGCAATGATTGCCTATATCCTGCGCCGGTTTTTATATGCGATACCGATTCTGGTAGGCGTTAATCTATTAACCTTTACGTTATTTTTTGTTGTCAATACCCCCGACAATATGGCCCGCATGCACCTGGGCGTGAAAAATGTGACGCAAGAGTCCATTGAACAATGGAAGCAGGAACATGGATACGACAAACCGCTGGTTTATGACCCGGTCGAACCGGGGTTGGCTTCATTGACGAACACCATTTTTTTTGAAAAATCCATCAAGCTTTTTGTCTTTGATTTTGGTCCTGCCGATGATGGCCGGAATATCGGTCATGATATCAGGCAGCGGATGTTGCCAAGTCTGGCAATAGCGATTCCGGTTTTTATAGTCGGATTACTCGTCAACATTACATTGTCAATGTTGCTGGCATTTTTCAGGGGCACCTACATTGACCTGTCCGGGATCATTATTGGCGTCACACTGATGTCGATATCTACGTTGTTCTATATCATCATGGGTCAATTCATGATTAGCAAGCTTTGGCATCTGGTACCTATATCCGGTTATGAGCCGGGTTTAATTGAAATGATCAAGTTTCTTATATTGCCCGTCATTATTGGCGTCATCGGCGGTATTGGTTCCGGTACGCGCTGGTATCGCACGATATTTCTCGAGGAGATCAACAAGGATTATGTACGTACGGCGCGCGCCAAAGGACTGTCGGAATTGCTGGTGCTGTTCAAGCACGTGCTGAAGAATGCCATGATTCCGATACTGACCGGTGTTGTTGTGATCATTCCATTATTGTTCATGGGAAGTTTGATCATGGAGTCGTTTTTCGGTATACCCGGCCTGGGCAGCTATACCATCGATGCCATTCGTTCACAGGACTTTGCCATTGTGCGTGCAATGGTATTTCTGGGTTCAGTGCTCTATATCATTGGATTGCTGTTGACGGACATATCTTACACAATTGTTGACCCGCGTATCCGGCTGACATAACAAACTATGGATATCAGTATTCATCAATGAAGATCTGGGAGATAAAATTAGATATTTTCTGGACGGACGCATTGATCTATTTATTGGCCGCAACAGCCATCGCGTTTTTTATCTATGTGCGTCGCCATGAACATTTACGGGCGCCCTGGCGCCAGATTTTCAGACGGCGCCTGGCCATGGCCTCGCTGGTCATATTATCCGTGTATGTGGTCATAGGGCTAATGGATTCTATCCATTACCGGTTGCCGCTAAATGAGACCGATGCAAATCATGTAACGCAATATTCGCCGGAAATATTAAGTCTGCTCGATCATGTTGTGACGCCTCTCAGGGAGGGAGTCGAAAAATCCTATTCCATGCCTTTTGCGACCCACCTATACACCAAGGAGACTATAGAATTGCCTGACGGGACGAGCAGGCGTGAATATCCAAGGTTGCTCTATGGCGGAGCACATCTGGATAACCCCGAATCGCAATGGGTATCCGATGTGATCAGCATATCTGCAACAGGTATATTTCACGGGGTAATTGTATCGCTTGTCATGATCACTATCTTTATTATCTGGCTTTCCAGGCATTATCGTCAATCCGTGGGCATGACGGTCTCCCATGTAATACGCGGTAAGACAGATGTACCATGGAATGTAATATTCGGTACGTTGTCATTGCTGGTTATATTATTCTTTCTGGCACTGCATCTTGGCGGCAAATATCACATCCTGGGTACCGACAAGGTAGGGCAGGATGTTTACTATTTAGCACTGAAGAGTATCCGTACCGGATTGGTCATTGGTACGCTGACAACACTGGTGATGTTGCCGTTTGCCATCTTGTTAGGCATCATGGCCGGCTACTTCCGGGGTTGGATCGATGATATCATCCAGTATCTGTATACCACACTGAATTCTATTCCTGGCGTATTATTAATAGCCGCATTCATTTTGATGCTGGATGTTTTAATTTCTAATCATCCGGAATGGGAATCGTTTTCCGATGTCAATAGACGTGCCGATGCACGGCTATTATTCTTATGTATCATTCTAGGCATTACCAGCTGGACGGGTTTATGTCGCCTGTTGCGTGGTGAGACCCTTAAATTGCGTGAGGTAGATTATATTCAGGCCGCTGCAGCATTCGGCGTACATCACGCCAAGATTATTACCCGGCACATACTGCCGAATGTCATGCATATTGTGTTGATCACAGTCGTACTTGATTTCAGTGGATTAGTATTGGCCGAAGCGGTATTGTCATATGTCGGCGTGGGCGTCGATCCGTCGATGAACAGCTGGGGCAACATGATCAACAGCGCGCGCCTGGAAATGGCCCGCGAACCCATTGTCTGGTGGTCATTGATGGCGGCGTTTATTTTTATGTTTACGCTGGTACTGTCGGCAAATCTGTTTTCAGATGCGGTGCGGGATGCTTTCGATCCGCGAATAAGAAAAATCTAACAGATAAAAGATGAAAGAAAAAGAGAGAAAAGATAACAGAGTAAAGATAAAAGGGATGGTGTTGGGTTCGTCGTTTCGTTCCTTAACCCAACCCGCATGTATTTCTTTTCTGTTATCTTTTGTCTGATTTATTATGACTGAAATTCTATTAAGTATCCGTGATCTTAAAACATGGTTTGAAACCAGTCAGGGTACCGTGCGCGCCGTTGATGGGATCAGTTTTGAGATCAAGAGAGGGGAAACCTTTGCATTATTGGGTGAATCCGGTTGTGGAAAATCCATGACCGCCTTATCGATAATGCAGTTGGTGCCGGCACCGGCAGGACGCGTTGTTTCCGGCGAGGTGTTGCTGGCCGGACAGGATCTGCTCAAATTACCCGAAGTCAGGATGCGGGATTATCGTGGTAGCCGTATCGCAATGATCTTTCAGGAACCGATGACGTCGCTGAATCCGGTGTTGACTATCGGAGAACAGATTGGCGAGACAGTCCGCAGGCATAAAGGATTAAAAGGCCAGGCCGAGCGTCGCAGGGTGATGGAGTTATTGAATAATGTCGGCATCCCTGATCCGCAGCAACGTATCAACGAATACCCGCATCAGCTTTCGGGCGGCATGAAGCAACGCGTCATGATTGCGATCGCGCTGGCCGGAGAGCCTGACCTGCTGATCGCCGACGAGCCGACAACGGCGCTGGACGTCACCATACAGGCACAGATACTCGAATTGTTGCAGAAGATTCAGAAAGACACCGGCATGGCGATATTGCTCATTACCCATGATCTCGGCATTGTCTCTGAAATGGTCGATCGTGTTGCCGTCATGTATGCCGGACATTTGGTCGAGCTCGCCGACAGGAAAGACTTTTTTACTGATCCTAAACATCCCTATTCGCGAAAGTTATTTGAATCGCTACCCGGCATGACAAAACGCGGCCAGCCTTTGGCCGTGATTCGCGGATCGGTGCCATCCCTGGCGCAGGAATTTAGCGGATGCCGATTTGTCGAACGTTGTGATTTTGCGTGGCAGACGTGTCATGACAAGCGGCCTGAATGGTTGCGGCTTGAAAATGATCATAATGTGCGTTGCCATTTGTGGGATGCCAGTGTACCGCAAAGCTCCACACGCAAAGCCGGGCTACGCGAATCAGTACCGGCGAATACAAACAAAACCATTCATTATGGGGCAAAACTCACAGTCCATGAATTAAAGGTCCACTTTCCGGTACATAAAGGACTTTTCAAGCGTATTGCCGGACATGTCAAGGCGGTCGATGGTGTATCGATGCAACTTGAGGCAGGCAAGACCGTTGCCCTGGTTGGAGAGTCGGGCTGTGGCAAAACGACGGTTGGAAAAGGTATTTTGCAACTAATCCGGCCCACTTCTGGCAGTGTGCGTTATGGGGATATTGAGCTGACTCAACTTACCGGCGAGGAAATGCGCAGCCACCGTAAAGATGTGCAGATCATATTCCAGGACCCCTATTCATCGATGAATCCACGCATGATGGTCGGTGATATCATTGCCGAAGGGATGATTACGCAGAAAATTGCAACGAGTTCCGCGCAACGCCGGCAGCGGGTGGATCAATTGCTTGAACAGGTGGGTTTATCGCCTGAAGTAAAGGATCGCTATCCGCACGAATTTTCCGGTGGTCAACGGCAGCGTATTTGTATTGCGCGGGCCCTGGCTGTAAACCCCAAGATCATCATTTGTGATGAACCTACCAGCGCATTGGACGTGTCGGTACAGGCGCAGATTCTGAATTTGCTCAAACGATTACAAGATGAACTTGGGCTGGCCTATTTATTTATCACGCATAACTTATCGGTGGTGGAATATCTGGCCCATGAGATCGCCGTTATGTATCTCGGCCGCGTTGTTGAATGTGGTACTGTCCAAGAAGTATTGACTAACCCGTTACATCCCTATACACAAGCATTGTTGTCTGCTGTACCGGTTATAGACAAGAACTCACAACGTCAGATAATTCGACTCGAAGGCGATATCCCGTCCCCCATTAATCCTCCTGCGGGTTGTTACTTCCATCCGAGATGCCCCCGGGCGATGCCGGAATGCCGTGAAAGATATCCTGGAGTTACAGATAAAACACAGACCCATCAGACCCATTGTTTCTTATACGGTAGCAATTAGATGGTTGTTGCCGAAAATAACATAGAATATTAAGAACATAGACGTGATAATATGCAATTATTATATCTATAACATCTGAATATTGTTCGCCATATACCCTGAATGGGGAGGTTCCGGGTGCTACTGAAACTCATAATAAAGAAGCTCATCAACATCAAGCAATTGTTGCGCAGCTTGTTCAAGAAGGTTAATCCGGAAGAACAATGGAATGCCTCAAATGATATTGACTTGAAGTTATATGCCAGGATATTTGGCAATGACTTTCTGCACTACGGCTATTTTAAAGAGATTCCGGATGATCCTGAAAAAATCAGCCTCCACGATGTTAAACAGGCAATGCAGCATTATGCCGATCTGATAATTGAACATATTCCCGCAGGCAGTAAAGTCCTGGATGTAGGTTGTGGAACGGGCGGCTTGCTTGCAAAATTACACGGAAAAAATATTGATGCGACCGGATTAACTCCCAATGATATGCAATACAACCATATCAAGAAAAAACACCCCGCGTTATCTGTTATTAAAAATGCATTTGAGGATTTAGAAGCAAGTCAAAACACAAAATTTGATGTCATTATCAATTCTGAGTCGTTTCAATATATCGATATAGAAAAGGGGATAGCGAAAGTAAAGGAGATATTAACTGATAATGGGAGATGGGTAGTAATCGATTATTTCCGTATTAATGAAAATGCCAGCAATCAATCAGGACATTTATTAAAAGACTTCGAACGGCATTTGAGCGGTTCCGATCTTGAGGTTACCGAGGTAAAGGACATTACCCGGAATGTTTTACCCAATCTTGCGTACGCGTATATGCTTGCCTCAACTTTGGCGGTTCCTCTGGTGGAGCATTCCATAGATAAGTTCTTTATCCGAAAACCGTTCCTTAGTTATTTATTTGGTGACGCAGTCATCTATTACAAGGATAAGATACGATTAGATACTTTAAATCCGAAAGTTTTTGAGCGGGATAAAAAATATATGCTCTACGTTATTCGGCGCAGCTATTCTTCTTAGGGACCTTCTGATTTATTCAAAGTTTCCTTGGGTAGAAGTCCATTAAATATGCCGCATCACGCCGGTCCATATCAAATACCATAGGTCTGTCACATGTCATAGGGCTGAGTCATGACCCTTTATAATAGAACCTATTACTATGTAGGGTTACTATGCAGGGTAATAAATGGAAAATGTGAATTTTTCACAAATTCGATGTGTCATTTTAACTTAATAAACATTCTCCAAGCTGTACAATCCCCATCTAAAGCCTAAATAAATCACTCAGGAATTTTTAATAGTAAGTATTATTCAGAGTTCCTATGCGGAGGTTCTGTTTGCAAGAAGCACAGAATCGTAACATGGAGGATTGGCATATCAATAGCCTGACGCTGGTACATGGTCATTATATGCTTACGAGGTTTTTTATTGTTTTTTTACCATTCTCATTGTTACTCGGTGGTACTGCCTGGATATATTACAACTCCGAGGTGAATGGGATACGGGGAATTATCAATGCTGATGAACGTCTGGCAGTGCAGTTGGCAATAAACGATATCAATGCCGAATTATCGATGGTCAGTTCTGACCTGCTATATCTTACCAGTCAGAATGTGTTAAATGACTGGTTGGGAAATAACAATAATGTTACGACAGAACGTCTTGCTTCTGATTATTACGCGTTTAGTGTTAATAAATCACGTTATGACCAAATAAGGCTTCTAGATGACGGAGGCCATGAAGTCGTACGGGTGAACTGGAACGACGGGCAACCCGACATTGTGCCTTTCCAGGAACTTCAAAATAAATCAGACCGTTATTATGTCCGCGAGACACTATTGCTTGATCAAGGACATGTCTATATGTCCCCATTCGATCTCAATATCGAACATGGTGAAATCGAACAACCGCTTAAACCAATAATCCGTTTTGGCACTCCTGTTTTTGATCGGCAAGGTAACAAGCGCGGCCTGATCATTTTGAATTACCTGGGTAAAAGACTCATAGAACGTATCAAATTAATATCGTCCGAAGCGTCGATTGCCGGGCATGTATGGCTGGTAAACAGTGATGGATATTGGTTGATTGGGCCGTCGCCCGAAGATGAATGGGGGTTCATGTATGACGGCAAAGTCAATCGCCGCTTTAGCCTGGCGCATGCACAGATATGGCGCATGATCGGACAGGGAAACGGACAAGGACAGTTAACCGCAAGAAATGAGAGCCTATATACGTATATCAGTGTCGATCTCCGGAAATTACTTGGTGACGCCGATATCATGGATGTATCCGGACAAAGTTTATGGCATGTGATGTCATTTGTTCCCAGTGCGATACTTTATTCCCGCACGGCAGCCTTAAAACGCAATGTGATATACGTTTACAGCGCTTTAATTTTGATTGTATTGGCTATTGCCTGGATTGTCGCCTTTACCAGTATAAAAAGCAGGCGATCGGAAGTAAACATGCGCTCGAGCGAGATCCGGTTCAGAGGATTGCTTGAGGCGGCACCGGACGCCATTGTGATTGTCGACGACAATGGACGTGTTGCTCTGGTCAATGCCCAGACCGAGAAACTTTTTAAATACAGCCGCGAAGAATTAATTGGTCAGCCAATCGAGATACTGGTGCCAGAACGTTTTCGTGGCCAGCATACCGGTCATCGGCAAGGATACGTGGCGGCTCCCCGTTCACGGTCGATGGGTGAGGGACTTGAACTGACGGGATTATGCAAGGACGGGACGGAATTTCCTGTATCCATCAGCCTCAGTCCGATGTACACCAAGCAGGGAATGCTGGTGTTTTGCGATATCCGTGACGTTACCAAACAGCGTATAGATGAACAAAAAATCAAGGAATTAAACGAAGCACTAATGAAACACAACGCAGATCTACGCCTTAGCGAAGAGCGATTTCGCAATTTGCTTGAGGCGGCGCCGGATGCCGTTGTTATTGTTGACAAGGATGGCCGTATCGCCCTGATCAATGCCCAGACCGAGAAACTTTTTAAATACAGCCGCGAAGAATTAATTGGTCAGCCAATCGAGATACTGGTGCCAGAACGTTTTCGTGGC
>Ga0214472_10002111_pt1 | contig 21625 bp, 13 predicted proteins | sample RVTome_6_FD_207662 | JGI IMG/M metagenome (GOLD analysis project Ga0214472, IMG submission 207662) | Soil microbial communities from uranium-contaminated site in the Upper Colorado River Basin, Wyoming, United States - RVT140D175 | ecosystem: Environmental > Terrestrial > Soil > Contaminated >...
CCGCCCGATCGGCGTCAGGCGTTGGTCTGCATTGTCTGCGCGTAGGCGTAGGCGATATTCGGCGCGCGAGGTAAACATGCGATAGGGTTCGCTCGGCGGGCGGGTAATGAGGTCGTCGATCATCACGCCGATGTAGGCTTCGTCCCGACCGAGGACGAAGGGCGGGTCGTCGTGAAGGTATTTCACGGCGTTGACCCCGGCCACCAGCCCCTGGCCGGCCGCCTCCTCATACCCGCTGGTGCCGTTGATCTGCCCGGCGAGAAACAAGCCACTGACCAGCTTGGTCTCGAGCGACATTTTCGTTTGGTGGGTGGGTATGAAGTCATATTCCACGGCGTAGCCGTATTGCAGGATGTAGGCGTTTTCCAGCCCAGGAATTTGTCGCACCAAGCCATTCTGAACGTCTTTGGGTAGTGACGTGCTGATACCGTTGCAATAAACCCGTTCGCTGTCGATGCCCTCGGGTTCCAGAAAAACCTGATGACGTGCCTTATCTGCGAAACGCACGACTTTGTCTTCGATGCTCGGGCAATAGCGCGGTCCGGTGGAATCGATTTGTCCGGAGTACATGGGGGCGCGATCCAAGTTAGCTCGGATCAGGTCGTGGACGTCGGCGTTGGTCCAGGTGATCCAACATGCGATCTGCGGCAGCGGGATGCGATCGGTCATAGCCGAGAACGGTGTCGGTATTTCGTCACCGGGTTGATGCTCGCAGGGGGTGTAGTCGATCGAGTCACGTTGAATACGCGGCGGAGTTCCGGTCTTGAGGCGACCCAATTCGAAGCCAAAATCGGTCAGGGCGCCGCTGAGGCCGACCGCGCTTTGTTCACCTACCCGGCCACCTTCGGTTTGCTCCGGGCCGCAATGCATCAGGGCGCGCATGAAGGTGCCGGTAGTCAAAACGACAACTCGACTTCGCAGTGTTCGACCGTCTTGCAAGGTAATCGAATTGATCGTCGGGCGTTGGTGACTTGCGGTCGGGCTGCGTGTGCCGATGCGGTCGACCAGCCCTTCGATAATGGTCAACGACGGTGCGCGCTCGAGTAGAGATTGTACAATCCCCGGGTATAGGGTTCGATCGGATTGGGCACGTGGCGCCCAGACGGCCGGTCCTTTGCTGCGGTTGAGCATGCGAAACTGAATACCCGCTTGATCGGCGGCCAGCCCCATCAACCCGCCCAACGCGTCGATCTCGCAGACCATCTGCCCTTTGCCGACGCCGCCGATGGCGGGGTTGCAGGACATCCGGCCGATGGCCTCACGCTTCATGGTGATCAGCGCGGTCTCAGCACCGAGGTTTGACGCGGCCCAAGCGGCCTCGATGCCGGCGTGTCCGCCGCCGACAATAATGATGTCGAACTGGGGGTTGTGGTTCATTTCCATTCGCTATGCTTAGTCGATCGGGTTGCCCCATCGACGTTGGCGTACACCGAGTCGGTCGCCATCATAGCAAAAGATGGTGGATGAGCGAGTGTGTTGGGCTGGTCATATTGTGTGGATAGGTGGATCTGTAGTATTCATGCACTGCTCAAGAGCCGCGGCACGCTCGTGCAATCAAGTGTTCCGATGAATTGGATCAGCTTCAGTCTTCTGAGATTCAGTTGAAACAATAATGGGGTCGGCGTCTTTGCCGGTCGTGGGCACTGAAAGCGTAGGCGCATCTCCGGCACGGAGGCCGGAGCTACTGCCACGGGAAGCGGACACTACGTTTCGGTATACCGGATCATTTGCTATTACAAATCCGTCGTTCGGCGTGTATTCGCGCGGGCTGAATCCTGCGGATCGGAACGCGGAAGAGGGCAATCGCTTAAACGCATCGGCCCGTGATCTTACTGTTTTTGCTTCGTTTCTCGGAGCTGGGCTTCTCGATCGAAGACGCGGTACTTTTGGAGCAGTCGCCAATCGTCGAGCGTGTCCATCGCGCGCTGAAACGACAACTTGTTCGTATGGTGTCGATGACGTGTCTCTTTGAGGAGTGCTTCCAGTTCCTTGCGTTTCTCCTCCGGCAGCGTCTGCATCAGTTCTTTGCACTGGCGGACGGCTTCCTCTAGCCTTTTGTCGCCCATCGTTCCCCCCTCGCGGCCTCGTAAGGCCGGCATGTGGCGCGAATAAGGTTCTTTCCCGTCGAAATGAATGAGGTGGCGATCGTGCCCGCGCCAGGCACTCGATCCACCTACATAGAAACCATACGATTCATTAGAGGAAGTGGTTACTCAACTGAGAAGAATTATCGACACGAGTTTCCGTAGAACCCATTGAGTGCAATCAACGCCCTTTTTTTTCGGAGCTTGGCGGATGTATCGGTCGGTTTTATCGCCCTCGTATAGCGGAATACTTGCGCAAACGCGCACCGTCGCAAGACGCGGGAGATACGCCGGGTGGCAGCAACTGATCAAAAAACGCGGCGGGAGTCCAGTAAAATACAGATGGGGCCGTCGTTGTCGCTTTGGACCACCATGTGCTCGCCATAGTAGCCGCGTTGCACTTCGACGCCACTTTCCGCGATGGCATCGCACACTTGTTCGTAGAGCGTGACGGCGTGGGCGCGGGGTGCGGCGGCGTCGAACGTTGGGCGCCGGCCTTTGCGGGCGTCCGCCTGGACCGTAAACGCGCTGACCACCAGCACTTGCCCGTTTATCTCCAGTATGTCGAGGTTCAGTTTGCCATCACGATCTGGGAAGATGCGGAGGTGGCGTATCTTGTCGGCGATATAAGACACGTCGGCGGCACGATCATCAGGGGCGATGCCCAAATAGATCAACAGGCCGGTACCGATCATACTTTGGGCGCGATTCTCAACCGTTACCGAAGCGCTCGACACACGTTGTACGACAGCACGCACGATTTCTTAACCTCCCAGAGACATTACAGAGCATCGTATCAAAACGATTCGATGAGTTGTCACGGCGCCGGTCGACATGCGCGTGATCTAACCGAAACCCGGGCTAAAGGGGACGATGCGCACCACGAGAAACGCGGCGGCGATGATGATCGAAAGCACCGTCAGAATCTGCAGTGTAAGTTTTTTCAGCTTCCGTGAGCACCACAGCAGCACCAAGAGGTGGAACAGCAACGCGCCCAACCCCGCGAGTACTCGACCCAGAGAATCGTCAGTTGTGGAGATACCCGGCCATCGAGGCCAGGCCGCCATCAGCGAACCCGCAACCAACCCCAGCGCCCCATTCAAAAAGGCGAATCGTTTGAGGGAGGGCCTTAACCTGGCGAGTAGCGCGTCCACGCTCCCTCGCTGACTATCGGGGTTTCCGCGTAACGCGGCCAAAGTGGATAGGGCGGCGGCCGCGGTAAAACCGACCACCATGGCGTTAAAGATCATCGGATAGCGCTGAGACGAATCGGTCGCGCCATCGGGGACCACAAGAGTCGCAAGCCCACACAGACCCAACGAGATCAGTCCGGTGGCCGTGTCGGCCACACCCACATTCCAAGTTTGTCGAATGTACTTCACTCCGGCGACCCCAGCCAAGATCGCCGATGCGGACACCAGAAGCATCGGCATCCGAAAACCGCCGTCATCCAGTTGAATGGGGATGGCCAAGTGAAAGCAGGTGAGCAGCATGAGTCCAATGGACACCAGGGTGATGCTTGCGGAGAGTTCCGGGTGGAGGTGTTTGGCGACGCTGGGGGATATGGCTTGACCGGTTGGGATGTCTCGTCTCGGCTGAGCCCGACCTCGCGTGAATGCGACCGCAGCGGCGACGACCATGGCGAGCGTGGCCGATAGGAAAACGGGGAGGGCGGATCGCTGGATTCCGCCGGACGCGCCGGTTCGAAGCGGAGGCATCTGTAGGCAGGTCCAACATGACAGCATAACGGCACACCAAAAGGCGCAGATCCCGATTCGCCCGGTTCTTGTGAAGGGCAATGCTACGAGACAGGCAAGCAGCAAACAGCCCAGGACGTAGATGCCCTCGATTCCCAGGGGGGCAGGGTTGAGCCCGTCCCAGGGCCTGCGTAGGAGGAGTTCCATACCCACGACGATGGCACGCATGGTCAGCAAGACGGCGACAATGATCACCGCCGCCACACCCAGCAAGAGGGCGACGACGTGTGTGACCACTATGAACGGGAGGCCGGCGTCGGACGGCGCGCTCCTGCGATGCCTGACCCATGTCGCTATCGCGCCGCAGCTAGACCACAGCAGGGCCATGACCGCACTGGCGGATGCCATCGTATGCAGGTTTCCACCCGCTTGCGGCAGCCGGTTCATCAAGGGGATGGATAACGCACCGGTCAGCAGGGTTTCAACGGCGATCCAGACCATCGTCGCCGGCAGTATGCGCTTGAGCAGCAGCATGACACCCGCAGAGCCAACGAGGCCGGGGATGACCCAGAAGGGTACGTTGGGGACTGACGCGAGCCCGACTAGCATCCGATTCGTCCGCTCCAGTGTGGTGCGGTTGCGCGGGGGGAAGCAGGTAGGTCCAGCCGATGAAACAACGGTACCGAATCAAACGTATGCAGTTCAATTCGACGCATTCGATATCGGTTCACGAGTTCGCATTCTCGGTGCGTTCTTATCGCCCTTGTAGGCGCTGAGGATCGGCTGCTTCTCGTCGATATGCGCACGGAGATAGCTCGCCACCGCCGGCAACGCGACATCGGCGTTGGGGAGCGAATCGACCCACATCTTGGGCCACTCGAACATCAAATACTTGTCTGAGGCCAATCCTTTAAGCAGTTCGATCTGCCGTGCGATTTCCACGTTACCCTCTCCGAGGGGCGTGTATTCGGTCAGCACGCCGCTGGGGTCGAAGGCCGCGTCGCAGATGTGAACCATTTCGATCTTGCTTCCGAGTCGCGGAATGGAATTTGTTGGGCGTTCGCCGGTGGTCATGGCGTGGCATTGGTTCCAACAGCATTTCACCGAAGGGTGATCCACGGCGTCGATCAAAAACCATAGCGCCTCACTACCGGGGAAATCGCTGCCGTTCTCTACTAGAACGGTGACGTCGTAACGGGCGGCCAGGGGAACAACCGACGCCAGTGCTTCGGCGATGCGTCCCTGGGTGGCTTGAAGATTGTCAAATCGCTGCACCTCTCCGGTAAACATACGCACAAAGGGACAGCCCAACTGGGCCGCGAGTTCGATGAATTCGGTGAGCTCCTCTTTCTTTCGATTGACGACGCGGCGGTCCTTGGAATCCAGGGTCACCGATGAGCCCAGGCATACCAATTCGATTTGTTGATCTGCCAGCATCTTGCGAACGCCCTTGGGATCGCTCGTCAATTCCGGAATCATTGGCAGATGAAGTTCGCCGCGCAATCCGCGCAGTTCAATACCATCGAAACCAAACTCGGCGGCTTTGGTTACCAGGGTGTTGAGATTCCATCCCGGAGCCACCAGCGAACTGAATCCGATCTTCATCATTCAAGCTCAATTCTTCAAAGTGGAACTTCGTTTGACATCGGTCTGTGGCCAAGCCGCAACACCTGGCTACTTGGCGTCGAAGGTTAGCACAAACCCTCTTATCGTCAACATCTTCGACATCTTAGAGCCTATTCCAATTTCAAGTGCGGCACGGGCTTCCAGCCCGTGCAAACACCGGCAAGATGCCGGTGCCACACAATTCTGGGTAAGGTTCTTTGCAGAATCTGGATTTCAGCATGAATCGACACCGTAGTTCATTGTGAACGTCTAACCCGATTGGCCGCACCGTATTCCGTTTGCGGGAACGGCGGCGGGCTTCTACCATGGACGTCATCATGGCTTCGCTCTTCGATACACGGCGGTATTTGACCGATTTCGATTCGGTGCGGGCCGGGCACGTGCTCACGGACGTCTTGGTCATCGGCAGCGGCGTCGCCGGGGCGCGAGCCGCCATCGAGGCCGCCCGGTACGGTTCCGTCACCCTCGTCACCAAGGGGGGCTTCGAGGATTCTTGCACCCACCACGCTCAGGGTGGAATCGCGGCCGCGATGGGTGAAGATGATTCATCGAGCGCCCACTTTGAAGATACCATGCGGGTGGGCTGTGGATTGAGTAGCGCGCAAGCAGTCGAGTACTTGGTCGAGGATGCCCCGCAGCGGATTGAGGAGTTGATCCGTTGGGGCATGCACGTCGATCGCGCCGAGGGTAAATTGCAACTCGGGCGCGAGGGTGGCCATTGCGTCAATCGCATCGTTCATGCGCGCGGCGACCAGACCGGGCGGGAACTCTCCACCACGCTCATGCGTCGAGTGTATGACACCAATGATCTACGTGTTTTCGACCGATGTTTCTTGATTGATTTTATCGACGTTGAAGGTCGGTGTGCCGGCGTTGTGACCTACCATAGGCAATACGGCCATCAACTCATCTGGGCCAAGCAGACCGTATTGGCGTCCGGTGGGTGTGGTCGGGTCTGGCGTGAGACGACGAATCCGCCGGTGGCGACGGGGGATGGTCTGGCGGCTGCCTTTCGGTTGGGGGCTCGGCTGCGGGATATGGAGATGATGCAGTTTCATCCGACGACGCTTTACGTCGCGGGCGCGGGGCGGGCGTTGATCTCGGAGGCCGTCCGTGGTGAGGGAGGGCACCTGGTTGATCGCGGCGGTAATCGGTTCATGCAAGATTACCATACTGACTCCGAATTGGCACCCCGCGACGTGGTCAGTCGGGCGATCCAGGAGCATCTGCTCCAAACGCGATCGAATTGCGTATTTCTCGACGTTCGGCACATCAAGGGTTTTCAGAAGCGGTTTCCCAAGATTACCGAATTATGCGCCGATTTTGAGATCGATGTCGCCCGGGATTTAATTCCGGTTAGGCCCAGCGCGCATTATCTGATCGGTGGCGTGGTCGTCGAACGCGATGGATCAAGTTCGGTGGACGGGTTGCTCTGTTGCGGCGAGGCGGCGAGCACGGGCGTACATGGTGCCAATCGTCTGGCGAGCAATTCGCTTCTCGAGGGATTGGTGTACGGGAAACTGGCCGGTGAAACCGCGGGTCAGCGTGCGACCGGGGGTGGAACGAATCGCGGCCCCTTGACACGGTTGGTAAGTGAGAATCCCGTTTCGCCGCGAACATCGCTGGACTTGCCGGACATTCACCAATCGCTGCGTAGCGTCATGTGGCGAAATGCGGGCATCGTTCGTCAGGCGGATCGATTGCGGGAAACGTGCGAGATTCTCGAGTTCTGGGCGCATTTTACGCTGGATAAAACGCTGGATAGCGTCGCGGGCTGGGAGTTGCAGAATCTCTTGACGGTGGCCCATGTGATTGCGCGGTCTGCGCTGGAGCGTGGCGAGTCCGTTGGTGTACATTGGCGCGAGGATGCGTCCGAGAAGCAAGTCGGTTCGCCTTATCATCTAGTGACGGTACGTGACACCAGAGGATCGTCGCCCAAGCGTGCGGGGCACTAGCCTTGGTCCGAAAAGAGTGGAGCCGCCGACTGATCAATTCAACCCTGGTACTTACGTTTCGACACGGCGCAGCTTCGCCGGAAGGGCTACACGGGGCGGAGTAACGCCCGGACTGCGCAAGCCATGGTGGGTGACCGTGAGACGTGCATCAAGGCCGGGTGCGACGATTACGCGACCAAGCCCATCGACCGAATCTACGCCCCGGTTTCGCGCTGCGTCGACTTGAATCGTATCTCCTGATACATACAGAAAAGGACCGGAACGACCAGCATCGTAATAATCTCAATTGTCATTCCGCCGAATGCGGGTATCGCCATGGGGACCATGATGTCAGATCCCCGTCCTTTCGACGTCAGCACAGGCAGCAAAGCCAGAATTGTGGTTGCCGTAGTCATGAGACACGGCCTAATCCGCCGTTTGCCGGCCTGTAGGGTCGCGGCTCGAATCTCACCGATATTCTCAGGTGATCGATTGGCGAACGAATCATTCAAATAGGTGGCCATGACGACGCCGTCGTCCGAGGCGATGCCGAAAAGCGCCAGAAAGCCGACCCAGATGGCGACGCTCAGGTTGATCGGATGAGCCTGAAACAGTTCGCGCATGCTGGTGCCGAACACATCCCAGTCGAGAAACCACGGTTGCGCGTAAAACCAGATCATGAGAAACCCGCCTGACCAGGCGACCAGAATGCCGGTAAAGACCAAGCTGGTGATGACGACGGATTTGAATTGTAGGTAGAGAATCATGAAAATGATGAACAACGCCAACGGCAGAACCACCATGAGCGTCTTTTCCGACCGCACCTGGTTTTCGTACGTGCCCGCGAAGGTGAAGCTGACGCCCGCCGGCATATCGAGTTCACCGGAAGCGATCTTCTCGTCGAGGTAGGCGTTGGCCTGTTCGACCACATCGACTTCGGCGTATCCCGGCTTCATGTCGAAGAGAACATACCCGACAAGAAAGGTATCCTCGCTTTTGATAACCTGCGGACCGCGGACGTAGTTGATGTTCGCCAACTGGATCAGCGGAATCTGCGCGCCGCCCGGTGCCGGTACGAGGATCTTGTCCAGCGATTCGATGCTGTCGCGCAATTCGCGCAGGTAGCGCACACGAACCGGATAGCGTTCTCGACCCTCCACCGTTGTTGTGATGCGCCTGCCACCGATGGCCACTTCTATGACATCCTGCACCTGACGTAGTTTGATGCCGTAGCGCGCGATGGCCTTCCTGTCGATATCAATCTCGAGGTAGGGCTTTCCGATGATCCGGTCGGCGATCACGGCCGCAGGCCTGACGGACGGAACCTCTTTGAGAAATCGTTCAATCTGCAAGCCAACCTTGTCCAGCGCGTCGAGGTTCGGCCCCTTTACCTTGACCCCCATCGGCGCGCGCATTCCACTTTGGAGCATGACGATCCGGGCGGCGATAGGTTGCAGTTTGGGCGCGGATGTTGTGCCCGGAAGTTTGCCCGCCTCCACGATCAAGTCCCAGATGTCGTTGGGCTTATTGACGCCCGGCCATGCGTCGCGTCCGGGGTTGAGCGCGGGTTCAAGTGCCGGCCGCCACAACCGAAATGGCATCCCGCCCGCTTCTTCGATCAACGCGCCCCGTTCATCGCGCGCGAACATTCCCTGTACGTAATACGGCTCGCCGTCTTTTGCCGGGACCGGCTCGCCATCCGTGTCGCGAAACAAATCCGTCGCGGTTTCATCGTAACGAAACACCAGTCGGCGCCCCGAGTGGTCCGCCAGGTATTGTGGATGGTAGTTGATGACCGTTTCGATCATGGACAACGGCGCAGGATCGAGCGAACTTTCTACTCGTCCGAGTTTGCCCACGGCCAGCTCAATCTCCGGCACTTGGCTGAACGAGATGTCCTGCTTTTGCAAAATGTCGATCACTTCGCCGATGGATGCGTGCGGCATCGTGACCGGCATGTAGAGGTAAGAACCTTCGTCAAGCGGCGGCATGAATTCTTTACCTAGCCCTGGGAATTTCCGGGCGGCAAACCTGGCCGGATCGGATTCCTTGGCGATTGAGGGCATCCAGGCAAACAAACCGTCGAACCCGCGCCAAACCATGCCGCCGGCGATGACGATCATCACCGGGAGGATCAAGAACGTCGTCTTGTGTTCCAGCGCCCACCTCAATACGAAGGGATACGCCGCCTGGAAAAGCTGGAAGACGAGCAAGAGTGCGCCGATGGTTCCGCCCACCAGAATGGCGTTGCGCCATAGGCCCTTTTCCGGTCCGATCGGGAGCCACGACTGCGTAAGCAGAAGCAACACCGCACCCACAACGACGGCGTTGGCCAGCCACGGACCCATCTTCCGAAACAACTGCGGCAACTTCGGTTCGAATGAGCCGTACGCGCCGATGAGCACAAGCAATCCACCCGGCCACCACCATCCGGGGCCGAACGCGAAAACGCCGCCTACGATTGCCAATAGAGGATAGAAGAGCCAAGTACGACTGCGGCGACCTTCACTGCTTCGCGTAAACAGAATGTGCGCTGCGGGAGGAATGATAGTCAGCGCTAAGATGACCGACGCGATCAAGGCGTACGTTTTCGTAAAAGCGAGAGGCCGAAACAGCTTCCCTTCGGCCGCTTCCATGGTGAAGACCGGCAGGAAGCTGACGACGGTCGTTGAGACCGCGGTCAGAATCGCACTACCGACCTCACTTGACGCCCGGTAGATGACTTCGAGCCGGTTGGCCTTTGGATCGGCTTCGTCCAAGTGTTTGAGAATGTTCTCACAAACTATGATCCCCATGTCGACTATGGTGCCGATGGCGATGGCAATCCCAGAAAGTGCCACTATGTTGGCGTCCACGCCGGTGGAACGCATGGCGATGAAGCACATCAAGACCGCCAACGGCAGCAGGCCGGAGATGAGGATCGAGCTGCGCAAATGGCGCACCATGACGACGACAACGATGATCGTTACAAGGATCTGTTGAAGCAGCGCGTCGCTGAGCGTGCCTAATGTCTCGTAGATCAGACCCGTACGGTCGTAGAAAGGTACGATTCTGACCTGGCTGACGGTTCCGTCAGACAGTGTTTTCTCGGGCAGGCCGGGTGAAATCTGCTTGATCTTCGCCTTGACGTTCTTGATCGCCGCCAGTGGGTTTTCGCCATATCGAACGACCACGACCCCGCCGACGGCCTCGGCGCCGGCCTTGTCAAGCACACCCCGCCTCAGCCCCGGCCCGAGGACCACGTTGGCCACATTCCTTACGTAGATGGGCACATTGTCATTAACTTTAACGATCGCGTCCTCAATGTCTTCGAGCGTTTCCACGAAACCCAAGCCGCGGATGATGTACTCGACGCGATTGACCTCGATGGTCCGGGCGCCCACATCGACGTTGGACATCTTGACGGCGATGAATACCTCGTCGAGCGTCACGCTGTGGGCGCGCATCGCGTCCGGGTCCACGTCGATCTGGTACTCTTGCACATAACCGCCGATAGAGGCGACTTCGGAAACACCCTTGGCCGAAAGGAGCGCGTAGCGGACATACCAGTCCTGGATTGTGCGGAGCTCGTCGAGACCCCAGCCGCCCGTCGGATTGCCGTCGGCGTCCTGCCCTTCGAGCGTGTACCAATACACCTGCCCCAGCGCCGTCGCATCGGGTCCGAGTGCCGGTTGCACTTCATCGGGAAGTGTGCCGGCCGGCAGGCTGTTGAGCTTCTCGAGCACGCGAGAGCGAGACCAGTAGAACTCCACTTCTTCCTCGAAGATGACATAGATCAACGAGAATCCGAAAAGAGAGTAGCTGCGGATGGTCTTGACACCCGAAATGCCCAACAGCGACACGGTCAGCGGATACCCGATCTGATCCTCGACATCCTGTGGCGATCGGCCCATCCATTCCGTAAAGACGATCTGCTGGTTCTCGCCGATGTCGGGGATGGCATCGACCGGCATGGGATCTCGGGGTAGGCCACCCAGCTCCCAATCGAACGGCGCCGACATCAACCCCCAACCGATGGTGAACAGCATGAATAGGAGAACAACCAGCTTGTTCTCGATGCAAAACCGGATGGTCTTGTCGATGATCGATGGCGGAGATGGCGGACGCTCGAGCGGGCTAGTCTCGGTCATCGCCGTCACCTCCCGCTCTGCGCTGCTCAATGGTCTCCTTCTTCACGCCGCAGCGGATCATAGCGGACCCAAAGTAGGGATTCTCAGTCTTGTCTTTCCGTTGCAGCCAGTCCCCACCGCGATCGCCAAACGCCATGGGACAATGGAATCGGTGCACCGTTTCCGTTGCCGTGCCGTAGCATTTAGCGGCGACGATCATCGATTCCGAAAGCAGGGCAAAGGCCGCGCGTGCGGTCTGGATATCGGCGGAGCCGCTGATGTCATTGGCTGCCTTGGTCATACCCTCGGCCTCTTTCATCCACGCGACGTGGGCTTGGCCGGTAAGCAGACTCATGTCCACGCCGGCTAGTGCCGCGCGCAGCTCGGTAGCGGCGTCCTGCGCATGTTTGTGTTTGTCGTGGCTTAGTGCGTCCTGCGTTTTCAAATAGGCCGTGAGCACGGGACTAAACTCACCCGCAAACGCCGGCGGGACGTTTAACTTCAGCCCCTGCGGCTCGTTCAGATCACGTCGTGGTGATGGCATTCGCTCGGTCTTGGCGTTGCCCTGGTGTTGATTATGCCCGTGGTCGTGAGAAGGCGCCGGTTGTCCACCTTCGGGGCTCATCATGCTGGGCTCAGCCCTGATCTGCATGGCACTGTCGATCTTGAAATTACCGCTGACCACGATGCGCTCGCCCTCGGCAAGTCCACTAAGCACGATGTACTCCTTGCCAACTCTGGGACCCAACCGAATCTCCCGACCTTGATAGGTTCCCGGTTCGCCGGGAAGTTCAACGTAGACCAGTGCCCGCTTACCGGTAATCAGAGGGCTAGATGCCGGGATGACAAGAGGGATTTCGACATCGCCGGTTTCGATCGAAACGAATCCTAGCGATTCGGTTCGGACCAAGGGCATGCCACACCGATCACAAGAATCGGCCTGCTCCTTGATGACCTCGGGGTGCATGGGGCACATCCACTTGCCGGCAAGTTCCGCATCCACTACGCGCCCACCAGCGGCCACCTCCGAGCGAGCTATGGCCCTTACGAACATCTCAGGCTTGAGCCGGCCCTCCGGATTCTCCACGTTGACCCGCACCTTTACGGTTCTGGTCTTGCCATCAAGAACAGGCGCGATGAACGCAACCGTTCCCCGGAATGTTTCCCCCGGATAGGCTTCCGTCTCGAATTCCACTTGCTGGCCGTAGCGAAGCCAAGCTAGGTCGGATTCGTAGGCGTCGAGCTTCACCCAGAGGTGCGTGAGGTCGGCAATGGTATAGATGCGCGTGCCGGTCTTCACATAACTGCCTTCGAGGACGTTCTTGTGGATGACGATGCCGCCCATGGGCGCGTAGATCGTCATGTAGTCCGAGGCCGTACCCCGTTCCTCGATTTCTGCGATCTGGGCCTCCGTCATGCCCCAGAGGCGGAATTTATCGCGAATATCCTCAATCCACGCCTTGGCTCTTTCGTTGAGAATGGACGCCTCGCCGTTCTTGCCCGCTTGAACTCGCTGCGACGCTTCGAGCAACTCGGTCTGGGCTGTCGCAAGTTCCGGGCTATACAGGTAGACCATGTGGTCGCCCTTACGAACCGGGACTCCGGTGTAGTCCACAAACAACCGATCGAGCCGCCCCGGTACCCACGCCGTGATATACCCCAATCGGGTTTCGTCGTAGTCGATCTTGCCGACCATGCGAATCTCCGCCGATACGGTCTTCCGCTCAACGGGAACCGTCTGGATCTCCGCAAGTTTTTGGGCCATCGCGGATAGGGTGAGTGTGCGCTGTGCGTTTTCCTCCCCGCTGGTGTCTTCGACTTCCACCATCTCCATGCCACAAATGGGGCACTTCCCGGGCCTGGACATGGGTGGAACACAAAACATGGAGCAAGCGAACTTGGGTTCCTTTTTGCTATTCTTCGTCGTCTTGGTGTCCGCAGTCCCCTCGGCTTGAATGAGGTCCATCCCGCAGAGGGGACACTTGCCTGGTTGCGGCAATCGGATCTGCGGATGCATCGAGCAAGTCCAGATCTCTTTGCCCGGTGCTTTTGACGTTTCCACGACGGTATCCATGCTTGCGGTGTGCGGCGTAGTGTTGACTATGCCCTTGAACGTGTAGCCGAGTACAAACACAACGATCACAAGGAGTGGTATCGGGGCCTTCGAAAATATCGTTAACATTTTTTGGGCGGCGGGTTTCATGGCTTTTTCGTTCCTTGTTCAGGCTGTTGCTGTTCTCGTGCTTCACCGGCACCGCCATCGACCGGAGCTTTAATCGATTGAGAGGTGTCACCCGGTTCCTTCGTTCCACGGGAGAATGTACGCCCCACAAGCATCTCCAGTTCCGCCAGTCGCTGAGCCTGGTTGGCCAAGGCTCGTTCGAATGACAACTCAAACTCCAGAAGCGACCGTTCCGCATCTACAAGATCAAGAAAACTAGCGGAACCGGCTCGAAAGGCCGTTTCGGTCGAACCAATCGATTCCCTTGCCTTCGGAATCAACACATCTCGGTACAATGCGATTTTGCGGTCGGCATCACGGTGCTCAAACAGCGTGCGCTGCGTCGTCGCGATCAACGAATTTTCCTGTTGGATGCGTGTGCTCAGCGCTGCCAAGTATCGCGCTCGTGCTTCTCGCTCGCCGGCTGCATACTTGTCGCGCCAGATCGGTAGATTCATGGATAGCGACACTATCCAGGCATCCTGTCCACTATCGTTCGGCCTGCCGCCGGGGCTCAAGCTCTTTTCGATGGCATAGGCATCGATCAAATCTCCCATGCCGCCGCCAATGCGCGATGCACTGCGCAAGGCAGCGGGGTTCGCAATACCCTGGGGAGCGGATCGCTTTGCCGAGCCAACATAGGTGTAGTCGATGCCGACCGTAAGATCCGGGTAGTAGTTCTTCTTCGCCAGGGCAACGCCGTGACGTGCCCGCTGAATTTCGTGATCGAGGGTTCTGAGGAGGGGGCTGTTTTGTCTAAGCCATGTGAGCACGTCTTCATCCGTAATGTTAAGGGGCTCATCTGGAATCGATTGGGGGATGGGCAGCTTCGCGTTGGTCGGACGATTCAGTACGGCGTTGAGTCTGGCGACAACGGGCACGAGGAGATCGCGAAGCGAACTGAGCTGATCCTCAAGTTTGCCCATTTCAACTTGGGCGCGGATGACATCAGGGTGTCCGGCTGACGCCGTCTTATATCGTGCCCGGGCTACGCTTTCCAGGTAGTCGACCAGTTCCAAGTTTTCTCGCACCACGTCGATGGCCCGCCCGAGGTAGTAGTATTCGTAGAACGCGTCTTTGACTTCGAAGAAGAGCTTGAGCTTTTCGTTTTCGTACCGTTGCTTTGCCGCCTCAGCGGCCTCAGCCGCTAAGTTGCCCCGCAATTCGAGCTTGCCGAACCAGGGAATCATCTGCGACAAACCAAGAGCCTGTTGCTGTGGGCCAACACGCGTTTCGACCTCTCTTATGAAGTTCCGATAGGTGAAACGGGGGTCCGGAAGAGACTGTTCTTGCGGAATGCGTTAAATCGCAGCCTTCCATCAGTTGAACGCAGCTTCCAAGCCGGGGTTATTGAGTGCAGCATAGGCCAGATATTCCTTTAGCGTGGCGGATTCGTCCAGCGTCGGGAGGTTGAGATCATCTGTCGTTTGAAACTCGCGCTCCGTGGGCAACGCTGCGGGCACCCCGTCCCACCGTATGGCATCGCCAACGGATCGACCGGGGTCGGACGAAACGCATCCCCCGATCGTCGCGATCAACAGCACGACATAACACGGCGTCCACTTGGAGCGTGGTCTCGCAACGACTTGACTCCGCATGCTGGTTGCTCCCGGAATCGCTCCTTACGGAACGTGAGCCTTCGTTCTGCTAACGGTAGCAGGTCTTTGATGCTGATGAGCGCCTAACGCAGCGGTCAGCATCGACGTATCTACCACTTTTGCTTAGAACAGCCAAGTTGCAAGTCACTTTATCCGCATATCTGGCCATAGCCAACTGTGCCATTTCGGGAGTCAAGTAGGGTGCATCTTGATGCACCAATTTGAGTCGAGATGCACCAATTAGTCGAGCCGAATAGGATGCATCAAGATGCACCTGTAGCCGATGCACCAATTTGAGTCGAGATGCACCAATTAGTCGAGCCGAATAGGATGCATCAAGATGCACCCTACTGTAGCCGAAGACTCGTTTCATTTCGATACCTCTAATGCAAAACCGAGTACGATGAGCCATATGCTGCCGCCCTAAATCGGTGCTGCCGGCAACGCATGCTGCATACGTGAAACGCGATCTTCGATATCTACGGCGGGCTCCGCCTCGACCGGACGGCCAAACCGTAAGAAGAGCGCGGGCACGACCACCATGTTCAGAAATGTCGATGACAGCAAGCCGAACAGGATCACGATTGCCATGGGTGTCAGAATCTCCCGTCCGGGTTGATCACCACCCAATGCAAGAGGAATCAGCGCGAAGCCGGCCGCCATCGCGGTCATGAGGATCGGCGAAAGTCTCTCCATAGCACCGCGTCGGACAGCTTCGTGGAAATCCGAAACGCCTTCGAACCGTTGAAGATGCCGGATGTGCGACACCATCATGATCCCGTTACGAGCGGCGATGCCGAAGACGCTGATAAATCCGATGAGTGAAGCGACCGAGAGAATTCCCCCGGACAGGAACACACCCGCAACGCCGCCGATCATGGCCAGCGGGAGGTTGATCATGATCAAGAGCGTGTCGCTAACGGATCGAAAAACGATGTGTAGAAGGAATCCAATGCCGAGCACGACGACAACGCCGAAGACTCCGAGCAAACGCCTCGTCTCTTGCGCGCTTTCAAACTGCCCGTCATACTGAACATAATAGCCCTGGGGCAAATCGACTTGCTCGTTCACGGCCTGCTGGATCTCCGCTACGACGCTTCCCAGGTCGCGGTTGGCGACGTTGCACATCACCACAATCTTGCGTTGGGCGTTTTCACGGCTGATCATGTTCGGCCCGCGCTCCGAAGTGATACTTGCAAGGGCTTGGAGCGGAATCTTCAAGCCGTCCGGTGTGTCCACCAGCACATCGCCGACCATCGCCGGGGACGCATTCATCCAGGAATCGGGTTCGTCGGCATTGGGTGCATTGCCGGCGCGCACGATTAGGTCGAAGGCATTTCGACCTTCGAGGATTTGGGTCACGGCGTTCCCTTGAAAACCTGTTTCAAGTGCCGTCGCGACGTCAGCAATGCGCAATCCGTAACGCGCAATCGCTTTCCGGTTAAAGGCCACGCGCAGAACGGGGATGTCCGTCTGTTGTTCGGTCGACAGGTCGACGACGCCTTCAATCTTGCCCATCACCGTTTCGACCAGCTTCGCTACTTCCCTAAGCTCCAGTAGGTCTTCCCCGAATATCTTAACGGCGATATTCGCACGCGTTCCGGACAGCATGTGGTCGATCCGATGGCCGATGGGTTGGCCAAACGTGGCCTGCACTCCGGGTACACCGGCGAGGTCTCGACGAAGCGCCGCAAGTAGCTCGGCCTTGGTTCGAAGTGGTAGACCGAAACGCCCAGGAGCGTCCATGTCCAGTGTCAAATCGATTTCACTGGCTTCGACACCCTGCACATGTTCGTCTTCCTCGGCTCGTCCGGTCCGTCTTCCGATGGCGACGATTTCAGGGTGCGTCATCAAAGTCTGTTCGACCAAATGGGCCATGGAGTCGCTCTGTGCGAGTGACGTTCCGGGTACGGTTACGAGGCCAACGACAAGAGCCCCTTCATTGAACTCCGGCAAAAAGCTGCGTCCGAGCAGGGAGCCACCGAGTATCGAGGCGACCAACAGTACCGTGGTCGGGGCGGCTACCAGCCACGGATGGCGCATCGCCCAATCCAACGGACGGGCGTAGAGTCTCTTCAGTGTCCGTACGATCCATGGCTCATGACCCTTCTGTAGCGCCTTGCTCCGGGGTAACAGAAAATAACTGAGGGCGGGCGTGAGGGTTAGGGCGGTCAACAGAGAGGCGGCAAGCGATACGACAAACGCGAGACCCAGCGGCCGTAATAGCCTGCCCTCGACTCCGCTCAGGAAGAAAAGGGGCACAAACACAAGCATAATAATCAATGTGGCGAAGACGATGGAGGCTCGCACTTCGACGCTGGCCTTGAAAATGACTTCAATCGCGGAGCGCTGTTCGGCTCCTGGTAGCCCCGTGTTTTCGCGTAGCCGACGAATGATGTTCTCCACGTCGATGATGGCGTCGTCAACGAGGGCTCCGATCGCAATCGCCATCCCACCGAGTGTCATCGTGTTGATGCTCGAGTCGAAGGATTTCAAGGTCAGGACGGCTAACGCCAGCGACATGGGTATCGCCAGCAACGTTATGAGGCTGGCACGAAACATCGCCAGGAAGGCCACGACAACGAGGATGACCATAATGCCGCCGTCGCGAAGTGCTTCGATCGTGTTTTCGATCGACACGTCAATGAAGCTGGCTTGCCGGAAGAGATTCTTATTGATGAACATCCCTTGTGGTAGCGATGTTTGAATCTGGTCCATCGCCACATCGAGCTCCGCCGTCAACTCCAGCGTGTTTGATCCGGGCTGTTTCTGGATAGCGATGATCACGCCTGGTTCAATGATGGGCTCCCAATTCGGACCACGTCTCGACGCCGCGCCCGTGCCGCGCTTAATTGCGGCCCCCACGACAACAATGCCAAGATCGTTTACCTTGATCGGTTTGCTCTTGCGTACCGTGACGACGGTATCACCAATGTCTTCCGTGGTGACTACGCGGCCTATGCCTTGAATGATTGACTCTTGACCACCCTGGACAAGAAAACCGGCCGAGACATTTTCATTCGTTTCGCGGAGCGCGTCGGCTACTTGCTCGATCGTGATTTGGTATGCACGGAGCCGCTTCGGTGATAGGACGACTTGGTATTGTTTTTGGTCCCCGCCGATTGGCGTGACTTGCGACACCCCGGCCACAGACAGCAACCGCCGACGAATATCAGTAGTGGCCAGCGTGCGAAGCTCAAGTTGGCTGTGGCGATCCGATGTAAGCGAAACGAACAGAATCTCGCCCATGATAGAGGAAACGGGCGCAAGCTTTGGCGGTTCAACCTGCTCCGGTAAGCTGCCCGCGACGGAAGACAGCCGTTCGTTGACCGTCTGCCGCGCGCGGTAGATATCCGTGCCCCATTTGAACTCCACCCATACAACGGCAGTCCCGACGGCGGTCGCGGAACGTACCCGTCGCACGTTGGCCGCGCCGTTCACAGCGGTCTCGATGGGAAAGGTAACCAAGGTCTCCATTTCCACCGGGGCCATACCATGACCTTCGACCAGAATCGTAACGGTGGGCGCGGTAAGATCAGGAAATACATCGACGGGCATCTTGACCGCCACGTAGGTTCCGGCAAAAAGCAACAATCCCGAGAGGATCAAAACCGCCAACCGGTTCGAGAGCGACCACTGAATTAAAGCGTTGATCACGGTCGTACCTCCATCTTTAGTGCGCGTGTCCGTGGCTAAATGACTCGGGTGATAGAGCCGCGAGCTTGATCAGGTACGCACCCTTAGTGACAACACGTTCGTCGATTTCTACGCCGCCTTTGACTTCATAGTAACCGCCATCTCGAACGCCCAGTTCGAGTTCACGTCTTTGGAATGTCTCGCCGCCGAGTAACACGAAGCAAATGGGCCGACCGTTGTCCATGAGGACCGCGTTCTCGGGGATGGCGACGGCCTCTGTGACCACTCTTGTTTGCAAGTGGACGTCTGCAAACATGCCCATACGGAACAGACCGCTTGGGTTCGGCAATTCGAATATAATAGGGACCGTTCGTGTTTCAGGCTCGATGACAGTGCCAATGTTTACCAGCCGTCCGCCTGCCGACCCGAGAATATCGAATCTCCGGCCCGGGTAGGAAGACAGTTCCATCGTGGCCCCAGGGTTTTCCAATAGCTCGGACAAGTCAAATTCGGAAATGCTCGCCTCGACCCAGACATGCTCAGTATTGACGATTCGTAGAATCTCCTGGTGGGCGTTCAAATGCTCTCCCTGAATATGGTGGACGGAAACGACCTTGCCGGCGATCGGCGCCTCAAGTGGCATTTGGAACGCCGAACCGGTGGTTGGCGTTTCGTGCGCTCCAATGAGTGTCTTGGAGCGGAGTTGTGCCAGCCGTTCCCGCGCCCCTTCGTATGAGCGTTTCATCGCCTTGGCTCCCTCGTATTCTGCCTCAGCAAGGCGCACGTTCTGTGCGGCCTCGTCGTAACGTGCCTCCGTGCCGACGCCTTTTTCACGCAGCAGGTTGGAGCGTTGCATCGCGCGGCGGGCGAATTCGAGGCGAGCATCCGATTGGATCAGTGATCGCTCAACCTCCAGTGCCCGCGTGTCAAGATCGAGTTCGCGAAGCGCGAGTTCTGTTTCGAGCGACTGGACTTGAGCGCGATTGGCGCTGAGTTGAACAACTTCCGTGACTGGAAGCGCCGGCTCCACCATGGCAAGCACCTTTCCTGCAACGACATGATCTCCGACATGAGGGAGTCTCCCGTTCGGTGGAGGCAGTAACCGACCGGCCACCGGCGGACTCAAGACGGCAGAAGCACCCTGCGGCGCAACAATCTGGCCGGGGATCGGTAGTCGATGCACAAGCGTGCGTTTCGTTGCCTTTTCATAGAGCGTCCCTATCTTCCACTGCTGTTCAAGAAGAAATGGAACCAGGTTCGGCGGATCCGCACTGGCCATAGTCTCCGCGACGTGAGCAGCATCGTGGTTGGTGGCATGAACAACAAGCTCACCCACCACGATTCTGTCATCCGCCTGCGGGCTAACCAGGAGCAATTCAAGGGCGTAGGACTTTGCTGCGTTGAACGTCCATTCGGGGATGAAGAGACCGTCACGTTTTGGAGCGTCCATGACAACTTTCTGCGTGGTCCCCGCTTCATCTGTCAGCTTGAAATGCAGGGATCCGGATCGAATCGGTTCGCCCGTTTCCATGACGGTAAGGTGCGCGAGAAACCTGGCGGGCTCACCCTTGACCAGGTGTGGATACTCCATGTAGAGTTGCACTTTGTCTGTGAATAGTGTGATGCTGATCGGATCGAGCTCCGCATGGTTTGCGCCGCCATGAACATGGGCGTCCTGGGCACGGCTTGTCCTGCTGCATCCATGGAGCGCCCCTAAGGCCATCACCGCAGGGATTATTAGTATCTCGAAGATAGATTTCATATCATCGTTCTCTTGAAGGTCTCTAGGAATTCACCGGTACAATGGTCTCGGACTCGCGCACTGCGCAGCAGCGGAACAGAAGAATGCGCAACAGAATCAATAGAGATGAATCAGAGCAGAAGGGCGTGGTTGGCCTGCAGAATATCTGCGACCGTACTGCGAGCGCGCTGAAAATGCGCGTATGAGGTCGGGCCTTTATTTCGAGGGCGATTCGCGAACGACACCGCACCATTGGTGGAGACTAATATCATCGTTGAAGCAGTCTTCGAAACCGCGACTCTACTCGAAACCACCTGAAGTCCATGAAGGGCCATCGGTAGCTCGAACACGATCACCAAGGAATTGTCTTCGTCCTCGGTGGGATCAGCCGGTTGATCGCCGTGCTGGTGCTCTTCGTGCTGATGCTCGGAGTTCTCATGCCAGTCGTACAGATCGTGGAAAGTCAGGGCGTGGCTATGGGTTTCATGCCCGTGATGGTCGTGGAGGAGAATTGCCTGAGTGGTGACAGAGCTTGTCAGAAGAATGGGAACCAGGGCGCATGCGACCAGCGCACGCCCAAAACGTGTAGCGCGTCGAAACAAAATGTACCGATACCATTGCCTCATGGAAACATACTAGCGGCCCAAACGGGGAGCCCAAACTTCCAGAATCAGTATACTGACGCCGATTCGGTCACTCAAGTAACGCGAGAGTCACTGGCGTGCCGGAAGCCCCGGAAGAACAAGGAACTCTGACAGAATACAAATAATTGTCACCAAAACGATCCCAGAATGGTTACGAAGAACGGATCGAAGAAGTTTGAGGACCGCGCTGCCCCTGCCACCGGTCCATTGACGCTGCGCGAATTGCTGTGGATGGCGTGACCCCACGCTTTGCCTTCGGCGGGTGCCCCATCCATCGCGCAGCGATGGGTGGGGGCGCGATGATCGTATGCAGAGGATCCATTGGCCCTGCTGGA
>Ga0214472_10002112_pt1 | contig 21624 bp, 24 predicted proteins | sample RVTome_6_FD_207662 | JGI IMG/M metagenome (GOLD analysis project Ga0214472, IMG submission 207662) | Soil microbial communities from uranium-contaminated site in the Upper Colorado River Basin, Wyoming, United States - RVT140D175 | ecosystem: Environmental > Terrestrial > Soil > Contaminated >...
CGACCAGTGGAACTGGCGATCGCGTCTGGTGTTCGGGCCTGGCTGGCATGGCAATGCGCTGCGAATTCCAGCGCGCCGTATGTGGAGGAAACAAATGGAAAATGCACTGGGGGCGAGTGGCTATACAGCCACGATGATTGCCATCGTGTTCATTGTGCTCGGGCTTGGAATCGCGGCGCTATTTGCCGCGCTGTTCCTGCCAACGAGATGGAAAATGAAATACCGGATGGAAGCAGGATTCGTGGCCCTGCTTGTTGCGCTTGTCTGGTTCGCCGACCGCGAAAGCACAGCTATCTACCAGCAGTACCAGGGCGAAATCGAGAAAGCCGGGCTGATCGGCGCGGCGCAAGCTGCCGCACCCAGCGAAACCTTCGACCGCACGCTGAAGGTCATCGCATTCCAATGGGGCTTTGCGTTCCTGACCGATGATAACCGGATCAGCCGCAATGCGGCAGTTGTGAAACCGGGCGAGAAAATCCTGTTCCGCGTCTTTGGCAACGACGTGATCCACGGCTTCAACATTCCGGCCGTCGGGATCACGGCCGAAATGGAACCGGGCATCGAGCGCGACTTGTGGATCCGCGCGCCGCAACAGCCCGGCAAATACCTGATCCAATGCCTGAACTATTGCGGCGTCGGTCACGCCCAAATGAAGGCGTGGCTCGTCGTCGAAGGCAAAAAAGCATGAACCGCACCGGCAAAAAACTTGAGGAGGTGCGCGATGGCACACGCTAGCGATGCTGAACGAATGGGAACGGAGCCCCATTGGGAGCCGGAAGACATCATCGGCAATATGACGGTGTCGGCCCTGCTGTTTTCCAACGAATACCGTCATATCGCGATCAAGGGGATGCTGACCGCGCTGGTGATGCTGGGGCTTGGCGGCCTGATGGCAATGCTGTTTCGCGCCGAGCTGGCAATGCCGGATCTGCAGTTCTTCGACGCGCGGCCCTACATGTCGCTGCTCACCCTGCACGGGATGCTGATGGTTTTCGGATTCATCATCCCGCTTGTCATCTCGATCATGTACTACCTGATGCCCAAGGTGCTCGGGACCGGTCGGCTGTTGTGGGCGGCCGGCGCGCAGTGGTCGTACTGGACACTTGTTGCGGCGGCGGTGCTGCTGGTCGTCGCCCGACCGGATTTCACCTGGACTTTTTATCCGCCGATGTCGCTAAGGGTCGGGGGAAGCCTGGTTTGGATGGGCTATGTGGCCATCGCGCTGGTCGCAGTCTCCGAATTTCTCGCCGGCGCCGTGCTGTTTCGCAACGGCTGGGCGGCGCGCGGGCGTTGGTCGAAAATGCCGCTATTGGGCTGGGCCGCGATCTCCGAAGGCATCCTCCTGATGGGTTCGACCCCAATCCTCGGCGTCGTCGGCGCGATCATGCTGACCGACTGGTTGCAGCTCACGGCTATCTACGACACGGCGCGCGGCGGCAGCACGATGACGTTTATGTACATGTTCTGGTTCTACGGGCATCCCGCCGTCTACCTGCCCCTTGTGCCGGCGATCGGCGCGCTCTACACGCTGTTGCCGCGTTTCCTCGGCCGGCCGATCTGGAGCTACTGGTCAGCGGTCGCAGCCTTCATGGCGCTCGCCGGACTGTCCTTCATCGTCTATCCGCATCATTTCCAGCCGGAACCGACGGTGAGCGGACCACTGGAACGGGCGGCACAAATCCTGACGCTGGCCATCTTCATTCCGTCGACGATGCATGTGTTCAACTGGATCGCAACGCTCTGGCAAGACGCGATCCCGTCATCGGCCAAACGGGCAGTGCCGTTCAAGTTTCTTGTCGCCTCGATCTTTTTCCTGATGCTCGGAGGCGTCACGGCCTATCTGAACGGGCAAATCGCCACCGACAGCGATTTCGTGCACAACACCTATTTCGTGCCGGCGCATTTCCACGCCATGTTCGTGGGTTTCATGGCCAACATGGCGATGGCGGGAATCTACTACCTTTTCCCCTACATGACCGCGCGAATGTACAGCCAGGCCATGGGCAATGCGCATTTCTGGTTATGGCAGATCGGCATCTTCATCAAGGTGATGATGATGTACTGGCTGGGCTATGCCTATTTCCCGCGCTGGGTGTTTGACTACTTGCCGCTGCCGCAATGGACAATGCCGCAGATGCTGTTGACGGGAGGGGCCTACCTGATCGGGCTCGGCTTTATTGTCTTCGTCTTCAATTTCATGTGGAGCGCCACGCGCGGGCGCGAGGCAATGGGCGATCCCTGGCAGGTCTCGGATGATGCCCCCGAGGCTGTGGCCGTTCCGGCAGAATGAAAGGGTAAACCGATGATTACGCGATTGTTCCTTATCTTCGGCATCATGCTGCTCGGCGGCACCGCCTGGTTCATCGTCGGCAGCCCACCGCCGACCGTACAAGCGACGCCGGAAAAGGCGCTGACCCTGGCGCTGCAGGAAAAGGGCGTTCTTCCGTCCGGCGACATCAGGGAAAACGAAGCGATCGAGCACAGTGTTTTTGAGATCCCAGAGACGGACAAGGCCATGCTCGATGACGCCATGAAAGGCATGACAGCCATGCCGGGCATGAACATGGATCATGGCACGATGGACATGTCCGGCGACGGCGCCGCGAAAAGCGAGGGCGATGCCGGAACCATGGCGATGGATCATGGCACGATGGACATGTCCGGCGACGGCGCCGCGAAAAGCGAGAGCGATGCCGGAACCATGGCGATGGACCACAGCAAGATGGGTCACGATGACATGAAGATGGGGGATGGGGCCGGCGTCGAGGAGGAACTCGACGAGGAAGCAAAGGCGCAAGCCATGGCCCAGCAGATGGCGGGGCTGGTGATCCGCAAAGGCGGCGACTTCGACCGGGCGGTATCGCTATCGATGTCAGAATGGCGCTTTTCTGCGCCCGAAATCGAGGTCAATCAGGGCGAACGCATCAAGCTCACGGTGCAAAACGACGGCAATGTCCCTCACGAATTCATGTTCATGACCATGGCTGCGATGCAGGCGCTTGATTACCGGGCCAAGCGCGCGGATTGGAGCCTGCTCGAACATGAGGCGCTGTTCGAAAAATCGTTGCTGCTGCCCGGCCAGCAGATGACCTTTGTCGCCGAAGTGACCAAAGCCGGCTCGTGGATGTTCATGTGCATGCTGCCCTATCACATGCAGCTGGGCATGATGGGCCAGTTCGCGACGCCCGGAATGGCAATGAAAATGTGAAGCCGGCGTTGCGGACGGGGATTGTATTCGTCCCGGTCCGGAATACGTCCGCGCGGAATCAGGTTATCGCAATATTTCCCGATGATACCTTCACCGACGAACCGGCGATGCGCACGGCGGTGAGCTTGTTGCTTGCAACATCGGCCTGCATCTCGATGTCCGACGGCCGGCCCATCTCGTAGCCTTGTTCGAGGCGGAAGGTATTCGTTCCTTCTTTCATCTCTCCGGCGGCGAGCAGTTGAGCCGCTAGCAGCGCTGAAGCCGAGCCGGTCGCGGGGTCTTCCGGGGTTCCGGCGGTCGGCGCAAACATGCGCGCACGATAGGAGGTCGCGGCATTATCGCCGCCGCGGGTATAAAGATAGGCATTGTGAACGCCGGCGAAATTCATCATCGCCGACCAGCCGGGTTCGCAGGGCCGGGCCTCGGCCAGCGCCCGGCGCGACTGGATCGGTACGAACAGGAAGGTCGGCCCGCCCTGCCATTGGCGCACGCGGTGCGCACCGAAACCGATCTCGCCGGAAGCCAGTCCCAAGGCGGAAGCCGCCATCGCGACGTCAGGGACGCGGCCGGCGCCGGCGAACGGCACGACCGGCGCGGTAAACTGCGCGCGGCACTTGCCGTCCTTGCGCCAGACCTTGACCGGCACGAGGCCAGCGACTTCCTCGAGCGTGATCTCGGTCTCGAAATCGCCGTCGCCGGGATGGGCGAGTTCGGCCAGATGAATGGCGCAGCCGACGGTCGGGTGTCCCGCGAACGGGATTTCGGCGGTCGGAAAGAATATCCGGACCTTGGCCGTATGCGACGAGTCGTCGGCGCGCTGGACGAAGATCGTTTCCGACAAATTGAACTCGCGCGCGATCGTCTGCATCTGCGCGACGGTCAGCCGGTCGGCGCCTTCGACGATGGCGAGCGGATTGCCTGCAAATCGCTTGCCGGTGAATACATCGACGGAGTGGAAAGCCAGGCTTTCGCTCACCGGCCGTCATCCTTGGGGCGATAGACGCCGTCCTCGCCGCGTTCCAGGGGCGTAACCTCGCGGCCGGCATTCTCGCGCCGGCGCAGTTCCTCGCCGACCTGCCGCATCTGGCGCTTCAGCGCGCGCCAGGCAAACCAGGCCGCACCTCCGATCAGGGCAAGGGCAAGCACTTGCGGCATTCCACCCTCCGTTGCGCGGTGTCGAAACCGACTTGCTACCTACTCTACAAGCCGAGCCGGTTCCAGAGCGCGCGTTCCTGCAAAATGTCCACGGCCGCGCCGACAAGGGCGGCGGCGTGGCCGCCGGACCAGCCGCCCGGCCCGCCGGTCACGCCCGGCTGTACGCGGCCGAAAAAGTTGCGCCGCGGCCCAATCAGGCGCAATTGCGCCTTCTCGCCGAAGCGCTCGGCGACAACCGAATCCATATGGCCGCAGGCGTCGATCAGGCCGAGCTCGCGCGCCCTGGCGCCGGTCCAGAACAAGCCGGAGAACATTTCGTCGCTGTCTTTCAAGCGACCGCTGCGGCGCTCCTTGACCATGTCCACGAAGATGCGATGGATGTCGTCCTGCAGCGCGCGCAAGTGCTGAACGTCCTTTTCCTTCTCCGGCTGGAACGGATCGAGCATCAATTTGTTTTCGCCAGCGGTATAGACGCGCCGGTCGACGCCGAGCTTGTCGATCGCCTTGTCGAAGCCGAACATCGCCGCAATGACGCCAATCGAACCGACAATCGAGGTCTCGTCGGCGATGATCTCGTCGGCGGCCAGCGCGATCATGTAGCCACCGGAGGCGGCGGCGTCCTCGACAAAGGCGATCGTCTTTTTCTCGTGCTTGCGCGCAAGTTCGCGGATCCGATTGAAAATCAGGCGCGACTGCGCGGCCGAGCCGCCCGGCGAATTGATGGAAAGCAGCACCGCCGGCGCTCGCTTCATCTCGAAGGCACGTACCAGCGGACTGGCGACGGAGGCCAGATTCAGATTCTGGCGGAAGGGCGAGCCGCCGGCAAGGATCGCGCCATGCAGGCGAACGACCGGCAGAATGGCGATGTCGCGGCGAAAGCGGGCTGGCAGGAACTGACTGAGTTTCATCTGGCGATCAAAGCTGGGCATTTGCGATCCGTCCGCATGACATGGATTGCGGATCGGCCGATTGCAAGGCCGTCCGGAGGCAATCGAATCCGGCATATCAGCCGATTCGCGCTTTCCCGTTGAGCAGCGCTTCGGCGATCCCGGTCGATTCTCCACCGGCCCCGTGCAGTACGACCGCCGGCCGGATCGCGAGCGGCGCGCGGCCGCCGCGCCGGGCGGTAACGATGATGCGCGCCGCCGGTTCTCCGGCCCTGGCGTGCAACGGCGTGATCGACAGGCCGCCGAAGCGATTTTCGGCGGCCAGAAGCAATTCGGCCAAACGCTCGCTTGGCCAGATTATCGCGAGCATACCGCCTGGCTTCAGGATCGCGGCAGCGTTGCGCAGCCACGGATCGATGCCGCGCGGGCCGGTGTGGTGAGCAAGCCGGCGCCGCTCGTCCGGTGATGGGCGCTGCGCGGCGCGCCGGTAGGGTGGATTCATGACCACAAAATCGAAGGCGTTCTCCGCCAGGCCGCCTTTGCGGCGCGAGCGCGCATCGGCGGCGGCATCGCCGACGACGATTTCGGCACGGTCGCGCAAATGGGTATTGTGCGGCAGTTCGAGCGACTTTTGCGCAAGCTCGGCCATATCGCGATCGATCTCGACCAGCGTCGCGCGCAATCCGGGATTGGCGGTCAGCGCGGCAAAGGCCGCAACTCCCGCGCCCGCGCCCAGTTCGCACAATCGCCCGCTCGCGCCTTCCGGCAGCGCAGCGGCGAGCAATAGCGCGTCAGAGCCGGACCGGTGCCCGCCGCGCGCCGGCTGCAAGGCCGCGAACTGGCCACGGAAAAACAGGTCGCAGGTCGTCTCCAGGTTTTTCGGGCGGTTTTCGCCGCCCGGATCATCCGCGCGCGCCGCGACCGGATCCGCGGTCCACTTCCCGGAGGTCATGCCGGTTTCGCAGGTCGCAATTCGTCCGCCAGGCCGGCATCGCACAGCAATCTGCGCGCTTCCTCGAACCGATCTTCGTCGACAAGCAGCCGGCGCGCGAGCACACCGAGCGAACCTTCGACCACGCTCATGTTGTAGTCGGCCAGAAAGTGGCCGATGCCACGCTCGCGCAACAGCGTTTCGGCAAAGCTCAATAGCACAGCGTCATTGCTGCGGATCAGTTCACGCAAATGTCAATTCCCGTTGCGGCTCCCCGGTAGCAATTGGCGTCACTGTTTCACGGCGCAACCGGGCCGGCAAGCGGATTTGGTCCCGGGATCTTTGGGTGAACCCGGATTGGCCGCAATGCCGTTGAGCCAATCTGTCGCTTGGCAAACCCGACATTGGTTGCATATGGTCAAATGCGGGAAACCGGTGGGCGCCTGTCGTGCCCAAATTTTCGAAGTACATGAGCTGTGGAGGCGCGCAAATTGACCGGGGTGGTGGTTCCGATTGACAGCCGCAGCGGGCGCGCGAGCGTAGAGCCGCTGGTGCAGCTGGTCGCGGGCGACATGCAGCGGGTCAATCGCCTGATCCTGTCGAAGGCCGGTTCGCATGTCGAACTCATCCCCGAGATCGCGCGCCATCTGATCGATTCCGGCGGGAAGCGGCTGAGGCCGATGCTGACGCTGGCGGCAGCGCAGATGTGTGGCTATGAGGGCGAGGATCACATTCGGCTCGCCGCCGCCGTCGAATTCATGCATACGGCGACGTTGCTGCATGACGATGTCGTCGATGAGAGCGACATGCGCCGCGGCAAGCTTGCGGCGCGCATGCTGTGGGGCAACCAGGCGAGCGTACTGGTCGGCGATTTCCTGCTCGGGCAGGCCTTCCGCATGATGGTCGATACCGGCTCGCTGTCCGCATTGGGCGTTCTGTCGACGGCGGCGACCGTGATCGCCGAAGGCGAGGTCATGCAGCTTGCAAGCGCGCGCAATCTCGACACCAACGAAGACGAGTATCTGGCGATCATCCGGGCCAAGACCGCGGCCTTGTTCTCGGCGGCGGCCGAAGTCGGCCCGATCGTTGCCGGTGCGCCGAAATCGACGATCAGCGCCTTCCGCTCCTACGGCATGAATTTGGGCCTGGCGTTCCAGCTCATCGACGACGCGCTCGACTATGGTGGCTCTTCGGCGGCGCTCGGCAAGAATGTCGGCGACGACTTCCGGGAAGGCAAGGTGACGCTGCCGGTCGTGCTGAGCTATCGTCGCGGCACCAATTCGGAACGCGAGTTCTGGCGCAAGGCATTGGTTGATCGCGACAATCACGATGCGAACCTCGCCAAGGGCCTGAAACTGTTGCAGAAATATGATGCGATCGCACATACGGTCGCGCGCGCGCGTCACTATGCTGAAATGGCACGCGACGCATTGGCGCCGTTGCCGCCCGGCGATCACAAAGGCGCGTTGCTGGAAGTGCTTGATTTCTGCGTGAATCGGGCCAATTGATTGAATTCGTGGCGCTTCCGGTGCGTGGCGTGGTTGTGCCCATACCGCAATGCCGCCATGATCCGGCGTAAACCGTTCGTCGTGCAATCTTGACCGGGAAAAGAACATTGCCATCACTCGGAAAGCGAATTTTTTCTGGCGCCGTGCTTGTCGCCTTTGCTGCACTGTGGACCGCAGGAACCGTGCGGGCGAGCGCGAACGTGGACGACCGCGCAGAAATTGCCGCGACCGTCGCGCGGTCGTCGCTGGCCGGCAGCCTGCTGGCCGCCCAGATCGCGGCGCGCGACAATGACGACGAAGCTGCCGTCGCCTTCTACCAGCGCAGCCTGGCGCTCGACCCCAACGATGCCGCCATTCGCGAATTGCTGTTCCTGGCGCTGACGGCAAACGGCAGGATCGCCGAGGCGCTCCAGATCGCCTCAGCCTTGCCCGAGGGAGGGAACGCGCGCGACGTGGCGCGATTGGTCAATGCGATCGACGCGGCCAAGCGCAAATCCTGGGACCGGGTTGCCGAACTGCTTCAGGGCAGGCGGACGGGCGAACTGGATCGCCTGGTTGAGGAAGCGATCAAGTCGTGGGCAATTCTGGCGACGGGCGATGCCGGCAAGGCAGTGGACACGCTGAAGGCGCTACAAGGTCCGGACTGGATTTCGCTGATCCGCGATTATCAGATCGGCCTGTTGCAGATGCAAGCCGGCAAGGGGCGCGAAGCGGTCGCCAGTTTCGAATCGGCCACGAAAAACGAAATCGCGGCTGCGGTATTGACCGAGACTTTCATGCGGGCGATCGAGGCACAGGTGCGCCTGCAGCATATTCTTGGCGATGCCGAAGGCGCCAAGAAAACGCTCGAACGGGGCCTCAATCTCGTCCCGAACAATCCGCCGCTGCGCCAAATCGAAAAACTCATCGCCGAGGGCAAGCCGTTGCCGGCACTGGTCACCTCGCCGCAGCAAGGCATCGGCGAAATCCTGTACAATATCGGCACTGCGCTCAGTCGCCAGGGCGGCACGACATTCGCGCAGAGCTACCTGCAGCTCGCCAAGCACATCCATCCGGCAAGCGACGCCATCGCGATGGCGCTGGCCGGCGTCTATGAAACCAGCAAGTTCCACGATCGGGCCAATGCCGAGTATCAGAGCATTGCCGAAAGCTCGGCCTATTACCGGCGCGCTCGCCTAGAAACGGCGCTGAACTTCAACGAGATGAAACGCGTCGAAGAGGCCAAGGCGGAGTTGCGCGCGCTGATCGATTCCGATCCGGACGACATGACCGCATATCTCACGCTCGGCAGCGTGATGGCCCAGCACGAGGAGTATCGCGAAGCCGCGGCGATTTACGACGCGGCCGTCGCCCGCCTGCCCAATCCGGAGAGCCACAACTGGAACCTGTTCTACCGTCGCGGCATCGCCTATGAGCGCCTGCAGCAATGGGACAAGGCAGAACAGAATTTCCGCAAGTCGCTGGAACTTTCGCCGCGCCAAGCCGATGTGTTGAACTATCTCGGCTATTCCTGGATCGACATGGGCCGCAACCTCGACGAGGGCATGGATATGATCAAGCAGGCGGTCGACCTGAAGCCGCGCTCCGGTTTCATCGTCGACAGCCTCGGCTGGGCCTATTACCGCCTCGGCAAATACGACGACGCCGTGCAGGAACTGGAGCGTGCGGTCGAACTGATGCCGTCCGATCCGGTCGTCAACGATCACCTCGGCGACGCCTATTGGAAAGTCGGCCGCAAGCTCGAGGCGACCTTTCAGTGGAACCACGCGCTGGCGAGCAAGCCGGAGCAGGACGACGAAGCCAAGATCAAGGAAAAACTGCGGGTCGGGCTGGTCGAGCAAGTCAAGACGCCCGCGCTGCAGTAGATCGGGCGCGCGATGCCGAACCACCGGCCGGCGGCGGGCCCGGTCGCCGTCTTCGCGCCGGCCAAGGTCAATCTGGCGCTGCATGTGATCGGCCGGCGCGCCGACGGATATCATGAGATCGATACGCTGGTCGCCTTCGCCAGTATCGGCGACCGAATCGAGGCGAAGCTCGCCGCAGAACTGCATCTTGAGATCGACGGGCCTTTCGCGGATGTGCTGCGCGCCGGCGAAGGTGTGAACGCAAACCTCGTTTTGGAGGCGGCGCGCCGATTGCGGACACATGCCGCCCAAAACGGAGGCAATCGTGTGCGCGGAGCGCACCTGCGACTCGTCAAGAACCTGCCGGTTGCCGGCGGCATCGGCGGCGGTTCCGCCGACGCGGCGGCGGCGCTGATCGCCTTGCGGCAGTTGTGGGAAATGCCTGCCGAGTTCGATCTGGCGCCGATCGCCGGCGGAATCGGCGCCGACGTGCCGATGTGCCTGATCAGCGGACCGCTGCGCGCTACGGGTATTGGCGAACGAATCGTGCGCTTGCCACGATATGAGGGGGATGAACCGGCTCAATTGCCCGGACTGCTGGTCAATCCCGGCATTTCGGTTGCAACGCATGAGGTTTTCGCTCGCCTGACGCCGCGCGCGCGCGCGGGACTGAGCGAAATTGGCGATGATCCGCTTTCGCCGTCCTTCCTGGCCGGCCTGCGCAACGATCTCGAAGCTGCCGCGATCGCCATGGCTCCGCCGATACGAGATGTGCTTGGTGTGCTGCGCGAAAATCCCGGCTGCCGGCTTGCGCGAATGAGCGGCTCGGGGCCAACCTGCTTCGGGCTGTTCGACAGTATTGCCGGCGCCGCCGCAGCCGGTAGCACCTTGCAGCGCGAACGGCCAGAATGGTGGATTCGTCCGGTTCTGCTCGGCGGCGGCCGAGCGCGGCTGGAGGAAATCTCGGACTGGATGGATCGACATGAACCGGATCGATGAAAAACGGGCCTTCGTTCCCCTCGGCATCGCGGTCGTCACCGTTTCCGACACGCGAACCGAAGCCGACGACAAATCGGGGGCGACGCTTGCCGAACGGATCGTCGAGGCCGGCCACCGGCTGCTGGCAAGATCGATCGTCCGCGACGAGGTCGAGCAGATCCGCGACAAGGTGCGCGCCCACATCGCCGATCCCTCGATCGACGTGGTAATCACGACCGGCGGCACCGGCTTTACGGGCCGCGACGTGACGCCGGAGGCGCTGGAGCCGATATTCGAGAAGCGAATGGACGGCTTCTCGCAATTGTTCCACCAGATCAGCTACGAAAAGATCGGTTCCTCGACGATCCAGTCGCGAGCGACCGGCGGGGTCGCCGGCGCGACCTACATCTTCTGCCTGCCCGGTTCGCCGGGCGCATGCCGCGACGCCTGGGACGGCATCCTGAAATCGCAACTCGACTACCGTCACATGCCCTGCAATTTCGTCGAGATTCTCCCCCGGCTTGACGAACACCTCAAGCGGTCGAAGGCCTAACCAGCCGAGGGACCGCAACGCCGGGCATCCTACCGCGACAGACATTCTCAATTTTTTGTTCTTGATTTGTTCACGCCATGGTGATAGGAATTTTTTCACCGGCGCCGAGTCGCCGCGACGGAGCAGGAAATGGGTACCGCCGAGCGCAGAATTGACATCCGCGAGCCGCATCGCGCCGGCGGCGATCATCGCGCATTCGTCGCGGGATCGGCGCTGATACGCCGGACGGGCGGGGCCAATGCGATCGCCGACGAGGCACGCCGGCGCGGACGCGCGGCCGGCATCAACCCGTCCGGGCGATTCGAGGCGCTGAGCCGTCATGTGTTCGATGACGGCTGGCGCACGATCGAGGAGCTGCCGCCCTTCGAGACCCAGGTGCAGGCCGAGAAACCGCGCACGATCATCACCAAGAACGATTCGCCCGACATTTCCTTCGATCGCTCGATCAACCCCTATCGTGGCTGCGAGCACGGCTGCATCTACTGCTTTGCCCGGCCGACACATGCCTATCTCGGGCTGTCGGCGGGGGTCGATTTCGAATCGAAACTGTTTGCGAAACCGGATGCAGCCAGATTGCTGGAACGCGAATTGTCGAAGCCCGGCTACAGACCGGCGACGATCGCGATCGGCACCAACACCGACCCCTACCAGCCGATCGAAAGGGAGTGGCGCGTCATGCGCGGCATCCTGGAAGTGCTGGAAAAGGCAAACCACCCCGTCGGAATCGTTACTAAGTCGGCGCTGGTGCTGCGCGACATCGACATCCTGTCGCGCATGGCGGCCAGGGGCCTTGCCAAGGTGGCGCTGTCGGTAACGACGCTGGACCGAAAGCTCGCTCGATCCATGGAGCCGCGGGCCGCAACGCCGGCCTTGCGCCTCAAGGCAATCCACGATCTTGCCGAAGCCGGCATTCCGGTCTCGGTGATGGTGGCGCCGGTCATCCCGGCACTGACCGATCACGAAATGGAGCACATCCTCGATTCGGCGCGCGCCGCCGGCGCCGAGGAAGCAGGCTTCATCCTGCTGCGATTGCCGCTGGAAGTAAGCCCGCTGTTTCGCGACTGGCTGTTGCGCGTATTCCCGGACCGCTACCGGCATGTGATGAACCTGGTCCGCGCCATGCGCGGCGGCAAGGATTATGACGCCGAATTCGGTTCGCGCATGCGCGGCTCCGGACCCTATGCCTGGCAGATCGCGAGGCGGTTCGAAATGGCGACGAAACGGCTCGGTTTCCGCAATCAGCGGCGCGCGCTCGACGCCACCGCATTTGTCCCGCCGCTGCAATGTGAACGGCAGTTGGCGCTATTTTGAGTTCCTGGTTCCGGGAACCTCCCCCGTTCCCGTGATCGCCCACGACGGTTCGCCGCCATTTGGCCGCTCGTGGGTCTTGAAGAGAATCGGCGTCGGGCAGATGCTCGCCGCATGCACCCCCGCCCCGACGCCGATTCTCCGTTTATTCCGCCAACCGGTCCAAACTACGAGCATGAGGCCGCGCTGCTGGCGAAGGGCATGGCAAATATCGCGGGCGTCGACGAGGCCGGCCGCGGACCGCTCGCCGGGCCGGTCGTTGCCGCGGCCGTGATCCTGCGGCCTAACCGTATCCCGCCGGGGCTCGATGATTCCAAGAAACTTTCTGCCGAGCGGCGCGCATTGCTTTTCGACCTGATCCTGCGGGATGCGTTCGTCGCCTGGACGTCGATGCCCGCCGCCGAGATCGACCGGCGCAACATTCGCGTAGCAACGCTTGCCGCCATGGCCCGCGCCGCCGAGGCCCTGCCGGTCCGGCCGGACGCCGTCCTGATCGACGGCCGCGACATTCCCCCCGACATGCGGTTTCGAACGCGGGCGATCGTCAAGGGCGACGCCTCGAGCCTCAGCATCGCCGCTGCTTCGATCGTGGCAAAGGTCGCGCGCGACCGCATGATGGAACAGGCGTCGGCGGACTTTCCCGGATACGGGTTTTCCGCGCACGTCGGATACGGCACGCGGCTTCATGGCGAAGCGTTGACGCGTCTCGGGCCATGCGCGATCCATCGGCGCAGCTTTGCGCCGGTGGCAGCCCTCAGCGAAGCATAGGCAAGCGTGGCGGCCGCAGGCGCCTTCAGTTCAGCCGCTGACGAATCTCGGCAATGCTCTTGTCGATCAGCGAATCGGCTTGCGCGCCCGACAATTTGGCGTTGACGATGCGCTCGGCGGCCGCGACCGCGACATCGACGGCGCGCGCCTTGACCTCGGTAAGCGCCTGGGCTTCGGCCTGTGCGATCTTCTGTTCGGCAATGGCCGTGCGCCTGGCGACGAACTCTTCTATTTTCTTCGACGATTCGGCGGCCAGTTGGTCGGCGTCGCGCCTGGCATGAGCGACGATGCCGGCGGCTTCTTCCTCGGCGGCGCGGCGCTTGCGCTGGTATTCGGCGAGCAGCACCTGCGCTTCTTCGCGAAGCCTGCGGGCTTCGTCGAGTTCGGCGCGGATGCGGTCGGAGCGGCCGTTGAGCGTCTGCGTGATACGGCCCGGAAGTTTCAAGCGGATAACAATGCCGAGGAAGATGAACAGGGCGATCATCGTCCAGAACGTGTTGTCGAGTTCCATGCCCGTTTTTCCCTTAGGCCTGTTTGCTCTTGGCGGCAGCCACCGCGTCCACGATCTCGGATTGCGATGCCTTGATGCCCACCAGTTCCTGAACGATTACGCCGGCGGTTTCGCTGGCGATATTGTCGACTTCGCCGAGCGCCCTGGCGCGGATGGCGGCGATGCGTTCTTCTGCCTCGGCCAGCCTTGCCGCGAGCTTGCCGTCGATGCTTGCGCGTTCGGCTTCGGCTTCGGCGCGCAATTCCTCATTGGCCTTGTTGGCGATCGCCTGCGCGCTGACGCGGGCTTCCGCCAATTCATGCTCATAGGCAGCGAAGGCGGCGTCGGATTCCTCCTTCAGCCGCTGGGCCTCGTCGAGGTCGCGGCTGATGCGGTCGCGGCGGACTTCCAGGATGCTGGCGATCCGCGGGATCACCACGCGGCTCACCAGCAGGTAGAAAACGCCGAAGGTAACCGCCAGCCAGAGCAATTGCGAGGCGAAGCTGGCCGGATCGAAGGGCGGAAACGCCTTGGCCTCGGCGCCGTGGCCGGCCTCGGTTTCGGCGTTGGTCTGGCCTTCGGTCGCGGCGTAGGCGGCCCCGACGATGAAGCTGACGCCAGTCATGCAAGTTCCCCGCTATGGCGCGCCGCGATGCCGCGGCGCGGTTTCTCCGGCCGAATGATCAGACTGCAAAGAGCAGCAGCAAGGCTACGAGAAGCGCGAAAATGCCGAGCGCCTCGGTAACGGCGAAGCCAAAGATCAGGCGGCCGAACTGGCCGTCGGCAGCCGAGGGATTGCGCAGCGCGCCTTGCAGGAACTGGCCGAACAGGTTGCCGACGCCGATGCCGGCGGCACCCGTGCCGATCGCCGCAAGACCGGCGCCGATGAGTTTTGCTGCTTCCGCTTCCATGTTTTGCTCCTTTGAAACTGTTTGGATTGAGAGTGGGTCTGCCGATGCGCCCCGGCCCTAATGGCCGCCGGGATGCAAGGCGTCGTTGATATACATGCAGGTCAGCATCGCGAAGACATAGGCCTGCAGGAAGGCGACGAGGAATTCGAGCGCGGTCAGGCCGATGGTCATGGCGAGCGGCAGGATTGCGCCCAGCCAGCCGACCGCACCGAACGCGCTGAGCGACACGATGAAGCCGGCGAAGACCTTCAGCGTGATATGGCCGGCAAGCATGTTCGCAAACAGTCGGACCGAATGGCTGACCGGCCTCGCCAGGAACGAGATCACTTCGATCGCCACCACCAGCGGCAGCAACACGACAGGCACGCCCGAAGGCACGAACAGTTTCAGGAAGCCGAAGCCATGCCTGGCGAAGCCGACGACAAGCACTGTCGCAAACACCAGCAGCGCCAGCGCCGCGGTGACGATGATGTGGCTGGTAACCGTGAAGAAATAGGGGAACATCCCGAACAGGTTCGCCACCAGGATGAACAGGAACAGCGAGAACACCAGCGGAAAAAATTTCATGCCGTGGGAGCCAGCCGCGTCGCGCAGCATGTTGGCGATGAATTCGTAGGAGATCTCGGCAACCGATTGGGCTCGCGACGGTATCAAGCTCGATTCGCGCGTCGACCAGAACAGGAACCCGGCCGTCGCGGCGACCGTCGCCACCATGAACAGGGAGGAATTGGTGAACGATACGTCGACGCCGTTGAAGTCGAGCGGGATGATCTTGTTCAGATGGAATTGATGGATGGGATCGTTTGCCACTCGTCAGGTCCCCGATCTGCGGGCGAGCCCGCACCTTGCCGCTTCGGCCCACGTCGGGAACCGTGTTGTTCCGACGCCAGGCGCCTTATTTCTTTTCGATGCCGCCGTCGCCGGACATGCGGCCGGCCGAGCGTACAACCGTAAGCACGCCGGCGCAAAAGCCGAGCAGAACGAACACGATCATTGCCCAGGGAGAAATCCCGAAGACCCGATCGATTCCCCAGCCGATCAACGCGCCAACGAGGATCGACGCCAGAAATTCCGAAGACAGTTTCATCGCCATCGCATAGCCCGCCTTCGGGCCGCGCGGCGCTTCCGCTGTCGCTTTCCGGTGCTTCTCCAGACGGTGGTCCAGACGCCGGAGTTCGGATTCCAGCTCGGTATCGGAACGGGGCGGACCCTTCGGCGGTCGCTGCGACTTGTCCGGATTGGCCGCCATCGGCCGTCCTTTCCAGCGCCGGCGGAAACCGAAGCCGACCCGTATCGAAACCGGGCGCAACATAGGTTTCCGTCCCGGTCAAGTCAAGGACAGGTGCAAGCTTCTATCTACTTGAAATAACTAGCTAATCGCCAGTTCTCCGGCCTGCGTCACTGCGCCGCCCTGGCGATTTCGCTCAACTCCAGCCGCCGCCGAAGGTCTTGTAGAAGATGTGCAGGCCGATCTGGGCGGCTTTCTTCATCGTGCCTGCCCAGCGCGGCTGCACATAGTTGGCGTGGTAATGCGTCGACGAACCCACTTCCGCCAGCCAGATACGCCCCTCCGTCGCCTGGCGGGCGACCGCCGCGGCGATTGCCCAGCGCTTGGGATCCTTGACCCGGTCGCGGACCCGGTCGCAAGCGAAGGAGAACTGGCAGCGATTGCGCCATTCCTTGTTCTGGTAGACGACACCGCAAATCGAACTCGGATAGGAGGGATTCTTGACGCGGTTCAAAATGACCTGGGCGACCGCGGCCTGGCCGCGTGTCGATTCGCCACGCGCTTCGAAATAGACGCCGGCCGTCAGGCAGTTCTGCTCGGTCTCCGACAGCACCGAGGCGGGAAGCGGAGTGTCGGCCCAGCCATGATCGTCCGATTTCAGTTTGGGAATGAGGTTGATCGGACGCTGCTCGCCAAGGATGGAGGCGAATGGCGAACGGATCGGCTCGTCCTCTTCCCCGTAGAAGAGAAGATTGGGCGCAGATTCGTTGACCAGGCTGGCGACGACCAGGGGGATGTCGTCCGGCGGCTCCATGCGGTTGCCGTTCTTGCCGTGGAAGGCCGCCGCGATCGCGAACGCCTCTTCTGGCGGCAGCGGCTGGACGAAGGCCAGTTCGGTGCGTTTGTCGAGATTCAGCGGCTCGACCCAGCTTTGGCGGTCCAGAACCGAGCCGGCCGAAAAATAGGCAGGCGGACGGGCGACCGCGGAAGATACCACTCTGGCGCCCATGCCGGCGCGATTAATGCGCTGGGCAAGTTCCGGGCGGCGCACATCCGTGGAAATCTTCGAATTCGCAATGTCGACCGTACCGATCGAGCCGGTGCGAATCGGATCCTGGACGATCGCCGCCACGGCGTCGGAACCGAACTGGCTGGCACCGGGACCCTCCGGAACATGGGCAAGCCAGCGATTCGCCAGCGGCAACTGGCTCAACTCGCCGATGTCCTGGTAGGAAATCAGTGACGGATAGGCGACGAAGACGATTGCGGCCGCGATCCCCGCCTGGGTCAGCCTGCGCAGCGAGCCGACAAGCCTTTGGGAAACCTCGACGATTTTACGCAATACCCCTCTCCCGGCGAAGCTTCGAGATTGAACTGCGATCGCGGTATACGCAGACCATGCCCGATTAACCTTGATAGTGGGTTAATTCCCGCCATTTGCCGCCAACGCCCCGTGGCTTTCGCCGGCATACCCGGTGTGCCAACCAAAAACGGCGGCATTCTGGCCAAAGCGTGGAAAGGATGGGTCGGGTGAAAGCGGCGTATTCGGGCTGGCGTCAGCGTTTGCGCGCCCGCGCCGCATAGGGATTTTCGCCTTTGCGCAGTTGCAGGCGGATAGGCGTTGCCGCGAGATCGAAAGCCTCGGCCAGACCATTGACCAGATAGCGCACATAAGAGTCCGGCATGGCCTCCGGCCGGCTGCAGGAAGCCACAAAGGTCGGCGGCCGCGTCTTGATTTGAGTCACATATTTGATCCGGATGCGCCTGCCGGATACCGCCGGCGGCGGATGATCGGCAAGCATGGCTTCGAGCCACCGGTTGAGCCTTGCCGTGGAAACCCGGCGATTCCAGGCGGAATGCACATCCAGTACGGCGCGCATCAACCGGTCGATGCCCTCGCCCGTGCGGCCGGAAACCGGAACGAGGCGCAGGCCCTTGACCTGCGGCAAGTGACGGCGTGCGGTTTCCGTTGCTTCGCGCATTGCCGCGGCGGGGTTTTCGACCAGGTCCCACTTGTTGAGCGCGATCACCGGCGCGCGGCCTTCGCGAATGACAAGATCGGCGATTTGCAGATCCTGCTTTTCGAAAGCCGACATCGCGTCGAAGACGATGACGACGACTTCGGCGTACTGCATGGCGCGGATGCCGTCGGCAACCGACAGCTTTTCCAGTTTTTCCTGCACGCGGGCGCGGCGGCGCAGGCCCGCGGTGTCGATCAGCCGAATCTTCCGGCCCTGCCAGGACCAGTCGATTGCGATCGCGTCGCGGGTGATCCCGGCCTCGGGGCCGACGAGCAAACGCTCGTCACCGATCATCCGGTTGACCAGGGTGGATTTGCCGACATTCGGACGGCCGACCACAGCGATGCTCACGGGCCTGGCTTCTGCGTCTTCTGGCGATTGCGAATCCGGCGCCAGGGGTTCGATCTCTCCAGGCGCATCTTCGGCAAGCGGACCTGCCGCCTCTTCGATTGCGTCGAGCAGGTCGGAAAGCCCGGTTCCGTGTTCGGCGGATACCGGAACGGGCTGGCCGAGGCCGAGCCGAAAAGCGTCCAACAATCCCGATTCGGCCGCCCGGCCTTCGGCCTTGTTGGCAACGAGCACGCATGGTTTGCCGGAGCGGCGCACCAGTTCGGCGAATTCCTCGTCGGCGGGGGTGACGCCGGCGCGGGCATCGATGAGAAACAGGCAAACATCGCTCGTTGCGACCGCCTGCTCGGTCTGGGCGCGCATGCGGCCTGTCAACGTGCCGGCGGCAGAGCGCTCGAGACCGGCAGTGTCGATTGCCTCGAAACGCAGATGGCCTAGGTTTGCTTCGCCGTGACGCCGGTCTCGGGTCACTCCCGGCTCATCGTCGACCAACGCCAGGCGCTTGCCGACCAGGCGGTTGAACAGAGTCGATTTGCCGACATTGGGCCGGCCGACTATCGCAACCTTGAAGGTCATCGCGCGCGCGCCCGCCGGGACATCAGCCGGCGGATTTCAGCCCCTTGCCGGCCAGCAATTCCAACATGACATTGACGCGGCCGCGAATGGCGGAAGTGGCGCCGGCATCGTTGGCGACATCATTGAACCAGCGATACGCTTCCTCCATGGCGCCGGACTTGTAGGCCGACAGGCCGAGTGCTTCGCGCGCGAGGTGGCGATACGGGTTGCCGGCAGCGGCCAGAGGTTCGAGCCGCGCCTTGACCTGTTCGTAGCCTTCGCGGTCGACGGCAACCATGCCGGCGCGCAAACGCGCAATCGAGCGCAACGGTTCGGAAACCGATGCGTTACTGGCGACCGCCTCGTAGATGCCAAGCGCCCTGTCGGTTTCGCCCCGGGCCTCGAATTCACCGGCAAGTCGCAGCCGCGCCAGCACCGGGTACTCGCCGGTTCCGGATTCCTCCAGGGCTTGCAATCGGGCAATCGAATCGTCCTGGTTGCCTTTTTCCGACGCGTCGACCGCCGACAGGAACGCGTCGCCCGATTTCGCGGCCCGGTCTTCCTGCCAGTACTGCCAGCCGCGCCACGCCGCGGTCGCCAACACAATCAGCACGGCGACGCCGATCAGGAGATTGCCGAAGCGATTCCAGATCGACTTCAGCCGATCCTGGCGCATTTCCTCGTCGACTTCGCGAATGAAGCTGTCGTCGGACATTCACTGGTTCCGTTTCATTGCCGGCCAATGCCGGCAGTTGGCGCGGTTTTAGGGAAAGCCGGGGCCTAACGCAATCGCGGCGCGGCCGCCGGCAACTAGGATCAGGCGAGCGGCACCGGCACGCCAGCAATCCATTCATGCGCCTTCCACATGAACAACAGCCAGAGCGCAAGGCCGGTGACCACGGCGATGACGTCATTGGCGACGGGTCCCGGCGCCGGCAGTGCGTCGGGCCTGCGGGCGACCGCGATCCGGTTGACCACCGCCCAGGCCAGAACGCTTCCAAACAACAATACTGACGCAAGATCGCCATTCACCAGCAAATGCGCGAACGCCCATAATTTCACCGCCGCGAGAAACGGATGTTTCAAAAGCGGCTTCAGCCTGCCGGGCTTCAGGTTGGCGACCATCATGAAGACGAACGAAACGGCCATGAGCAGGATCGTCACGTGGACGAGCCAGAACGGCGTGACATAGAGCACCGGCGCCAATGCGTGCACCCGGATATAGCCCCAGACGATCAGGACCAGACCGGCAAGCGAGAGCAGCGTATAGACGCCTTTCCACGGCCCCTCGCCGATCGCCGCGATCCGCGCCTCGCGCCATCCCGGCGCGGCCATGCGAACCGAATGCACTCCCAGGAAAATCACCAGACCGGTAACCAGCATCGCCATCGCCTTGTCCCTTCTTTCGGCAGCTATTCGGCCGGCTGGCCCGAGGCAACCTCATGCTCGATGGTGTCGAGCGGCAAGTTCTCGATTGCGGCCTCGAACGCAGCCAGCCGCTTGTAGATGGAGATCAGTTCGACGATCGTCGTCCAGGAATTCACCAGGTACTGGAACGAATTCGAAACTTGGCCGAACGCCGTGAGGATCTGCTGGAGGATGCCGAAAGTGATCTTTCCGGCTGCAATCGTCGGGATCAGGATCAGGTAGGAGAAAATGTTGTCGGCCTGCAGGTACATGCCGCGGAAGACGTTGAAATACATGTAGTGGAAATAGAGACGAAAATAGTTCTGGCGGACATGGCTGAACAGCTCGGCGACCGTCGGCGGCTGGGCGCGTCCGGCATTGTCTTCGCCGTAGACGAGTTCCTTGCGATAGGCGGCCTCGACGCGCTGGTTGCGAAACTCGAGGCCCGGCAGTTTGATACCGACGACGGCCAGCAATACGGTTCCGAACAGCGACCAGAAGATGGCGGCATTGAACAGCGGTGCAGGAATGTCGCCGACCAGCGGCAATTCGCTCACATATTGGGATAGCGAGAACAGCACCGGCAGGAAGGCAAACAGGGTCATCACCGAATCGACGATGTTGACGCCAAGGCCTTCCATGATCGTGGCGAAGCGCATGGTGTCTTCCTGGACACGCTGGGATGCGCCCTCGATCCGGCGCACGCGCGGCCAGCGTTCCATGTAATAGTCGTTCATGGCCGTGCGCCAACGAAAGATATAGTGGCTGACAAAGAAGCGCGTCGCCACATAGACAAACAGCCAGACGAAGGCGATGGCCGCGAAATCCCCGATGAGACTGTAGAGATCGGCCGCTGTCGTCGTCGATTCCGTCGACAATGCGTTTTGCACGGAATCGAAGAATGGCCGCCGCCAGTTATTGATCGCGACCGACACCTGGACGCTGAAATAGGTGGAAAACAGGATCAGGCTGGAGCCGATGTTCGCCCAGAACTGCCAATGGTGCGGGAAAAAATAGAACCAGAACGCGGCAAACGACAGCGAGACCGCCGCATAATAGATGTAGAACCACACGAAAGCCGGCGTCAGGAAATGGCCGACGCCGATAACCGGATCGGCATCCGGCGCCTCCGGCGGCAATCCTATGCTCGCGCCGATCTGCTCGCCGACCGAGTACCAAATGGCGACGGCAATCATTGCCCAGACGAAGACGCTTGCAAAGAAGAGCCTGGGTCTGGGGAAAAAGGATTGAAACAAGGAACGGCCCTTTCCGGCTCGCGTACCCGCCCGACGGCACGCGTCTTTGGCACGTTGCCTGCCACAAGTTCAAGTCACATCGGCGGCAATCGGCTTCAAGGCAGCGCTGCCGAATACACTGGCGGAGCCTGAATCCCGTAAACCCGCTGCCGTGGCGGGCAATGTGCACCTTGGCACAGGAAGCCATTGAATTCAGCGCCATATCCAAATCGATGGCGGGGCGGGGATTCCCCGGTTCGACGCGTGCGCGGAGTTTCGCATTGCCGGA